>JACCDM010980897.1_pt1 | contig 21338 bp, 11 predicted proteins | sample 7445851 | NCBI WGS metagenome assembly JACCDM01 (sample SAMN15323438, study PRJNA562643) | freshwater metagenome | isolation source: river surface water | place: USA:Blue River Watershed | collected 2017-08-16
GCACAAAGAAGTACATACCCACATTAAAATTTGTCGCTCCAACCCAAACTTTATTTTGCATTATCAAGGGGAATACCTCTTTGTAAGTGATTGCGTTCATATTTCCAATCACAACGTAATCCTTGCCTCCTTCTTCCAGCCAACCAACGAACTTTCGAAAAAGTGAGAATGGTGGATTGGTGACGATTATGTCCGCTTCATCACGAAGTGCGGTGACTTCTGCGCTTGCAAAGTCTCCGTTACCTTCAAGGTAATTCCATTCGAGATCCTCAAAATTGATGACACCGTCACCGTTTGTGTCTGAATCCAGAACCAGGATTCGACCATTCTCGTAAGACTTTGTTGCATCATATTTAGGGCTTTCAAGCTCAAAAAGTGTTGGTTCGAGGTCTAGCTTCTCAGGCTTACTGTTGAGCGAGTAACTAGTGCTAATCAGCTTCTTCAGGCCAAGTTTCGTAAAGTTTTGCGAAAAATATTTCGTGAAATTTGACCACTCTGGATCATCACACGGCAACAAAACGGTTTTGCCTCGGAAAACATCCTGGTTGAAATCGAGATAAGCATTCATCTCTTTTTCAATATCGTGATACTGGGTATAGAACTCGTCGTTCTTAGCTTTCTTGGCGTCCCCAAGATTCTCATTCGCCATAGGTCAATGGTAAGCGAAGATTCAGATTGAGGAACAAGTTGGTCTAGTCGTGAGCCTCAAAGAACCCAGTAAAACCACCTTCTGAGGTTGTGTCTCCCACCAAAGTTGCTCTATCGAGACCTTGATTAAACTGTTGGCAAGCGGTCTCTGGTAGTAAACAACAATTGTGGCAGGCCGCCAGATTCGTACCAAAAGTGCCTTGCCCAGCTTTACCGAGTTCCATACAAACGGGGTCGTTAGAACACCATTGAGCGGCGGTCACGGCTTCTTCAAAGACCTTCTTCATGGCATCAGGGTTTGCCATTTCAACCAGCCCGCCCATGGTGCCATCCGCATCCGCAGCTGCCGTGTAGATGAGGAGCCCAGCCATGTCTTCACCAACATAAATTCTTTCCATTAACGACGCCGCGATGTACCCGCAGTCGTTTACTAGTTGCTGAATTAGCAGGTGCGAAATCGTATGAAGTAGTACTCGTCTAGCATCGTTTGGCGCATCGGGATTTGACCTGTTTTTATCGATCAGCCGGCTCTCAATTGGTGCCACGCGACTTTGTACACCAACCTGAGATTCCCACTCGGTTAGTTTCGCTTCATCAAACTCGATGAAGATGCCTTCTCCCACGTAGCGAACCGCAGGAAGCCAGCGAGATTTCGCACCTGCCCACTTCTTGCTCATCAACTTCTTTCCAAGAGCAAGATCTAGAACTCTCGGCATTAGCCTTGAAAAGCCGGTCTGAGCAGTAGTTTTCGTTAGCGTGGGCACCGCATGAATGTTGACTATTCCCTCAATATGGCCTGAGTACCCAACCTCACGAATCCTTAGCACCTCATGTTCTATAGGAGTTCGAAGCGCTTCCCATTCCCTCGTCTCAAGGCTCTTTATTGTTACTTTTTCGTCGTTACCTTCTGCGATCTGGCCCGAACCAAACCGAATCGCTAAACGCTCTGCGATTTCTGGTCTCTTGAAGTTCTTGAATTCCAAGCCAATCGTCGCGTAGGCGAAAATTGCCAACTCGTCGAAATCGTCCCCCAAGATGAAATACTCCGTAGAAAGAGCCAGGTAGTGCTTCTCGATCGCTTCATCTAAAGCGTCAACCTTGGGAGTGATTTTTGGAATCAATAGAGAGCTGACTTGATTCGAGTAATACAGATTGGTTGCATTTCTAAGAATCAGCCGCACTGGGTTTGCACATACGTCGTGATCGTCGAGCCATGGCCGAGCGCCGGTGCAAAGGTATTTCGCTCCACCCTCTGTGAGCCGGTTGCTCAAATAGGTGCCTCGTTCTTCTTCAGCGTCAGCATCTCCAGAAGTTGCTTCGTTTGTGCCCGCAAGCGTGCGTGTGGCTTTGCATGATTTGCAGGTGACTCTCTGCCCTTTCAGGTCACCAGAGCCACTCGATTCAATGATCAATGAGTTTTCAGAACACGTTGGAGCGATTGTCTTGTGAACCCACTGAAGCCAAGGGAACTCGTCGATGTGGCCGTCTTCGCAAACAATGATGAAGTTAACCTGGACTACCCGACGTTTTTTGCTTTCTTTTGCTTCGCAATTTGGGCAGTTGGCTAGTTTTTGATCATCTTTCTTAAGGCGAGTCAAAGACCTGCAGTTATAACAGAGAGCCCAAGTGGGAAAAACTGATGCCGAAATGTGTTCCGAGTACTCCTTTGTTTTGAAGTCAGCCCCTTGTGCTGGCGGGTATGTGAAGAACTCAACATTTAAAGCCTCGGCAAGGTTGGGATCGACCAGCTTGCACTTTTCTGGGATGTCCTGAACATACCGCATGTCAGGAATACCGTTACTGGAGGCAGCGATACCGGCTTCGCGTTTATACCAGGAGTCGAGGCCCGGCATAACTACAGAGAGCCCTTCTTTAAGAATTGAGAGCGATCCAGGTCCTGCGCCCTGAATAACGGTGCTTTGCCTTATCGAGTGCTTAGCCATTACTCGTCTCCCTCAAGTTCTGCATAAGGTTTCGCAATACGAATTACGGTCTGGCCATCCACGCTTCTCATGGACGTCATGACCATTATTGACTTGTCATTCACAACGGGGGGCTTCAAACTTTCACGCCTGCCCCTCATGAGTGCCGGAACTACAGTGTCATCGTGGAAACCTTCATATTCGACCTTGTATGGGTACGACCACTTTGACGGGCTGTAAGCCTGCATGTAAGCCTTCAGCGACTTGACGTGATGTTCAAAATCAAGCTGACTCTGGTCTTGCAAACCTAAACTTTGCACCCGTTCACGGAAGACCTCAACACAGGAGTCAAAATGAACCCAGTCGATTGCATCTGGAGAACCGTTTGAAGGCACGGTCATTCTATAGAGAGCAATCAGAGCGCCATTCAAACCATGATTCATAGCTTGAATAGCAAACGGGGTTACGCTAAGAGGCTCAACCTGAGCATAGAGAGTCTGATGATAAGACTGGAATCGTTCATACACGCTTCGATCCCTAGCGCGACCGGTGTTGTAAAGCATCACAACAAGTCCCGGGCCAACTGAACGAGCTCGCCCGACGCGACCAGATACCTGGATGTACTGCGAAGTTGTTTTCGGCTGGCTCATGATGGTGAGTAGGCCTAGGCGCGGTACGTCGACACCTACTTCCATGATGCTCGAGGCAAGACAGGTGTCATAACCCTTAACATCCCAACTTGGCTTTGCAAGTCTCTCTAAGGCACCGGAAACTTTGTTGGAATCAATGCGGCTCGTGAGTTCCAGGATTTTGTTCGGATACGTTCCTTTGTCAACTCCATCGGGGAATCGTTTGCCGAGGCGAATGCCTCCAATCACATCTCTCGTTACAGAAAGCATGAGAGTCATCGTCGTTCCAAGCTCTTTGAGGCTGTTGAAAAACCACACAGACGTGCGATAGAAGTCCATCGACTTGTCTTTCTCGTCGGGCACCATATTTGGTGCCTGCTTCAAGATCGCAGCCAGCTGAGCGGCAGCATTCTGGGCACTACCGAAAGTCGCAGGGCTCACACCTAGGTAAAGGCTTCCCTTTTCCTTCACTCCGGTGTCTTTGTTGACCATAACCGTAGAGAAGTACGTTTCATTTGCCCTATCTATGGCCTGTGGGAAAAGCATGACTTTCTCACGGCCGTACAAACCTCTTACTTGGGCAACAAAATTGCGTGTGGTAGCTGTAGAAGCGACAATCTTAGGTCGTACAGGCTTTTCTCCACGCGTATCAGTGCACAACTTCTCAATCACGGGTTCGTAGAGGCCGACCATTGAACCCAGCGGACCCGAAATCAGGTGCAGCTCATCCTGAATGATCAACGCCGGAGGAGGGCCGATGCGCTGGCCATTCGAATCGATATTGAAGATCGACTTTGCTTCCTCTTTCCAAGCAAGTTGGGCAAATTTGTCTACTGTGCCGAGAATAAATGTCGGTTGTTCTTCGTAGACATCCTCGTCGGTGATCCAAATCGGAAGGGGGTTGTCAACATCACCGTAGACACAATCTTGATCGGGACATAGAAACCTAATAGTCGCTTTTGAGCCCGTGTTTGGGACCCGGCTGAAACCTTTCCAAAAACCAGCGCTTTTGGCCGTACCTTTGCGTGGTTGCTCCCACCAGCCGAACTTGGCCGCACAGATCGGGCACTTTGTCAGAATGAAAGGGTTAGGGCTATCCTCTTTGCGGTACTTGGGGTCTCTGAGTTCGGCAAGACCATCCGCTCGCGAGTTGGGCGTAGTGTCCCGTCCGAGCCAAACCCCAATCGAAATAGGTTTTTTCCCAAGTTCCGATGAATTCGCCCTGCGCTTTTGTTCCAGGACGGCAATGAGCCCAGAGCTGCGCTCAAATTGCTGGATAGTGAGAAGTCGAAGGGTGTAGCGCATGAGCACTTCGACACCCATGTTCTGTTCTGGTTGAGCGGTTAGACGGTTGTAAAGAATGGTGAAAGCCGCTGCTCCTAAATATGCTTCGGTTTTACCGCCACCGGTAGGAAAAAAGATTAGATCAACTTCGTCACGCGTTGGTTCTTCTTTGTTGACCAGACCAGGAATGATTGCCAGCAAGAAAGCAATTTGGAATGGACGCCAAGAACCATAACTCCCCGAGGGTTCAGACTTTGCTTCAAGCGCAAACTGCTCTCCCGGAAGCCAATTCCTAGTTGACCTCTTGCCATTTTTTTGCTGTTCATACATGGCCTCGTTAGCCCATTGAAACGCCTTGAATACGTTTTCCTGTTCTTGATCGGCGAGAAGATTGAGGCCGTCTTGGATTCTGTTCCTTATGTGTAGCGCCTTAGCCGTTAAGGCATTGACCACTGCAGAATTCTCTGGGGCCAGGCCTACGGATTTCTCGGATTCCTCGTGGATCCACTTACTGTAGGAATCGACAAATGTGGTCAACTGGCCTATTACAGAGCTGCGCGAGCCTTCGGCCATCTCCTTCATAGATATCGACGGCAAGTAGTCAAAATCGAGCACTTCCTGATAAAACTTCGGCAGAGCAGCAGTTTCAATCCTTCTCAGCGGCTGACCTGGAGTTTCTTGCCAGAAAGCGGAAGTTCCATGCCCGGTTCCAAAGTTTAGGGCGTGTCGATAGAGATGATCTAGTTCCTGTTGTTCAAGCTGTTCAGAGACGCGAGATTGCGTGGGTACCAAGTGCCCCACACCCTTGATTTCAAAGCTGAGGTGGGACTGAAAAACGTCTTTATCCTTTTCAGATTCGCCATGATTTTTTGCAACGAGAGTGGCAATAAGGACTACGCGCCCGTCGGATAGCGTACCTCCCTTACGTAATCTCAGGTAAACGGTGACGTATTCGCCTGCTGTGCCGTCGAGGGTCAACTTATGAAGCCTATTGAGACCAAATCGCGTCGAAGACCATGACTCTTCGAATTTTCCTACTATCGCATTTCGCTTCCAAGCTTGCGCCGGCTTGCGCTCGCCAATCTTGATTTTTATCTCATCGTAGAAAGCGCCGCTGAATTCAACTTTGAGTAGGTCCCCTTCGGCCAGAGCAATTTGAAAGGTCAAACCCATAGCACTTGGGAAAAGCTTCTGGGACTGTTCAAGTGAGAAGTCATCGTCATCGACGTTCGAGTCCCGGCCGCCTCCCACAACGTCTACTTTTGGCTCCGGCGGCGTTTCGCCGTCATCGTCTTCGCCCTCATCAATCGCCTGCGGCGCTGGAGTCAAATCGACAGGTTCGTTACTGGATTTTTCTATCTTGTGCAGAACGCCGGTTCCGTAAAGCTTTTTTGGTTCCTTACCCTGGATGATTAATTCATTAGTAGCCGGGTCGACGATCTTATCCCGAGAATTTTCTGCGGGGATAAAGTGAATTCCCTCAGAGTCTGGCTCTGGCAATTTAAAGGCATCGGCTGAGACCGGGAGAACAGGCCCCCACGTTTCGTTGACTATATAGTCGACAACCTTGTCGCGTGATTCTGATCCCAATTTAAATACCCTTCACTAACTTTTCAATCACTTTTGCAGGCATGACACACGCCAGCTCTGCTAGCGATCGAGTGCTTGAGATGTAGAACGTTTCGCGCGATGATGCCCCATCTTCAAACTCAACTAACAAAATTGCCGCAGCCTCCATGCCCTTAAAGGCTTGGGCAGTTCCCCAACGGACTCGTCCCTTTTTTGGCGCTTCGATAGATGCGGTTTCGACTTTCAAGGTTCCAACAAGGTTCTCGAGAAGTTTTTTATTGGAACTAAGAATCACAATATCTTCAAGCGGGAAGGTTTTGGCTAGCCTCGAAAGTTGAGCCTTCGCCTCTTCTTCAATTGATTCACCCGCGTTTATACGGCGCAGCGTAGGCGCGACTCCGGCCTCTGTTCGCCTGTAACCGGCGTAAAGCTCCGGCTCCTTGAGGATTTGCATGATTGTGTCACCAATTTCCTTGGTGTTTCTGCAGTTGACATCCAGGGGGCTCGCTTCGAAAGCATTTGGTGCTTTTCGTTTCAAGTTTTCTAACGCGATGTCGCCTGGAAGGTAGATTGCCTGGTGGGTGAAGTCCCCGAAGAAAAACGAGGGGCTATTTGCCAGCCCCTTCTCCAATGACAGATCCAGCACATCCAGATAAGAATCTAGGCAGATATCTTGAGCTTCATCGACAATTAGGCAATCAAATCTCTCTAATGGGCCCTGCTCTATGATTGCCGCTTCGGCAAGCGAAGGAAGAGTCTCTCGCCACCAAACCGAGTCATTGTCATCTGGTGGGGTTTGCCCAGTTAGTTGCGTCATGTACGAGTGAATGTGATGAACTTCTACATAGTTGTAGTCAGAGAGTTCCTGCTTTAGGTACTTCGCCAACACCTTGTTGAAACAAAGAAACAAGGTTCGGTCGCCTCGCTGGTGGGCGCGTTTTGCTTCGGCGATGGCAATGTGAGTTTTTCCGGTGCCGGCAACGCCCGAGATGATCACTGGAGACTTTTTACCCTTAACAAGCTCCATGATGACTCTCTGCTGCGCAAGAGCTTGGCTGAGAGAGGAATTGAGCTCTGCAATCCTCATGGCCGACGTTTTGGTTATCTGCACATCGGGGCGCAAGAAGCCTGCCAATTCATTCAACTTCGGCACGGCGGCCAGTTTCTCTGGGCTGACGTTCTGCCAAAATCCTCGTAGTTCGATCCAGTTGTCCATGACATTACTGAGTGTGGTTTTAATGTCATTCTTCAGATCGGAGCTGTCAAGAATCATCCAGGGCTTCCATTCAGGAGACGGATCTAGATCCTCTTTTTTGCCTCCTGTCAGCCAAGCAGCAAAACCAAACGGAACATCGTAGGTGTCGACTTTCTGACTCTTTAGATACTGGCGAACCGCATACATGGCATTTGATGCCTGTTTAATAGGACCCTTAGTTGAAATCTCACCGTTGTATCTCCAAACACCCTTTCTAAAGGTCACACTGTCGTGGCTCTTTACTTCTATGAATAGAAGACCTTTTCCAGGTATGAGGACAACCATGTCGGCCTCACCTTGCCCTGTAGGAATGTCACCGAAAATATCTAAAGAGTGAAGGGCTACCCAATTGTCAGCACCTTTTGCATTTCTAAGTAGGTTGAAAACAGCAATTTCACCGTTTGGTGCTGTTGGGTCGATTACCTCAGGACGCATTTGAACCATAGCTACACTCTCAAAACTTTCCTAAGTTCATTTGGCTGACATGTTGAAGGGCCCGCATCGGGATCTTCAACCATCGCCAGTATAAATACCGCATCACCGAAGCCATCCAACTGCTTGGTAACGATCTCGGAATTGCGAATACGCTCCAAGTCGCCTGAATTCACAGCCTCTGCCATGTACCCGCGGGCCTTCTGGCCCACCGCTATCAAGTTTGCTCTCAAAACTGACCCTAGCTCCTCGAGCCGAGAAATCTCTTTGGCGGCGAAGTTGAGTGCCAGAAGTAAGTTGTGCCAGTCCTTCTTTGCCCTAGGCGTGGTGAAGTCAACATTCTCTAACCAATCATCTAAGTAGATTGCCGTTTTTACTCCAGAAGCCTTTAGTTTTCGAATTACGGCGCTTTTGCCCTCTGCTGTGACAAGCTCGGATACTCGTCGCTTCCACTCAGCCCGCCCTCTAGCAAATTCATGGAAGGAAGCCCCCATTGAGATCTGCGCCTGGTCCATTAGGAAGTCTTCCTCCGCGCCATCCCTTAATTCAAAGAGGATGTCCCCTGCCTCAAGGCTCTTGCCAGGGATTCTGTACTGTACAACTAGATCACCGTCTTCCCCGGTTGACAGAACACTAACTTTTTTTGCCTGCGCCTCTACTGGCATTATGTAGCCTTTGGCGAGCTTGATAATTCTGCAGTCCAATGAGCCCCCGCCAGAATAAGTGTCGTAGTCCTGGTTTTGTGGCCCGTGTTGAAAGGCCTCAAATACCTCGTTTTCAATTTCCACGCTACCGGGCTGTAGCCCTGGGCCAATCACAGTGAATACGGGTTTTTTTACACCAGGTAACCCAGGGACTAAGTCCTGAACGACCTTCTGGGGTTCGTGACCTGCAAGCCAATTTGCGCAAAGAAATTTTGCTTTGGACGTGACGCCTCCAAGTAAAAGCGCTCGCATATAGTTATCTGTCAAGCGTTTTGGTGCAGCAAGAATCAAAACTTGCTCGTAGGCGCTAGCGTCAAGTCGAAGAAAGCTTTGCAATTGAACAATGTCAACATCGCTTACATCGGTTCGTGTGGCAACAAAATTGCCAACAGAAGCTCGCTGTCTATCTTTTTCGGTGACAATAAGCGTTCGTATTCCAGTGAGATGTGCAGAAAGTGCGTAACTAAATTTCTCATCAGACTCACGCAGATTTTCAATCGACTCCCTCAATGAGAGCGCCGAGTCCGTGGCGTCACTTCCCAGCGAGTGCGCAGAACTCGCAAGCTGATAGTTCAATTCTTCGATTCGGCGTTCCCAGTGGAGTTTGGCGTCATCGCTCGGGGCTAGGTAACCTCTCAAGTCCCAGTGAACATGAGCCAATAGCGAAGCAAGGTTGGGTAACGTCAAAGCTTCGACATTGAGACTCTTCTGGAGTCTCCCGAGGTGGTGGAAAGCCTCTTGCCTCTTCTTGTCTTCAAAAGTCACAACTTGTATCGACTGTTGATCCCACAACGAGGCTAGATTCGCGAATCTCTTTTCGATTGCCTGTAAGTCCATTACACCCACGCCCAAATCTGCACGCCCAGTGGAGGCGTCCATCCAATCGTCGTTTCAAAATCGCTCAAACGTTTATGCTGACTTGCCGTTTCAAGGAAGGTCTCGATGGCGACGTTTTGCAAATTAGGCTTTGACGTCTCCCAAAGGGCAATGAGGCACTTGTCTCGAAGCACGGTTTTTTGGGCTAGCGATGCCATCGCGATGTTTCCATCCAGGCAAACGAATGGGAACATCTCTAATGCTGCCCTTGCCGCGCTTCCAGCTTCTGGGAAGCTGGCAACTTGGTCAATCACATTTACGAAATGAGGATGTTGATCATTTGAAAGGTTGTCGAGCCTTGCTACATCTAGGATCTCATCGTGGTCGATGTTTAGAACTGTGTCATGTAACTCAACATCCCGAAACAAGAGCCTTCCATACTCTCTAATGTCGGACGCAGGACCGAATACAGCTAAAGTGGGGCAAATTTGATGTTCCCATCCTTCAAACCTTTTAAACCAGGCCTCGATTTGATCCTGCTTTAGGTCAGGGCGGGTTATCTTTCGCTCTCGAATCTTTCTCACAGAGGTATTTGAGTCACCACTTTTGTGTGGGACTCCAGACGGAACCTCAAAAAACCTAATCGCCTTAGTTGGGCTCGATTCTCCAGGCCTTGAAGTAGATGGGACAATGTCGCGTTTCACAGTGAGCCCATTGTTGAACTTGAAAGTCAGGGCTGTTTTGTCATTGGGATTTGCCCCTGGTTCGATGCCCACTAACTGGCCGACGAAGTTTGGGGGTGGAGTGACTAGCCCATCTTTTTGGTCCCAAATGGCTCTCATCTGCACGTTTTGGCCAACCTTCAATGCAGAAAGTTCTACACGTTCTGCTCTGTTCTGACCTGAAGAGTAAGCAGCTCGGCTAAACCCGATAGCCATTGCAAGCGAGACCATGTCGCTTACAGGAACGGACAAAAGGATTTTTTTGAGGCCCGTACCCGATGCTTGTTCGGCATAAATCTTGCGTCCTAAGTCAATGAACGAGGTAAACCACTCACCGAGCGGCACCCACTCATCTTGTATGTAGGTTTTGGCATAAAAATTCATCTCGCCCCCTTCGCTACCGACTATGGTTTCACACTACAACCCACCCCAGACACAACGGCTTCTTTTGAGGTTAGAGAAGGTCCATCTTTCTTATGAATCCCAAGAATTTCGGTTGCTTGGTCTTAGTTTGTTCTTCCGATCACTTTTGAACTAGCGCACTCCACGGCAGCGCATAGGTGTTGTCGGGGAGGTGCTGGCTTCCGCGCACCTCGAAACGTGCTTTGCCGTCGGCCTCGCCAACAATCGTTCCCTCAATGCTGACAGGCTTTCCGTTTGCGTCGGCTGCCATGAAAACGGCTCTGTCACCGATACTCAAGCTACCGGCTGCCTGAACGCTCGAAGGTTTCTTCTTTGCAGGCGCTTTGCTCTGCGCATCCGCCGGTTTCGGCTCAGCCGCTTCTGCCACAGGCTTCTTTTTCGCTCGACTCTTCTTTGGCGGTGCTGGCTCAAGCAGGATGTTTGGCTCAAACCCTGGAATGGTGAACACAAAGGTCTCGGGGTCAAGCTTCAAAAAGTTTGCAGCAATGTAGTTTTGCTGCTCAAGGCTGAGGTGCATAGCGATAGGAGTGTTCGGCGAGACCTCATAGGCACGAATCCAGGATTCGAGCGCTAGCACCAAGAGTTCGTCGAGGGGCAGGTCGCTTCGGTTGGTCATCCCATAGAACTGGTTGAAAGGCTCTTGGGGCGGCGTCCAGCCTTGAGCCAAAAGCCAGGTTTGATTCTCGGGAGATATCTTTCTGGCCAACAAGCCGTTTCCGGCAAGCCCTAAGTTCAACAATTCCGACTTGTTTTCGGCGTTTCGAAAGAGCTTCAGCGAACTTGGCGGAGCAATCGTAAGTTGTTCGCTGACTCCGTTGTCGGCGGTGATTGCAGACATCATGAAAATTCCACCAGGTTCATCAAAAATGTATTGCAAAGCACTCAGAACCGGCTGAAAACGAACATCCAGAGCCATGATTTTTACCCCATCAGATTGGCATAGTATTGCCTCACTACATTACTAGGCGACACAGGGGGCCTCATGGCGCTAACATCCCACATTTTCAATGGTCAGTTCGAGATCACAACGAACATCCCTGACTTTGTTTCCTACTTGCACTACGACAACAAGATGGCAGTCGTTGACCGCTTCAACATCAAGTCGCTAGATGGCAAGACCCACACCGATGTCTCGATGACCGTTCGCCTTACGTCTACCGAAACCGATTTCGCTGAAGTATTAGTGTTGCAGTTCCCTGAGGTGACCCCTGGTGGTGCAGACGAAAACATCGAGCTCAAACTTTTTCCAAATCTATTTAGCTCTATAACGGCGAATAGAACTGCAGAGCTCGAGTTCGAAGTTCAAAAAGGGGATGCCTCGCTCGGTAAGTTCAGCGCGACAACCGAGCTTTATCCGCTTAACTCATGGAAACAAGAGGTAGGCGCTCGCATCGACTCCCTGCTGATCGCCGCATTTTCGCAGCCTCAAGACCCAGAAATACCAAAAATTCTGACAAGAGCACGCGCGATCAAAGAGACCGTTGCGGCTCCCCATGGAGGCACTTACCAACCGGACACAAAAGGATATCAAGGGGGCCCAGACGAGGTGGTGGCCGAAGCGCTCTCAATCTATGAGGCAATTCGAGAGTCACAGCTGGAGTACTCAAACCCTCTCCCGAACTACAACCTTAATGGCCAGCCAATTCGAACTCCGAGCGAAATCTTTCGTGACAAGAGCGCCACTTGCCTTGACACGGCGATGCTAATGGCCTCATGCCTTGAGGCGGTGAGACTTCACCCGGCTGTGATATTGGTGCCAGGTCACGCCTTTGTTGGCATCTGGACTGCGTATAACAGGCAACCCGAGGCAGTCATGGATTTGTTGGAAATTGCCGGTCTTGTAAAAGCGGGGCTATTGGTACTTATCGAAACAACTTCACTGTGCCGAGGTGAAAATTCGCTGTCGTTCGCCGACGCTACTCGCCAAAACATTCGTTGGATTGATGCATCTTTCAAGCCCGAGTTGAGGCCAGGCCAAGAGGACATTAGACAATCTGTGAGCATCGTACGTGCTCGAGTGATCGACCAGGTAAGGCCACTGCCATCGCTAGTCAAAGACGCGGCTGGTAACACCACTGTTATTCAAACTGAGCTTCCGAAAGTCGAGTTCAACTTCACCGGGACAACGGATGCTCCCAAGCTAAGCCTGCGAGATGATGACTCGCCCATGCGAATGAAAATTTGGAAAACATCGCTTCTGGATTTGACTTTCAATAACCCACTATTAAATCGAAACCGCCGAAGCGGCAGCTCAGTGAAACTTGTAGTCCCAAACGACAAGTTGGCATCGATTGAAGACAAACTCCAGGTTGGAGAAAAGCTAAACCTTGTTCCTTTTTCAAGGCTTGACGCTGATGGCAATGAGTTGGTCTTTGAAGTGCCTAGATTTGGGTCTCTTAACGAGGAAATGAACGACTTTGCTACCAAGTTCTTAGCAATGGACTCAGCGCTTGGTGTTAGCGCAACACGCAAACAATTCTCCGCCACACTCAGAAAACTAGCCGCCTCATCAAAGGCTTCGCAGCAAGAAACCGGCGTAAACAACCTTTTTATGACCTTCGGCTCACTTACTTGGGATAAGGACCCAGAGAGCCCGAGTGCGGGGCAGGTCACCTCACCGCTATTCCTTCTGCCCGTCACCCTTACTCACCTAGGCAAAGACAATTTTGAGGTTTTGCTTGATGACACCAGCGAGCCAGCCCCGAATGAAACACTGGCACTCAAGCTTGCCGAGATTCAGGTAAATGTTCCACTTCTCTCTAACCCGAATACTGACGCGGCGGGTTTCGATATTCGTGGACTAATCGATCACGTTCGCGAGCAGGTCAATGTCGTGCACAAGAAAACCAACTGGATCGTTGATGAAGACGCCACCATCGGCACGTTTGACTTCAGCAATTTCCACATGTGGAAAGACCTTCAGAACAACTGGAAGGCGCTCGCAGAAGCACCACTGGTAAAGCACTTGTTAGAAACGGATGGCACTAACGCTTATGTTGACCCGAAGGCGACTAACGCTCAAGCAACACCTGAAGAGCTAGACGCCGAGATTGCAAAACTACCGATCGCATCAGACGAAACCCAGGTGCGAGCGGTGCTCAAGTCTCTAACCGGCGAGAGCTTTATTATTCAAGGCCCCCCTGGCACAGGTAAATCACAGACAATCACCAACTTGTTGGCCCGAAACCTGCAAGAGGGTAAACGCGTTCTTTTCATGTCTGAAAAGCCTGCAGCGCTAGCCGTGGTTAAAGACCGCCTCGACGAAATTGGGCTAGGCGACTTCATTCTTGATCTTCATGACAAGGGCACTAAACCTGCCAACATTAGAAACCAACTACTAGCATCGATGGATGCTAAACCTGTGATCGACAAAACTGGCCTTGACGCAGCATCCGCCGATTATGACACCGCTCTTAGAACACTCGCCAAATACCCTGAACAGGTTCACGGTACAGATGAAAAGTATGGAGAGTCGGTCTACTCGGCCCGAGAACGCCTTCTCGAAATCGGAGGAACCGAAAGAGTTGCCCTAGATAGAAGTTTCGTGTCGGCGATGCCAAAAGCAGCCTTCGACGTCTTCTTGGGGGCCATGCGCGACCTTCCTCAGGTTGGCCAGGTGGCAAAGACTTATGCGACTAACCCTTGGTCTTTATCTAACCTTCAAGAGTCCGAGATCAGCCTTGAACTGAAGGACTCGGTAAAGGCTATCGCTCTCAAGATTCATAATCTTGCTGAGAGCATCCAGGCCGACGAGTCACTCAAGCGACTCATGGCCCAGGTGGATAACGCAGCAGCAGTAAGGCAGTACGTCTCCTTTACTAACGTGTCACTGCCTGCGCCAGCCGAATTGGCCGGCGCTCGTGCAGCCGAAAGCGCTATGCACAGAAAACGCCTCAAGGGCGAGTTGGCGAAACTTGAGAATGATGCAAAGTCAAACGAACACTTCTCACCGAACATGGCGTCATTGAACTTTGCAGAAATGCAGTCAAAACTCGAGCAAGCTGAGCAGGCCAAACTGTTCAAGGGCAAAAAACTGACGGCAGTTGCGGAGCAGCTGAACAACTACCTTGCCAAGCCTGTGTTTAAGGAAAACGTTTCGTTCGTGTTTGCAAGCCTGAAGTTACTAGCGTCGCAGGCGCAGGAGGTTGAGGCCCTGGCTAAACAATCTCTGGGACTGGGTGACGTTAGCGACTTCAAGGCTTTTGAGCTTGAAAGCTACAGCTCTCTCGCCAAACAAATCGAAGACCTGGAATCACTCTTGGCTCTCACCGATTCATCGGTTAATCAAAGCGCGGACTTGATTCTGCAATTAATCAACGCAGGTAAGGGCGATCACTTAGCTCGACTAGGTGAGTTGGGTCGCGAGTTCGAAGCGCTTGCAGTGCTTTTGAAGTCCACTGACGAATCACAAGCAAAATGGTGTGGGGAGAAGAACCTCGGTGAACGCCTGATTGAGTGCGCTTCAGCATGGCGAGATGGAACCCTTGATGGCGACCCTAAAGAGTTGTCGCGCTGGGCTAGAGTTCTAGACCTTCTCAAACCACTCCGTGACCTCAACCAGTTTGAAGCGATCGACCAAATACTCTCTGGCAGAGTTTCATATTCCGACGCCCCTAGAGCCATCGAGCGAACATACTTCGGCCTTCTTTTTGAAAAACTGCTCGATGACAATGAGATTGCAAACTTTGAGGGAACTACTCAAGACTCACGAGTTCAACAGCTTGACCAAGCCGCTAAGAGGCTAAAAGAATACAACCAAGGATTTGTGGCATCTCAGGTTGTTGCAGGTAGAAAGTTTGATGCTTCATCCAATGTCGGTGTGACTGGTGCGCTTCGAGCCGAACTCACGAGACAGCGCAGGCAGGCCCCGGTCAGAAAACTTCTAAGGCAGTACTGGCCAACCATCACTCAGGTGACCCCGATTGTGGCTGCTAGCCCCGATTCCGTTGCACGATTCCTAGACATCGAAACGGCAAAATTCGACTTAGTCGTGTTCGATGAGGCATCCCAAATTCGCGTTGCTACCGCGATCGGAGCCCTAGGTCGCGCGCCGCAAGCCATAATTGTCGGTGACTCAAATCAGATGCCACCGACAGCGATGTTCACCAAGGCCGATGGTTCAGGCGATTTGGAGCTTGTTGAAGAAGACAACTTTGGTCTAAATGACCAGGAGAGCATCCTCTCTATGACTGAGATTGCTCAAATTCCGTCTGTGATGCTGAGCTGGCACTACAGAAGCCAAGATGAGATTCTGATCGCTTTCTCAAACAAATACATCTATGAGGGCAAGCTCTCTTCATTCCCTTCGCCGCGAACTGGGCAACTTCCTGCCGAGCAGCGCAAGCTCAGACTTCTGCCTGATAAATCGAACCTCTACGTAAGCTCAGCGAAACGCAAAGCTGCGGATGCCGAAGATGCTGAGGCCGGTGACGAATTAGAGGGCCGCTTCAACACCAACTTGGCTGAAGCCAAGCGAGTCGTTGCCGAAGTCAAAAAATACGTGAAGGCCGCTGGCTCTAAACCTCTGAGCCTCGGTATCATAACGATGAATGAGCAACAACGAGAACTGATCGAGCGTTTGCTCGACGCCTTGGATGATGAGAACATTCGTCGACTTCGCAATAACGAGATCTTCCCTAGGGACTATCTATTCGTAAGGGCGCTTGAAAAGGTTCAGGGCGATGAGCGAGACGTTATTTTGCTGTCGGTCGGTTTCGGAAGAACAACTGAAAAAGGCAAGTTGAACTTGACCTTTGGGCCTCTGATCAGAGCAAACAGCCATCGAAGGCTAAACGTTGCTGTAACACGTGCCAGAAAAGAAATGGCCGTTTTCACTTCATTTGATCCGTCAGAAATGCTTCTGTCTGAGAATAGTTCGCGTGGAATGAAACTTCTGAAGAAGTTCCTCGAGTTCGCTCAAGGTAGCGAACAGATCAGCGTTAGCTCGGCGAACGCCTCCACATTGCGAGACCGCCACCGTGAAGACATCGCTAATGCACTCGAGGCAGAGGGTATTCATGTCATACAAAACTTGGGTCTCTCTAACTTCAGAGTTGACATAGCGGTTGCAGATCCGAGGGACCCGACAAGGTGCATCCTCGCCATCATGCTCGATAGCAGAGGCTGGAAATCTAGAAGCTCTTCAGCCGACCGAGAGCTACTGCCCGCAGCGGTTCTGAAAGCGAACATGAAATGGCCATCGGTCGAGCGCATCTGGCTACCGATGTGGCTTCGTGATCGCGATGGCGAGATTGCGAGAATCAAGCAGGCCATCGAAGTTGCTGTCACAGAGAGCGAAATGAAGGCCGAGGCACTTGAAGACGCCGCAAGAGAAGAAGTTGCGGCTTCTGCGACTGACGCAGCCACTATCACCGGGCTAATCAACCTTTCAGACGTTCTATCTACCGCTGAGGAGAAACCAGAGAAGTTGGCTGGCGAGCCTCAGGCTAAGGCGAGCAAGACCGTGACTCTCGGTGTGAATATCGATGAAATCGAGCATTTCAAGATTCTTCGCGACCAGATGTTGGTACCTGACAAGACTTACATTCAGTACCTTGACCATCCGAAGATTCAAGAGTTGCTACTCGACATCACGGGTCAGCTGACCAACATTGAGGGGCCTGTGTCACCCACCAGGTTGGTTCAGTTTGTCGCCAAGTGCTTCGGTCTAACCGGCGTCAAGAGTGCACGCTCTGAAGAAATTCTGGCTGCGGTGTCGTCGAAAGTTCACAAGCGCGATGCAGAAGGATTCATCTACCCCAAGGGCGTAGCACCAGATGCCTTCAGCTCATGGGCGAAACAGAATCCTGGCATCGGCAGAAGCCTTCAAGACATTTCGCTTGTTGAAATCTCCAACGCGATGGTCACACTATGTTCAAAGACTGCAGGAATGGAGTCGCCAGAGTTAGCAAAGCAAACTTCATTGGCATTTGGCACGGGCAAACTTACGAAGCTCGCTGACAAACGCATGTATGACGCTGAGCAAGTTGGCATCAGACGTGGCGTTTTGGTTAATCACGACGGCATAACCATGGCGGCGCATAGTTAGGGAGACGAATCGTAAGATTCTGAAAAATCAACCGACATTAAATTGAGTGGCGTGTGCGAACTTAGGCCATACTGCTCGGATACCCAACTGACAGCCTGTGATTTCTTGTATCCCAATTTGCTCGAGGCCGGAGAGACCTTGTTCAATGGTTAGTTCACCCCGCTTGAGGGTCAAGCGAACGCGGTCGGCAATGTAGGGCAGGTAGTCGACGTCTTCGACATTGAAACCTTCGAATGGGGCATCAAAGTTTGCGTTTTCTAGATCGTCAAAGTCAAAGTATGCGTTATTCGAAGCGCCGTTTCCGTCGAGTAGAACTACAGCCAGAAAACAAATGAGCGCATCAAGATAGTTCTTCTCTTTGTAATGTGCCTGCGCTTCTTCTAAATAGGTGTTTCGGTAAAGCCCAAAGGCTTTGTCTTTAAGATTTGCCAGCCGTTCCACTCTCAGTTTCTCAATTTCGAACTCGTATGGCGTGGGTTCGCGCCCGAGCTCAACTTTCATTTTCGACTGCTGTTTGGCGTCAGCGGCTTTAGCGGCGAGGTACTCAGAATGATACCCGCCGATGATCGCCCAAGCTTCTTCAATTGGCTCGAGTTCGGCCTCAACGACGAGTCGTCGAGATTTCGTTCTGGGGTCTGTGCGCACATACATGTACTTCTGACAGAACGGACATTTTGTCTTTGAACCTGGGATTTTTAGAAGTTCCGCTTCACAGTTAGGACAAACTGCCTCTCGCTTATCTGGCCAGGAGGAGGTATCTACACTTTGCGCTGGCGCGCTCAATTTCACTTCAACAGCAGGCTTATTTCGAGCAGGTGGAATTACATCCTTAAGATCGTCAGCGCTAACGCCCACCGATTTAATGATGTTTTCGAACATTGGTTATGCAGTTCCTAATCAGCTCGAGACTCAATAAGCCTGCTGGTTGAGGCGGTTCTTATGAACACGATGCCAGTGTCGTCCTGGCGGATTTTCAGATACGGGTTGGTGGTTTGCTGATTTGAATACCCGATCACAACTCCAACGAGCTTGTCTTTAGCGGCCTGCACCCGTGAACCAACTGGGAAAGATTTTGCGACAGCTGATGTATCGAAAGCGAACTCTGATTTCGCCTTCACATCTGTTTTAGTTCGGTTTTCCTCAGCGATGCCCACGGCTTTAACCGCAACCAAAGCAGGATCGTCAATGTAGGTGTTGCTCTTGGCAAGCTCGATTACGGTGTCGATCACTTCAACCAAGTTGAAGACCTGAATAGGGCCGCCCCCGGCTGTCTCCTTAGCGCACCAATCGCGCACTTTCTGCTCGTCCTTGCCGTTGAACTTTCCGGCATAGAGCCTGACTTCAACTTCGCTCTCCTTAAAGCCATAGATCTTGCAGGCCTCCAGGATCATTTCTCTGCGGAGCTCTCGGTCGTTAAGCATCTTGTAACCACTGCCCGACTTTTCTCCTGACGCATCAAGGTGCTTATAGAAGACGCCGCCACTGCCAAAGTAAGACTTAACCGTTGCGAGAACTAACTTGTCCTTTCGCATGCCGATTACATCGACCTCATAACCGTGAGTCTGGAACTCGTCGTAGGCCTTCTTTGCGGTTTTACGTTGCAACATGAATTTAACTGGGCCTGATACATGCAGGTTTTCGGAGCGCATGGCTAGCGCTACGAGACTTTCATATGACTCCATTGCGAGCTACTTTCAAGGTGTGATCTGACCAGGTTAGATAAATGCTAACCGAGGGAAAAAGGGCTCGATGAATTGATTTGGAGGCTTGCCAGTAATTTAAGTGCGATCGATGATCCCTGTGACACTTTTTCCAACTACTCCCCCTGATTTTCGAGCAAGCCTTCTTTTTCGAAGTAGTGCAGCACGGCGTCCCAGTTTGGAAACTTGCCTGGTCGATCGTGAAACTTGCTCTCTGGGCCAAAGTGGATGTGCAGGCCACCGAAGTCGGCCGCACCATTTGCCTTGCGATCGTCAATGAGAATCTCGCCCGAGTTCAGGTGCTTATTGTGGCTGAGAATCAACTTCTTATATAGAGGGTTGTCGGCAGTTTTCGTGTCGATCGGGTTCTTCTCGTCAAAGTGCTTGCGAATCCAGCGCAACTTATCTGCCCAGGCACTCGGGTTCTGCCACGGGGCAGTTGATAGAACGTAAACATCTAGGTGCTCAGACTGGGCCAAGCGCTTCACCGCCTCGATCGCACCGGCGTAGGGTCTCATTTTGCTAAAGATGCCCGGCACTTCATCCCAGTTATCTTTGTGGCTTAGTGGGTCCTTCTTTGGGTATTTGTGTTTGATAGCTTCGATACCAGACTTGAAGTCGACAATCACGTCGTCCATGTCGAGGTAGACGATGGTTTTACCTTTGGTCATAGCGCCCTCCTTTAGGGTCAAATAGTTTGCGGGTTTCGGAGTTCGAGCGCTGAAAAAGCGCTTCTCATCGGCCGTGAGTTCAAAAACCTCGAGGGCATGAGCGTAACGAGAGGGGTTGCGTTTACCCCCGGCTGCGACAACCCAATCGATTCGCTGTTTGTTGCAGTTATCGACGATGTCTGCGATCTTTACGAGTCGAGCCAGCGGGTCTGCTTTGATGCGTGCGTAATAAATCTCGTCGGTCAGGTCGTCTTTTCGGGTGAGCAGTTCTGCGATCTCGGCTACCCGCTCTCTGATGCCCCAGCCAATCAGATCGACCTGGGAGACTTTCGGCCAGGCTTCATCGCCAGAGTCTTCGATAACGTCGTGCAGCCAAGCTGCGGCAACCGCATCGGCCTGTTCTTGTGAGGGAAGGTGATCGAAACCGGGCAACTGCTGCACGTTCTCGGCCACACGACGAGGGTGATCGATGTATGCACGCCCAGCTTTATCAACTTGGATGCGGTGCACGAGCTCAGCGATTCGCCGAGGTCTATCGACCACCGGTAGTTGGAGTAGCTTCTCGATTTCTAGCTTCTGAGCGATCTTCATGCCATCTCCTTACATTCTTAGGTTAGGTGTGACCACCGACATTTATTCGCCCAGCACGAAACGGCGAAGAGCCGCAACTAGTAAATGATTTGGTTGCCGTCTTTGTCGTGACTTGGCCCGAAAATCTCACTCAGCTTTGGTGCGCGTTTTGAAAACTTAACTTCGTATTCGTCATACGGCTCGTAATCGTCATCATCTTCGTCGAGTTCATCTGACGGCTCGAAAGGCGCTACGAAGTTGAGCGCATACAGCGCGGTGTGGGGGTTGCTCAACGTTGCCGGGAGCCGCACATTTGGATGGGCTGCAATGAAGCTAGTTTCGCCACGAGCTTCAGCCTCAATCCACTGACGGGCAGCGATGATGAACGAACCACCAGCCTGGTCATCTTCGAAGAGGTAAGGAGCAAAGAGTCTCCAGGTGATAACCGAGTCGTCGTAACTGACCCACCACTCCGGTAGTGACTCAAAGCCAGGCGTCTCACTTGTAATCTCAAACTTGTGTACCAACTTCATTACCCTTCCCTTGATTCAACTTTGGTGCCTGTAGTTTCACACATCTCTTCATGTCTGCCAGGTAAAGCGAAAATCACGCGGTCGGGATTGCCATCTGACCACTTCAAGCGTGAGAGCTTCTTTAGACCCTCGACGTAGTCGGCTTTCGAACGAGTTGAGAACCCCCAGAAGTCATCCTCAACCATGTCAAAAACGCCAACCAGCGTCACCAGCAGAAACTCAGCGATGTCGACCGGGTCATCATTCGGTTCATAGAAACGCACGAAGTTGGGGTTGGCGCCGCCGCCCTGCTCGCGATACTCGGCCTCGGTCACCTCGGGGCGACTCCAGCCATAAAACGCCAGCTCGGCATACTCGGCCTCACTCAACTTGGGCTCAAGCTGCAGGTTGCCCGAAAGCTCCATCTGCACCC
>JACCDM010722933.1_pt1 | contig 21289 bp, 11 predicted proteins | sample 7445851 | NCBI WGS metagenome assembly JACCDM01 (sample SAMN15323438, study PRJNA562643) | freshwater metagenome | isolation source: river surface water | place: USA:Blue River Watershed | collected 2017-08-16
CAATGCGATTAAGCCTTGTAGCAAAGCAAATTAATGTAGGAACGGCAACGATTCTACAATTTCTTTCTGCTAAAGGTCATAAGGTCGATAATAATCCGAATGCTAAATTAAATTTTGAACAATTAAGTCTTTTGGCTTCAGAATATGGTGCAGATCATATTTTGGAAAACAGTGAGCCTGCTAAAAAAGCTCCAGAACCAGAAGAGGTTGTTGAAAAAGTAGTGGAGACTCCAAAAGCTGAAGAGCCAAAAGTGGAGGAGAATGCTCCTGAGCCAAAGATAGAAGTAGAAACCATTGTTCCTGAGGTAAAACCAGAACCTGCTCCTGTAGAAGCAGCATCGGTTCCTGGATTAAAAATTGTTGGGAAAATAGAATTGGATAGTAAAGGAAATCCTGTTCGTCCTAAACCTGAACCAAAAATTGAGAAGGTTGTGGAGGCGCCAAAAGAGGAGGCTGTTCCCATAGTGGTAGCAGAACCTGTTGCGGAAGCTCCAAAGATTGAGGAAAAAGTAGAAGAGAAAAAAGTGGAAGCTGCACCTGCTCCAGCAGAAACTCCTGATGAGGAGACAATCGAATTAATCGAAGCTAAGGGTGAAACATTGAAAGGTTTGACCGTATTGGGTAAAATTGAGCTTCCAGTGAATTCTGATCGTGGTGGCGATCGCAAGCAGAAAAGAAAACGTATTATTAAGGATGAAAAACCAAAGCCTGCGGGAACTCAAGATAACCGTAATCAAGGTGCTGGAAATAATCAAAATAATAATAATCGTAATAAAGATTTCAAAAAAGGAGGAAATAATAATCCTCAAAAAGTTGTAGCCAAGGAAGAATTATCTGAAAAGGATATTCAAGAGCAAATTCGTGCCACGATGGCACGATTGCAGAATACTTCTGCGAAACAAAATTTTGGAGCTGACAAGCGTCGTGAAAAACGTAAAGAACGTGCCGAGGCAGAAGAATTGAGACAAATGGCTCAAGACGAGGAATCTAAAATTTTAAAAGTTACTGAATTTATTTCAGCTTCTGATTTAGCTTCTTTGATGAACGTTTCTGTTAACGAAGTAATCTCAACTTGTATGAGTTTGGGTATGTTCGTTTCAATTAATCAACGATTAGATGCAGAAGCAATTACTATTATTGCTGATGAGTTTGGCTATGAAGTAAGTTTCGTATCTGCTGAAGAGGAAATTGAAGCTTCTGAATTAGAAGAGGAAGATGATGAGGCAGATTTATTGCCTAGAGCTCCAATTGTAACGATTATGGGACACGTTGACCACGGAAAAACATCCTTATTGGATTACATTCGTCGTTCTAAAGTGGCAGCTGGAGAGGCTGGAGGTATTACGCAACATATTGGTGCATATTCGGTTCAAACAGATTCTGGTAAAAAAGTTACTTTCTTAGATACTCCTGGTCACGAGGCATTTACTGCCATGCGTGCTCGTGGTGCTAAAGTTACCGACGTTGTAATTATTGTAATTGCTGCAGACGACTCAGTGATGCCTCAAACAAAAGAGGCAATTAACCACGCAATGGTTGCGAATGTGCCAATTATTTTTGCATTCTCAAAAATAGATAAGCCAGGGGCTAATTCAGATAAAGTACGTGAGGAATTAGCAGCCATGAATATGTTAGTAGAGGATTGGGGTGGTAAATATCAGTCGCAAGAAATCTCATCTAAATCTGGACTTGGTGTAAATGATTTATTAGAAAAAGTACTACTTGAAGCTGAAATGTTGGATTTGAAAGCAAATCCAAATAAGCGTGCAACTGGTTCAGTTATTGAAGCTGAATTAGATAAAGGTCGTGGTTATGTAACTACATTATTGGTTCAAGCGGGTACTTTGAAAGTGGGAGATATGATGTTGGCAGGCGATAATTATGGTCGTGTGAAAGCAATGTTTGATCACTTAGGAAATAAGGTAACTAAAGCAGGACCAAGTACACCTGTTCAAGTATTAGGTTTAAATGGAGCTCCTCAAGCAGGTGATAAATTAATCTGTTTAGAAAACGAGCGTGAAGCAAAAGAAATTGCGAACAAACGTGAGCAAATCCTTCGTGAGCAATCACTTCGTACACGTAAACATATTACGTTGGAAGAAATTGGGCGTCGTAAGGCTATTGGTGCTTTCCATGAATTAAACGTGATTATCAAAGGTGACGTGGATGGTTCGGTGGAGGCCCTTTCAGATTCCTTATTGAAGTTATCGACTGATGAGGTTCAGGTAAGAATTTTACATAAAGGAGTTGGACAGGTTTCTGAATCCGACGTTTCTTTAGCGATTACTTCAGATGCTGTTATCATCGCTTTCCAAGTTCGACCATCTGTTAATGCTCGTCGTTTAGCTGAAACAGAACAAATTGAAATTCGAACTTATTCAGTTATTTACCAGGCAATTGATGATATCAAAGCTGCCATGGAAGGTTTATTAGCGCCATCTTTTGAAGAAGTGGTAACAGCTAATATTGAAGTTCGTGATGTATTTAAGATTTCTAAAGTTGGAACAGTTGCTGGATGTTACGTACTTGATGGAACAGTGAAACGTGCCCATAAAATACGTATTGTTCGCGATTTCGTAGTAGTTCATGAAGGTGAAATTTCAGCATTAAAGCGTTTCAAAGACGATGTTCAAGAAGTGAAATTCGGTTATGAATGTGGTTTGTCTATCAAAGGATTCAATGATTTACAAGTAGGCGATACAATCGAATGTTACGAAATGAAAGAGGTTAAGAGAACGTTGAAATAGTTGAAATTGGAAAGTTGAGAGTTGAAAGATAAGATTATTGTATTTTAACTTTCCACTTTCCACTCTCAACTTATTTAAAAAGTTCCTTCAAATTCTGTGTCTTTAAAAATACAAACACCACTGATAAAATAAATCCAAAGAATAGGAATCCCAAGGTAATTAATGAGCGTTTAGGTTCTGTTTTGTTTACAGGCACCTGAGCAGGTTCTAAAATTTTAATGACCGGCATTTCACGATGAACTTTTACTTTAGCATCTTCAAGCTGAGTACTTAAATTAGAATACATATTGTAGGCAATATCTACTTCATATTGTAGCTTTCTTTCTTGATCTCGCGCTACATTTAGAAAGATGTTTCTGTTTTGATCTCTGTAGGTAGAAAGATTAAACAATGCTTTATCATAGTGATCTTTAGCATCTCTTTTGCGATTAGCTAAGAAATCTAATTCTAATTGAGCTTTTTGGGTGCGGTATTTAGTAACATAATTGGTTAGATAATTTTGCGCATATGTTGCCATAGAAGCTGCCGCAATAGGGTCTGGCATTTTAACATTGATGGTAATAATACCAGATTTTTTATCTATTTCTGCGTTGATTCTTTCTTTTAATGCTTTAATTTTTGAATTTATGTTTTTATCAATATTTACTACGTCTGAAGATAAAGCCTGTCTAGGAAGATTTTTTAAATTTGTTTCATCTGCTTTTTCAGATTCTAGCTTTTCTTCCTCAGAAGATGAACCTAAACTTATGGTAGCTTTGATGGCCTCCTTGCCAAACAAATCTTTAATGATTACCCATTTATTTAATTTTGATACATAGATTTTTTGTTCTAATGAACTCATTAAAAAGGGTAAACTTTGTAAAATATTTGGATATAAATCGGGGCGAATTGCCTCAGTGCTGGTAGTAGTATTTAAATCAACACCAGCTAAACCTGCCAAGGATTTCAAACCACTCAATCCGCCTGTTTGTTTTGCATCAATCTCTGGAAGCATCTTTACAGTTGAGGAATATTCGTTAGCTTGTGTTAAGGAATAAAGAGCACCTAGTATACCAAAAACTAAGGAAATTATTAGAATTGTCCATTTGAACTTTAATAAATCCCTAGTAAATTGTAATAGGTCAATACTAATTTCCTCTTTTTCTTTTTCTTGATTCATTTCAGTGTTCATGTTTGGAATTATAAGATTCGAATTAAGGAAATTAAGGCGATGGCTACCGTTGTCAAACTACTGGTTAAACTTATTACCTCACCGGTTGTCAACCCTTTCTTCCGATCTTTCGGATATTCAGGTACTACAATTTCTGCTCCTGCATCTACTTTTGGATATACTCTAAAAAACAGGAATTTACCGACTCTAGCTGATTTTCCATTTGCATTGCGTACATATATTTGACTCTTAATCGCATTTTCTGTAAGACCTCCTGCTTGTGATAAATAATCATTTATTGTATTTCCTTTATTAAAACTCAAGTAAACTGAATTTTGAACGGCACCTGATACTTTAATTGTTTCATTCACTCGTGGAATCACCAAGCTGTCTCCATTTACTAGTGAAATGTTTTCTTCTGAATTTGCATTTGAAAGAGCTTTTACTAAATCAATACCAACAGTAGTGGAATCTCTATATAATCGTGCTCCTCCAATAAAACTATCAGTTCTCAGTCCACCAGCTAATTCGATTAAATCAGACACCTTTGTTCTGTTTTTTCCAAGTGTATATGATCCTGGGAAATTAACTTGACCCACCACAAATATATTTCTTTGTTTTTCAAAAATAGGAGAGGATTTAATAGAAATTTTATCAAATGGTTTTAATAAAAACTGGCTACCCGCATCTGTTAATTTTAAATCGCCATTAATTGGAATGCTGAAAATTTCAGATGTAATACCATTGTTATCATTTTCTGCTATAGGATTCATAATTCTACGAGAAACTTCAATTTTAGAAAAACTTGCCCCTTCTTTGAAACCCATGGCTAATAAAACCACATCTCCTAAACGCATGCCTTCGTAATAATCAAAAGTTCCAGGTTTATTCAATTCGCCATCTATACTAATAGTTCTTTTTTCTCTTAATTCTTCTTGAAAATAAATGGTAAGAATATCTTCTCTTTGTAAAGGGATATCGGCAGCTTCTCCACGTAAAATTTTACCTAAATCAATTGAAACAATTTCTGGATCAAAGTTTTCTTTCTTTCTTGCTAAGATCGCACGATTTAAAAAAGCGTTTTCACGTAATCCTTCTGCTTTTTTGACCAATTCTTTCACAGTAGTTAGTCCACCTTCAATAGCGTATTCACCTGGTCTAAATACAGCTCCGATAATTTCAACGCGGTTTTCATAACGATTTAGGATAGCCCCAATCTTAAAAACATCTCCATTTGCAGGCAAGAAATTGTTTACTTCATCTTGCGTGACATTTAATAATTTTAATTCGCGTGAGGTATTTCTCGTGACTGGAATAGTATAGGTATAAGCCTTATCTGTAAATCCACCCGCAAAACGTAGAACATCTTTTAATGTTTCTGATTTAGTGGTTTCATAAATCATCGGTCTTTTAATTTCACCCAACACACTAACGCGTGTTTCGTAATCCGAAACACGAACTACATCTTGGTCATGCAATTGAATATTATCTTTTTGATCTCCTCGTAATAAGAAATCATAGACATCCAATATGCGAATTACTTTACCATTTCTAATGACTTTAATATTACGCATAGATCCATTGTTACTGGGTCCACCTGCCTGATACAATGCATTAAATACAGTTGCTAGCGATGAGATGGTATAGGTGCCTGGCAATTTGGCTTCTCCTACAATGGTTACTTTAATACTTCTTACATTTCCAAGCGTAATAACCGCAGATGCACCACTTCCTGGCCTATTTAGTCCTTGATACAATTGACGCATTCTAGATATAATACGATCTGAAGCAACATCAATACTTAAGCCATTTACATAAATTGGACTTAAATTTAAGATTTTGATAGTTCCTTCTGGACTGATTTTTACTTTGTAATTATCCAACACATCTCCAAAGACATCAATGTTTAACTCATCGTCTGGGCCCAACACATAATTTTTAGGCGTTGCGATACGTAAGTCTGGTTCGAAGGTTAGGTTTTTATTATTGAATAACTCTTGACCAAAAATTGGTAGCGATTTTTGTTCTAATTTGGATGTCTTTAATACATTTTCTTCATCCAATTGGTTTTCATTTGCTGCTTCTACTAAATCGATATTACCTGTTTTTGATCGAACAGCTGATGTGGTATTAGTTTTAATTTCTGATGTTTTAGTATTATTTCCAACGGCTTTACCTTGTTCTTTAGCAGTTGTTTCTGCATTAATGCGACTGATTCTTTCACGCATTTTTTGAATATCAGCGGGTAGATACCCCTGAGCTTTTGCGGCTTTTTCAATTTGGGCTTCTGACATGCCGCTTGCTTGTGCTTTTTGGTAAAAAGCAGCTACTTCTGCGTCTGTTAAGTCGTCTACACTTTTCTTTTTATTGATTTGAGCATTTGCTTGAGTAAAACAGGCAAGTATGCAAATAAGAATAAAAAAGGTTTTAAAGGATGCGTTCATTTTCATGGGATTATTTACTAATGGCCAACATTGCTTTGAGAGCTTTGTAAGCAGGAATTCTTATTTCTTCTGGTATTTCAATGGCAGGTAGTTCATAATACAAGGCATTGTATAATTTTTCTAGGGTATTCATTTTCATATATGGACACTCACTACATGCGCAGGTGTTTTGTTCATTTGCAGGTGCTGGAATAAGTCGCTTATTTGGTACTGCCATTTTCATTTTGTGCAAAATTCCAGCCTCAGTAGCTACAATAAACGTGTTTACAGGTGATTTCTCTACAAAGTTCAATAAAGCAGTTGTAGAGCCTACATAATCAGCTTCCTTTAAAATAACTTCTTTACACTCTGGGTGTGCAATGAGTAATGCCTCCGGATTTTCTTTTCTTAATTTTTGTAATTTTTCTAATGAGATATCAATATGAACCATACAGGCTCCTTCCCAAAGAATCAAATCACGACCCGTTTTATGAGCTACATATCTTCCTAAATTTGCATCTGGAGCAAAGATGATTTCTTTATCTTTAGGGATGGATTCAACAACTTGTACAGCATTTGATGAAGTACAAATGATATCTGTCAAGGCTTTGATTTCAGCTGAACAATTGATGTAACTGACTACAATGGCATTAGGGTGTTTTGCTTTTAATGCTTTAAACTCTTCCACAGGTACTGAGTCTGCCAAAGAGCATCCCGCATTAAAATCAGGGACCACCACTTTTTTGGTTGGATTTAAGATTTTTGCTGTTTCACCCATAAAATGGACTCCACAGAATACAATTAAATCGGCATCCGTTTTTTCGGCTGCCTGTGAAAGTCCCAGGCTATCACCTACGTAATCTGCTAATTCCTGCAATTCACCATCGACATAATAATGTGCTAAGATGACTGCATTTTTTTCTTTTTTTAATTGTTGTATGGCACGAATTAAGTCGTCACCTTTCGGTGTGGTTCTACTGATATACCCAACTTGTTGTGCCTCTTCAGCTAAATTCATTTTAAAAAGCTTTTAAGCTTAAATCCAAACTTTTAACCTGGTGAGTCAAAGCCCCCATTGAAATATAATCAACACCCGTTTCGGCATATTGCCTCAAGGTCTTTTCATTAATCCCTCCAGATGCCTCAGTAATGAATCGTTTATCAACGATTCGTACTGCATCTCGTATTTGATCAGGAGTGAAATTGTCGAGCAATATTCGATCTATACCACCAATACGGATTACTTCTTGAAGTTCATCAAATGAACGAACCTCTATTTCAATCTTCAAAGGTAATTGATTTGTTTTTAAAAAGGTAAAAGTGTTTTCTAAAGCTTGTTGTATTCCTCCACTGTAATCAACATGATTGTCTTTTATCAAAATCATGTCAAATAGTCCATATCGATGATTTACAGCTCCTCCAATTTTACACGCCCATTTTTCTGCAATTCTAAAATTAGGCGTTGTTTTGCGCGTATCTAATAATTGTGCCTTTGTGCCTAAAATTATGTCACAAAGTTTTCGAGTATAGGTAGCTATGCCCGACATTCTTTGCATGCAGTTTAATACCAAACGTTCTGCTTTTAGGATGGATTGGCTATTTCCATATACGTGCAAGACAACATCACCTTTTTGAACGAAGATTCCATCTTGTTTAAAAGTTTCTATTTTTAAATTTGCGTCCACTATACGAAAAATATGCAAGGCCATTTCTACACCCGCTAAGATTCCTTCCTCTTTTACTAAAAGTTGAGCTTTTCCTTCAGAATTCTTTGGGATCGTTGCTAGGGAAGTGTAATCACCCGCACCAACATCCTCCGTTAAAGCTTCTTGAATAAAATGCTGAATGTTTTCGTCTGAAAGGTAATTGTACATGGTAGGTTTGAAAACCAAATTTACAAAAATTACAAGGTTTCGCTTAATTAATTAAGTAAATATATGTATTCATTCAAAAAATATCCTATTTTTGCTCCTCATTATGCAAAAGACAAAAAACTTATTAACTGTTTTAATGGTATTGCCAACAATCCTTTGGATGTTGGTGAATCCTGTTTCTTTGCCTAAATATTCGGTTGAAAAGGTAGTTAAATCGCATTCATCCAAAGATGCAAAAGTGCCTCATAAACAAGTGATTTCAGAACAAAGTACATATCACAGTTCTCCAACCCCTTCATTTGAATTTCCTTCTGATTTTATCTTTAAAACGATTTTTACGATTGAATTCCCAGTTGTAAAACAAACGGTTTTAAATCTTTTTACCTTTGCCAGAAGCAAAATCTTCACGATTTTGTTTACTCAGTATATCTCTACGTTGGCACCCTGAAAAGTTAAAAGTTGAGAGTGGAAAGTTGAAAATGATTTCAAAGTGATTTAATTGTTATCTCTTTCCACTTTAAACTCTCAACTTTCAACTTTCCACTTTCAACAAATATTAACAATTCAAAATTACAATTACCATGCGTTACAAAAGTGCCATTATTTGGCTTTCAACAATTATTTCAGCCCTATGTATTTTCTTTTTATCATTTACGTGGAAGGCTAATCAGTTAAGAGATGAGGCTGTAAAATATGCAACCTCTAAAGACGGAAAATATGATCCGGCAAAGCGTTTACATTTTATTGATTCCCTTTGGAAGAAACCTGTATATTTAGGTTATACGTTTCAAGAAGTTACCAATTATGCCTTACATAAAGGTTTGGACTTAGAAGGCGGTTTACATGCTGTTTTAGAAGTTTCTCCGGTTGAGATTTTGCGTGCAATTTCTGGACGAAGCAATGATCCAAATTTTGAAAAAGCATTGCAAGAAGCTACAAAGGCACAAGCCACTTCTACAAAACCATTTAATGAATTGTTCTACGAAGCATTTGCTCGTATTGCTCCAAATCAAAAGTTGGCATCTATTTTTGCTAATTCAGTGAATAGAGGTAAAATTGATTTCAACTCATCTGATTCTGAAGTAAAGAAAGTGGTGGATGCTGAGATTGATGGTGCTGTTGATCGTGTTTACAAAATTATTCAAGCGCGTATTGATAAATTTGGTGTTGCCAATCCAAATATTCAACGTTTACCTGGTTCAAACCGTATTCAAGTAGAATTGCCGGGCGTAGATAATCCAGAAAGAGCTCGTAAATTATTATCAGGAGCTGCGAAATTAGAGTTTATCGAGTGTTATGAGTTAAACGAATATGGTTCAGGATTGAATGCGATGGCAGCCATCATGGCTCAAGAAGCGAAAGCAAAAGTAGCCCCTGCGGCAGCAGCTGCATCTGCAGCTAATGATACATCAGCAAACTCTTTAGGAAATGCCTTGACACAATCAACTAAAAAAGATTCTGGAAAAGCGAAAGCTGATACAAGTAATGCTTTGACTCAATTATTTGTTCAAATGGGTAATGGATTGGGTGTTTATCGTAAAGATACAGCTCGAGTAAATGCTTTATTCCGTCGTGCTGATATCAAAGCATTATTCCCAGCTAATTTATCTTTTGCATGGAATGCGAAAGGAGTTGAGGCTACAAATGGAGATGAGATTTTAGGTTTAGAGGCTTTGAAAAAAGGAGAAGGACAAGCAGCGCCATTAGAAGGAGATGTAATTACAGATGCAGCTCAGGATTATGATCAAGCTGGAAAGGCAGAAGTTTCAATGTCAATGAATGGAACGGGTGCTCGTATTTGGAAGAATTTGACAGGTGCGAATGTAGGTCGTCGTATTGCAATCGTTTTAGATGGCTACGTGTATTCTGCTCCAGTGATTAATGGTGAGATTCCAGGTGGACGTTCTTCTATCTCTGGTTCTTTCACCGTTGAAGAAGCTAAAGATTTAGCGAACGTATTAAAAGCGGGTAAATTACCTGCACCAACTCGTATCGTAGAAGATGCCTTTATTGGTCCTTCTTTAGGAAATGAAGCAATTAACCAAGGTTATATGTCAATGGCCATTGGTTTATTATTAGTAATCATCTTTATGATTGGTTACTATGGTGCTCCAGGTTGGATGGCCAATGCAGCCTTAATGGTGAACTTATTCTTCATTGCAGGTGTATTAGTACAAATTCAAGCAGCATTAACTTTGCCAGGTATTGCAGGTATCGTATTAACATTAGGTATGGCAGTAGATGCCAACGTATTGATCAATGAGCGTATTCGAGAGGAGTTGCATAAAGGAAAGAGCTTGAGAGAATCGATTTCATTAGGTTATGAGAAAGCCCTTAGTGCAATTATTGATGGTAACGTAACAACTATTTTGATTGGTATTATTTTGATCATTTTTGGTTCAGGTTCTGTAAAAGGATTTGGTGTAACCCTTTGTATTGGTTTAGTTACTTCAGTATTTACAGCTGTTTATATTTCACATATCTTAGTTGATTGGATGGCAAATCGTGCTATCAAGGCGGGTCGTGAAAAAGAAATGACTTTCGAAACCTTTATTTCACGTGATTTATTCAAAGGCATGAATTTCGATTTCATTGGAAAGCGTAAATATTCATATTGGTTCTCTTGGGGATTAATTGCAGCTGGTATCATCGTATTGGTGATGCAAGGTGGATTCAATTTAGGTGTTGACTTTAAAGGTGGACGTTCGTATGTAGTTGAATTTGCCTCTGCAACAGAAGCTGGACAAGTAAAAGATGCCTTAAAAGATGATTTTGAAGGTAAAGGTGTTGAAGTGAAAACTTTCAATGGAGACACTAAATTAAAAGTGACTACGTCTTATTTGGTTGAGGATGAATCTGCAGAAGCAAGTTTAAAAGTTAAAGCAGCCTTAGAAAATGGCTTGAAAGAATTTTCGGCGAAGCAACCAAAAATTCTATCTGAATCGAAGGTAGGTGCCACCATTGCTGATGATATTTTAACACAATCTTTTGTGTCTATCGGCTATGCCTTAATTGCCATTTTTATCTATATCCTAATTCGTTTCCGTAAATGGCAGTATTCTTTAGGTGGTATTGTAGCATTGGTTCACGACGTATTGGTTGTGTTAGGTATGGTTGGTATTAGTCGTTTATTCGGTTTTGAATTAGAGGTTGACCAGATCTTTATTGCAGCTGTATTGACGGTAATTGGTTATTCTATTAATGATACCGTGGTAGTTTTTGACCGTATTCGTGAAGAAATTGGTATTGATGCTGATTTGAGTAATAAGCAATTGATGATTAAAACCATTAACGAATCAATTAACCATACGATGTCGAGAACGGTAATGACTGCAACTACTGTATTTTTAGTAGTTACTGTATTATTATTCTTAGGAGGAGATATTTTAAGAGGATTCTCATTCGCCATGTTTATTGGTGTTGTATTTGGGGCATATTCTTCTATCTTTGTTGCAGCACCTATCGTAATTGACTTAGGAGCATCTACGACTAAAAAGAAAAAATAGTGTAAGAATTGTGAATTGTGAATTGTTAATTATAAATGTTTAGATTTTTATAAATTGACAATTCACAATTAACATTTAACAATTGAAAAAATGAACAACAGCATTTGGAGACGTAAACCCATGGAAGCTTTTGAGGCAGATATGCAAAAAAGCGAACTAAACAGGGTTTTAGGAAAATGGAGCTTAACAGCCATCGGAATCGGAGCAATCATCGGTGGTGGGGTCTTCGTTTTAACAGGAACTGCAGCACACTTTCATGCAGGTCCGGCTTTAGCCATTTCCTTCATCATCGCAGGTTTAGGATGTATTTTTGCGGCACTTTGTTATGCTGAATTTGCAGCCATGTTACCTGTAGAGGGTTCAGCTTATGCCTATGCTTATGGAACCGTTGGTGAAATATTTGCTTGGATCATTGGATGGGGATTGATTTTAGAGTATGCCATGGGTGCCATGACAGTTGCAGTGAGTTGGTCTGGGTACTTTACCAAATTCCTCAAACTCTTCCATATTGATATTCCTTATTATTTAAGAAACGATCCAGTTTCAGCTAAAGAATTTGCCTTGGCAAATGGTTTGCCAGCACCTGAGTGGGCGGTAAACTTACCAGCATTAGTAGTGGTGTGGTTTGTAACTTGGATTTTGGTAAAAGGTATTAAGGAAGCTGCCAGCGCTAATAACTTAATTGTTATTTTAAAAGTAGCAGTAATCTTATTTGTGATTATCGTGGGAGCATTTTATGTAAATGTGGCTAACTGGACTCCATTTATCCCTGAACAAACCATGATTATGCATGATTCTGGAGTTGAACAGCCTGCCTATGGTTGGGGTGGAATCATCTCTGGTGCATCAGCTATCTTTTTTGCATACATCGGTTTTGATGCCGTTTCTACGCAAGCAGGAGAAGCCATTAATCCGAAAAAGGATATGCCTTTCGCTATCATTGCTTCTTTGTTGATCTGTACCATTTTATACATCGCTGTTTCTTTAGTGTTGACTGGTATGATGAACTACAAAGATATCGTTGGAGATGCATTAAAAGCACCAGTTGCTTATGCGTTTGATACAGCAGGACAACCCTGGGCAGTGTTTGTCATCACAGCAGCAGCAACAGCAGGTTTATTGTCTGTTATGTTGGTAATGATGTTAGGTCAAACTCGTGTTTTCTTAGGAATGGCTAAAGATGGTTTATTGCCTAAGTTTTTCTCTGAGATTCATCCTCGTTTTAAGACACCTTGGAAATCAACTATTTTAGTAGGTGCAATTGTTTCTATCGTTTCAGGATTAACTCCTATTTCTTTATTAGGAGATATGACATCATTTGGTACCTTGTTTGCCTTCACCATGGTGTGTTTAGCTGTTTGGTTGTTGCGTTTTAAAGATCCAGAAAGAGCTCGACCATTCAAGGCTCCCGTGATTAATTTGGTAGCTCCTTTAGGTATTATCGTAAATTCCTTTTTGATTTACAATTTAGGTGATGAAGCGAAGAAATTTGCGATCTATTGGTTGATTTTCGGTTTAGTGGTTTATTTCATTTATGGAAAACCTAAATCAAATTTGAACAAATAAAAAGTTTTAGATTGAAATAAAATGGCACCCATTTGGGTGCCATTTTATATTTGTTCTTTATCTATTTTTTCTGAATAGTAAATTGATCCATTATTTGTCCATTCGAGGCAATCCATTTAGCTTGTAAGGTTTTTCCTTTGATGTCGAAAAGCATTGAGCCTCCTTCTTTATTATTCGAATAAATAGAAGAAGCGAGTGGGTATTCTGCTTTTTGTCCTCCTACTTTCCCTCCTGAACCACAAACCACATAGATTACTCCTTGGCCATTTTTGTCTACTACATAATGGTTATCCTTAGTGGCCGTTTCAACGATGTGTTTTTTAGGATCAAAGGTTTTATTGAGTCCCGTGTGGTTTTGCATGGCATGTGAACGCTCATATACATGGCTGTGTCCGGCTATGACAACATCTACTTTATACTTTTCAAAAATGGGAGAAACTTTTTGTCGCATCAACATTAAATCCTCTTCAAAATCTGAATCGTGTGATCCTTTAGTGTATGGAGGTTTGTGAAAATAGGCAATAACCCAGGGTAATTTATTTGTAGCCAAATCTTTTTGTAACCATTCTATTTGTGCACCCTTGCCATCATATAAAAAAGTGCCGTCGGGATGCTTTTCTTCTGTGTTTAATGAAACGAGGTGTACATTGCCATAGTCTACTGAATAATATGACTCTGTTCCAGACGGTACACCTCCTGCTTCCCCTTTGGTAGGAAGAGTGAATATTTGAAAATAGGGAGGTAAGGAGGAATCGTGTTTACCTGCATAATCATGGTTTCCGGGTGAAGGGTAACATGCAGTATTTCGTAAAAAATCTTCTTGATAAAACTCAAATACATTTTTTTGATATTCTTCGTCCTTTCCATTGTCGTACGCATTATCTCCTAACCAAATCCAAGCATCTGGTTTTTGATTGCCTACATATTTTAATAAGGACTTTGTTACTAATTTTTGATTTTCTGTACCAGCACCAAAATCACCCAATGCCCAAATTCGAATCGCTTGATTAGATCCCTTGACAGGGATTGTTTTCACAAATTGTTCTTGATTAGCCTCTTCCATTTTTTCTACTGTACCAATCGTGTAAAAATATTTGGAGTTAGGTTTCAAGTTTTTGATCATCAATTCGTGTTCAATTAATAATGTACCCTCAGAAACCTTATTCATTTGTTTGGAATAATCTTTGCCAAATAAAACCTTACTACTAGACGGAATATCTGTTCTCCATCTTATGACTCCTGATGTTTGGGTAATATTCTGAATATATGGTCCTCGAATAATTTTAGGTGCCTGACTAATTAAGTCAAATCCAGTACATAAAATTATTACAAATAGTACTAAGTGGATATTTTTTTTCATTTTAAAAATATTTTAAAATTGTATTTTTTTAAGATTTAATGGATTAATAATTAGTTAACAATTTAATAATTTACCAATAATTAGACAATATTACCTTTGGAGCATATTTTAATTTATGTAAATTACTTGAAAGGTAATTTACCAATATAACAACATTACAGACTAAAAAACTGTATTAAATCATTTTAAAATTTAATTTATGAAGAAAAAGTTACTTCATCAGAATGTGATTTATGGGAATAAATCGTTGCTTCTGAGACATGTTCGACTCCTGTTGATCATTATTTTTGGATTTTTGTCGCAAATTTCTTTTGCACAAAATTCAGGGAAAACAATTACCGGTAGATTGTACGATTCCAATACTAATGAATCTCTTGTCGGCGGTAGTGTAGTAATCAAAGGTACTACTAAAGGGGTAAGTACTGATGCGAGTGGTAAGTATTCGATCGCTGTACCCTCGGGAAATTCAGTTTTAGTATTTAAGTATGTAGGATTTAATTCAGTAGAAATCCAAGTCGGAAATAAATCTGTAATTGATGCTGCATTGGTTTCAAATGCAACTAATCTTGCTCAAGTAGTGGTGATGGGTTATGGTACTCAGAAACAACGTGATGTGACTGGTTCAGTGAAATCAGTTAAAAGCGAAGGTTTTAATAAAGGTATCATCAATTCACCAGAGCAATTATTGCAAGGTAAAGTGGCTGGTGTAAATGTTACCTCATCAACTGGAGAGCCTGGAGCCAATCAAGGAATTACTATTCGTGGTCCAGGAGGTTTACGTACTGGTAGTACACCTTTATTTGTGATTGATGGTTTGGCATTAGACAATTCGTCGACAGGTGGTGGAAACCCAATGAATTTCTTGAATCCACAAGATATTGAATCGATAGATGTATTAAAAGATGCTTCTGCAACTGCAATATATGGTGCTCGTGGTGCAAATGGTGTGGTTTTGATTACTACCAAAAAAGGTAAGGCTGGTGTATCAACAATGGATTTTTCTACGAGTTATGGCTTTTCAAGCATCGCTAATCCTTTGCCAGTTTTAAACGCAACTGATTTTAAAAAGCAAGTAACCGCTAACGGTGGTACTTTAGAAGATTTTGGTGGAAATACCAATTGGCAAGAGCAAATTACAAGAACGGCATTAACGAAGAATCATAATTTGAATCTAAGTGGTGGTGCTAATAAGTTAACTTATTTTGCTGCCTTCGGTGCTCAAATGCAACAAGGTATTTTGAAAAACAACCAGCTAGATCGTTTAACAGGTCGTATGAATGTGAATCAGAAGTTTTGGGATGATCGCATTAGTATTGATGCCAATTTGAGTTATTCAAATTCAGTAAATGAGCGTCCTGCTATTGAAGGTTTATTAGGAACGGCTTTGTCAAACAATCCAACTTTATCTGCTTACGAAACCGATGGTGTAACTCCTTCAAAGTTTTTGAATGCGAGTAATCCTTTGTTGACTTTACAACTATTTAAAGATATCAACACTACCAATCGTTTCATTGCGAATATCTCTCCTTCGATTAAGTTAGCGAAAGGTTTGGTATATCGTTTGAATTATGGTTATGATAATTCTACTTCCGTAAGAGATGTGGAATCATTGGCTAGTTTAGTGCCAAAACAAGATGGTCGTTTAGATACTTATAATACAAGTAATAAAAACGAATTGATAGAAAATTATTTGACATATGATCAAACTATTGGCGATCATGCGTTCACGGCTTTAGTAGGTCACTCTTTTCAAAAAATTCAATATCAGTGGAGAACTTGGAGTATTAATAAATTTCCAATAGTACCGATAGATCCAATATATAATCCTGGTATTGGTCAAGAGTTAACTTTGGCAACTAATAAGCCTGCTGGTGCGGCATTTATCAATGAGCTTCAGTCTTTTTATGGTCGTTTAAATTATAACTATAAAGAGAAATATTTAGTAACGGGTACGGTCAGAGCAGATGGTTCATCTAAATTTGGTGCCAATAATAAATATGGTATTTTCCCCTCTTTCTCTTTAGGTTGGAGAATTTCCGAAGAAGATTTCTTGAAAAATTCAACAGCTATCAGTAATTTAAAATTAAGAGGTGGCTGGGGAAAAACTGGTAACCAAGAAATTCCACCTAAGATTACTCAGCCATTGTATTCTGCTACAGTGAGTGGAACTTCTTCTTATCCTTTAGATCTTTCTTCAACGTATCCTGCTGGTATTACTTACAGTCGATTGGCTAATCCAGATATCCAATGGGAAGTTTCCGTACAGTCAAATATCGGTTTAGATTTCGGATTCTTAAATGGAGCTTTAAACGGTTCAATTGATGCCTTCCGTAAAGTTTCAAACAATATCTTATTAGAAGTGATTCCTGCTGACCCAGTTCAACCAGCTACATCTGTTTGGACCAATGTGAACAACATGGAGATTTTAAACAGCGGTATAGAAATGGATTTGGATTATAAGTTCCAAACTCGTTCAGGGTTGAAGTTTAATGTGGGTGGTAACTTAACATTGATCAAAAATGAAGTTACAGGTTCTCCATATACTGTGATTCCTTCTGGTTCAGCTTCTGGTTCTGGTTTGACTTCAGCAACTATCAATGGTTATATCAATGGTCAACCAATCGGTACTTTCTTCTTGAAAGAATTTGTTGGATTTGACGAAAATGGTATGAGCGTTTATGCTGATACAGACAAAGACGGAATTGTAACAGATAAAGATCGTATTGCTGCTGGTACAGCTTTACCAACAACTCAATACAACTTCTTTACGAATTTGAATTATAAAGGATTTGATTTGTCTGTTCAATTCAATGGTGTTTCTGGAAACAAAATTTACGACAATACAGCCAATTCAACTTTTTATAAATTGAAAATTGCTAAGAACTCGAATGTGACTCCAGCATCTTTTGCGGATGCAAAAGAATCCATCAACAACGCCGCGCCAGTTTCTACGCGTTACTTGAAAGATGGAGCCTTCTTGCGTTTAAATAACCTTACTCTTGGATACCAATTAAATACTCAAAAATTAGGAATCAGTAAGTTTATTTCTAAAGCAAGAGTTTCTGTAACCGGACAGAATCTTTGGGTAAAAACCAAGTATGATGGTTTTGATCCAGAAGTAAATAAAGACAACTCCATCAATGGAGTACTTTCTTATGGAATTGACTACTTAAGTTATCCTAAAGCGAAATCGGTTATCATTGGTTTGAATTTAACATTCTAAGAGTTTTAAACGTATGAAAAATATCAAAAAAATAGCTATAGCAACATTAGCCGTAATGACTTTGTCAGGATGTTCTGATTTAAATGAAACAATCCTAGATGAATATAACGCAGCTGGACTGACAGATAAACAAGCTGCAGATGGTATTATTGCCCCAGTGTATGCCTTATTGCCAACAATTTATCAGCATACCAATTTATTTGCCCTTCAAGAGATTTCTACTGATGAGGCCATTCTACCTTATCGTGGTGGAACCGATTGGGGTGATAACGGAATTTATTTGTCTTTACACCGTCATGAAACAACCTCTACTGATCCCAACGTAAAAAATACTTGGAATGGTATCGTTTCAAGTATTTCAAGAAGTGTGACAGCCATCAATTCCTTGAAATTAAATAAGGATGCTTCGGCAAAATTATATTTAGCGGAAGCAAGAGGTATGCGCGCATACTATAACATGATGATGCTTGATTTGTTCGGATTGGTGCTTTCTAAGGAAGATTTAGGAGATGTGTCTGCAATCCTACGAGGTGATGCAGCGATTGAATACATCAAGAAAGAATTGATCGAGATTGAGCCTGTGTTGGAAACAACTACTGGTCCAGGTCGTTTAACCAAAGCTGGAGCTTGGGGTTTACTTGCCAAATTGTATTTAAATGCAGGTGTTTGGAGAGATATCTATGCACCAAAACATAGCTTTAAGTCTGAAGATATGGATAAAGTGGTTGAATACACAGATAAAATCATTAGCTCTGGTGCTTATTCTTTATCAGCTGATTATTGGGATATTTTCTCAAGCAATAATCACAGCAACAAAGAGTTGATTTTAGCTGTAGATCAGCGTTTTGATCTAAATGGTCATAATCGTATGGCTTATTTCTCTTTAGCAAACGATCAACGTCCATTACCAGCTTATCCAGCAGCTAATGGTACAGATGGACCTGCAATTACTTCTGATTTCTACCAATCATGGGTTTCGGCATATGGTTCTGTTGATCCAGCGGTGGCAGATCCACGTTTCTACAAGCAAAACGTAAATCCTGATATCGAATGTGTGGATGCAGCTTCTTATCGTATCGACCGTGGTATTTTACGTGGACAACAATATGGTTTAGTGTATGCATCAGGTGCTTTTGTAAAATGTGCTGATGGTAAAAATAAGGTTGGTAAAATCTATAATACCAGAGGAAAAGCTCCTTTCCCTCCAGTGATTCACACGGAGAAAGTAGATTTTTCAATTGCTGGTAGCGATTATTCAACTGGTTACCGTGTTGAGAAATATGAGTTTAGCCAAAAGTCGCAATCTGGCCGTAACTACGGAGAGGCTGATATCGTGATCTTGCGATTAGCAGATGTGTACTTAATGCGTGCAGAAGCTAAATTGAGAAAAGCTAGTCCAGATGCAGCAGGAGCATTAGCAGATGTTAACAAAGTGCGTACTTCACGTACTTCTAATACCAAAGCAAGTGAATTAACTTCTATCACTTTGGATCTTTTATTGAGAGAGCGTGGATTTGAGTTCTATTGGGAGCATCAACGCAGAACTGATATGATCCGTTTCGACAAGTATGAAGGAGTTTGGACAGAGAAAACAAATACAAATGTAAATAAGCGTGTATTCCCGATTCCGCAAACAGCCATCGACGGAGCTTCTAACTTAACTGGGTATATGAAGCAAAATCCTGGATATTAATTTTTGTATTTTGTACAAGCTAATTTGGCACCCGAATTGGGTGCCATTTTTTTTATCCGTACTTTTGTAGCTTCATTTGAATTAAATAGTCATGAGTGCCATAGAACAGGAAATTGCCAAACGTAGAACCTTCGGAATTATCTCTCACCCCGATGCTGGTAAAACCACATTGACAGAAAAGTTGCTACTTTTTGGTGGTGCTATTCAAACAGCGGGTGCGGTTAAATCCAATAAAATTAAAAAAGGTGCCACGTCCGACTTTATGGAAATCGAGCGTCAAAGAGGTATCTCTGTGGCGACTTCGGTAATGACGTTTAATTACCATGGTGTGAAAATCAATATCTTGGATACACCGGGTCACAAGGATTTCGCTGAGGATACTTATCGTACGTTGACTGCTGTTGACTCCGTAATCTTAGTAATCGACTGTGTGAAAGGGGTTGAGGAGCAAACGGAACGTTTAATGGAAGTGTGTCGCATGCGAAATACGCCTGTAATTATTTTTATCAACAAAATGGACCGTGAAGGTCAAAATCCATTTGATTTATTAGATGAACTAGAACAAAAATTGAATATCAATGTGCGTCCTTTAACTTGGCCAATAAATATTGGTTCGAATTTTAAGGGAGTGTACCATTTATTGGACAAATCCTTAAATTTATTCTCTGCCAATAAAACCAAAATTGAAAAAGATGTCGTTTCTGTAGATATCGATTCAGCAGAATTAGATGCAAGAGTTGGTGATAGAGATGCAGCACAATTGCGTGAAGATGTTGAATTAATTGATGGTGTTTATGAACCGTTTGATCGAGAAGAATATTTGAAAGGTGCCATTGCTCCTGTCTTTTTTGGCTCTGCGGTAAATAACTTTGGTGTGCAAGAATTGCTGGATACGTTTACTAAAATCGCACCAGCAACTCAAGCTCGACATACGGATACGAGAGAAGTACAACCGAACGAGAAGAAATTTTCAGGATTTATATTTAAAATTCACGCCAATTTAGATCCAAAACACCGAGATCGCATTGCCTTTTTACGAATTTGCTCTGGAATTTTTGAGCGAAATACGTTTTATAATCATGTTCGACTTGAAAAGAAAGTTCGTTTCTCCAATCCATATAACTTTATGGCACAAGATAAAGAGGTAGTTGATGAAGGATTCCCAGGAGACGTAGTTGGTTTATACGATACAGGAAATTTTAAAATTGGAGATACCTTAACAGAAGGAGAGGTGATGAATTATCAAGGAATTCCAAGTTTTTCACCTGAGATATTCAAAGAATTGATCAATTTGGATCCAATGAAATCTAAGCAATTAGAAAAAGGAATTGAGCAATTAACAGATGAAGGAGTAGCTCAATTATTTACGCAACCTCAATTGGGAAATCGTAAAATTGTGGGTACAGTGGGTGATTTACAATATGAAGTAATTCAATACCGATTAGAACATGAATATGGGGCAAAATGTCGTTTTGATGGCATGCCGATTACCAAAGCATGTTGGATAACGGCAGAAGATCCTAAAAAATTACAAGAATTTGTGCGTTTGAAGGGACAACAAATTGCTCAAGATAAAGATGGTAATTATGTATTCTTAGCTGAATCTGATTGGATTTTGCGTATGAATCAACAAAATAACCCCGATGTAACTTTCCATTTTACATCGGAGTTTAAATTATCTTAAACCAATCCTAAGTCGTTTTGAATTGACTTTACTTTTTGTTGTAAAGAGTCAAACGTTGTAAAG
>JACCDM010481400.1_pt1 | contig 21261 bp, 25 predicted proteins | sample 7445851 | NCBI WGS metagenome assembly JACCDM01 (sample SAMN15323438, study PRJNA562643) | freshwater metagenome | isolation source: river surface water | place: USA:Blue River Watershed | collected 2017-08-16
CGCGGTGCAATCCACGGATATCTTGTGATTCGTTTCTCGGATTCAGTCGACGACACTGCAAAGGTTGAAGAGATCGCGCGCAATTACGCGGTAGCACTTGGACTCTACCTATCACTGCTTCACGGACCAACAGGATCCGCAGGTCGCGTTGTTATCGATCGTGGCGATACAACGTCAGATCAACTAACTCCACGACAGATCTCTATTTTGCGCGGTATGGTTGAAGGAAAGACCAACCACGAGCTAGCAAATGAACTTGGATTTAGCGTAAGCACAATTCGCCATGAGACGATGCGTATCTATCAGGCGCTCTCGGTCAGCGACCGCAAAGAGGCTGCCAAGAAAGCTTTAAGCCTCTCCTTGATTTAAAGAGTAAATCCGACCGGTAGCTCAAGTCGGTGCTTTGCCAAGAGATCGGCATCGCGCAAGATATCTCCAGTTGAACCATCTGCAACGATCACGCCGCCACTTAAGATGACAGAGCGCTGACATAACTCAAATGCATACGGCAGATCATGGGTGACCATCACGATCGTGACATCTAGCGATCGCAAAATCTCTGCAAGTTCGCGGCGCCCGGCTGGATCCAAGTTCGATGAAGGTTCATCTAGGACAAGAATCTCTGGCTTCATCGCAAGGACTGTTGCTACAGCAACGCGACGTCGTTGCCCAAAAGATAGGTGATGCGGTGGACGCTCTTTAAATTCAGACATATGTACTAAAGCAAGTGCTTCATCGACAGCCTTATCAAGTTCTGCCCCGCGAAGGCCCATGTTGTAGGGGCCAAAGGCGACGTCTTCGCCCACAGTGGGCATAAAGAGCTGATCATCGGGGTCTTGAAAGACAACGCCTACCTTGCCGCGGATGCGACGCAGGAGATCTTTATCTTTTGTATCGATGACTTCACCGGCAACGCTGACGCTGCCATGTTCTGCAGGATGGATACCGTTCATATGCATCACGAGAGTTGTTTTACCCGCGCCATTTGGACCAAGCAGTGCGACTCGTTCGCCACGTTCAATACGAAGATTTACTCCGAAGAGTGCTTGGTTTCCATCGGGATAGGCAAAGGCCAAATTTTCGATGAGCAAACTTGGAACTGTTGTCATGATTTATCCGATCGCCGTTGTGATGAGAAGAATTGTTAGGGCAAAGAGTGGAAGAGCTAGCCCTTGTAGCCAAGCTCGTAACGAGGCGGCTTCGCTCTGGTCATGGGGGAGAACTCCTGTATAGCCGCGAGAGAGCATTGCAAGGTGCACGCGCTCACCTCGTTCGTAAGAGCGGATAAAGAGGGCAGATGCTGCTGTGGCCAAGACTTTCCAATCCTTGATTCCAGTTGCAATGAAGCCGCGAGATTCTCGGGCAATTTTCATCCGCTCCATCTCATCATTGATCACATTGACATAGCGCAGCATGAAAGCGGCAATCTGAACCATCAATGTAGGAAGATGAAGTTTTTCAAGCCCGCGTAGTAGTTCACGAGCGGTGGTACTCGTAGAGAGAACGACTGCGCTCAATACACCCAGAGTTCCCTTCACGACAATTCCTGCCGCAGCTAACAAGCTCTCGCGATAGAGATTGAGCGGTCCGATTTCAAAGCGTTCACCGGCGCCAAAAAACGGCATCAAGATTGCAAAGAAGATAAATGGAATCTCAATAAGTGCGCGAGTGAGCAAGGTCAGCGTTGGAATCTTGGCGATTAGAGAGACGGCAAAGATGGCGGCAAAGTAGGCAACAAATGCCGGCCAGCGCGTGATGGGGGTGGCGACAGAGACGACGATAAAGCACAGGACAGCAATGATTTTTACATGCGATGGCAGGCGATGAACCAATGAATGTCGGTGGATATAGAGTCTTTCACCTACATCATGGCCATGATGATGTCGATGCTCTACCTCGGTACTTATGGCTTATCTTTCTTGAAGCGACGTAAAGCGTAGAAGAGTCCAAAAGAGATTGCGGCAGTGGATGCAACTCCGATAACTCCAGCTAACCCACCTGAAATTCTCTCGTTCTCAACGCCGGCAACACCGTAACCAGCCAGTGGACTATCTTCGACTGCGCTCTCTTTGGCTGTATCAAGAAAGCCGATATCACCTGCAACCTTTTCAAGTCCATCAGGATGTGATGATGCGTAGTAAGAGAGGCCGCCAGCTAGCGCAAGTGATAGGGCAAGGCCAACTGCAACTAAAGGATTCTTCACATCACACCTCACGGATTTCAAGAGTTTTCTTGGTACCGCGATAGCCGTAGACAAGATCTGGACGACTTGCCATCACAGCACTTACTGATAATCCAGTAATAATCGCTTCACCAATTCCGATAAGAACGTGGGTTCCAAACATCGCAGCCAGAACCGTTGTTACAGAAAATGTTGCAGTGGCACCTAGTGAATATTGAAGAACAAATCCCAGCGCTGCAGCAGGAACAGATGCCAATCCGGCAAAAGCTGCAGCTGCGGTGATTGAAACTTTTTTCTTGGGCAGAACTTTCTTGGCAAGTAAAAATGCTCCGTAGCCGACCCAGACGCCAAGCAGCGACATATTAAAGATATTGAGCCCTGCTGCGCTAAGCCCGCCATCAGCAAAGAGAAGCGCCTGCATTAACAAGACAACGGTTAACGAAAGCGTTGCAACATAGGGGCCGACCAATACTGCGGCGAGTGCGCCTCCGAGCAAGTGGCCACTAGTTCCTGCTGCCACAGGGAAGTTGAGCATCTGTACTGCAAAGATAAAGGTGGCGGTAAGTCCGGCCAGCGGGGCAGTCTTCTCATCGAGTGAGCGGGCAGCGCCTTTGAGGCTTGCTGCTACGCCCAGAGCCGAGAGAGCGGCAAAGGCTGTTGAGGTTGGGATATCGATGAATCCATCAGGGATATGCATAGGTTAAGGTTAATGCAAAGCGTTCGCATCTGCCATTTGAGTGCATCTTTGACCGTTTCCAGCGTGAGATTTCCCCGACATTTGGCAGCCGGCAGGGATACAGTGGCGCCACCAGATAGACGTTTAGGCAGGGAATTTAGGCAGGGAATTTAGGTAGGGCATCTACAGGGGAGGTTTTCATGAGCGACAACGAAGGCCACGACGAGATTGTCACTGAAGAGATGTTGTGGGATCGAATCCCAGAGACCGAAGGCGAAGATCGCGCAGAGACATATTACGAACTCAGCGCTCGCATCTTTGCCCGCGGCCAATATGACGAAGCGCTCGCACTTGCTGAGACTGCTCGCGATATCTATGCCGAGATGGGTGCAAGTGCTCCAAGTGAAGGTTTAGCCCAGGCATATTCTGCAATTGGATATAACCTCAATCAACTCAAGCGAATCGATGAGGCAGCAACTGCCATGAGTAAGGCCGTTGAACTTTTACGCGAGAGCAAATCACCTATTGCACTAGAACTTGCCTGCACATTAGGTGAGTGGTGGTACAGCTCAAAGAAGTACAGCGAAGTTGTTGCAACGATGTCTGAATGTGCACAAGAACATCTCGTTGATGGAAATCAGATGGGGGCAGCAAATGACCTCCATCTTCTGGGCATGGCCTATCGCGAACTTAAGCAATATCAGGAAGCCCTCGATGCATTTAAAGAGGCGCGTGGAATCTTTAAATCTGAAAAGGAAGTTCTCCATGTTGCGCGCTGTGATCAGAAGATTGCATCCTGCTACAACTGGTTAGGCGATGGCGAGAAGGCGCTCGAGAGCGCTCGCAAGGCAGTTGATGTATTTGAGACCGCTCACGATCACCGCCGCGAAACCTTTGCCCTCTTTGAGTATGGCAAGGCGGAGATCCTTCTTGGAAAGCTTGAAGAAGGCTTAGCAACACTCGATGGCGTTCTGCAGATCATCGCCGAGGATGAACCTAAAGATTTCGAATTTATCGTCGATATCGAAAGTCGTATGGTCGAGGTCATGCGCGCACTTGGTCGCATCGATGAAGCCAACGAGGTAGAACGTCGCCTTGCTGCAGTCCGTGATGCTCTGGCAGATGAAGAACCGGCACCGCTCGGAGATTAACTTTCTCTAGATTTGGCGTGGCAGATGTTGCAACGCCCAGTGGTACATCGCAATAGCTCCTGCTGCCGATGCATTCATTGAACGCGTAGATCCATATTGCTCAATTGCATATAAGACTTCGCAGATTGCAACGCCCTCATCTGACATTCCAGCACCCTCTTGGCCAAAGAGCAGCACACACTTTTCGGGAAGGGCTGCCCCTTCTAGATGCTTAGAAGATGGCACGTTATCGATTCCAATAATTGGAAGATTGTTCTCACCACACCAGGTGGCAAAGTCAGCGATCGTTGGGTGGTGGATCACAGTGAGATAGCGATCTGTCACCATCGCACCGCGCTTATTCCAATCGCGTTTTCCGACAATATGTACAGCGCTGACATTAAATGCATTAGCGGTACGAACAACAGATCCGATATTGAGATCGTGTTGCCAATTTTCAATTGCGATCTGTAACCCATGTCTCTTTGTATTGAGATCGGCAACGATCGCCTCAACGCTCCAGTAGCGATATTTATCCAAGACATTTCTTCTATCGCCATTTTCAAGTAGCTCTGGATCGTATTGATCTCCAGTTGGCCACGGCTTCTCATGTGGGCCAACGCCTACAACTGGGAAAAACTCACCAGGTCCGATCGTTGCAGGGGTCTTGATTTCCATAAGAGCACCCTAAACTAGGGGAGCGCATTCGCATACGCAGGAATCGAACGGAGTCATTATGAAGACAGCTTTCTACATCGCATTTGTAATCCACATGCTCTCAATCCTTGGGCTGCTCGCACTCTTGGTGGTCTCATATAAGAAGTCTCCACGTGCCCTCAATCCAGGTGTACTTCATAGCACCGCAACCGCTCTCGTTGCCGGAATCGTGATGGTCGGTACGTGGTCTGCAGCTCACGACACTGAGATCAACCATATGAAGGTTGGAATCAAGTTCCTCGTTGTCCTTGCAATTCTTGTCATTGGTTTTGTCAGCCTTAAGAAGAAGACATTTACAGATCGCGCATTTACAGCGATGTTTCTCTTGACCTTCACCAATATTCTTCTTGCCTATCTCTGGTAATTAAACTTCACATGAAGAAGATCATCTCGGCAGTAACCGCCGCCTTCCTACTTGGTGCACTTGTTAGCGCTCCGGTATCGGCCTTTGATCCTCTTCGCGCAGCTACTGTCTTTTCAAATTTAGCAGCAGATCCCAAACTGAAGAATCCTTCAGTTATCTTGATTGACGCCAGCACCAGAGAAGTGGTCTTTGAATCAAACTCTTATGCGATGAGAAAACCTGCCTCAACGCTCAAGCTCTTGGCTGGGGTTGCCGTTGCGCGCCACCTTGATCCAGAGATGCGTTTTCAAACATCGCTAGCAATCTCTGAAGAGCCTGCATCAGTTGTGATCCAAGGAGATATGGATCCATGGGCAACATTTAGCGCCTTCAATGCAAAGCGCTTAGGGCAGACATCACTCAAGTACATGGCCTATCGCGCACATGTTGAACTTGAGGCTCAGGCAGCTGCACCTGTAAAGAAGATGACGATTTACTACAACGGCATCTACGACAGCGAAGCAAAGAATATGAAGGTCTACCTCAAGAGCCGCAAGGTCTATGCAATCATCAAGCCGGTATCAGCCCTTGAAGCGCAGAGACTCACATCAGAACCTGTGATGAATAGCCAGTCACCCAAGATTCGCACGATGACAAATTACTTCATGCAGTGGAGCGATAACGTACTTTCAGAGCGGCTATCTCGAATCGCGGCAAAAGCTGCCGGTTACCCATCAAGTACTACAGGAATCTCACAGGTGTACAAGAGCGTACTCAGCGAGATGAATATCGATTCTACAAAGTTAGTAGTTAAAGATGGCAGCGGCTTGTCTCATGACAATCGCTTGAGTGCGCGACTTCTTGGTGATCTACTACTTCGAATTTATAGCGATCCGCAATACAAATTAGTAGTCGATAGCCTTCCAGCAGGTGGTCTCAATGGCACCCTCAATGAGCGCTTTATTGAGACAGCTCCACATGCAATCGGTCTTGTGCGAGCAAAGACCGGAACACTTAATGGAACGGTGACCTTGGCTGGATATATCGATGCAGAAGATCGCGAGTTCATCTTTGTTGTTATCGCCGATCGCCTCAGCCGCAGTTATTCGGCATCAAAGGTAGCTAGAGATACTTTAGATCGTTACCTAGGAAAGATTGCACTTCCACTTATCCCGTTACTTCCAGTCGAAGATACTTTTACTGTAGCGAGTTCGACAGCACCTTAATCGAGCCACCGTAGCAAGCTACCCACGTATTCTGCGATGGGGCATCAAAGGTTACGCCGATCGGTTCATTACAGACTTTAATTGTCTGAATTAATTTCAAATCTGATGCTCGAACCTTTGACATCGTGCCGCTACCGTAATTAACAACGAAGAGAGCAGATCCATCATCTGATATATCAAGGCTGCGTGCAGCTTTTCCTGTGCTGACTGTCTTAATCAACTTATTCTTCTCGAGATCCCAGGCAGCGACCTTGCCAGAGATATTGAGCGTGACATAGAGAGTCTTCTCATCCGGTGAAAGAACAAGCGCACGTGGATTAGATCCCACATGGATAAATGTCTTTGAGAAGTCCCGGAGATCAAGGCGATGGACCCCTGCTCCACCCATCTCGGCAACGTATGCATAGACGCTATCTTGAGTAATTGCGATGCCCCGTGGGTATCGGCCTATCTTTACATTCGTAACCGTCTTGCCTGTCTCAACAGAGATAATCGTGACTGTATAAGAACACCAATTACTCACAAGGATGTACTTATTATCTGGTGTAACGGCAACAACCTTAGGCACTGAGCCCACTGGGTAGACAGCGTCGATTTTGAAGTTAGCAAGATTTACTCGACTTACAAAACTTGTGACATAACCATCGGCCGGGCTGCACTTATCAGTACCTTCTTTATTAAAACCTTTTCCATACATCGCATAGTTTGAGAAGTAGAGATACTTTCCATCCGGGCTAAAGGCGCCTTCGACCGGGGCGCCTTTATATGTGCCACTATATTTTTTATATCCAAAATCTGACAGCTGTACTGAATCTGGCACCGTTGCAACAAGTGCATTCTTTGCAGTGTCATAGATTGTTACCGAATGGCGATACATCATGTTATGGGCGCTTACCAACCCGGTGCCCGATGAGAGAACAGATTTAGGCGCGATATTTCCAGAGATGGTTGTAAGTAACTTCATCTTCGACGTTGCCAAAGTTGAGGTGCTGGTCTCTGCCGCTTGAATTGGCGAGATAGAAAAAGAGAGAGCGCTTGCCGCCGCGATGGCTACAAGCGCTCTTCTCATAGGAATATCTTAGTCGTCGTCTTCTTCGTCTTCATAATCATCATCGTCATCTTCATGCTCGTCATCTTCATGCTCGTCATCTTCATGCTCGTCATCTTCATACTCATCATCGTCGCCGTATCGCCCGGTTCCGGGTGCAACATTTGGAATGACAGGGATACCGCTGCTACCCACAATGGGTGTTGGCGCATTAGGTGTTGAGACCACTGTAGAAATATCGTCTGCTTGGGCAGGAGATTCATTTGTTGAGAGAGCAAAGACTGCTCCGCCACCGAGAATTGCTAGTGAGAGAGCTGCAGCGAGAAATGGCATGCGCTTATTGGTGTGGCGCACCTCATCTATTGCATCTTCGCGAGCAATATCCATCCAATTGAGATCATCAGGATTCTGATCTTTCTCGTGTGTCATGTGTCTCCTTCTTCCTTGTTGTGAGCAAGGTAGCAAGGCAACCTTAAAGCACTCTGAGAACAGAGAGCGGATTTGCTGGGTAATCTTGCCCCATGACCCTCGTACGTGCGTATATCGCCCTTATGAAGTTACGTGTGGTCGAGTTATTACTGATCTCAACAATTCCTGCGATGGTTTTGGCGCAACAAGGAGTGCCTTCACTGGCACTTGTTGCTGCAACTCTTATAGGTGGAACACTTGCTTCAGGAAGTGCCAACGCATTTAACATGGTTCTAGAAAGTGATCTAGATACCTTGATGAAGCGCACAGCAAAGCGTCCAATTGTTACTGGAGCAATCAGCAGAACTCATGCGGCGATCTTTGCAACTGTAATCGGCGCACTCTCGTTGGTAATTTTCTGGCTCTTTACTGAACCTCTTGCGATGGTCTTAACAGCTGTTGCAATCGCCTTTTATGTCATGGTCTACACAATGACGCTCAAGCGTCACACCTCACAGAACATCGTCTGGAGCGGGGCGGCAGGATGTATGCCAGTCTTTATTGGTTGGGCAGCTGTGACAAATTCACTTTCGTGGGCAGCCGTTGCATTCTTCTTTGTGATCTTCTTCTGGACCCCGCCACATTTCTGGGCACTTGCCATCAAATATAAGGATGATTACGAAGCGGCATCAATTCCAATGTTGCCAGTTGTTGCTAACCGCACTGTAGTCGTGCGAAACATGTGGTTCCACACCGTTGCAATGATTGCTAGCTCAATTGCACTGATCGTTCTTGCCGATCTGCAATGGTGGGCTATGGCAGTCACAATTGCACTCGGATTGGTCTTTGCCTTCCAGTTGGTGCAACTAAAAGAAAATTCAGAGAATTACAACGCGATTGCAGCAAAGATCTTCCACTGGTCAATTACCTATCTGACCTTATTCTCTGCGTTACTTGTTATCGCTCAGCTCTTGAAGGCTTGATCTAAATCCTTAATCAAGTCATCTACATGCTCAAGACCTACTGAAAGTCTTACAACTGAAGGTGTAATTCCCATCCCGGCTTGAACTTCTGGGCTCAGGCGTCGATGAGTTGTAGATGCAGGGTGGGTAATCAGTGACTTGCTATCTCCGAGGTTATTTGAGATATCGATGACGCGAAGCGCATTCATCACCTTAAAGGCATCTTTTGCGCTGCCGGCAAATTCGATTCCAATAGTTGAGCCTCCGCCGCCCATTTGGCGTTGTGCCAATGCGTAATCCGGGTGCGATTTAAGTCCTGGATAGCGAACGCTCTTAATCTCAGGTCGAGTCTCAAGATATTCAGCGATAGCTTGCGCATTCTCATTCATGCGACGCACACGCATATCCATAGTCTCCAGTGATTTCACTAGAACCCATGCATTAAATGCGCTCAGTGATGGACCAGTGTGGCGAACAAAAGGAAGCAAGTGTTCGTGAATGTAGCTAAATGATCCGAGAATGGCGCCAGCTAGAACTCGACCTTGCCCATCCATATGTTTTGTCGCCGAGTACATCACTACATCTGCTCCGAGTTGCAGAGGCTTCTGCATAATCGGTGAGGCCATCACGTTATCTACGATCACTGTCGCCCCGACCTTATGCGCCAATTCGCTAACCATCGCGATATCGACGATATCGAGCAGTGGATTACTTGGCGTTTCGATAAAGACAACCTTGGTTGGTTTACTTAGAGCCTTTGCCCATGCGGCAGGATCATTGCCTTTGACTAATTCGAAGGTGACACCCCACTTGGGTAAGAACTCTGTAATGACGACATGGCATGAGCTAAACATTGATGCGGATGCAACCACGTGATCGCCGGCGCTGACCATGCAGGCGATGGAGGCAAACATCGCCGACATTCCAGATGCTGTTGCAACGCAAAATTCTGCGCCTTCAATTGCAGCCAAGCGCTTTTCAAACATCGCAACAGTTGGATTATGAAAGCGGCTATAGACGAAGTGATCGACCTCATCGGTAAAAGAATCCTGGGCTTCTTCTGCAGAAGAATATGTAAAACCGCTGGAGAGATAGAGGGCTTCGGCAGTTTCGCCAAAACCTGAGCGAGATAAACCTACGCGAACGGCCTGGGTCTGCGGATTGAGATCCCAATCAGGTGCTTGTCGGGCTTCTCGCGGCTGATAGCCCCAGATCTCTTTTGTCATGGAGGAAATCTTAATCTCGAGACGCTATATTCACTACATGCACGCTCAAACAATTGCTCTCTCTGTCCAGGATCTCAGCAAAAAGTATGACTCTCGATTTGCTGTCTCACACGCCAACTTTGAAGTCCCTCTCGGCAGCATCTGTGGCTTTGTCGGCCCCAATGGTGCTGGCAAGACAACAACAATTCGTATGCTCCTTGGATTGATCTCACCTACTGGTGGCACAGGTCAGATCTTGGGACATTCGATCGATGATCCCGATGAGTACCTCAAGCACGTAGGCGCAATGATTGAAGGGCCAGCGTTCTATCCAGCGCTCTCAGGAGCTGAGAACCTCCACGTTTTAGCAACGCTCGGCGGCTTTAGCCATGAGCGCGTAGACCAAGTTCTTGCAACTGTCGGTCTTGCAGATCGCGCACAATCAAAGTTCAAGACATATTCATTAGGTATGAAGCAGCGCCTTGGAATTGCAGCAGCGCTCCTGCCAGATCCAAAGATTCTCATCCTTGATGAACCAACAAATGGCCTTGACCCAGAAGGCATCCAAGAGATTCGCGATCTTCTTCGTGGTCTTGCAGATAAGGGAACAACAGTCTTCGTCTCTTCTCACTTACTTTCAGAGCTTGAGATCATCAGTGATTACATTGTGATGCTGCGCAAGGGCGAAGTTGTCTTTGCCGGACCGATTCAAGAACTCTTTGCAGCCCAGCAACCATTTATGTTGGTCCGTGCAGAAAATACTGCCGACCTTGAAAAGGTTGTTGCGATTGCAATTGCCGATGGACATAAAGCACATATCCAATCAGGTGTTGCACATATCGAGGGCCCGGCCGATTGGGCGGGAACTCTGAATAAGAAGGCCTTTGAAGCCGGGATCGTCCTCACACAACTTTCGCCACAGATGCCAAATCTAGAAGAGACATTCTTTGAAATGACAGGAGATAAGAAATGATTCGTGTCATCCGCGCCGAATGGCGCAAGTTACGCCGTCCAACCTTGTTCCTTGGAACAATTGGTGCAGCGCTCTTCTTCACTGGACTCTTTACCTCTCTACTCTTTATCTTGATCGATTCACCACGAGGAAATTCAGATCCAGCTAATCCAATCTCTCGAGAGATGCTCGCATCCTTTGGTGGCGCAGTTATCGGATTTACAAATGTTGGAAACCTTCTTGGCATCATCGCTTACTGCGTCTTTGCTGCCCAGACCGCTCAGGAGTACACCTACGGAACGCTACGCAATCTCCTAGTTCGCCAACCAGGACGTATGCGACTTCTACTCGGAAAACTCATCTCGATGAAGCTCTTTGCCCTTGTCATGGTGGCTATCTCTGGAGTCCTAGCAATTGTTATTTCATATGTATTGGCTCCTGGTGCAAAAGTGGAGACCGATCTCTGGTTTACATCAGATGGACGCACAGAGATCTTGCAGGCATTTATCAATGTTTCGATCTCAGTTGTTGGCTTTGGAATCGTAGGAATGATTATGGGTCTTCTGCTGCGATCCCCAATTAGCTCGATATCAATCGGAGTTCTCTGGCTATTGATTATCGAAAATCTACTTGGCGCTGTGAAGAGTTCAACTCTTGAGTGGCTCCCAGGTAATCAACTCGCAGTGATTGCATTAGGTGGCAATGCAGCAGTTACATACACACATGCGATGACGCTGGCAGCTGTCTATATCGGAGTCGGTGCGCTGATTGCCTCCGTACTTTTTTCCCGAAGAGATGTAGCCAACTAGCGACACTTAAGGTTTTAACAGGGATTACTAAGATTCCTGATTTATCGTGGACCTCTAAAGTGAAAGGTCTACCGTGAAAAATCGTCGCAGAGTAATTGCTATCGCCATGATCTTTGGCCTAGCTCTCTCTGCGACCCCTGCGATTGCTGCAACACCAAAACCAACACTTGCTCAGATCGAAGCTGCAAAGAAGGCAGAGGCGGCGAAGAAAGCTGCTGCAGCAGCTGCTGCCAAGAAATTAGCGGCAGCAAATCAGACACTTCGAACTCTGACAGCCAAAGCAAATGCCGCACAAGCACTCTTTGTGGCCGCAAAGCGCGAGCTAGCGATTGCAACAGCTGCAGCAGCAGAGGCGGCCAAGAAAGCGCAAGAGGCGGCAGCAGAAGTTTCGGCAACACATGCTGTCATCGGAAAGCTTGCAACGAATGCCTACATCATGGGTGGAAGTTTTTCAGATATCCAACCTCTTCTAAGCGCCGATGGGCCGCAAGAGTTGATCGATCAAATTACGCTTTTGGATAATCTCGGCAGTAAGAACGATGTAGCACTAGGTCGCTTTAAAGCTGCTGAAGTAATTGCTCGTGCTGCAAAGAAGAAGGCAGATGAGGCAAAGGTTGTACAAGAGACTGCAACTGCCAAAGTTGCTGCTGCAAAGAAAGTCGCAGATGATGCGCGGACTGAACAGCAGAAAGAGGTAGACCGCCTTCAGGCTATCCAGGACAAGCTGGCTCGAGAATTAGCAAGTGCTAAACGCGTTCGAATTACTTTGGAACAACGCCGCGCTCTTGCGCTCTTGGAAGAGAGCCAAGCAAATACGGCAGCTACAACTGGTGGAAAGAAGAAAGTCTGGCCAGATTTAGGATTTAAGGGTCGTTCCACAACTCGTTCAAATGATGCAATGCGCGCGGCGGCAGTTGCCTTTGCTAAGAAGCAGGTGCTTGCACGTAAGCCATATATTTGGGGTAGCGAAGGACCAAACTCTTTTGACTGCTCTGGACTTGTATATGCAGCCTATAGATCAGCAGGTTTAGGCTGGCCAAATTGGGATCGCCTTAACTCTTCCCTCTATGCAGGCTATACAAAGCATGTTTCACTCAATGAATTAGTCCCCGGCGATCTCTTGTTCTACTCGTATAAGGGAACAATCTCGTCAATCCACCACATCTCTATCTATGCTGGTGATGGAATGATGTGGGAGGCAAATTCAAAGGGTCGCGGATTGCTCTACTCCAGTATCTATAGCATCAAGGGACTTATGCCATTTGGTGGTCGGGTCTAGCATTAGGCCCATGACCCGGGCACTTGTAGATACTCGTTCTGCAGTTCGCCCCTATCTGGAACGTTTAAGCGCAGGAGATGTACTTCTCGTTGCAGTCTCAGGTGGTGCCGACTCTTTAGCGCTGGCCGCTGCAGTACTTGCAGAAACCAAAGATCTGCTACTGCGACCAATTGCTGTCACGATCGATCATCAATTGCAAGACGGATCTGCTGTGCAAGCCGCGAAAGTTGTTGAGCAACTTCAGACACTCGGGTACTCCGAAGTTATCTCTCGGAAAGTAAATATTGATCAGAGTTCCGGACTTGAATCTGGTGCACGCGATGCGCGCTATGCAGCGTTGCATGAGATCGCAACAGAGTTAAATGCATCCCACATCTACCTTGGCCACACTCGTGATGATCAGGCAGAGACTGTTTTACTTGGACTTGCTCGCGGTTCTGGTGCGCGATCTCTTTCTGGTATGGCGGCCATCAATGGAAAGATCATTCGACCATTACTAAACCTGACTCGCGAAGTTACAGAACAAGTGTGTAGAGATTTAAATATTGAAATCTGGAACGACCCACATAATCTCAATCAAGATTTTTCGCGAGTGCGAGTGCGCACTCGAGTCCTTCCAATAATGGAAGTAGAGATGGGGCCAGGAATTTCACAGGCCCTGGCGCGAACCGCCGCTCTCTTGCGCGATGATGCCGATGCCCTGGATCAGTTGGCCGAGCAGGCAGCTGGCGGCCTCGACCTTTCGAATTTAGAGATTGATTACCTCTCATTGCTGCCCAAGGCGGTGCGCACTCGAGTGATCCGTAAGGCGATCTACGCTCAGGGGGCACCTGGTGGGGCAATTACGGCGGATCATGTGGCCTCCGTTGAGGCGTTGGTCACCTCCTGGCACGGTCAGGGCGAGGTCAGCCTCCCAGGCGGTGTGAAGGTTGCCCGAATTTCGGGCAGACTTTCGCTCTACGCCCGCAGCTAGCCTCAACCGCTAGCGCCACTTTCGAAGGAGAGCCACCCGGTGGATCTACAAGCAGTCGGTACCGATGTCGAACGCGTCATTGCAACACAAGAAGAGATTGCGGCAAAGGTTGCAGAGTTAGCAGCGCGCGTTGATAAAGATTACGAAGGTAAAGATCTTCTTCTCATTGGTGTGCTCAAAGGTGCAGTCATGGCGATGGCAGACCTCACACGATCAATGCAGCGCCACATCGAGATGGATTGGATGGCTGTCTCTTCATACGGCTCAGGAACAAAATCAAGCGGAGTTGTTCGCATCCTTAAAGATTTAGATCGCGATATCACCGGTCGCAACATTTTGATCGTTGAAGATATTGTCGATTCAGGTCTGACACTTTCTTGGTTGCGCGCAAACCTTCTCTCCCGTGGCGCAGGATCAGTTGAGATCCTGACAATTTTGCGTAAGCCAGAAGCGGCAAAGGTTGAGGTCGATGTGAAGTATGTCGGCTTTGATATTCCTAAAGATTTCGTTGTTGGTTACGGCCTTGATTTCGATGAGAAGTATCGCAACCTCGACTTTATCGGTGTGCTCTCAAAGCACATGTACGAATAAGAATCGAGTAGCTACTTAATGAAGAAGAAGCCGGCCGAAAAGAAGAAGACGCCAACAACCCCACAAGTTCCGCAATCTCGGTTGAAGCGTTGGATCAGAGGACCACTTTTCTGGATCATTGTTGCAATTATTGGCGTCTCTATCTTTGGCCAAATCTCTGGCGCAGGAAATCGCTACGAACCGATTAAGACATCGGAAGCACTTGATGCGATCACCAAATCAGATGTTGACTCTGCAGTCCTTGTAGATAATTCCCAGAAGATTCGCCTAGTTCTTAAATCAGGAAAGTTGATTAATGGCGCATCAAAGGTGGAGGCTTCATATATTGCCCGCCAAGAGCCAACTCTGGTTGATGCCCTTACTGGTAATCCTCCTCCTAAGGGTTGGAGCGTTGATGTTGCTAAGCAATCACTATTAGTGAGCTTCCTCTTCTCCTTCTTCCCATTCTTACTTATTGGTCTGCTCTTCTTCTTCCTCATGAGCCAAGCCCAAGGCGGAAACAAGGTCTTCTCCTTTGGAAAATCTCGTGCCAAGTTGCAGAATAACGATGTCCCACAAAACACCTTCGCCGATGTTGCAGGTGCAGATGAGGCAATTGCCGAACTAGAAGAGATCAAAGATTTCTTAGCTAACCCTGCAAAGTACGCACTTCTAGGTGCAAAAATTCCTAAGGGCGTTCTCCTCTACGGCCCTCCAGGAACCGGAAAGACCCTTCTTGCTCGCGCAGTAGCAGGCGAAGCAAAGGTTCCTTTCTATTCAATCTCAGGATCTGATTTTGTCGAAATGTTTGTCGGTGTTGGAGCATCTCGCGTCCGCGATCTATTTGCTCAAGCAAAGGCACATGCACCAGCAATTGTCTTTGTTGATGAGATCGATGCAGTCGGTCGCCAACGTGGAGCAGGAATGGGTGGCGGTCACGACGAACGTGAACAGACACTCAACCAACTACTTGTTGAGATGGATGGCTTTGAAGGCGATAGCCAAGTTATCTTGATCGCTGCAACCAACCGCCCTGATGTTCTAGATCCAGCGCTCTTGCGTCCAGGACGTTTTGATCGTCAGATTCCAGTCGATCGTCCAGACCTCAAGGGCCGCGAAGATATTTTGAAGGTCCATGCAAAGAACAAGCCGATTTCAGACGATGTTGATCTAAAGAACTTTGCTCGTCGCACACCTGGATTTACCGGCGCCGATCTTGCAAATGTACTAAATGAAGCAGCGTTGCTTACTGCGCGCGAAGGCGAGAAAGTCATTCCAGATCACCACCTTGATGAGGCAATTGATCGCGTGATGGCAGGCCCACAACGTAAATCACGTTTGATGTCTGAGGAAGAGCGTCGCGTTACCGCCTATCACGAAGCAGGCCATGCACTTGTGGCACGCGCACTTCCACATACAGATCCTGTACATAAAATTACAATCATGCCGCGTGGTCGCGCACTTGGTTACACAATGGTCTTACCAGATGATGACAAGTACTCGACTACTCGTAACCAGTTGCTCGATCAATTGGCATACTCACTTGGTGGTCGCGCAGCAGAAGAGCTGATCTTCCACGATCCATCAACAGGTGCTTCAAATGACATTGAAAAGGCGACAGCCCTTGCTCGCGCGATGGTCACTCAGTATGGAATGACAGAGGCGATCGGTGCGATCAAACTTGGCAGCGATTCATCTGCACCATTTATGGGACGCGATTATGGCCATCAGCGTGATTACTCTGAAAACGTTGCCGCAGTTGTCGATGGCGAGATTCGATCACTGATCGAAAATGCACATCAAGAAGCCTTCGATATCTTGGTTGCAAACCGTTCGATTCTCGATGCGATGGTTCTTGAACTCCTAGAGCGCGAGACCTTGAACAAGGAAGAGATCGAAGTGATCTTTGCAAAGGTGACTTCATGGCCGCGCCGTCCAGCATGGACTGGTTCAGCTCATCGCATTCCAAGTGCGCAGCCTCCTGTAGATATTCCAGAGAAGAAGGTTGTTGAAGCAACACCTGAAACGCCAAAGCGTGCAGTACGTAAGAAGAAGGCGCCTACAAGTGAGTGATATCTCTCCAGTATCTTCTGGCCCCGATGATGGTCGCGCGCTGCGCCCATACGATCAGGAGCGTGCAGAGAATGCGGTGCGAGAGCTCCTTATTGCAATTGGTGAAGATCCAGATCGTGAAGGGTTGAAAGAGACTCCAGCACGTGTTGCTCGCGCATATAAAGAGAACTTCGGTGGGTTGTGGCAATCACCGGAAGATGTGCTGACAACTACATTTGATATCGGCCACGAAGAACTAGTGATCATTCGCGATATCGAAGTCTTTTCGCAGTGCGAGCACCACTTAACTCCCTTTCATGGCGTTGCCCACGTTGGATATATCCCGCGCGGCAAAATCACCGGGCTCTCTAAAGTTGCCCGCCTTGTCGATCTCTATGCCAAGCGTCCACAAGTACAAGAGCGCCTGACAACACAGATCGCCGATGCAATGGTGAAGATTCTTAATCCACTGGGTGTTATTGTGATTATCGATTGCGAACACCTATGTATGTCGATGCGCGGTGTGAAAAAGTCACAAGCACGCACCACAACAAGTGCAGTCCGTGGCGCCTTGCGCGATGCAACAACTCGCGCCGAAGCAATTAGCTTGATCACGAATCGCTAGGTCTTGGCGATGTTGGTGATGGGCATACTTAACGTCACACCGGATTCATTCTCAGATGGCGGCGAATTCAATACAGTTGAAACCGCTGTAGCTCATGGCTTGGAGATGCTTGGCGAAGGTGCTGACATCATCGATATCGGCGGTGAATCTACTCGTCCTGGTGCAGTGCGCATTACAGAAGAAGAAGAGTTAGCGCGCGTCATCCCCGTCATTAAAGAGTTAGCGGCAAAGGGTGCAGTGATCTCAATCGACACAATGCGCGCTAGCGTTGCTAGCGCAGCCGTTAAGGCAGGGGTCACATATATCAACGATGTAAGTGGTGGGCTTGCCGATGAGCAGATGCATAGCGTGGCAGCTGAACTTGGCACCTTCTACATCCTGATGCATTGGCGCGGACATTCTGTTGATATGAATTCCAAGGCTATTTATGGCGATGTAGTTGTCGATGTGAAGAATGAGCTCTCACGCCAGATTGAAAAGGCGATCTCTGCAGGGATTGCACCTGAGAAGATCATCGTCGATCCAGGTATCGGTTTTGCAAAAGAGGCCGAGCACAATTGGGAGTTGATTAGACGCGTCAACGAGATTGTTGAACTGGGATATCCGGTGCTGATTGGCGCATCACGTAAGCGCTTCCTGGGAGGAGATTCACCGATTGAACGAGAGGCGGCGACTTTAGAGCTGACAAAGGGACTTGTTGGTCGTGGCATATGGGGCGTTAGAGTTCATAGCGTGGCCCCACATAAGAAGGTGATTGCAAATGTCTGATCAGATTAGCGTTACCGGTATCAAGGCCTTTGGTTATCACGGAGTTCTGCCCCATGAGGCAGTCGACGGACAAGAATTTATCGTTGACTTAAAGGTAGATCTTGATCTGCGTGCAGCATCAATCAGCGATGATCTCAATGAAACAATTAACTACGCCGATCTTGCCCAGATAGTTCATAACAATATTGTCGGCGAACGTGTGCAGTTAATTGAGCGACTTGCAGGACGGATTGCAGATGAAATCATGTCTGCGTACAAGGTAATTAAATCGATCCAGGTCACAGTACATAAACCACACGCACCAGTGACTGTGGATTTTGACGATATTGCAGTCACCATCACACGATGAAGGCGGTTATCGCACTGGGCGCCAACCTTGGTAACCCGCAAGAGAATATCGATCTAGCTGTTGCGCTTTTGCGAGAGGCGACAGATATCAAAGCCCTCTCTTCGATGTATGTGACAAAGCCAGTAGGTGGTCCAGAACAACCTGATTACATCAATGCCGTGGCCTTGGCCGAAAGTGAACTACCAGCTGCAGATTTTTTGAGTATGTTGCATGGCATCGAAACCGCTCTTGGTCGCCAACGAATCGAACATTGGGGTCCGCGCACCATTGATCTTGACCTTATTCAGTATGGCAGCATCTTGAGTTATAGCGATGAGCTATTGCTGCCTCATCCTCGTGCCCACGAACGACGCTTTGTTATTGAGCCGTGGCATGAGATCGATCCCGATGCAATCTTGTTAACGCATGGTCGTATTGATGCGCTTTTACGCACGCTTTTGGAGAGCCAGCAGTAAGGGCGTAAACTTTCTCTTAATTGTCGAGCCCGGTACCTGAAAGGACTGGAGCCATGAAGATAGTTACAGATGCATCAGAGCTTCTACAGGGCTGCGCATTTGTTCCCACGATGGGCGCTCTCCATAGCGGCCACCAATCACTCTTTAAGATTGCAGCGAGCCAGAGCGAAAACGTCTTAGCCTCAATCTTTGTTAATCCACTGCAATTTGAGAACCCAGAAGATCTCGCGAAATACCCGCGCACACCAGAGCAAGATATCGAAATGGCAGAGGCTGCCGGCGTTACTCACTTGTGGTTTCCTCGTTATGAAGAGCTCTACCCAGAAGGATTTGCAAAGGTGAGTGCAGGACCACTTGGTGATATCTATGAAGGTGCATCACGTCCCGGACACTTTGATGGAGTTGTCACTGTAGTCAGTCGCCTCTTTGAATTGGCAAAGCCAACCTCTGCATTCTTTGGTGAGAAAGATTTCCAGCAGCTGACTTTGATTAAGCAGATTGATAGTGGTGTACGGATCATCACTGCACCAACAATTCGTGAGAGCGATGGCCTTGCCCTCTCTTCACGGAACGTTCGCCTAGATGCAGCCGCCCGAAAAGCTGCCACTGTGATTTCAAGAGCTCTCTTACGGGCAACCAACCAGAGCGATCTCGATTCTGCGCGCAGCACCCTTATTGAAATCTTGGCAACCGAGCCGGCACTTACCGTTGATTACGCGCAGATAATTGATGAGAGTGATTTTTCAGAGGCCACCGCGCAGACTGTCCACGCTCGAGCAATCGTCGCCGGGTGGATTAATGGCATACGTTTGATCGACAATATGGCTATGAAGACTGGGGGAGCGCTATGAAGCTACTAGCACCTGCCCCAGGATGGAGTGCACAAGCAGATGTGATCGTTGTCGGTTCAGGAATTGCTGGTTTAACAACAGCTCTACAAGTGCGCACCTTTGGTTTATCTGTCTTGCTTGTTACCAAAGCAAAAGTCGATGAAGGTTCAACAAAGTGGGCACAGGGCGGAATTGCTGCAGCCCTCGGGGATGATGACTCACCTGAGGCCCATGAGAAAGATACGTTGGTCGCAGGTGCTGGCCTCTGCGATACCGAGGCAGTGCGAGCACTTGTTACAGAAGGACCTGATGCCGTTCGCATGCTGATTGCACGTGGTGCCAAATTTGATCTTGAGGCAAGTGGCGAGATGTCACTGACTCGCGAAGGTGGCCACTTGCAGAACCGAATCATTCACGCCGGTGGCGATGCAACCGGTGCTGAGGTTGAGCGAGCATTGATTGCTGCGGTAAACAACGATCCTGAGATTGAGTTAATCGAACATGCGCTGGTACTTGATGCACTTAAAGATAAGAGTGGTGCAGTCTGTGGAGTAACTCTCCATGTAATCGGCGAAGGTAGCCGCGATGGCGTCGGTCAGGCTCGTGCTCGCGCAGTAGTTCTTGCAACTGGTGGACTTGGACAAGTATTTGCACAAACTACCAACCCATCTGTCTCAACCGGTGATGGCGTTGCCTTGGCACTTCGCGCTGGGGCGGCAGTTGCAGATGTTGAATTTATCCAATTCCACCCAACAGTCTTATGGCTTGGTGAAAACTCTGAAGGACAGCAACCACTGATTAGCGAGGCAGTTCGTGGAGAAGGTGCCTATCTTGTCGATGATCACGGCAAACGATTTATGAAGGATATTCATCCCCTTGGCGAACTTGCTCCGCGCGATGTTGTCGCGATTGCAATTATGAATCAGATGGTTGCAACAGGGTCATCACATGTCTGGCTCGATGTTCGCCACCTTGAAGGATTTGAAAAACGTTTCCCAACAATTTACGCCTCTTGTATCGCTCATGGAATTAATCCACTTAAAGATTTAATTCCAGTGGCCCCTGCCTCCCACTATGCATCAGGTGGCGTACGCGTAGATCTCAACGGCAGAACCAGCGTCAAGGGGCTCTATGCCTGCGGTGAAACAGCCTGTTCTGGCGTTCACGGTGCCAACCGTTTAGCTTCGAACTCTCTCCTTGAAGGATTGGTCTTTAGCGCGCGAATTGCTAGCGATATCGCTGCAACGATGAATGAGATTGCAGAACCTGTTGCGAATTCATCACAGGAGATTCTCCTTGATCCTCAGGTACGTCATACATTGCAAGTAAGTATGAGTCGTGGCGCAGGTGTTCTGCGCTCATCAGATTCATTGGTCTCAACAAGTTCTGATCTGACACGAATCGGCGATCGCACAAGTAACGTGCCATGCGTTGAAGCATGGGAGACGACAAATCTCTTCCAGCTTGCTCAAGCAATCTTGAAGGCGGCGCTGATTCGCCAGGAGACACGTGGATCGCATTGGCGTGCAGATTTTCCAGAGACCAGCGATCTCTGGCGCAAGCGCATTATTCAACAGCTAGATCCACAAGGTAATTGGCATACCCAATACCAGGAGGTGAAGTAATGGTTGATCTCGACCTTATTCGAAAGGCACTTGCAGAAGATCTGGCAGGCGGCCAGGACATCACCTCTGTTGCAACA
>JACCDM010882386.1_pt1 | contig 21245 bp, 18 predicted proteins | sample 7445851 | NCBI WGS metagenome assembly JACCDM01 (sample SAMN15323438, study PRJNA562643) | freshwater metagenome | isolation source: river surface water | place: USA:Blue River Watershed | collected 2017-08-16
AACGAGCAGACTGACTTCAAAGGCAAGATCGATACTCGCTTGGTAAACGTGCACATTCAGCGTTTGCGTTCCAAGATCGAAGAGAACCCAGACGATCCAAAGATCGTGGCTACAGTTCGCGGACGCGGATACAAAGCCGGTCTCGAGTAAATGCTATTCAGCCGCGCGATTGAGCGCGTGATTCGCCTCTTCCGTCGCTCGCTTCAGGCTCGCGCGGTTGCTGGATCACTTGCTCTTTCTACTGTGGCACTCATCATCCTTGGCGGATTCCTTTCTTTCGGTATCGGTAACGGCCTCTACAACACCCGCGTGCAGCAAATCCTTACCGAGTCTGAACGCTCGGTGATTGACCTCCAGAACACCTTCTCGGCTTCCAGCGCAACCAATGAAGTCGCGTTGCAGACCCTGCTCAACTCGCTTATCCCGCGCCTAGAAATAGAGTCTGAAGACCAGTCCAGGCTGGTAGCGCTGCTGCGTACGCCAGGTAAGACCAGCACCCAGGTGCTGCAAAGTCCGATTTCGGCCAACCTCGACACCAATGTCATTACGCAAAAGTTCAAGGAGAAGGTGCGCAACTCCTCGAGCAAGTTGGTCTATCAGTCCATCGAATTGCCGCTTAACAACTCCACTCGACCAGGACTCCTCGTTGGCGCATCAATCGAAATTCCGCTTGCCGGAACTTTCGAGCTCTACTTGGTTTACGACCTCGAACGTGAGCAGCAGACATTGGACCTCGTGCAAAACACATTGATTCTCGGTGGTCTGGTGCTGTTGGTAATTATCGGCTTGGTTAGCTACCTGGTAACCTCCAGAATCGTTGGTCCGGTTCGAGTGGCTGCTCAAGTTAGTGAGCAGATTGCTGAAGGTGCGTTAGATGAACGTCTTCCAGAAAAGGGTGAGGATGTTCTCGCTCAGTTAGCACGTTCCTTCAATGCCATGGCTCAGAGTTTGCAGAGTCAGATCAACAAGTACGCATCGATTTCAAAAGTGCAACAACGCTTCGTTTCTGACGTTTCGCATGAACTTCGCACCCCGCTTACGACAATCAAGTTGGCCAGTGAATTGCTGTACGAAAATCGCGCTGAATTAGCACCTCCGCTCAAGCGAAGTGCCGAAGCAATGAACAACCAGATTGATCGCTTCGAGGAGCTGCTAGAAGACCTACTGGAAATCTCTCGTTACGATGCCGGAGCTGTGGCAGGAAACTTTGAGAAGCAAAACCTAGTCACTACTGTGCAGCGCGCGGTTTCTGGTCTGGCTCCTCTCGCCGATAAGAAGCAATGCGAAATAATTCTCGAATTTTCTAACGATGACATCGAGGCAGAGTTCGACTCCCGTCGCATCGAGCGTTTGCTCAGAAATTTGCTTGCTAACGCTGTGGAACACGGCGAAGGTAAACCGGTGACGGTTGCAGTTGGTGCATCCGCCAACGCGGTTGCGGTCAGCGTCACCGACCAGGGTGTTGGGATGACCAGAACTCAACTCGACCGAGTATTCGACCGCTTCTGGCGTGCCGATCCGGCCCGTAAGCGCACCACTGGCGGCACCGGTCTAGGACTAGCCATTTCACTGGAAGATGCTCACCTGCACAACGGTTGGCTTCAGGTCTGGTCAAAACCAAATGGCGGGGCAAGTTTCCGCTTGACCCTACCTCGCAAGCAGGGAGCAGTTTTCTCGCAGTCACCGCTGCCGCTGCCGCCAAAGAAGAAGGTGAGCAATGCGTAAGTTCTCATTCCTAGCAGTGGTTACTGCGGTGACGCTACTACTCACCGGCTGTGCTCAGCTTCCACGTTCGAGTGAAGTCAAGACGGGGCCAGACCTAAAAGCTGGCTTAACCACCGACTACCTTTATTACTCACCAAACGGGCCAACTGCTGGCGATGATCAAGAAGCAATAATCAGCGGATTCCTAAATGCTGCCACCGGACCACAGAACGACTATCAAGTTGCACGCGAGTACCTAACGGCTGATTTCTCTAGCAAGTGGAAACCAAACGATGAGGTTTTGATTCAGGAATCTCGGCCTGAACTGAAACTGATTGATGAAAACAACGCTCAATTGATGGTCAAAGTAGTTGCCCAAATTGACGATGTCGGAATTTGGCAATCTTTCCCAGGTGGACGACTGCGCTCGCTCGAGTTCAAATTAGTTAAAGAAAATGACCAGTGGCGCATTAGCTCTGCACCAAACGCAACCGTTTTGGTGAAGCCGGTTTTTGATGTGCTTTTCAAGAGTTACGCACTTTATTTTTACGACAGTCAAAATAAGTACCTGGTACCAGACCTGCGTTGGTTTTCATCTCGAGTTTCAACTGGAACCCGATTGGTGAACGCGCTCATCAAAGGTCCAAACCAATGGCTGGAAAGTTCGGTAAATAATTCATTCCCGATTGGCACAAAACTAGCGATTGATGCTGTGACCGTTGAAAACGGAACAGCGGTGGTGGACCTCAACACCGCTGCTACCAAAGCCGATAAAGCAGCGCGATCTCGGATGTTGAGTCAGTTGACTGCGACACTAAACCAACTCGCCAACGTCTTTGCAGTAAAGATCCTGATTGATCACAACACGCAAGAAATTGCCATGCAGAACTCGCAGTTGCCGATTCCCACCGCAAGCGCACCGATGATTCTGGACTCAAAGGGACTTCGCCAGTTGGGGCAATCTCCCCAGGACGATAAGCAATCAGCCGTGGCAATCAAATTGAGGGCTATTGAATTCGGCTTCAGCCCCGATGGTAATTACCTTGCACTCAATTCGGCTCGAGGAGTCGATCTGCTGCGAGTCAATAATCTAAGTAGCGAACTTACTGCTATCGATCGCAGACCAGCGCAGTTGCCACCCGTAATCGATAATCGCAATCTGGTTTGGACACTCCCTAGCCAAGCGGATCAGGCGCTTAACGTGCATGACGTAAACGGCAAATTAGTTCTGACCGCAGGTGGCTGGCTCGGCCTCGGCGAACACCTCGCCTTTGGCGTTTCACGCGAAGGTGCACGCTTAGCGGTGTTGCTAAAAACTAAAACCGGTACGGCAGTTTACGTAGCCGCTATCAAGCGTGATGAAAATGGAAATCCGATTGGCTTGTATTCACCTCGACAGGTGGGCCTAGGCACATCGAATCTTCGCTCACTATCTTGGTCTGGCCTCAATAGCTTGATTGCAATCGCGGCTGGTGACTCAGCGGGTGATGTACCTAAATCAATCGTTGTTGGTGGTGGAGTTAGTGACATTACGTCGATGACTGAGGCGAAATTAATAATTGCTCAGAACGATTCATCCGCTATTTACTTGCTTGATAAAAACAACATTCTGTTTGAGTATCGCGGCATGAGCTGGCTCGGTGTCGAAACCGGAGTCATCGCTACTCACTACATCGGCTACTAACTATTCACAACTTTTACTCTGATTGATTTTTCCGAGTCACGCAATGTGAAACTGAGGCATGCCTCTTGCCACTGACCTCAGCAACCTATTTCTACCAAGCAACTGTGCAGTTTGCGGACGACTACCTAAGCCACTTTGTGATGTATGTTTTGACACATTGCGCTTTGAGTCAAAGCAAGTTAATCGTGGGGAGTTGAGTGGCCAATCCCTCGGCGAGTATCGCGACCAACTTGCCACTGTGATCAACTCCTTCAAGGAACGCGGTCAGCGCAACCTCGGCGTGCTGCTCGGCAATGAGCTGGCCAAGCGGCTCACCCGCCCAGATGCCCATCTTCTGGTGGCAGCGCCCAGCGCAACAGCCAGGGGCTTTGTGCCTGCTGAGATAGTCGCGGGTGCCCTGGGTAAAGCCTGGGCCATGCCAGTAGCTCGCCTGCGCATCAGACCAGGTGGCCAAGACCAATCCCAACTGCATCGCAGCGACCGCCTAGTCAACCTGGTAAATCGAATATGGTCGCCAATTCCACTCAGCGGTAAGAAAGTTCTTTTGGTTGACGACGTAGTCACCACCGGCGCAACTCTGACAGAAATGGCAAGAGCGGTTGTCGTGGCCGGGGGAGAACCGATTGGATTTATAACGGTTGCTGAGACAATTCCTAAAAGTCTCACAAAGTTTTAGAAAAAGGTCTAGTTTGTACTCACAGGCATTGGTGCCTGAATGGAGGTCACAATGGAAATTCAGATTCAAGCCAAAAACCTCACCGTGTCAGATCGCTTCCGCGATTACGTGGCGGAACGCTCCCACAAGGTTGAGCAACTAGATCAAAAAGTGCAAACTTTCAGCATCAAAGTAATTCGACATGACCATTCGAAAACCAGCGGCCCAGAAGATCAGGTAGAACTCACCGTTCATGGCGGCGGGCACCTGGTGCGAGCCGAAGCTCACGCCGGCGACAAGTTTGCCGCTTTTGACATTGCCTTCGGCAAACTCACCGAACGTCTTCGCCGGGCTGCCGACAAGCGCAAGCCGCATCACGGACGTCACGGTTCGGTGGGCACCAGCGAACTTACCGCTGAAGACTTTGCTCGCCTTGACGTCACCCCGGTGGATTCCGATGTGCTGGCTGGCAAAGTGCATCACGACGAAAGTGATGATGAACCTGAGTTCGGCCACAACCCGATTGTGATTCGCCGCAAGCAGTTTGAGGACATAAAGATGTCGGTAGAGACGGCGTTGGATCGTATGGAGTTACTCGGCCACGACTTCTTCCTGTTTCACGACGAAGCCACCGACAAGCCAAGTGTGGTTTACAAGCGCAAGGGCTGGAATTACGGGGTAATCACCCTGTCCTAGACTGCCCACAGGTAACTCCCAGCCGGTCAATTAGACTTGCCTAAGTACTAATTCCAACCGTCTGGAGCTCACTTTGGCCAACATTATCGACAAGGTGCTGCGCGCCGGCGAGGGTCGCCTTTTGGCGAAACTTCGCAACCACGCGAACGCAGTCAACTCGCTCGAAGAGTCGTTCAGCTCACTCACCGATGAAGAGCTAAAGAACGAGACCACAGTACTGCGCGAGCGCTTTGCCGCTGGCGAAACCCTTGACGAACTGCTTCCTGAGGCATTCGCGGCTGTTCGCGAAGCCGCAAAGCGCACCCTCGGTATGCGTCACTTCGACGTTCAGCTCATGGGTGGTGCGGCACTTCACCTCGGCAACATTGCCGAAATGCGAACCGGTGAAGGTAAAACTTTGGTGGCAACCACCGCTGCTTATCTAAACGCAATTCCCGGTCGCGGTGTTCACATCGTTACCGTAAACGACTTTTTGGCAAGCTACCAGTCAGAACTCATGGGTCGTGTATTCCGCGCACTTGGAATGACCACCGGTTGCATCCTCGGTGGCCAGGATCCAGCCCAACGTCGTCAGGAATATCTCTGCGACATTACTTATGGAACCAACAACGAATTTGGTTTCGATTACCTACGCGACAACATGGCTTGGGATAAAGCCGACCTGGTTCAGCGCGGTCACTTCTTTGCAATCGTCGACGAGGTTGACTCGATTCTTATCGACGAAGCACGTACGCCGCTGATTATTTCTGGCCCAGCAGCTGGTGAAGCCAACCGCTGGTTCACCGAGTTCGCGTCGATTGCGCAAAAGCTTCAGCCGGTTATCGACTACGAAGTTGACGAGAAGAAGCGCACCGTTGGAATTCTTGAGCCGGGCATCGCCAAGGTCGAAGACTACCTGGGAATCAACAACCTTTACGAATCAGCAAACACACCACTGATTTCATTCTTAAACAACGCAATTCGCGCCAAAGCGCTTTTCAAGCGCGACAAAGACTACGTTGTGATGAACGGCGAAGTGCTAATCGTTGACGAACACACCGGACGTATTCTGCCTGGTCGTCGTTACAACGAGGGTGTACACCAGTCCATCGAAGCTAAGGAAGGCGTTGAGGTTAAGGCCGAAAACCAGACCTTGGCCACCATCACTCTCCAGAACTACTTCCGCCTGTACAAGAAGCTTTCGGGTATGACCGGTACCGCTGAAACCGAAGCGGCCGAATTCATGAGTACCTACAAGCTAGGCGTGGTGCCAATCCCAACCAACAAGCCGATGGTTCGTCTTGACCAGCCAGACCTGATCTACAAGAACGAAGAGATCAAGTTCGCCATGGTGGTTGAAGACATCGCGGCCCGCCACGACAAGGGGCAGCCGGTATTGGTTGGAACCACCTCGGTGGAGAAGAGCGAATACCTGAGCAAGTTGCTTGCCAAGCGCGGAGTTCGCCACGAAGTATTGAACGCCAAGAACCACGCTCGCGAAGCGGTAATCGTGGCACAGGCTGGACGCCTCGGCGCCGTCACCGTTGCCACCAACATGGCCGGTCGTGGTACTGACATCATGCTCGGTGGTAACGCCGAGTTCCTCACGGTGGAGGCACTAAACAAGCGTGGTCTACACGCAGATGAAAAACCTGAAGAGTACGAAGCAGCTTGGACTCCTGAGTTTGAGTCAACCAAGGCACGCGTTGCCGAGGAAGCAGAGAAGGTCCTTGCCGTTGGCGGTCTCTACGTGCTCGGAACAGAGCGTCACGAATCTCGTCGCATCGACAACCAGCTTCGTGGACGTGCCGGACGTCAGGGTGACCAGGGTGAATCACGTTTCTACCTTTCACTGACCGACGACCTAATGCGTTTGTTCAACTCAGGCGCAGCAGCTGCACTGATGAACCGACCTGGAGTTCCAGACGACCCTGCCATCGAATCAAAGTTGGTTAGCCGTGCAATTCAGTCGGCACAGTCACAGGTTGAAGGCCGCAACGCAGAAATCCGTAAGAATGTTTTGAAGTACGACGATGTTATGTCTCGTCAGCGCGACGCGATTTACACCGACCGTCGTCACATTCTCGAGGGCGACGACATCAAATCACGTGTCGAAACCTTCCTTGACGAAGTAATCGAAGACGTAGTCAACCAGCACATCGTTGAGGGTTCGGGTAAAGACTGGGATCTCGAATCATTGTGGAGCGACCTCAAGACCATCTACCCAATCGGTTTGGAAATCTCCGAGGTTCTCGCCGAAGCCGGCAACCGCAACAAGTTGACTCGCGCCTGGTTGGTTCGTGAAGTTGTTTCAGATGCCAAGATCGCTTACGAAAAGCGCGAAGCAGAAATTGGCGAAGCAGCGATGCGCGAACTTGAACGTCGTGTTGTGATGTCGGTTATCGACCGCAAGTGGCGCGACCACCTCTACGAGATGGATTACCTGAAGGAAGGCATTGGCCTTCGTGCCATGGCACAGCGTGACCCACTGGTCGAGTACCAGCGCGAGGGTTACGGAATGTTCCAGCAGATGATGGGCGCTATTCGCGAAGAGTCAGTTGGATTCCTATTCAACCTCGAGGTTCAGGTGCAAGCTGCAGAGCAGGTAAAGCCTGACGCCAAGCAGCTCACTTACACCTCACCTAGCGAGGATGGCGACGCCGAGATCCACGAAGGTGCCAGCAATGCGCCTGGTAAGCCTGTGGATGACGGTAACGATGGAGCCGGAAGCGCGTTCTTCCGCCGCTAAATCACACTAACCGCGGTGGCTCGCCAGCGATGGTTTATGCCTTCTAGGCGAATAGTGACCGCTCGCGTGCGGGTTGGCGACTGAACTAAAACAACTGACTCGATAACGCCGTCTTTTGGGTCTTTCCGTTGCAGTGCCCCAACACTAAGCATTGGAGCCTTAGGCGGAAGCCCATCGCGAACCCGGTTCTGTGACACTGCGATTGCTCGGTCTCGCAATCGTTGATAAACATCGTCGCTCAGCACCGCAGCCAGTTGGCTGATGTTGCGAACGCCGGCGATCACTTCGACCACAGCCGGAGCCAGCATTCTTAGCAGTGGATTCGGATCTTCCAAGTCTTCCGTCTTGTTGTATTGCTCGCCAAAAAAGTCAGCTTCCTCTAAAGGATTTTTTACGACTCGTGGCTTGTTGTTTGGTTTATTTCGAGGTGTGCCTTTTGCTTTCTTGTCTTTGCCTTGTTCTGAATTAGCACTTTTGGCAGACATTTTCCCCTTCTTCCCCCAAGACGATTTGGCTCGGTTCTCTGAAATTAGTCCCAAAAACAAGTGCAGGTCTAGAAAAACTTTTCACTTGTGGATAACTTCAATGAGAATGTCAAAGCTAAGCCAATAATGTCGCTATGGAACTCGACAGCCTCTTTGACGAATTGGAACAAAAATTCGCGCAATCGAGTATTCAATGGGCGAGTGGCGTAAATGTTTTGACGGTGCAAACCATCGATCGTCAATTTGTCGATTTACTCGCGCCAATCATCGGCTTAGACTTCGTTGCCGGACTTGATCAAACTCATGCCGATTGGCTTTGCTTTACCAATCAATATATAGCAAGCCTGAAACCCAAACACTCCGCTGATGAAGATTTACCGTTACTAAGAAAACAAGACATTCGGCTCTGTGGATTTATCAAAACGCTTGAACGCCCAGTTCGAGTAACAGTCAAGTTCCTCAATCAATCCGAGTCTGCATTCAATCTGCTCGATACCGATGACCAATTTCTTATCGCAGATCAAAAACAGCTAATCCCTACCCAAGCAATTTTTCAATTGAGAATGTTAGGAACCAACTCGTGGCAATAAAAACTATTGATTCAAAGCGTCGCACGCTAATCCTGGCCATCGGTTTGCTACTGGCTGCCATTCTGGTCGCTGGGGCACTGCTGCAGCAGAGCAGCAACACCAAGGTCTATCTGGTCGCCAACCGCGACCTGGCTGCCGGCACCCAGCTCAGCGCCCAGGACGTGCGTCTAGCCGAGCTCAACCTCGGTGCCGAGGAAAAGACCTATCTGGCTAGCTTCAAGCTAGGAACCGTCCTTGCAAACTCAGTGCCGGCTGGAGAACTCATCCCGAGTCGAGCCACGACCTCTGCACTGGCTCCAGAAACCAAACCGGTTCGGGTTACTCCCAGCCAACCGCTCAGCACGCGCATAAGAGTAGGAAGTCGCATACAACTCTGGTTCGTCCCCAAGTCGATTTCAGCCGACACCGCGGTCAGCGCAATTCAATTGCTCGGGAACACCGAGGTTTTAGCAATTCACAAGGGGGAGCAGTCCATGGGGAAGACGATTGACGATATCGAAATAGCAGTGCCCATCGATAACCTAACCGCGGTAATCACCGCAATCGCAAGTGCGGGTTTCGTAAGTGTCGTTTCCGAAAGCTAGGGTCGTCACCGTTTGGTCGCCTAATGGGTCACCGGGTCGTACCACAATCGCAGCCTGTATTGCCAGCGAGTTTGCTAAGCAAGGTCTTCGCACGCTAATCATTGATGCCGACAGTTACGCACCTGCAATCGAGTTTCAGTTTGGCATCGATCAATCTCATGCCGGAATTGCTGCGGCAGCAAGAGCTGCCAACCAAGAGCGACTTGACGTGGACCTTTTTCTAAAACACACCGTTGATTTTTCTCACGGCAAAGTCGAACTGAAAATCCTAACCGGCCTATCCATGCCTGATCGTTGGCAAGAGGTGGGCTTTGACGGCATCAATGCCATCCTTGATTTTGCCGAGGAACATTTTGACTGCATCGTTATCGACATTGCGTCAGCAATCGAATTACAAATAATCCACGAAAAATCTCTGGTTCAACGCAACTCACTATCAATTGCAGCTCTCAAACGAGCAACCCAGGTAATCGCAATTTGCGGAGGACAAGCAAGTGACGTGCATCGATTTGTTTGGGACTATCAACAACTCAAGTCGCTCGAATTGCCAGGTGAACTGCACGTTTTAGTCAATCAACTCCGCACGGCCCAACTAGGCCGAAATGCCGCAAAGCAAATTGCCGAAACCGTCCAAAGGCTTACCGGTTGCCAAATAGCCGAATTCGTGGAGTTCGACCAATCGGCCGTCGATCGCGCCAAGTCAGATGGCGTGCCCATTACCTTTGCGGGCCGCAATTCATCGGCGAGAGCACAAATCAGTAAATTCGTGCTAACTAAACTGGGTTAGGTGTCGACACTCAAAGAACTCATGCGGAAGCAGGGCCAAGCGGCCCATGCCGACATCGAGTGGCTTCACCTGCTCACCGCAGAATGGCAGTTGATTGCCGACCTCTCCTTCGCCGACCTAGTACTTTGGGTTCGTGACCAACAGGGCAACTACCTGGCCATGGCCAACGCCCGACCTTCAAGTGCCTCGACCATGCTCTACCGTGACATCACGGGAGAAGCGCCGCGCAAGCAGTGGCTGCCTGGGCTCGAGCACAGTTTCGAAACTGGAGAGGTCTTCTTTACGGCTCTCGAGGTCTTCGATGGAAATAAGGCTCGTTTCGAGGTGATCCCGGTTCGGCGACGATCCTCAGCCAAGAGCGATGCGGTAGAACCAACTCCAATTGCTTTCATCACCCGTCACACGGCAATCGATGTAACCGTGACCCCAAACCGCATCAGTATCAACTACATGCACGCCGCTAACGACCTGCTGGGAATGGTCTCCAGCGGACAGTTCCCAGACTTCAATACTCCAACCGGACCAAAGCGCGGAGCACCTCGTGCCTCAGATGGACTTATCCGATTAGACGAAAATGGCATGGTCACTTTTGCCAGCCCTAACGGAATCTCTGTACTCGGTCGCATTGGAGTCAAGGGCGAGATAGAAGGCAAGCTTCTAATTGAGCAGGTCTCTGCAGCGCTCAAGACCTCTAACCACGTGGATGAAAGCCTCAGCCTGGTTCTCACCGGACGAGCTGCTTGGCGCACCGATGTCGAAGCCGGCCAGGGAACCATTTCGATGCGAGCAATTCCATTCCTCGACGCCGGTGTTCGCGGGGGAGCCATCGTACTTTGCCGTGATGTTACCGAGCTTCGCCGACAGGAACGCGAACTCATCACAAAAGATGCCACCATCCGTGAGATTCACCACCGCGTAAAGAACAACCTGCAAACTGTTGCCAGCTTGCTGCGCATCCAAGGCCGTCGCTCGACCAGTGAAGATGTGCGCGAAGAACTGAATCAGGCCATGCGCAGAGTTAGCGCGATTGCATTGGTGCACGACACTCTCTCCGAAGGTGTGAATCAAGATCTCAACTTCGACGAAGTATTCGACCGCGTGCTACTACTCACTTCTGAAGTGGCTGCCTCACACAACACCTCGGTAAAAACACTCATTGATGGCAAGTTCGGACAGCTCCGTTCTGAAATTGCTACTCCACTCGCAGTGGCACTAACCGAAATAGTTCACAATGCTGTCGAGCATGGACTCGCCAACCGCAGCGGTGTTGTTCATGTTAACGCGGAACGCAAACCTAAGAAACTCGACATCACCGTCAGCGACAACGGCATTGGCATGAAAGACGGCAAAGTTGGCAACGGTCTCGGTACTCAAATCATCCGCACACTGATCGAAGGCGAACTTCGTGGCACAATTTCCTGGCAAAACATTTCCGAGGGTGGCACTCGCGTAGTAATCTCTCTACCGCTTTAAAGCACTGTTTCTTAAAAACAAAGAACCGACATAATAATGTCGGTTTTTGCAATATAAATTGTTTAGCTTGCGCGACGAGCACGAGCATATTTGCGCTTTAGCGACTTACGCTCGTCTTCAGAGAAACCGCCCCAAACACCGGTGTCCTGGTTTTCTTTCATCGCGTATTCGAGGCACTGAGTCGAAACTGAGCACTCGCGGCAGATGCTTTTTGCCGATTCAATCTGGTCTACTGCAGGGCCTGTGTTACCAACCGGAAAGAAGAGTTCTGGGTCTTCGGTTAGGCAACGAGATTCGTTGAGCCACTGCATATCCATGTGTTGTTATTCCTTTGAAAAACGTTGATTTTTCGCGCCTTTTAGCCCCGTTACCGGTGGGGTTTAGGCTGGTATTCCCTCTGAAAATAGTTCCACAGACGGACCCGTTTGGCAATACCCAAAGTGAGTAAAAATGACATTAAAACAACGCTTTAAAGCCCTTGTTTGGCAACTGAAAATCGCCATAATGCTACTTACCCTGGAAGCCTCAATCTTGGGTCTAGTTTCACTTTCAGCAATTCCTGGTGGCTTCATCACACTCAAAGATGCGCCTACGTTGTTTGCTTTGATTGCAATTTTCTTGCTTGCTACTTTGCTACTTTTCTTTGTTGCACGCCAACTAGTTTTCAAAAAACGCTGGGCAAGGTCCGCAGCGTTCTTCTGGCAACTGATTCAACTCAGCGTCGCCTGGAATTCTTTCAGCGGCGAGTGGGCTAACTTCTTCATCGGTGGCTACTTGGTGATCTCATCACTCGCCACAATCTACTTCTTGTTCACTAAAGCCGTGGTCGACGAAACCCAAGAACAAGTCGACAAAGAGTGATTACTTTATTTCCAGCTTTGCCTTGAGCGAATTTACGTGATTGGTTGCTTTCACGTTGTATAGGGCATGTTTAATCTTGCCTTTTTCATCAATCACGAAGGTAGAACGAATAACGCCAACATACTCGCGGCCATAGAGCTTTTTAGTTCCATAGGCTCCATAGGCTTTGTGCACTTCGAAGCTTGGGTCTGAAAGAAGTGGGAACTTCAGTTTCTGGTTGACCGAAAACTTCTTGATTTTCTCAACGCCATCAGGGGAGGCTCCCAGGACGGCATAGCCGGCCTTCTCAAAAGACTTAAGAGCCGCATTGAAATCCCAGGCTTCCTTGGTGCAACCAGGGCTTGAGGCCGCTGGATAGAAGTAGAGAACTACTTTCTTACCCTTGTATTCGGCCAGCGAAACCGTGTTGCCATCTTGATCCAAAAGCTTGAACGCGGGGGCCTTGTCGCCAATTTCCAGAGTGCTCATACCCTCAGCCTACCCAGCACTCAAACTGGCAACCAGCCCTGCAAATCTGCTATTCTTGACCTTTGTTGTGCTGAAAAGCCAACTCGCGCCTCTAGCTCAATCGGCAGAGCAACTGACTCTTAATCAGTGGGTTCCGGGTTCAAGTCCCGGGGGGCGCACAAAATCCCAGTTCCTTCTCACGAGGGCTGGGATTTCTTATTACTGGGGTACTTCTAGACTGGCATCATGCCACTGCCCAGCGAGTTTCGTACTTATGCAAATACTGACGGTCGAATTACAAGATTGCCGGTAAAACTATCCAAAAAAGTTGCGCTATCGGAGTGGTTGTTAACTCTCTTGGATCCAAAAGTGGTTTACGCCGAGAAAGAAGTCAACGAGATTTTTGAAGCACATGTTGATGACTTTGCCCTGATGCGACGCATGCTTGTAGAGGCCGGTGACCTGGAACGAGACCGTTACGGTTATGAATATCGTCGCGTAATCAACAAATAGGCTAGTGGGATGACCTCTCTAGACCGCATTCTCTATGGCGCTGCCTACTACAACGAGTATCACCAGGCGAAGGTTACCGACGCTAACGGAGTCGAAATTGCGGCTCGAACCGATGAGGATTTCCGATTGATGCGAGAGGCTGGCCTCTCGGTTATTCGCGTGGGGGAGTCGGTTTGGCAGAAGTGGGAACCTGAGCAGGGCAAATTTGACCTTGACTGGCTGCAACCGATCTTAGATCGTGCTTCGGCAAACGGTATTTCGGTAATCATTGGCACACCTACTTATGCGCTTCCTCGCTGGGTGTTCTTGAAGTACCCAGAGGTGGTGGCACACAAGCACACCGGAGCTCCAATTCCTTACGGGCACCGTCAGAACGCGGATTATTCATCGGCCAAGTTCCGTGAACTTTGCGAGCCGGTGATTCGCAAGATGGTTGGGCGCTATGCGTCGCACCCGGCAGTGATTGGTTGGCAGGTGGACAATGAGCCCGGAGCCGAACTGTTACACAACGATGGGGTCTTTGCTTCGTTCATCGAATCACTGCGTGCGCGATACGGAACCGTTGATGCTTTGAACTCGGCATGGGGTCTGACTTACTGGTCACACGCTTTGGCTTCGTTTGAAGAACTTTGGCGTCCAGACGGAAACACCAATCCGAGTTACTTCTTGGCTTGGAGGGAACATCAGGCTCGAATTACCAATGAGTTTTTGCAGTGGCAGCGCGAGATTGTGCGTTCGCTAATTCCTGATCAGCATTTCATAACGACCTGTGTTGCGCTAAATCGCCCGGGTATGGACACTTTCAAAATTGGTGAATCACTCGATGTGACGGCGGTAAACGTGTATTACGCATCGCAGGATGGATTGGCACATCCGACTCACAAACCTGCACCTGGAGAAGACATCGCGAAGCCATTTTGGGTGCCACTGCACGGGGCGTCAGCGTTGAACATGATCTGCGACACCGCTCGCGGCATAAAGCAGGACAACTTCTTGGTCACCGAGACTAATGGCAACTCAGAATCTCAGGGGCCAGCAATGGCCGCCTTCCCTCACTTCCCAGGGCAGTTCAAGCAGGCGGCTGTGAATATGGTTTCTCGAGGCGCTGAGATGGTCGAGTATTGGCACTGGCACACGCTGCCGTATGGCATCGAGAACCACTGGGGCGGGGTTCTGCCGCAGAGTTTGGTGCCTGGCCGCACCTATGAGAGCTTCGTTGAGACGGCCAAGACTATGGAGGTTCTCTCAGGCTTGGGTAAGCTCAAGCCGGCCGCCGAGGTGGCTCTGGTGCTTTCTACGGCGTCTCGCTGGGCCTTTGAGTTCCAAGGCCCACTGCGTCAGCCAAGCGGCTGGGTGGACCCTGCCAGCTACGAAAAGACCAGCCAATCTTCCTATGAGATTGCCTACTCGAATGGTCTTGGCGTGCAGATTTACGGCGACAACCAGTTGCCGCTGGACGATCTTGCGAGCTTCTTGGCTAAACATCCGATCATGATTTTGCACAGTTTGTACGTGGCCTCGGCTGAGGTTCTGACTTTCGCAAGACGATACGCAGAAGCCGGCGGTCACCTGGTGATCACTCCGCGTACCGGATTTGCTGGCACCGACAACGTGATTCGTGTTGAACAGCAGCCAGCGGGTTTTGTTGATGTGGTTGGTAACTACAACGAGTTCTCAAACCTCACCATGCCTCTGAATGCAGTCAAACCAAATGGCGAGGTGGTTGGTGCCGGCTATGGCTGGTTGGATGAGCTTCAGCCCATCGAAGGCGCCGAAGTTTCACTGCGTTTGGATCACCCTTTCTTTGGCGAGTATGCGGCGTTAACGAAAGTTTCGCTTGGTAAGGGAACTGTTCGTTACCTTGCTGTTTATCCGGATGCGGATCTGTCGAAACACATTGGTGCCGAGTTGGTTTCTGAAATCGGATTTACTTCGCCGATAAGTTCTTCATCGGAGAGTGTGGTTGTAAACCGTGCTGCATTATCTGATGGTCGAACTGCTTACTTTGTTTTCAACTGGAGTTGGCAACCAGCGCAGATAAAGTTTGCACGTGAGTTGAACTCCGTGATAGCAGAAACCCCAGGGGAAATCTCCGCCTGGGGTGTGCAAGTGTTTACTGACTAGCTCAGTGTGACGCTTGTTTCTGCTTCGAGTTTGTTTACGCTTGAGGCTGCGTGAAGTTGGAAGGTTCCAGCCTCGTAGTTCCAGCCGTTGTCGTAGTTGGCAAATTCGCGTCCCTTGATGTTGATTGAGACGTCCTTGGATTCGCCAGCATTGGCGTGTACTTCAGAGAATCCAACAAGCCAACGCACCGGACGATCAATTGCGCTGTCTTTGCGTGATGCGTAGATCTGCACAACGTGCTTACCCTTGCGGCTACCGGTGTTGGTCACCTTCACCTTCGCGGTGAAGCTCTCACCCGTGCCCAAGTTGGCTGGGGCTTCGATGCTGTCGATGCTCCAAGTGGTGTAACCGAGGCCGTAGCCAAACTCGTATGCCGGCTTGAGGTTGTGCTTTAGCCAAGCGCGGTAACCAATGTGGATGCCTTCCTCGTAGGCAACGTAGTTGCCTGGCTGAGTGGCGTCGCAGTTGGTTACTGGTACGTCTTCGAACTTGTCAGCCCAGGTGGTCGGTAGGCGGCCACCAGGTTCTTCGGCTCCAGTTAGGACGTCAACAAGTGCATTACCCATTTCCTGTCCACCGAAGTAGGTCAGAAGTACAGCACGCACTTTGTGACGCCAAGGAAGAATAACTGGCGAACCTGAGTTGACCACCACGATGGTGTTTGGATTCGCTGCAACCACAGCTTCAACCAATTCGTTCTGTCGTCCAGGTAGGTCAAGGTTCTTACGGTCAAGACCTTCAGACTCAACCTTTGAGTTGGTTCCAACTACAACGATGGCAACATCTGATTGCTTGGCGGCTGCAACAGCATCGGCGATGTTCTTGTCGCCAAGTGCTGCATCTGCTTCGATACCAAAGATGAAGTTCTGCGCTGCTGACTGAAGTCCACTGCGTCCGCGCCAGTCAACTTCGATGTCGATGCGAACTGGCTTGCCAACTTCAAAGGTGTACTTCTTAGTTGCAAATGGAGGATCCATCAAAGGTGCGAATGGGTCGTCGGTGTCGATAGGTAGGTGCTTGTCTAGGAATAGTTCGCCATCGAAGAAGATCTTGGTTGGCTGCACAGTTCCATAACCGAAAAGTTCTTCGCTGGTTTCAGTTGGAGTGTAAACGGTAGACAACTTCAACTTCGAAGTGGTTGGAATTGGAACATCCATTGCACCTAACCAAAGTAGGTTGCTACCTAGACGTTCTTCAACGTAAGTTACCTTGTCGTTTTCGTCTAAGAATTCAACGTGCACACCAGGGTTGTTGGTGTGTGGGTTGCGAAGTGAGTGCTGAGGAAGTTCTGCAACTCCAACCTGAACCACTGCACCAATTGAGTAACGCACGTTGGTGCCAAGCTCTGCCTTGAGTGCATCAAGTGGGGTGACTACGGTCTTTGGCATAACGGTTGCGGAGCCGCCACCCTGGGTGCGAGCAGCGTTTGCGTTGTGACCGATGAGCGCAACCTTGCCGGCTTCCTTGAGGTTGATCGGCAGGATGCCATCATTCTCAAGAAGCACTGAGCCTTCAACAGCTGCCTTGCGAGCGAATGCAACACCCTCGGCAGGGATTTCGTTGCTTCTTGCAGGGTCGGCTGGTGTCTTGCCATCCTTGCCAATAGCGCCAACTCGCTCGGCTAGCACTAGAAGGCGAGTGATCTTGCGGTCTATGGTGGCTTCATCGATCTCGCCGTTCTTCACAGCGGCAATTAGTGCGTCGCCCCATGGGCCAACTGGGCCAGGCATTACCAGATCCTGCTCAGCCTTGGCAGACTCAAGCGTACGAACCGCAGTCCAGTCCGAAATTACAACACCGTCAAAATTCCACTTGCTGCGAAGTGGGTCCTGCAGCAAGTCGTTTTCGGTAAGAGTGGTGCCATTCACTTGGTTGTATGAGCTCATGATGGTCCAGGCTTTGCCATCGACCACTGCGTCTTCGAACGGACGAAGGTACAGCTCGTTTAGGGTGCGCTCGTCTACTCGAATGTCGACGTTGTAACGATCGGTTTCGAAGTCGTTGGCAACGTAGTGCTTAGGGCAGGCACCTTTTCCAAGTGACTGCATTCCCTTGGTGTAGTTGGCAGCAAGTGCACCGGTCAACATTGCGTCTTCACTTAGGCATTCGAAGTGACGACCACCAAGAGGAGTGCGGTGCAAGTTGATGGTTGGGCCAAGCACGACGTCAACACCCTTGCGCGCAGCTTCGCGAGCAAGTACACGACCGTACTCAGCTGCAAACTCGATGCTCCAGGTTGAACCAAGTGCAGTGCCTGATGGTAGGTTCAGCGAGTTGTCGCGTTCATCCCAGAACTCACCGCGAACACCGGCAGGGCCATCAGAGAGAAGTAGTTTGCGCAGACCGATTTTGTCGTTTGGAACGGTGTTCCAAAAGTCAAAGCCGGTCAGAAAAGCAACTTTCTCTTCGAGTGAAAGTTTTGCGGTGAGTTCGACAGCTTTGTCGTAAGACATAGTTTTGCTTTCTTTAGTTTTGGACTAGATGATGCCTGCGGCTAGCATGTGGCGGCGCTCTTCGCGGCGCTTTGCTTGCTCGATCGGATCTGGAACCGGAGCGGCCATCATGAGGCGCTTGGTGTAGGCATGGCTTGGCTTGGTCGAGACCTGCTCGCCATCGCCCCACTCCACGATTTCTCCCTGGTACATAACCGCGATGCGGTGGCTTAGGTGGTGCACCACTGCGAGGTCGTGAGAGATAAAGAGGTAAGCAACATTGGTGCGTTCCTGAATCTCAAGGAATAGGTCAAGTACGCGAGCCTGAGTGCTTAGGTCGAGAGCAGAAACCGGCTCATCACAAACGATTAGCTTAGGGTCCAGAGCCAGCGCGCGAGCAATCGCAATGCGCTGTCGCTGACCGCCAGAGAACTCACGAGGACGGCGGTCTGCTGCATCAGACGGTAGCGCAACTGCGTCGAGTAGTTCGCGTACGCGCTTTGATGCGGCTTCCTTGGTCCAGTCACGAACCATAAGTGGCTCAGCCAAGATCTGCTCAATTGTCATTGATGGGTTCAATGATGAGTAAGGGTCCTGGAAAACCACCTGGATGTCGCGGGCGAGGTCGCGACGCTCATCACGTGACGCGTGTGATATCTCGTGACCGTTTAGTTTGATAGAACCTGCTGTAACCGGAGCAAGTCCGAGCACTGCGCGTCCAAGTGTGGTTTTACCCGAACCAGATTCGCCAACCAAACCAACGCACTCACCAGGACGGATGTCTAATGACACTCCCTTGAGAGCCTTGAAGTCTTTCTTGCGACCCTTGCCCTTGTAGGTAACTTCTACGTTTTCAATATTCAACAGAGTCATGATTAGTTACCCTTCGGTGCTACGTACTTACCGCGTCCTGGGCCGCCCTCGAGAATCGAGTCGAGCAGTGACTTGGTGTATGGATGCTTAGCCTTCTTGAAGATGTCAACAACTCCGCCGGCTTCTACGATTCGACCGTTCTGCATTACATTGATGTAGTCACAGAGGTCGGCGACCACGCCAAAGTTGTGGGTCACGAGTAGTAGAGCGGTGTTGGTTTCCTTCTGCAATTCGCGAAGCAAATCAAGAACTTCAGCCTGAACAGTAACGTCCAAGGCTGTGGTTGGCTCATCGGCAATGATCAAATCCGGGTTACAAGAAACTGCACCCGCAATCAGAACACGCTGCGCCTGACCACCAGAAATCTCGTGAGGATACTTCTTCATGGTGGTGGTCGGTGAAGGAATACCCACGCGCTCCAGCAAGCCAATTGCCCGAGTGGTTGCTTCCTTCTTTGAGATTCCAAGCACCTTCATCATTGGTTCTACAAGCTGAGTACCAATTGTGAATGAAGGGTCAAGGTTACTCATCGGTTCCTGCGGAATGTAGCTGATGCGACCTCCGCGAATCTTGTCGTAAGCCTTTGACGTAGCTCCGCGAAGTTCCTGGCCTTCGAACTGAATCGAACCGGCAACTACTCGTCCACCTGCTGGCAAAAGACCAAGCACCGAAAACGCGGTCTGGGTCTTGCCAGAACCTGACTCACCAATTAGGCCAACGACTTCACCCTTGTGGATCTTTAGGTCAACGTCGTGCACTACCTGCTTGATGCCACCGGCACCATCTGGGTAACCCACCGCAAGGTCCTTAATCTCAAGGATCAATTCCTTGCCCTTGCGGCTACTGTCTTCGTGCACCAGCGTAGCCTCGGCTGCGTCATCCGCTGCCTGCTGAGCCGCACTCTTGCCAGCACTGACCTTCTTACGACGAGGGCCAGTTCGCTCTAATTCATCTCGAACTGTGTTCGCAAAGATAACCAAAGAGATGGAAATCAAAGCGATGGTGAGGCTTGGCCAGACTAGAAGAATCGGGAAGTCGTAGATCTTCATAAAAGCTTCGTTGAGCATCGCACCCCATGAAGGAGTATTGCGGTCACCCAATCCCAAGAACTCAATACCCGACTGAATTGCAATTGCAATCGATGCAACAATCGCTGTTTGAATGATGATCGGTGCACGAACCACGCCAAGAATGTGACGCCCGATGATACGCAAGTCGGTCAATCCGGCAACGCGTGCTGCGTCAACGTAAAGTTCGTTGCGCACACCGCGAACGGTTGTGTAAACCAAACGGAAATACGCTGGCGACATAAGCACACCGAAAATCGCCATTGAGAACCACATCGATGGGCCGATGACTGTGATTGATGCAAGCAAGACCACTAAACCAGGAAGCGCCATAACGATTGAAGTGATCCAGTTAGACACGTTATCGAACCAGCCACCGAAGTAACCGGCAATCAATCCAGTGACTACACCACAGACGATTGCAACAATTACGGCAACTGAAGCGGTCATCAAGCTGAATCGAGTTGACATGGCAAGACGGGTGAATACGTCTCTTCCAGCACTGTCTGCTCCGAACCAGTGATCAGCTGATGGCATGGTCAGCGAGCTATAAATGTCCGGGGTGTTTGATTCCCATGGGCTAACCAGCGGAACGATGATTCCAAACAGGATGAATCCCAAAATGATTGAAACTGAGGCGATACCAAGCGGGTTGCTGAGTACCTTGAGTGCGAGACTGTCGCTACGTTTTTTATTCTTTTGGCTCATGACAAACGCACCTTAGGGTTTAGTGCTGCTGACAGCAGGTCGACGATTAGGTTCATAACGATAACGATCATGGCGGTGATCATTACCAAGCCCATGATGGTTGGAATGTCACTCATTGCAGTAGACGAAACAGCCACAGGGCCTAGTCCAGGAATCGCAAAGATCTGCTCAATCAAAATCGAACCACCGATCATTCCAACAAACTGAACACCAATGATTGAAAGCGCTGGGCCAGCGGCGTTACGAAGCACGTGCTTGTAAACCACGCGTTGGAATGAAAGCCCACGGGCACGCAAAGTGCGAACGTAATCCATTTCTAGAGCGTCCTTGACCGAACCACGAACCTGGTTCGAGGCGGAAGCGATACCGGCAAATGAAAGTGCCAATACCGGAAGCGTTACGGAGCGGAACCATTGGTATGGGTCTTCAGCAAATTGTGTATAACCCACGGCGTTGAACCATGGAAGTTGGATTGCAAATACTGCGGCAAGGAAAAATGCCACCAAGAAACCTGGTACTGCAAAACCTAGTAGACCGAAAAACTGAACCACGCGGTCGATAACTCCGCCGTAAACGGCAGCCAAGGTACCAAGAATGATTGACAAGATGATTGCCACCACTGTGGTGATTGAGACAATCTGAAGAGTAATAGCCATGCGTGGGAACAGAATGTTTGCCACTGCGTCAGGCATCGACCAGGCGTTGCCAAGGTTTAGTTGTACTGCACCGGCTAGCCAGTTGATGTACTGCTCAACGAAAGGACGATCAAGTCCGAGCTCGGCGTTCTTCTGTGCAACTGCTTCAGCGGTTGCCTCGAGTCCAAGCATTAGTCGG
>JACCDM011378990.1_pt1 | contig 21218 bp, 21 predicted proteins | sample 7445851 | NCBI WGS metagenome assembly JACCDM01 (sample SAMN15323438, study PRJNA562643) | freshwater metagenome | isolation source: river surface water | place: USA:Blue River Watershed | collected 2017-08-16
CATACTGCATCGTGCCGACCACGCGCGGCCCCGAGCGGAGCCGACGGCTCGCGGACGTCGTGCGCGAGACCGAGGCCGTCGTTGCGCAGGGGATCCACGAGGTCATCCTCCTCGGCCAGACCGTGAATTCGTACCACGACGGCACCCACGACTTCGCCGACTTGCTCCGCGCGGTCGGGGCCGTGCCGGGGCTCCGCCGCGTGCGCTACACGAGCCCCCACCCGAACGATTTCTCCGACCGCGTAATCGCGGCGATGGCGGAGACGCCGAGCGTCTGCGAGCATGTGCATCTGCCGATGCAGAGCGGAAGCACGTCGATGCTGAAGCGCATGCTGCGCCGCTACACGCGCGAGGACTATCTCGACTGCGTCGCGCGGCTGCGAGCCGCGATCCCCGGGTTGACGCTCACCACCGACATCATCGTCGGCTTCCCCGGCGAGACCGACGCCGAGTTCGAGGAGACGCTCTCGCTTTGTCGCGAGGTCCGCTTCGACGACGCCTTCACCTTCAAGTTCTCCGCGCGCGAGGGGACCCCCGCCACCCGGATGCCCCCCGAGTGGACGATTCCCCCCGCGGTGATGGATGCGCGGTACGAGGCCCTCGTCGCGACGATCCGCGGGATCGCGCGCGAGCGCAATCTGGCGCGTCTCGGGGATCGGCTCGAGGTGCTGATCGAGAAGGAGGCGCGGAAGGGTGGGGAGCTGTTGCAAGGCCGCTCACGCGACTTCAAGACGGTGCTCGTCGCGGGGCCGACCACCTGGATCGGACGGTATCTGACGGTGGAGCTCACTGGCACGAGCGGCGCGACCTTCACCGGGACGCCGGTCGAGGAGCGCCGTCCACTGCCGATGGCCGGGTAGACGCCGTACGGGCCGCGGTGCCGCGATCACGCGCGCGCGGCGGCGATGACGACACGGTGCGCGGGCACCGCGATGTTACCGCGCGATGCCTCTCAGCTTCGTGGCCGGCGCCGCGTGGGTCGTCGGGCTCCTCCTCGCGCGTGCCGGCGTGCCGGTCGCGTGGGGGGCGCCACTCGCCTGCGTCGGGAGCGCGTGGGCCGCGGCGACGGGCCGCGGGCGGACGGTGGCGCCCGCCCTGGTGCTGGTCCTCGCGGCGCTGTCGTTCGGTGAGTCGGCGGGCCTCGGTGACGGTCGCCGAGAGCCCCGTGCGTCGTCCGTCGGAGCGCCGGCGGACCCCACGGATGCTGCCGTCGGGGTGACCGGAGCGGCGACCGCAGCGGCCACCGGAGCGGCGACCGCAGCGGCCACCTCGGCGGCGCTCGTCAGCTGGCGTCGTGCCACCTCCGCGCGGCTCGAGCGGCTCTTCGGTACGGACGCGGGGATCGTCCGCGCCCTGCTCATCGCCGAAACCGATGGTCTCACGCCAACGCTCCGGGACCGCTATGCCGATGCGGGGCTCGTGCACCTGCTATCGATCTCCGGCTTGCACGTGGCGATCGTCGGCGCCGCGCTCACGCTCGCCTTCCGAGCGATGCGGCTCTCCCGGCGGGCCGCCGATGCGGCCGCTGTCGTGGTGGCGGTGCTCTATGTGGCCGCGATCGGGGCGCCGGCGCCGGCGGTCCGGAGCGTCGTGCTCTTCGCCGCTCTCGCGCTGGCGCGCGGTCGGCAGCGGCCTGTCCACCCGTGGGGGAGCTTCACGCTCGGGGCGATCGGTCCGGTCGCGCTCGACCCGGCGGTGGTCGGTGACCTCGGGTGGCAGCTCTCCGTCACCGGGTACGCCGCACTTGTCGCGGTCGGGCGCTTCGTGCGGCGACGGGAGGAAGAGGTGGAGGCGCCGATCGCACCGCTCGTACGCGAACGCCTCACGGGGACCGTCGCGACGATCGTCTCCGCGCCGCTCGTGGCCTGGCATTTCGGTCGGCTCAGTCTGATCGGCCCGGTCGCGAACGTGGTGGCGGCGCCGATCGTCTCCGTCCTGCAGCCGACGCTCTTCCTCGCGATGATCCTCCCGGAGCGGGGCGGGGCACCGATCGCCGCCGCAGCCGCGCGCCCCCTCCTCCACGCCCTCGACGGGGTCGCGATCGCGGCGAGCGCGCCGTCGTGGGCGCGCCTCACCGTCGTGCCGTCGCTCGCGGTCGCGGCGCTCGCCGGCGCCGCGTCGGTGTCGCTCCTCGTCGCGGTGTGGTCGGCTCGGCCGCGCGCGCCCATTCTCGCGGGCGCCCTGTGCCTCGCCGCGATGCCGTGGTGGCCGGTGCGGGTTCCGCGGCTCGATGGGCGACCGGCGATGGAAGTGCAACTGCTCGACGTGGGGCAGGGGGACGCCATCGCCGTGCGCACCCCGAGAGGCCGCTGGATCCTCATCGACGCTGGGCGCGCGTGGCGCGGCGGCGACGCCGGCCGACGGACGGTCCTTCCCGCACTCCGTCGGGATGGTGGCGCCCTCGCGCTGCTCGTCCTCACGCATCCCCACGCCGATCACATCGGTGGGGCCACCTCGGTCATCCGGGCGCTCCGGCCGGCGCAGGTGCGGGACGGCGGATTCGTCGCGGCACAGGGGGCGTATCGGGACGCGCTCGAGGCGGTCGCGGTGCAGGGGGCGCGATGGGCGCGAGTCCGTCCGGGGGAAGTGCTCACCATCGACGGCATCACCTGCACCTTTCTCGCTCCCGACTCGGCCTGGGCCGCCGGCCTCGACGACCCGAACTCCGCGAGCGCGGTCGTGCGGCTGCAGTTCGGCGCCGCGCGCTTCCTCCTCACCGGCGATGCTGAGGCCGATGAGGAGACGTGGTTGCTCGAGCGCTATGCGCCGGCAGACCTCCGCGCGGACGTGCTCAAGGTCGCGCATCACGGCTCGACGACGAGTTCTACGGCTGCGTTCCTCGACGCGGTACGGCCGCGCGTGGCCCTCGTCTCCGTCGGCGCGACCAATCGCTACGGCCATCCCGCGCCTCCCGTGATGCGGCGCCTCCTCGAGCGGGGCACGACCGTGCTTCGCACCGATCAGCTGGGCGTCGCGCGCCTGCGGACCGATGGTCGCCGATGGGAGGCGAGGGTCGCCGGGCGCCGCTGGACGATAACGCCGCCATTGCCCCCGCCGGCGCCTCCCGGCGAGGTTTCCCGGTGACGGGCCCCCTCCCCGCGCCCCACCCTTGTCACGGAGTGCCCCGTGGTCACCAACACCGCCACCTCCGTCGTCACGATCGAGCGGTTCATCATCGAGCAGGAGCGGAAGCATCCCGAGGCGACTGGGGCGCTCTCCGGCATCCTCTACGACCTCGCACTGGCGAGCAAGATGATCGCGAACAAGGTCCGGCTCGCGGGACTCGCCGACGTGCTCGGCGCGCGTGAGACCTCAAACGTGCAGGGGGAGATCCAGCAGAAGCTCGACGTCATCGCGAATGACATCATCGTGAAGGCGCTCGACCACGGCGGGCGCCTGTGTGCGATGGCGTCCGAGGAGGAGGAGGGGATCATCGAGATTCCCGATCGCTTCGAGCGCGGGAGCTACGTCTTGCTCTTCGATCCCCTCGATGGCTCGTCCAACATCGACGTCAATATCCCCGTGGGGACCATCTTCTCGGTCCTCCGCCGAGTGACACCGGAGGGCGGGGTCGGTACCGTCGCCGATATGCTCCAGCCCGGGTATCGCCAGGTGGCGGCGGGCTATGTGATCTACGGCTCCTCCACGATGCTCGTGTACACCACGGGTCAGGGCGCGCACGGATTCACGCTCGATCCGGCGATCGGGGAGTACCTGCTGTCGCATCCGAACATCCGGATCCCCGAGCACGGGCGGTACCTCTCGGTGAACGAGGCATACGAGCAGCATTGGACCCCGGAGGTCGCGGCGCTCATCCAGCGCTATCGCGGGATGGATGGGAAGCGGGAGGCGATGAACGTGCGCTACGTCGGTTCCCTCGTCGCCGACTTCCACCGCAACCTCCTCGGCGGTGGGCTCTTCGCGTATCCGGCGAACACCAAGAGCCCCACCGGCAAGCTGCGTCTGCTCTACGAGTGCAACCCACTCGCCTTCATCTGCGAGCAGGCGGGGGGCGCCGCCATCGACGGGCGGCAGCGGATCCTCGATGTCACGCCGACCGCGCTCCATCAGCGGTCGCCGTACTTCGTCGGCTCCAGGGCCGACGTCGCGATCGCGGCCGAGATGCTCGCCGGCGGTTGAGGGTCGACGGGGCGCGCGTCCGGCGCCCCGATGACAGATTTCCGTCATGCGTGACGCCTCGCCGCCGTCGGACGAACGGCTCTCCCCCTCCGGCCTCCCCGTCGCACCGGTCTACGGCCCGGCCTCGGGCGACGTCCCCCCCACCGTCGGTGCGCCCGGCGCCTTCCCGTTCACCCGCGGCGTGCAGCCGACGATGTATCGCGGCCGTCTCTGGACGATGCGCCAGTACGCGGGGTTCGGGACCGCTGAGGAGACCAATGCCCGGTTCCGCCTCCTCCTCGAGGCGGGGCAGACCGGGCTCTCGACGGCCTTCGACCTGCCGACGCAGATGGGGATGGACTCCGATGCGCCGCGCGCCATTGGTGAGGTCGGGCGGGTCGGGGTGGCCATCGACACCGTCGACGACCTCCATCGGCTCCTCGCGGACATCCCGCTCGACCGCGTCTCGACGTCGATGACGATCAACGCGACGGCGGCGATCCTCCTCGCGATGTACGTCGTGGTCGGGGAGGAGCGCGGCGTTCCGCGCGCCGCGCTGAGCGGCACGATCCAGAACGACATCCTCAAGGAGTACATCGCGCGGGGGACGTACGTCTTTCCGCCCGTCCCCTCGCTCGCCCTGATTGCGGAGACCATCCGGTTCTGTGCCGCCGAGGTCCCGCAGTTCAATCCGATCTCGATCTCGGGGTACCACATCCGCGAGGCGGGCGCGACGGCGGTGCAGGAGCTCGCGTTCACGTTCGCGAACGCGCTCGCGTACGTCGACGGGGCCCGCGCTGTCGGGCTGGCGGTGGATGCGTTCGCGCCGCGCCTCTCCTTCTTCTTCGCCTGTCACAACGACCTCTTCGAGGAGGTCGCGAAGTTCCGGGCCGCGCGACGCCTCTGGGCCGCGCTGATGCGCGAGCGGTTCGGGGCGTCCGATGCTGCCTGCAAACTGCGCTTCCACACGCAGACCGGTGGCGTGACGCTGACCGCGCAGCAGCCGCTCAACAACGTCGTGCGCGTCGCGGTGCAGACGCTCGCGGCGACGTTGGGCGGGACGCAGTCGCTCCACACCAACGGCTACGACGAGGCGTTGGCGCTCCCGACGGCGGAGGCCGCGACCCTCGCGTTGCGGACCCAGCAGATCGTCGCGCACGAGAGCGGCGTGGCGCAGACGGTCGATCCCCTCGCGGGGAGCTACTACGTCGAGGCCCTGACCGACGAGCTCGAGCGGCGAGCTCGGGCCCTGCTCGCGCAGGTCGAGGCGATCGGCGGTGCGGTCGCGGCGGTCGATGCCGGGTTCTTCCAGGACGAGATCGCCCGCTCGGCCTACGAGCATCAGCTCGCCGTGGAGGCGGGGCGCACCGTCATCGTCGGGGTGAACCGGTTCGCGGATGGTGAGGCGCCGCCGATTGTCCCGGCCCCCGACTTCGGTCGGCTGGAGGCCGCGCAGCGTGCGCAGCTCGCGGGGGTGCGCGCGTCGCGTGACGGCGCCGCCGTCGCCACCGCGCTCGATGAGATCCGCCGCATCGCCCCCAGCTATCTCGGCGGGGACGGGCCGATGCCACTGATGCCCGCGATCATTGACGCGGTCCGGGCCCGGGCGTCGGTGGGGGAGATCTCGGACGTGCTCCGCGCCGTCTGGGGCGAGCATCGGCCAGGGTGACACGTCGCTTGTAGGGGCTCTCGCTGGCGGCTAACTTCCACCGGTTGCACGTGTTACGCCGACTCCTGCCGATGCCGACCTACGAGTACCGCTGCCCCGCGGGGCACGATTTTGAACACTTCGTCCTGAAGATCAGTGCCGCGGCGGCGGTGCTCCCGTGCCCGACCTGTGGCGCGGAGGCGCCGCGGCGCGTGTCGGCGGGCGGCGGGCTCCTCTTCAAGGGCTCCGGCTTCTACATCACGGACTACGGCAAGGACGGAAAGAAGGATCAGCGGGCCGCCGCCGCGAAGGCGGACGCTGGTGCATCGGGGAAATCCGAGGCCGCGCCATCCGCCGCGTCGGCGACCCCGGCGACCGCCAGCCCATCATCCGCGAGCGGCTCCTCGAGTGGAACGCCCGGCGGGTCCGCGTCGTGAACGCCGTCGACCGGCTGCGCGCCGCGCTCGGGCAGGCCGCCCTCACGGTGGGGGCCCCGGCCGGCACCAATCCCGCCCTCGAGCGCCCTCGGGACCCCAGCCACGGTGACTGGGCGACCAACCTCGCGATGACCCTCGCGAAACCGCTCGGGCGGAAGCCGCGGGAGGTCGCGGATGCCCTCGTCGCTGCCCTCGACCTCGCCGCCGCGGGCGTGGCCGACGCGTCGGTCGCGGGGCCCGGCTTCATCAACTTCCGCCTCGCCACGGGCGATCTCGCCGCCGGGCTCGCCCGAGTCCTCGAGGCCGGAGACGGGTGGGGGCGCGCTGACGCCCCGGTCGGTCGGACGGTCGTCGTGGAATTCGTCTCCGCGAACCCGACGGGTCCCCTGCACGTCGGTCACGGCCGGCAGGCCGCACTGGGCGACGCGATCTCCGCGCTGCTGACGTCTCAGGGATGGGAGGTCACCCGGGAGTTCTACTACAACGACGCCGGCGTGCAGATCGCGAATCTCGCCCGCTCGGTGCAGGCGCGGCTCCGCGAGCGCGCCGGGCTCCCGCTCGAGATCCCCGAGGGCGGGTACCACGGCGCGTACATCCGGGAGATCGCGGAGCGGTACGCGGCCGAGCACCCCACCGACGCGCGTGGCGACGACCTCGAGCAGGTGCGGACCGTCGCGGTGCGGGAGCTGCGCCACGAACAGGACCTCGACCTGCGGGCCTTCGGGGTCCGGTTCGACGTGTACTACCTCGAGTCGTCGCTCTACACCGACGGGCGCGTCGAGCGCACCGTCGCGGACCTCGTCGACGCGGGGCACACGTTCGAGGATGACGGCGCGCTCTTCCTCCGCACGACCGCGTTCGGTGACGACAAGGACCGCGTGATGCGGAAGCGGGATGGCACCTTTACCTACTTCGTCCCGGACGTCGCGTACCACGTGACGAAGTTCGAGCGGGGGTTCACCCGCGCGATCAACGTGCAGGGGGCGGACCACCACGGCACCACGGCGCGCGTTCGCGCCGGGTTGCAGGCGCTCGGCGTCGGGATTCCCGTCGGTTACCCCGAGTACGTCCTCCACCAGATGGTGACGGTGATGCGGGGCGGTGAGGAGGTGAAGATCTCCAAGCGCGCTGGCAGCTACGTCACTGTTCGCGACCTGATCGACGAGGTCGGGCGAGACGCGGTCCGATACTTCTTCCTGATGCGGAAGGGGGACTCACAGCTCGTCTTCGATGTCGACCTCGCGCGCTCGCAGTCGGAGGAGAACCCCGTTTACTACATCCAGATGGCGCACGCGCGCCTCTGCGGGATCTTCCGCGTCGGCGAGGTCGATGCGTCGCGCGTCACGGGCGACGGCGTGAGCTGGGCCGTCCTCGACACGCCCGAGGAGCGCGAGCTCGTGAAGGCCCTCCTCGACTGGCCGGCGCTCGTCGCAGGGGCCGCCGAGGCGCTCGAGCCGCATCGCGTCGCCAACTGGCTCCTCGAGACAGCGCGTCTCGTCCACACCTGGTACCACAAGCACCACGTCCTCGGGGAGGCGCCGGCCGTGATGGACGCCCGGCTCGCGCTCGCCAAGGCTGCCCGCATCACCCTCGCCAACGGCCTCGCCCTGCTCGGGATCTCCGCGCCCGAGCGGATGTGAGCCGCGCGTTGCACGACCACCCCTGACCCGTCGCCCCATGTCGCTCCTCGTCGTCGGCTCCGTCGCGCTCGACTCGGTCGAGACCCCCTTCGGCAAGGCCGAGGAAGTGATCGGCGGCTCCGCCAACTACTTCTCCGCGTCGGCCTCGCATCAGGTCCCGGTCCAGCTCGTCGGGGTGGTGGGGAGCGACTACCCCGTGGAGAAGCTCGAGCCCCTCGCGGCGCGTGGGGTCGACCTCACCGGGCTGGAGCGCGCGGAGGGCGAGTCCTTCCGCTGGCGCGGTCGGTACCGCCACGACCTCAACTCGGCGGAGACGCTCGAGACGCGGCTGGGCGTCTTCTCGCACTTCCGGCCGAAGCTCCCCGAGGGATTCCGCGACGCCGAGTTCGTCTTCCTCGCGAACATCGACCCGCGGCTGCAGCTCGACGTCCTCCGGCAGGTCCGGAAGCCGAAGCTCGTCGCCTGCGACACGATGAACTTCTGGATCGAGTCGCGCCGCGCCGACCTGCTGGAGCTGCTCGGCAAGGTCGATCTCATCACGCTCAACGACGGCGAGGCCCGCCAGCTGACCGAGCAGGCGAACCTCGTACAGGCGGCGCGTTGGATTCTGGCGCGTGGCCCCCGGACGGTGCTCATCAAGAAGGGGGAGCACGGCGCCTTCATGTTCACGCGCGACTCCGTCTTCTACGCCCCGGCCTATCCGCTCGAGTCGGTCTTCGACCCGACGGGGGCGGGGGATTCCTTCGCCGGCGGGTTCATGGGGTGGCTCGCGCGGACGCGCGACCTCACCGACGCCAACCTGCGCCGCGCGGTCGTCCTCGGGTCGGCGATGGGGTCGTTCGTCGTTGAGGGCTTCTCCATCACCCGGCTCCTCGAGGTCTCGCGCGCCGACATCGAGCGACGCGTCGCGGACTTCCATCGCCTGGTGACCTTCGACCAGGCCCTCGGCTCGTGAGCGGCGACGCCCTCACCTACGCCGCCGCCGGCGTCGACATCGCCGCGGCGGAGGACTCCAAGCACCGCATCAAGCGGCTGGTGGAGTCCACCTTCACGGCCGGAGCGCGCGGCGCGTTCGGCGGGTTCGGCGGGATGTTCCGGCTCCCCGACGGGGTGCGGCGCCCGCTCCTCGTCTCGAGCGCCGACGGTGTTGGGACGAAGATCAAGGTCGCTATCGAGGCCGATCGGCACGAGACGATCGGGCACTGCCTCGTGAACCACTGCGTCAACGACATCCTCGTGCAGGGCGCGACGCCGCTCTTCTTTCTCGACTACGTGGCCTTCGGGACGCTCGTGCCCTCGGTCGTGGAGGCGATCGTCGCGGGCGTCGCGGCGGGATGCCGTGAGAACGGGGCCTCGCTCGTCGGTGGGGAGACGGCGGAGATGCCGGGGGTCTACACCGCCCCCGACTACGACCTCGCCGGGTTCATCGTCGGGGTCGTCGAGGAGGATGCCGTGATCACGTCGGCCGGGGCCCGCGAGGGGGATGTCCTCGTGGGACTCGCCTCGACCGGGCTGCACACCAACGGCTACTCCCTCGCTCGGCGCATCGTGTCGGAGCGGCTCCGGCTCGGGCCGCACGACCCGTTTCCGGAGGCCAGCGGCGCGACCGTGGCGGACGTCCTTCTCGCCGTGCACCGCTCGTACCTGCCGATCCTCCGCCCCGTGCTCGCCCAGGTGCACAGCATGGCGCACATCACCGGCGGGGGCATCCCGGGGAACCTCGATCGGGCCCTCCCGTCGCACCTCGACGCCGTGGTCGAGACCTCGGCCTGGCGCGTGCCGTCGGTCTTCCGCGTGCTGCAGGACGCTGGGCAGGTTGCCACCGACGAGATGTTCCGGGCCTTCAACATGGGGGTCGGGATGATTGTGACCTGCGACACAGCCACCGCAGCGCAGATTCGTGACCTTGCGATGCAGGCCGGCGTCGATAGCTGGATGCTTGGCCACCTCCGCCCCGGCTCGGGGCGGGTTCACCTCGTCTGACCTAGGAGTCCTCCGATGCGTCGCCTTGCCGTCGCCCTCACCGCGCTCACTGTCGCCGCCACGCCGGCGCTCGCCCAGAACGGGTGCCCCGCCGGGGCGCTCACCCAGACGCGTGACATGCAGGGCAACGCCGCCGACCTCTTCGCGTACATGGCCCCGCAGCTCGGGACCGCCGTCGCCGGCGGTAGCCACACCCTTGGGCTCGGCACGACGGTCGGTGGTCTCCCGCACTTCGCCGTCGCCGTCCGGCTGAACGCGGTGCTCGGCGCCGCCCCGCAGCTCGGTCCGCTCACCTCGCCGAACACCACGCCGGGCACGAACCTCGACACCAAGAGTGCGATGGTGGCGTTCCCGACGGTCGACGCCTCCGTCGGCCTCTTCAAGGGGATTGGGCTCGGTGTCACGCGTGTCGGCGGCGTCGATCTCCTTGCCAGCGCGACCTATGTCCCCGAGGTGGACGCCGGAGCGGTGGCGATCGCCCCGACCGACGGTGCGCTCAAGATCGGGTACGGTGTCCGTGTCGGGCTGCTCCAGCAGTCGCTGATTGTCCCCGGCGTGACCTTCTCGTACCTGAAGCGCGACCTCCCCACCGTTTCCCTCAAGGCCGGGGCGAGCGGCGTGAACTTCAACATGCAGGACTTCGCGCTCACCACGAGCTCGTGGCGACTCAGTGCGCAGAAGAATCTCCTGATGCTTCAGGCGGCGGTGGGGTACGGTCAGGACTCGTATGACGCCTCGGCGAACATCGGCGTGACCGCGACCGGCCTCACCATCCCGAACGTCAACGCGTCGGTGGCCACGAAGCGGACCACGATGTACGGCTCCCTTGGCCTGAATCTCGTCATCGCGCGCATCGTCGCGGAGGTCGGTCAGGTCTCCGGCGGTGACATCGCCACCTACAACACGTTCTCGACCGGTCCGAACGCGAAGCGCCTGTACGGGTCGATCGGGATCCGCGCGGGCTTCTGACCCGCGAGGAACTCGCCCCGCCCCCGGGCCCGCGCGACGCGGCCCGGATGCGTCGCGCCCTGCGGGTGGCGCGACGCGGCTGGGGATGGACGGCGCCGAACCCTCTGGTCGGCGCCGTCGTCGTTCGTGATGGTGTCGTCATCGCCGAGGGATGGCACGCGGTCTATGGCGGTCCGCACGCCGAGGTGATGGCGCTCGCGGCGGCCGGGTCGCGTGCGCGGGGGAGTGACCTGTACGTCACCCTCGAGCCGTGCACACATCACGGCAAGACGCCGCCGTGCACCGACGCCATCATCGCGGCCGGCGTCGCGCGCGTCATCGTCGCGGTGGAGGACCCGAATCCGCAGGCCCAGGGCGGGGTGGCGGTGCTCCGCGCGGCGGGGATCGCCGTGACGGTGCATGTCGAGCGCGATGCCGCCGAAGCGCTGAACGCCCCCTTCCTGTTCACGCATCGGGGGGCGCGTCGGCCGTTCGTCACGCTCAAGCTCGCGATCTCCGCCGACGGCATGCTGGCGCCGGCCAACCGGACCCGGACGCAGCTGACGGGACCCGCCGCGATGCGCGCGGTGCATCGACTCCGGGCTGGCGTCGACGCCGTCGCTGTGGGGATGGGGACCGCGATCGCGGATGACCCGCAGCTGACGGTGCGGCACGGGCGACGCCCGCGGATCGCTCCGGTGAGAGTGGTCTTCGGGTCGCCTGATCATCTCCCGACCGCGAGCGCCCTGGTGCGGACGGCCGCCCGACGCCCGACCTGGGTGGTGACCGGGGGGACGGAGGACACGGCGGAGGCGGTCGAGCGGTCGGTGGCGCGGGCGGGTGATCCGGAGATTCTCGCCGGCCCGCTCGCCGGCCCGCCTGCCGGCCGGCTCGCCGGTGTGCGCGTGTTGCGCGCCCCCACGCTCGCTGGCCAGCTCGAGCGACTCCGAGAGGCCGGGGTGCGGCACCTGCTCGTGGAGGGCGGGGCAGCCCTCGGTGCGTCCCTCCTCGAGGCTGGATTGGTCGATCGCCTCGTTATCTTTGAGGCGCCGGTCCTGCTCGGGGCCGGGGCGATCCCGGCGCCGCCGGGGACGCCGTCGGCCGGGGGCCGACCGCCGGAGGGATGGCGGCTGGTCTCGCGCCGAACCCTCGGAGCCGACGTCGAGTCGGTCTGGGCCCCCGCCGACCGCTGATTCCACCCCTTCCGCCGTCCATCGCGATGTTCACCGGTCTCATCACCGCCATCGGTCGCGTCCGCGAGGTGTCCACTACGGACGCCGGGCGGACGTTCGTCATCGAGGCGCCGTATGAGGGCCTGCAGGATGGTGAGAGCATCGCCTGTGATGGCGCCTGCCTCACGGTCCGCGCGCACGGCCCGGGGTGGTTCACGGTTGCCGCCGTCGTCACGACCCTCGACCGCACCACCACCGGCGCGTGGGAGACCGGTCGTCGCGTGAACCTCGAGCGCGCGCTCGCCGTCGGCGATCGACTGGGCGGCCATATCGTCCAGGGCCACGTCGATGGCGTGGGCGTCGTCCGTGAGACCCGCACCATCGGTGACGCCTGGCTCATCGACGTCGAGGTCCCCGATGCGGTGGCGGCGCTGCTGGTACCGCTCGGCTCGGTGGCGGTCGACGGCGTCAGCCTCACCGTGAATGCGCTCCCCGCGCCGGGCCGCCTGCAGCTCTCGATCATCGAGCACACGATGCGCCACACCACCCTCGGGGAGCGGCGGCCCGGCGATCGCGTCCACCTCGAGGCCGACATCCTCGCGAAGTATCTCCAGCGCCTCGCGGCGCCCCTCCTGACCTCCTGATCATGTTCGGTACCATCGAGCAGGCCATCGACGACCTGCGCCACGGCAAGTTCATCGTCGTCGCCGACGACGAGGACCGCGAGAACGAGGGCGACCTCGTCGGCGCGGCCGAGTTCATCACCCCCCAGATGGTCAACTTCCTGATGGAAGCGAAGGGGATGATCTGCGTCGCGCTGTCGCCGGCGCGCGTGGCACAGCTCGAGCTCCCGCCGATGGGGTCGGAGAACACCGACGCGTTACGGACGGCGTACACGGTGACCGTCGACGCCGCGCCATCGCACGGCGTGACCACCGGCATCAGCGCCTCGGATCAGGCGACCACCATTCGGCTCCTCGCGACCCCGGGCACGGTCCCGGCGGACCTGCGGCGCCCGGGCCACGTGCACCCACTCCGAGCCCGCGAGGGCGGGGTGCTGCAGCGCGTCGGACACACCGAGGCCGCCGTCGACCTGATGCGCCTCGCCGGCCTCCAGCCCGCCGGCGTCATCTGCGAGATCCTCACCGCTGACGGCAGCTCGGCGCGCCGGCCGCAGCTCGAGACGTTCGCGCAGCGTCACGGCCTCACGTTCATCACCGTCGCCCAGCTCGTCGCCTACCGCCTCCGGCACGAGCGCCTCGTGCATCGCGAGGCCGACGTCCGGCTCCCGACCGAGTTCGGCGAGTTCCGCCTCGTCGGGTATCGCAACGACGTGGATGCCCGTGAGCACGTCGCGCTGGTGTACGGTGACGTGGCGGACGCCGAGGATGTTCTCGTGCGGATGCACTCGAAGTGCCTCACCGGCGACACCTTCCACTCCATCCGGTGTGATTGCCGCTGGCAGCTCCACGAGGCGATGCGCCTCGTCGTGGAGGCGGGGAAGGGCGTCATCGTCTATCTCGATCAGGAAGGGCGGGGCATCGGCCTGCTTAACAAGCTGAAGGCCTATGCGCTGCAGGATGCCGGGGCCGACACCGTCGAGGCGAACGAGCGCCTGGGCTTCGCCCCGGACCTGCGCAATTACGGGATCGGCGCGCAGATCCTGCTCGATCTCGGCGTCTCGTCGATCCGGCCGATCACCAACAATCCGCGCAAGCTCGTCGGGCTTGAGGGGTACGGGATCCGTCTTGGCGAGCGCGTGCCCATCGTCTCGCCTCCCACGGCAGAGAACGCGGGGTATCTCGAGACGAAGCGTACCAAACTCGGTCATCTGAGGGCCGTCTGATGCCAGAATTCATTGGGATGCCCGAGGGGGCGGGGAAGCGCGTCGTCATCGTGGCCGCGCAGTTCAACCGGACGATCACCGAGCCGCTCGTGCAGGGGGCGCTCGAGGCGTGCCTGAAGCATGGCGTGGTCCTCGATGACGTCGACATCCTCTGGGTGCCGGGGGCGTGGGAACTGCCGCCGGCGGTCGCGAAGGCGCTGCAGACCGACCGCTACGATGCGTGCGTCGCGCTCGGCGCCGTGATCCGTGGTGACACCCCGCACTTCGACTTCGTGGCGGGCGAGGCGTCGCGGGGGCTCGCGCTCCTGCAGGGCGAGTTCGGCGTCCCTGTGGGCTTCGGTCTGCTCACCTGCGATACGATGGCGCAGGCCGAGGCGCGGGCCGGGGGGGCGCACGGCAACAAGGGGTGGGATGCGACGGTGGCGGCCCTCGAGATGGCCGACCTCTTCGCCCGGCTCGATTTCGCCACCGCGGAGGACGACGATGCCGGCGCGGCTTGAGACCCGGGGGCGCTCCCGCGCTCTCCAGGCGGCGTATGCGTGGGATGTGCGCGGGGCTGATGCGGACCTGCTGCGTGTCGCGCAGACGGTCTGGGACGACCTCGGGGTCGCACCCGACGAGCGGGCCTTCGCCCTCGACCTCGTGCGGCTCCTCGCGGCAGAGCGCGCGGGGATCGATGCCGAGCTCGGGGAGGTCACCACGAACTGGCGGCTCGATCGGCTCGGGCACATCGAGCGGTCGGTGCTGCGCGTCGCGGCGGCGGAGCTGATGCAGGGCGGCACTCCGCCGCGCGTCGTAATCCAGGAGGCCGTCCGCCTCGCGGAGCGGTTCGGGACCGAGACGGCGGCGCGCTTTGTGAACGGCGTGCTCGATGCGTTGGCACGGCGGATGGGTCGGCTGACGTGAGGCTGCTGGCGGTCAACTGGCAGGATCTCGAGAACCCACTCGCGGGCGGCGCCGAGACGCACCTCCACGAGATCCTCGATCGGCTCGTGGCGCGGGGGCACGAGGTGACGTTGCTCTGCGGCGGCTGGCCCGGGTGTCCCCCGCGCGCCACGCGGCACGGCGTCGAGATCCACCGGGTGGGGACGCGGCAGAGCTTCCCGTTCCTCGCGCGCCGGTACTTCGACGCGGCGCTCCGGGCGCGTGGCTTCGACGTACTCTACGAGGACGTCAACAAGGTCCCCCTCTTCACGACCCGTTGGGGGGTCCCGCGCGTCGTCGCGGTGGTACCGCACCTGTTCGGCGAGGCGGCCTTCCAGGAGCTCCATCCCGCCCTCGCGGCCGCGGTCTGGCTCGCGGAGCGCCCGATTCCTTGGATGTACCGTGGCGTCCCGTTCCAGGCGATCAGCGAGAGCACCGCGGACGACCTCGTCGCGCGCGGGATTCCGCGCGGAGACGTCGTCGTCATCCCCCCGGGTGTCTCGTTCGACTACTACACGCCCGATGCCACGCAGCGGGCGCCGCACCCGACCTTTGCCTACCTCGGTCGGCTGAAGCGCTACAAGGGCGTCGACCTGATCATCCGCGCCTTCGCCCAGGTTCGGCATCCCGACGCGGTGCTCGAGATCGCCGGGGCCGGGGACTACCGGCCCGCGCTCGAGCGACTCGTCGCCTCGCTTGACCTCGGTGCGCGCGTGCGGTTCCTTGGATTCGTGTCCGAGGCGGAGAAGCTGGCCCTGCTGCGCCGTGCCTGGGCGGTCGCACTCGCCTCTCCCAAGGAGGGGTGGGGGCTCACGAACGTGGAGGCCGAGGCCTGCGGGACCCCCGTCGTCGCGTCGAACTCGCCGGGCATCCGGGAGTCGGTGCGGCACGGCGAGACCGGCTTCCTCGTTCCGCATGGCGATGTCGCGGCGCTCGGATCCGCGCTCGATCGGTTCGCGCAGGATCCGTCGCTCGTCGCCCGGATGGGCGCCGCCGCGCGGACCTTCGCCGAGAGCTTCACGTGGGAGCGCTGCGCCCGCGAGACGGAGGCGCATCTCCGCGCCGTGGTGGACCGACCGGCGGGGGCGCGATGAGCGTCCTCACCGTCGCGCGCCTCGTCGAGCAGACCGAAGATCTCCTCGAACTCGAGGTCCTCGGCAGCCGCGAGGGGCTCCAGCGGGAGATCACGATGCCCGACGCGTCGGGGCCCGGGATGGTGCTTGCCGGCTTCGTGGAGCGCTTCGTCCATCAGCGTCTGCAGGTGCTCGGCGAGACCGAGGTGACGTATCTCCGCTCGCTCGCGGCGGTGGACCGACAGCGCATCCTGCGCGCCTTCCTCGCCTTCCCGATCCCCTGCGTGATGGTGACGAAGGGGCTCGATCTCCCCGAGGGGCTCGAGGCGGAGGCGACCGCGGCGGGGGTCGCGATCCTGCGGTCGCGCCTGAAGACCCACGAGTTCTATCGGCGGATCACGCCGTATCTCGAGGCGGCGTTCGCGCCGACCGCGAACCTGCACGGGTCCCTCGCCGATGTGTATGGCGTGGGGTTGCTCTTCACCGGGGCGAGCGGGATTGGGAAGTCGGAGTGCGTGCTCGACCTCGTCGAGCGCGGGCACCGGCTGGTCGCGGATGACCTCGTGATGGTGCGACGTAAGGGGGCGGGCATCCTCATCGGTGCGGGGCATCCGATGCAGCGGCACTTCATGGAGATCCGGGGCATCGGGCTCATCGATGTGCGGTCGATCTTCGGCATCCGGGCCGTGCGTCAGCAGAAGCGCATCGAGGTCGTCGTCGTGCTGCAGGCGTGGCAGGAGGGGATGGTCGTGGAACGCACCGGCCTCGACACCACGACGACGGAGATCCTCGGGGTCGAGGTCCCGCAGATCACCATCCCGTTGAACCCCGGCAAGAACCTGACGGTGATCGCGGAGGTCATCGCGATGAACCACCTGATGCGCTACAGCGGTGAGGATCCCGCGCGCCGATTCGACGAGCGGCTCAAGTCGCATCTGCTCGAGAAGCGTGACGGCCGCGCGGCGCGCGACGCCTCCGCCGGTGAGGTGAGCGACAAGGTCGACCTGCAGCGCTATCTCCTTGACGACGATGAGTGACGTGCGCGCCGCCGTCGTCGCGGGACACGGCAGCATCGCGGCGGGGCTCTGCTCGGCCGTGACACGAATCGTGGGGCTGCAACACGCGCTCGTGGCGGTGAGCAACGAGGGCGGGTCTCCCGACGACATCCGCGCCGCGCTCGAGGCGGCGCTCGACGCGTCGGGCGCGACGGTGCTCTTCACCGACCTGCCGGCGGGGAGCTGCACGACGGCGGCACGGCGGATCGCGCGCGCACGGCCAGGACTCATCGTGGTGGCCGGGGTCTCGCTCCCCGTCCTGCTCGCGTACGTCACCGGGAGCGACGTCGCGGCGTCGGTGCGCGCCGGCCAGGGCGCCCTCGCCGTCGTCGAGGGGGGCGCGTGACCCTCGAGCTCTTCCGCATCGACGACCGGCTCGTGCACGGCCAGGTCGTCATCGGGTGGGGGCTCCCGCACGCCCTGGGATTCCTCGTCGTCGTCGACGACGAGATCGCGGCCGCCCCTTGGGAGCAGGAGCTGTACCGGATGGGGGCCCCCGAGGGGATCGAGGTACGCTTCGCGACGGTCGCGGATGCCGCCGCCGCACTCCCTGGGTATCAGGCGGATGCGCGGGCCGGGATGCTCCTCACCTCGGATGTGGCGACGATGGCGCGATTGGTCGACGCGGCACCGGCGGTGCGGCAGGTGACGATCGGTGGATTGCACCACCGGGCCGACCGCGTGCCGCGGCTGCGGTTCGTCTTTCTCTCGCCGAGCGAGGAGACGGCGTTGCGGGCGCTCGCGGCGCGCGGCGTGAGCGTGACGGCGCAGGATGTGCCGACCTCGGCGCCGATCCCCCTGGAGGCTGTGCTCGCGGCGGACGGGACCGCGTGATTGACCTCGTCGTGGGTCAGCTGGTGCCGCTCGCCCTCCTCGGCGCCCTCCTGGGGCTCGACGTCGTCGCGTTCCCGCAGGCGATGGTCTCGCGACCGATCGTCGCGGCGACGCTCGTCGGGGGATTCCTCGGGGCGCCAGAGCGCGGCCTCCTCGTCGGCGTCGCCCTCGAGTTCTTCGCCCTTGAGGCGATGCCCTTCGGCGCCACGCGATATCCCGAGTGGGGCTCGGCCTCCGTCGTCGGGAGCGCGCTCTTCACCTCCGTGGTAGAGGGGACGGCGGGGGCAATGCTCCTTGCCGTGCTGTTCGCCCTCGTCACCGCCGGTCTCGGCGGGTCGTCGATGCATCTCCTGCGACGGGTCAACGCCGCGCTCGCGAAGCGGCAGCAGGTCCGGATTGCCCGCGGGTCGGGGAGCGCCGTGGTGGCGTTACAGCTCGCCGGCCTCACCGCCGATCTCCTCCGAGGGGGGCTCCTCACCTTCGGTGTGCTCCTCGTTGCATGGCCGTCGTATCGCTCGGCACTCGCGGCGATGACCCTCTCGGCGAGCGTCTCGCGTGCGATGGTCGTCGGCACGGCCTCCGCCGTCGGGTTGGCGGCGCTCTGGAAACTCGGCCGCACCACGCCCGGCGCCCCGTGGTACCTCGGGGTCGGCCTGATCGCCGGTTTCTTGCTCGCCGGGGGGCTCCTGTGACCTCCGGGCCCGCCACGCTGCCGCGGCACGTGCATCTCGCGATGTATCTCCGCCTGTTCGCCATCCAGGGCGCGTGGAACTACGAGACGATGACCGGCAACGGCATCGCCTTCGCGCTCGAACCGGCGCTGCGGCGCCTCCCCGGGGGACGGGGCGGTCCCGCCTACTGTGAGGCGATGGCACGCCAGAGCGGGTATTTCAACGCGCACCCGTACCTCGCCGCGGTCGCGGTGGGCGCGCTCGCGCGCGCCGAGCTGGATGGTGTCCCGCCCGCGCAGATCGAGCGTTTCAAGGTCGCGGCGACGGGGCCGCTCGGCTCGGTCGGGGACCGCCTCATCTGGGCCGGGTGGCTCCCGTTCTGCTCCGCCCTCGCCCTCCTCACCTTCGGGCTTGGCGGGTCACCGGTCGGCGTCGTGGGACTCTTCCTCGGCGCGTACAACGCCGTGCACCTCGCGCTCCGTGCGTGGGGACTCCACGCGGGATGGCGTCACGGCCTGGACGTCGCGCAGGCCCTCGGGACCCCCCTGCTGCGCAAAGGCCCTGCGCACGTCACCCGGGCGACCGCGCTCCTCGCAGGCCTCGCGCTGCCCAGCGCGGCCGTCGGGATCATCGGCCCCGGGCGCGGCATCCTCGGCCTCGTCCTCGGCGGCGTGGTCGCCGGGGCCGCGCTGAGCACGGCGCTGCAGGGCCGCCTCGAGGGGTGGCGGCTCGCGATTCTCGTGCTCACCCTCTTCACCTTCCTCTCGTTGGTGCGCTGATGCCCGAACGCACGCTGCAGGTCCAGAATGCACATGGGATCCACGCGCGTCCCGCGGCGGAGATCGTCAAGGTCGCGGGGCGCTTCCGCTCGAACATCACCATTGCCCGGGACGGGCTTGAGGTGAATGCGAAGAGCATCATGGGGGTGATGATGCTCGCGGCCGAGCATGGCGCGACGATCATCCTGCGCGCCGAGGGGGAGGATGCCGACGCGGCACTCGACGCCCTCGTCGCGCTCGTCGACGGGAAGTTCGGGGAGCGCTGAGGATGGGGGCCCCGCTGCACGGCGTCTCCGCCTCTCCGGGCATCGTCTCGGGGACGGTGCATCTCCTGCGGTGGGAGGTGCCCGAGGTGCCGTCGCGGCTGGTGTCGGACGCGGAGGTCGCGGGCGAACTGCAGCGACTCCGCGACGCTGTCACCGCGGCGATCGAGCGGCTGCGTGTGGTGCAGGCGCGTGCCGAGGCGAACGCGGGGCCCGCGGAGGCCGCCATCTTCGAGGTGCAGGTCGCGATGCTCGAGGATCCCAGCCTCCAGGAGAGCATCGAGGCGCTCATTCGCCAGAACCTCGCGGCGGAGAAGGCCGTCGATCTCGTGCTCCTCGAATGGCGGGAGCGCTTCGGTCGGTCCACGAACCCGCTGATGCGCGAGCGGACGGGGGACCTCATCGATGTGCAGATCCGCCTGCTCACCCTCCTCCTGGGCCTCCCCGACCACGACCCGGTCGACCTCGCGCCGGGCGACGGGGTGATTCTCGTCACGCACGACCTGACCCCGAGTCTGACGGTGCAGCTCGACCGGCGTGCAATCGTCGGCATCGCGACGGACGCCGGCACGCGCACGTCGCACGTCGCGATTCTCGCGCGCTCCCTCGGGCTCCCGGCGGTCGTCGGGCTCCTCGACGCGACGCAGCGGGTGCGCACCGGTGATCGTGTCATCCTCGATGCCACCAACGGCGTCCTGCTGCCGAAGCCGACCGCGGCCGAGCTGAGCGCGTTCGCTGACCGCGCGCAGCGTGAGGCGGTAGCGCTCGCCGCGCTCTCGGCCGAGGCGGTGGGCGAGGCCGTCACGACGGATGGGCATCGGGTGACGTTGCGTGCGAACGTCGACCTCCCGGATGAGGCGGCCCGTGCCGTGGAGTCGGGCGCCGAAGGGGTGGGGCTGATGCGCACCGAGTTCCTTGTCGTCGGACGCGCGGCGATGCCGACCGAGGAGGAACAGGTCGAGGCATACCGGAACGTGCTCCGGGCGTTCCCGGGGCAACCGGTGGTCATCCGGACGTACGACGTCGGCGGGGACAAGCTCCCGATGGGTGGGTTCCCGCACGAGCCGAACCCGTTCCTCGGGTGGCGCGCCATCCGGATGTGCCTCGACGAGCCCGCGATCTTTTCGGTCCAGCTGCGCGCACTCCTGCGCGTCGCGGCGGAAGGGGACGTGCGCATCATGCTGCCGCTCGTCGTCTCCGTCGACGAGGTGCGCCAGGCGCGGTTCCTCCTCGAGGAGGCCGCCGACGACCTGGCGCGGCGTGGGGTCCCGCACCGCCGCGATGTCCCGCTGGGCGTGATGGTGGAGACCCCGGCGGCCGCCATCGCCGCCGACACCTTCGCCGGCGAGGTCGCGTTCCTGAGTCTCGGTACGAACGACCTCGTGCAGTACACGCTCGCGGTGGACCGTGGGAACGCCTCGCTCGTGACGCGCTTCACCCCGCTGCATCCCGCCGTGCTGCGGCTCATCGCCCAGACGGTCGAGGCGGGGGCGGCGAGCGGGGTCGAGGTCAGCGTCTGCGGGGAGATGGCGTCGCAGCCGCTGATGGCCTTCGCGTTGCTCGGGCTCGGCATCCGCACGCTCAGTGTGGCCGCGACGGGGATCCCGCTCGTCAAGCGGCTCGTACGCGGTGTCTCCGTCGCCGCGGCGTCGGCCGCGGCGCAGGACGCGCTCCGCGCCGCGACCCCCGCGGACGTCGAGCGCGGCCTCCGCGCGGCGCTGATCGCCGAGCTCGGCGAGTCGACGCTCGACGGGTTGCTCGGCCTCGGCTGAGCCTCGTATCGTTCCCGGTCGGCGCCTCGCCGCCGGTCCGTTCCTCACCCTGAC
>JACCDM010051874.1_pt1 | contig 21215 bp, 17 predicted proteins | sample 7445851 | NCBI WGS metagenome assembly JACCDM01 (sample SAMN15323438, study PRJNA562643) | freshwater metagenome | isolation source: river surface water | place: USA:Blue River Watershed | collected 2017-08-16
CCGGGATGCGCTCCGACGAAGCCACCCGGCAGCCCGTACGCATTGTCATAGAAGCGGTACGAGACGCCGACGTAGCCCCACGGACGCACGAGGGAGGCCGCGAGACCACCGTTCAACGCGGTGGCCCCGGTGTTCGCGAGCACACCGACCGGCGTCCGCACGTCTCCGTCACGACGCGCACTGCCCTCGACACGGACCGCGAGCGCCCCGAGTGGCGCCTCCAGCACGCCGCCGGAGGTCACCCCCGTGTTCCCCGAGCTGAGCTGCGAGATGAAGCTCCCGTGGAGATGGTCGACCACGGTCGTCGGGATCTCTTCCCGGATCACGTTGACCACGCCACCCAGGGCACTCGAGCCGTACAGGAGCGACATCGGTCCACGCACGACCTCCACACGCTCGGCAGTGAGCGCCTCGATGGCCACCGCGTGGTCCATCGAGCTGGACGAGAGGTCGCCGGGCCGCATCCCATCCTCGAGGATGAGCACGCGGTCCCCCCCCATCCCACGCACCACCGGCCGCGCCGTGGCGGGGCCCATCCGACCTACCGACACCCCGGGGAGCCCCGCCACGGTTGCCCCGACGGTCCCGTCGAGCCGCCGATCGAGCGCGGCGTCAGCGAGTACGCTGGTCGTGGAGAGCGCGTCCGCGGCGCCACGCTCGCTGATCTGCCCCGTCACCACCGTCGCCGCCACCTGCATCGGCGCCTCGGCGAGCGCGATCTCGAGGGTGACGGGGGCCGACGCGACGCGGATCATCCGCCGCTCCGCGCGGTACCCGATGCGCTGTACCACCAGCGCGTGTTCACCGGCGGGGACCAGCCCGAGTTCGAAGCGGCCATCCTCGTGCGTGCGCACTTCGCGATGCAGCGCGACGAGCCGCACCACGGCCGCGGCCAGGGGCGTGCCCGACGCCGAGTCCCGCACGACGCCCCGGACAGGCACCGCGCCAGGCTGCGCGTGCAACGAACTGGAGGCGATGCCGAGGGCGACGAGGCCCACGAGCGAACGCAACGCCATCATGGCGTCTCCGTGAGATGAAAGAGATGGAACGACGACACCGGAGGCTCGGGGCCTCGACGATGGGGGGCGCCGATCACACGGCGCGGGCGACTCAGGCGGCCGGTGGGCCGGTAGCTGGAGGAATCCGTCGGTCTGCCGCGGCGAAGTGGAGCGTCTCCGCCACCGGACGGAGCACGTCGGAGCGATCGGTCGTGATGACGACGGTGGGCCGCCGGACCGCGGGCAGCGCGGACGCGGTGAGGGACTTCACGACCAGACAGTCGCCCTCCGAGTGCTGCGGCGGGCAGTGGCGATCGGACTCCCCATCCCAGTGCGCCGCGACCGTGGCCTCGTGCGGCCCGGCGGCATCGACCAGGGGGAACAGCACGCCGGTCGTCGCCTGCAGCAGCAACAGGACCATCGCGAACGCCCTCGCCGGGACGCGGCGGAGGCGGCTGGTGAGGTCCGCGAGGGACCGGGGCGCGGCGGCAGGACGGGACATCGGGAGGAAGGTCTAGTCGCTGGAACGTGGGGACGGAAGGGGGGCGGCGGCTCCACCTATCTCGTTAGCCGGGCTAGATTTGGGGGATGAAGCGCGAGGACGCCCTCGACTACCATTCCCGCGGCCGACCCGGCAAGATCGCGGTCGTTCCCACCAAGCCGCTCGCCAACCAGCGGGACCTCGCCCTCGCCTACTCCCCCGGCGTCGCCGAGCCCTGCCTCGAGATCAAGGCGAACCCGGACGACGCCTACCTCTACACCGCCAAGGGCAACCTGGTTGCCGTCGTCACGAACGGGACGGCAGTCCTCGGCCTCGGCGACATCGGCGCCCTCGCCGGCAAGCCGGTGATGGAGGGAAAGGGGAACCTGTTCAAGCAGTTCGCCGACCTCGACGTCTTCGACCTTGAGGTCGGGTCCCGCGACCCGGATGACCTCATCCGTTTCTGCCAGCTGCTCGAGCCGACCGTGGGCGGCATCAACCTCGAGGACATCAAGGCCCCGGACTGCTTCTATATCGAGGAGACGCTTCGGAAGACCATGAACATCCCGGTCTTCCACGACGACCAGCACGGCACGGCCATCATCTCCGGGGCCGCCCTGCTGAACGCGCTCGAAGTCGTGGGCAAGCCGATTGAGGCGGTCCGCGTCGTGTTCTCCGGCGCGGGCGCGGCGGCCATCTCCACCGCCGAGCACTATGTGCAGCTCGGCGTCCGGCGCGAGCATATCCTGATGTGCGACCGGAAGGGGGTCATCTACGCCGGGCGCACGGAGGAGATGGACCCCTACAAGGCGCGCTTCCAGACGGCGACGGCGGCGCGCACGATCGCCGAGGCACTGGACGGCGCCGACGTTTTCGTCGGGCTCTCGGTCGCCGGTGCCGTCACCGGGGAGATGGTCGCCCGGATGGCGCGCTCGCCGATCATCTTCGCCCTCGCGAACCCGGTCCCAGAGATCCTCCCGCACGAGGTGCGTGCCGTCCGCGACGACGCCATCATCGCGACCGGTCGCTCCGATTATCCGAACCAGGTCAACAACGTCCTCGGCTTCCCGTTCATCTTCCGCGGCGCGCTCGACGCGCGGGCGACGACGATCAACGAGGAGATGAAGATGGCGGCGACGCACGCGCTCGCCGCCCTCGCCAAAGAGGACGTGCCCGAGAGCGTCGCCGCGCTCTACGGCCTCACCAACGTGAAGTTCGGGCCAGACTACCTGATTCCCTTCCCCTTCGACCCGCGCGCGCTGTTGCGCGTCGCGCCGGCGGTCGCGTGGGCGGCGGTCGCGAGCGGGGTCGCCCGCGAGTTCATCGACCTCGACGAGTACCGCGACCGGCTCGAGGCCCGGCTCGGCCGCGCGCGCGGGATCATGCGTGGCCTGATCTCGCGCGCGCAGCACGACCCCAAGCGCGTCGTCTTCCCTGAGGGAGAGGACCCGAAGATCCTGCGCGCCGCCCAGCGCCTCGTCGACGAGGCGATCGCGCACCCGATCCTCCTCGGCCGCCTCGAGCGGGTCCGGCAGACCGCCGAGGAGCTCGGCATCCCGCTCGACGGCATCACCCTGATCGAGCCCGCGACGGCCCCGCAGCGCGACCGCTACGCGCAGCTCCTCTGGCAGAAGCGGCAGCGGAAGGGGCTCTCCCTCGTCGAGGCGAACCAGCGGATTACCCGCGCGACGACCTTCGGCTCCGTGATGGTCGCCGCGGGCGATGCCGACGCCCTCCTCGGCGGGCTCGGCAAGCACTATCCCGAGACGGTGCGCCCCGCCCTCGAGGTGATTGGGACGCATCCGCAGGTCGGCCTGGCGTCCGGCCTCTACATGCTCGTCTTCGAGAAGCACGTCGTCTTCTTCGCTGACACGACGGTCAACATCGACCCGACCGCCGAGCAGCTGGCCCTGATCGCGGCCTCGGCCGCCCAGCTCGCGCGGACGTTCGGCATCACGCCGCGCGTGGCGATGCTCTCCTTCTCCAACTTCGGCTCGGTGAAGCACCCCGAGGCGCAGAAGATGGCCGAGGCGGTCCGCATCCTCCGCCAACGCGATCCGAGCCTCGTGGTCGACGGCGAGATGCAGGCGGACACCGCCTTCAGCGCCGAGGTCCTCGCCGGTCGCTACCCCTTCGCCGCCCTGAAGGAGGCGGCGACCGTGCTCATCTTCCCCAACCTCAGCGCCGGCAACATCGCCTACAAGCTGCTCACCCAGCTCGGCGGCGCCACGGCGATCGGCCCGATCCTCGTGGGCATGCAGCACCCCGTGCACGTGCTCGAGCAGGGCGCCGACGTGCAGGAGATCGTCAACATGGCGGCCGTCGCTGTTATCGACGCCCAACAGCGCACCCGCGGCGTCACCCCGATGGCGACATACTGAAGTCGGGCGCGACGCCGGTCGCTGCCCTCATCCCTCTCACACTCTCGCTTCCGCTGCATATGACCACCGCCCGCCAGAGCTCCGTCGGCCTCGACACCCTCGGTCTCGCGCCGACCGGCTCCGTCCACTGGAACCTCGAGGCCCCCGACCTGATCCAGGCCGCGGTGCGCCGCGGCGAGGGGCAGCTCGCCCATATGGGGCCCTTTGTCGCCGTCACCTCGCCGCACACCGGCCGCTCGCCGAACGACAAGTTCGTGGTCAAGGAGCCCTCGTCCGAGGCGGACGTCGATTGGGGGAAGGTGAACCAGCCGATCAGCGAGGCGCACTTCGAGACGCTCCTCGCCGACGTCCGTGGCTACCTGAACGGACTCCCCGAGCTGTTCGTCGAGGATCTCTTCTGCGGCGCCGATCCCGCCTACCGGCTCAGCTGCCGGTACGTCACACCGAACGCGTGGCACGCGAACTTCGTCCGCAACATGTTCATCCGGCCGGCGGTCGAGGCGCTCGCAGCCTTCGCGCCGAACTTCACCATCCTGCACGCCCCCGAGTTCCAGGCCGACCCGACGCGCCACGGCACCCGCACGTCGACGTTCATCATCCTGAACCTGGCCCGCCGCACGATCCTCATCGGCGGCACGCGCTACGCCGGCGAGCTCAAGAAGTCGATGTTCACGGTGATGAACTACCTGCTCCCGAAGCAGGGCGTCCTCTCGATGCACTGCTCGGCGAACATCGGGCCCGCGGGGGACACCGCGCTCTTCTTCGGCCTCTCGGGCACCGGGAAGACGACGCTCTCCGCCGATCCGGAGCGCGGCCTCATCGGCGACGATGAACACGGCTGGAGCGCCGAGGGGGTCTTCAACTTCGAAGGGGGGTGCTACGCGAAGGTGATCAACCTCTCGCGGGAGCAGGAGCCCGACATCTTCGCCACGACGGAGATGTTCGGGACGATCCTCGAGAACGTCGTGCTCGAGCCCGGCACCCGGCGCGTCGACTTCGCGAACCAGTCGATCACCGAGAACACGCGGGCCTCGTACCCGCTGCACTACATCCGGAACCACGTGCCCAGCGGGCGCGGCGGGCATCCGAAGCACGTCGTCTTCCTGACCGCCGACGCCTTCGGCGTCCTCCCGCCGATCGCGAAGCTCACCCGCGAGCAGGCGATGTACTACTTCCTCTCCGGCTACACCGCGAAGCTCGCCGGGACCGAGCGCGGCGTCACCGAGCCGCAGGCGACCTTCTCGGCTTGCTTCGGTGCCGTCTTCCTCGTCTGGCACCCCACGAAGTACGCGGAGATGCTTGGACACCTCCTCGACACGCACGGCGCCCAGGTGTGGCTCGTGAACACCGGCTGGAGCGGCGGCGCCTACGGCGTCGGCGCGCGGATGAAGCTCGGCCACACGCGCGCGATGGTGCGCGCCGCCCTCGCGGGCCAGCTCGACGGGGTCCCGACCGTGACCGATCCCGTCTTCGGGCTCCATCTGCCGAGTGCGGTCCCGGGCGTGCCCTCCGAGGTACTGCAGCCGCGGAACACGTGGAAGGACGGCGCGGCCTACGATGCCCAGGCGACGAAGCTCGCCGGGATGTTCGCCGAGAACATCAAGAAGTTCGGTGCGGCGGTGAGCCCGGCCATCCTCGGTGCAGGACCGCAGGGATAACGTGGCGGTCCTCCGCGACCCGCTCTGGAACAACATCCGCGTCGACGGGCCCTTTCTCCGGCTCGTCGACGCGGCGCCGTTCCAGCGCCTGCGATACGTCCGGCAGCTGGGCCTCGCCCACCTCGTCTACCCCGGCGCGACGCACTCCCGCTTCGAGCACGCCCTCGGCGCCTTCCATCTGACGGGACTCACCGTCCGTGCCCTCGAGGACGACGGGCAGCTCGACGCCGTTCCCACCCTCGACCGCCGCCTGGTGGTCGCCGCCGCGCTCCTGCACGACATCGGGCACTACCCGTTCTCGCACGCGCTGGAGGAGATCGGTGTCCCGCATCACGAGGACGTCGCTGCCCCCCTGCTCTGCGAGGGCCCCATCGCGACGATCCTGCGGGAGTCGTTCGCCGCGGATGCCCCGGAGCGCGTCCTCGCTCTCGTCCGCGGCGTGAGCGACTCCCCGCTTCAGGGACTCATCTCCGGCTCGATCGATCTCGACAAGACCGACTACCTGAAGCGGGACGCGATGATGTGCGGCGTCGCGTACGGTGAGATCGACGTCGAGCGACTGCGCCACGCCCTCGCAGTCGTCCCCGACCCCGACCTCGGACGCCCGGTTATTGGCATCCGCGAGAAGGGCCTCTCCGCGCTCGAGTCTCTACTCTTCGCGAAGTACCAGATGTACCGGAACGTGTACTGGCAGCACGCGGTGCGGAGCGCCACCGCGATGTACAAGCGGCTGGTTGAGGACGCCCTGCGCGCCGGCACGATCGAGGCCTCGCGACTCGCGGCGTACACTGACGAGGGGCTCCTCCACGACCTGGGCCGCGCCGGCGCGCCGCCCCTCCTCGCGGCGATCCAGGAGCGACGGCTGTACAAGCGCGCCGTGGAGGCACCCGCGGCGGCGTTGCGCGACCTCGATCTGGAATGGATTGCCGAGGACCGGCCCCGTACTCGGGCCGCGGAGGACGCGCTCGCCGCCGCCCACGGACTGCGCCCCGGCGAACTACTGCTGGACTATCCGCGGAAGACGCGGATGCTCGGACTCGACCTGCCGGTCGTGATGCGGGATGGGGCGGTCGCGCGCCTCACGGATGACGGGATCGCCGGTGCAATCAACCTGCCCATCCTTGCCGACCAGCTCTATCGGTCCGCCCGTTGGCTACGGGTCTTCACGGCATCACGGGTGGATCTCCCGCGCGATGCCGTCCTCGACGCCCTACGCCGGGCCTGAGGCGTCGCCCTTTCGGGCGCGGCCGTGCGCCTCGGCGAGGAGGCGCCCGATCCCGCGGTAGAACTGCGCGTCCGACGACTTCCCTTCCTCCGCCATCGCGAGCGCGCAGCGCTCCAGCGCGTAGAGGATGTTGCCGAGGTAGAGCTCGGCAATCCCGGCGACCGACTCCGGCGGCTCAGCCACCCGCGGCCTCCCCAATCGTTTCCACCTGCACCACGATCGCCGTGATGTTGTCGAGACCGCCGCGGGCGTTCGCCTCGGCGATCAACGCATCGACGACGCGACCGGGACCGGTGCGCGCGAGGAGGAGTTGCTGCAACCGCCCGTCCTCCACCATCCCCGTCAGGCCGTCCGATGCCACGAGGAAGACATCCCCCACCTGTGGCTCACCGGCGTAGAGGTCGACATCGACGTCCTCGCTCGACCCGACGCACCGCGTGATGACATTGCTGTAGGGGTGGCTTCGCGCCTGCTCCGGCGTGAGGAGCCCCGCGTCGACCTGCTCCTGCACGTACGAGTGATCCTTCGTGAGCTGCACGAGGGCCCCGTCCCGGAGGAGGTAGATGCGGGAATCGCCGATCTGGCCGATTAGAAAGCCGGACTCGGAGACGAGGAGCACGGAGGCCGTCGTCCCCATCCCCTGCTTGTCGGCCTCCGCCAGCATGCGGTCGTAGATAGCCCGGTTGGCGGCCTTGAGGGAGGATTCCAGGCGCTTCGGGGCCTCGGATTCCGTGGCGGACCCGAGTCCGCTGACCCCCTGCGAGACGATCTGGACGGCCATCTCGCTGGCCACCTCGCCAGCGGCGTGCCCCCCCATCCCGTCAGCCACAATGAAGATCCCCCGCCGCTCATCAGCGTCGGCGAAGAAGTTGTCCTCGTTGCCGGCACGGACCATGCCGACGTGGGAGCGGGCGCCGACGCGGAGCTGCAGGCTCAACGGAGGGCCGGGTCGCGGGGGGATAACGAGACCGTCACGGGGGAGAAGCTACCGGACAGTCGGGGGGGACGGCAAGCGTTCTCGCGGACTCTCCGCCTCGGTGTCCCCTGCCTGCAGTCGGGAGAGGCGCGCGTACAGACCGCCAGCCGCCAGCAGCGCTCGATGTGTCCCCCGCTCGCGCACCTCGCCGTGATGCAGGACCAGGATCTCCGTCGCCCTGACGATCGTGCTCAGCCGATGCGCCACCGCGATCGTCGTCCGCCCCTGCATCAAGGTCGCGAGCCCCTGCTGGATGACCGCCTCCACCTCGCTGTCGACGGCCGACGTCGCCTCATCCAGCACGAGAAGCGCCGGATCGGCGGCGATCGCCCGCGCGAAGGAGAGGAGCTGCCGCTCACCAACGCTCAGGCTCGCCCCGCGCTCACCCAGCGTATGCGCGTAGCCATCCGAGAGCCGCGCGACCACCCGGTCGGCGCCCACCCGCGATGCGGCCTCCCGGACCGCCGCGTCGTCGAGCGGAGCGGCGAGCCGGATGTTCGACGCCACATCCCCCGCGAAGAGGAAGATATCCTGCTGCACGTATCCGACGATCCGCCGGAGGCGACGCGCCGGGAGCATGCGGATATCGATGCCGTCGACGAGGATGCGCCCCCGCTGCGGGTCGTAGAAGCGGAGCAGGAGACTCACGATCGTCGACTTCCCCGCCCCGGTATGGCCCACCAGCGCGAGCGTCTCGCCGGGCCGGACGGTGAAACTGACACCACGCAGCACCCAACTCGACGCCGTCGCCGGCTCGGCGTACGAGAACCAGACATCCTCGAAGGTCACCGTCACACCGCGACGCCGATTGCCAGCCGAGGACGGCTCCGCCGAGAACGGTCCGCCGACGGCATCGCCGCCGACGGGCGCCCCGGCAGCCGACTCGGCATCCGGGGCCGGTGGCGTGTCGAGGAGGCCGAAGATCCGCTCCGCGCTCGCCATCGCCTGCTGCAACGTGTTGTACTTGTCCGACAGGTCCTGGAGCGGCTGATAGAACCGTCGCGCGAGCTGCAGGAAGGCCGCGACGGTCCCCACCGTTAGCGCCCCGGCACCGACCCGCGGCGCCGCCGCGACGACGAGGCTCGCGAGCGCCACCGTCGTCAGCAGCTCGATCGCCGGGAAGTACAGGGCGTAGACCGTGACGGACCGGAGGTGCGCGTCGAGGTGCTCCCGGTCGAGTGCGACGAACCGCGCCGTCTCGTCCGGCTCGCGCCCGAAGAGCTGGACCACGCGCATCGCCGTGAGCCGCTCCTGCAGGAAGGCGTTGATCCGGGCGAGCTTGCCGCGGATCTCGCGGTAGGCGCTCCGCACCCGGCGCCGGAAGACCGCCGACACCCAGAGGATCCCCGGCACCACGAGGTACGCCGCGAGTGCGAGGCGCCAGTCGACGACGACCATCAGCACCGTGATCGCCGCGAGGGTGAAGAGATCGCCGAGGCCCGCCACGACACCTGACGTGAAGAGCTCGTTGAGCGACTCGACATCCGCGGTGACTCGGGTGACGACCCGCCCCACCGGGGTCGTGTCGAAGAACCGGATTGGGAGCCGCTGCAGATGCGCGAAGCATTCACGACGCAGGTCGTGCATCACCCGCTGACCGAGCTCCGAGGTCAACACGGCCTGCAGATAGGCACAGACCACCTGGAGCAGGAGCGCACCGACGAGGAGGAGGACGGCGGTCCGGAGGGTCCCCGCGTCACCGGTCGGCACCGCCACGTCGATGACCCATCGCGTGAGCATCGGCGGGACGAGCTGGAGCGTGCCGGCCACCAGCAAGACGCACACCGCCCCGATCGTGAGCCCGCGGTATGGACGCGCCGCGGCGAGGAGCCGTCGCGCGAGGCGTCGGTCGAAGGCGCGGCCGGTCCGCTCGTCGTCCGGTGTCACGCTCACCGAGGGGTCCCGGCGGCGTAGCCACCGCGCGCGGCAGGCGATGAGGGACGAGGGTCGTGACGGGCCATTGGGAGGTGACGCAAACTCACCCCGGCACCGGGGCGACGCCACCCCTCCGCCGGCCTCCGCTAGCTTTCCCAGTCCGATGAAGGACCGCATCACGATCCGGGGCGCCCGGCTCCACAACCTCAAGGACATCTCGGTCGACCTGCCGCGTGCGGCGGTCACCGTGGTGACCGGCCCGTCGGGGTCGGGGAAGTCGTCGCTCGCCTTCGACACGATCTACGCCGAGGGACAGCGGCGCTACATCGAATCCCTCTCGGCGTACGCCCGACAGTTCCTGGAGCGGATGCCCAAGCCCGACGTCGACCTCATCGAGGGGCTCTCCCCCGCGGTCGCCATCGAGCAGAAGAACCCGACCCGCACCTCCCGCTCCACCGTCGGCACGGCGACGGAGATCTACGACTACCTTCGCCTCCTCTGGGCACGCGTCGGCGACACGCACTGCCCGCACTGCGACCGCATCCTCCGCCCCGACAGCGCCGAGACCGTCGCCGAGACCATCGCCGCGCTCCCGGCCGGCACCCGGCTGCACGTCACCTTCCCCTTCGCGCGGTCCGCCAAGCTCAAGCACGCCGCGATCCTCGAGCATCTGCGCGCCAAGGGCTTCGTGCGCGTCGTGGTCGGTGGCGCGGTCCATCATCTCGACGACCTCGCCAAGGCGAAGCCGAACCTCGGCACGGCGAAGGAGGTCCTCGTCGTGACCGACCGGCTCGTCGTGAGCGATGACGTTCGCTCGCGCCTCACTGATGCGTTGGAGACCGCCTTCGCCGAGGGCGACGGGGACGCCGTCATCGCGACCGGCGATCTCTCGACCCCGGACGGCCTCGTCCTGCGGCGCTTCACCACGCGCTTCCGGTGTCCGGACGACGGGCACGTGGCTCCAGCCCCCTCGCCACAGCTCTTCTCGTTCAACAACCCCCGAGGCGCCTGCGGCACCTGCAACGGCTTTGGCGCCACCCTCGAGTACGACGAGTCCCTCATCGTCCCGTATCCTGACCGGTCGCTCCGCGACGGGGCGTTGCATCCGTGGACGATGCCGCGCTACGAGGGGAAGCGACGCGCGCTCGCCGAGTTCGCGAAGCGCGAGGGGATCCCGATGGACCGCCCCTGGCGGGACCTGACGGGCGCCCAGCGGAAGGCGCTGCTGCACAGCAAGGCGAAGGGCTACGTCGGGATGTTCCCCTTCCTGGACGGGCTCGAGCCGAAGAAGTACAAGCAGTACATCCGCGTCTTCCTGCGGCAGTATCAGGCGGCCCGGACCTGCGCCACCTGCGGCGGCACGAAACTGCAACCCGATGCGCTGCAGGTGCGCGTGGGGGGCCGTCAGATCGCCGAGGTGGCGGCATTGCCGGTCGTCGAGCTGCGCACGTGGGTCGATGGACTCACCCTCCGTCCGACGGCTGCCGCGATCGCCGATCATATCCTGCGCGAGGCGCGCGACCGCATCAGCTTCCTCTGCGACGTCGGGCTGACGTACCTCTCGCTCGACCGGGCAGCCCGCACGCTCTCCGGCGGCGAGGCGCAGCGGATCGGGCTCGCCAACGCCCTCGGTGCCCGCCTCGTCGACACGCTCTACGTCCTCGATGAACCGAGCATCGGCTTGCACGCCCGCGACCTCGACCGGCTGCTCGGCCTGCTCGCGCGCCTCCGCGACGGCGGGAACACCGTCGTGATGGTGGAACACGACCTCGAAGCGATGCGGATGAGCGACTGGATGCTCGAACTCGGCCCCGGCGCCGGCGCGCACGGGGGCCAGGTCGTCTTCAACGGCCCGATCACCGATGCCGCCGCGTCACCGCTCACCGGCGGATACCTCACCGGCGGACGGACGATCCCGCTCCCCGAGCGACGCCGGCGCGCCGGTCCGCAGTGGCTCACCGTCGCCGGCGCGCGCGCCCACACGCTGCACGGTGTCACTGCGCGCATCCCCCTGGGCACGCTCACCTGCGTCACCGGCGTCTCGGGCTCCGGGAAGAGCACGCTGGTCCACGACGTGCTCTACCGCGCGCTCGAACAGCGGCTGACCGGTGAGCACACCGCCCGCCTCCACCTCGGCGAGCAGGTCGGGGCGTATGACTCACTCACCGGCTGGGAGGCCCTCACGGAGGTCGTCCTCGTCGACCAGGAACCGATCGGTCGCTCACCGCGCTCGAACCCAGTGACGTACGTGAAGGCCTTTGACGAGATTCGTCGGATCTTCGCCGAGGTGCCGCTCGCTCGGCAGCGTCGCTACACGCCCGGGACTTTCTCGTTCAACGTCGCCGGCGGCCGCTGCGACGCCTGCGAGGGGGCGGGCGCGCTCGAGGTCGAGATGGTCTTCATGGCCGACGTCTTCGTCCCCTGCGAAACCTGCGGCGGCACGCGCTTCAAGCCGGAAGTCCTCGACGTGACGTACTTCGGCAAGCGCATCACCGACGTCCTCGAGATGACCATCGACGAGGCGATCCGATTCTTCCCGCACGAGGAGAAGCTCGGTCAGGCCCTCTGGCACGTGCAGCAGGTCGGGCTCGGCTACCTTCGGCTCGGGCAACCGGCGACGACGCTCTCGGGCGGCGAGGCGCAACGGCTCAAGATCGCGCGCGAGCTCATCACCGCCGCCAAGTCGCGGGGCCGCAAGCTCTACCTACTCGACGAGCCGACCACGGGGCTCCACCCACGCGACATCGAGGTGCTCTGCGAGGTCCTGGACCGCCTCGTGGACGCGGGACACACGGTGGTCCTGATCGAGCACAATCTCGACGTGATCAAGCGGGCCGACTGGATCGTGGACCTGGGGCCTGAGGGGGGGAGCGGCGGGGGACAGGTCGTCGCGATGGGGCCCCCGGAGGAGATCGTCGGCGTCGCTTCATCGCACACGGGACGGTTCCTCGCGCCGCTCCTCGGCGGGGCCCAGCCTGCGGTCGGGCGCCCAGCTGCCCCCCGGCGCGCGACCGGTCGGGGCAGGGTTGAACGCACATCCCGCGGAGACTAGGTTTCCCGATTCTGGCCGCGTAGCTCAGCTGGTAGAGCAGGTGACTGTTAATCACCGGGTCACAGGTTCGAGTCCTGTCGCGGTCGCTCCCTGGAAGGGCCTGACGTGCCATGTGCGCGTCGGGCCCTTCGTGCGTTCGGCCAGCGGGACGCCAAGCCTGGTCCGATGGTCAACGAGCTCGCGCCCCGCACACCGCAACAGCCGCGGCCCGACTGGCGGAACCCACTCCCCGATTCACCCGTTCCTCCCCTATGCCATCGTCCCTGCAACACACCGGCGCATTCGTCATCCTCGGGGCCGGCGGCGGCATCGGTTCCGCCATTGCCCGGGCCCTCGCCGCCGACGGCGCCTCGCTCATCCTCGCCGGCCGCTCGCTCGACCGGCTGCAACCACTCGCCAGTGAGTTGAACGCCACGGCCGAGCAGACCGAGGCCTCCGACTTCGCCGCCGTCGAGGCCCTCCTCGCCGCCGCGCGGGAGCGGCACGGACGCGTCGCCGGCGTGGTGAACGCCGTCGGGTCGATCCTCCTGAAGCCCGCCCACCTCACCAGTGAGGCCGAGCTCGCGGAGACCCTACGACTCAACCTGCAGACCGCCTTCGCGGCCGTGCGCGCCGCCGGCCGCGTGATGACGGATGGCGGGAGCGTCCTGCTCTTCTCGAGTGCGGCGGCCGAGGCCGGCCTCCCCAACCACGAGGCGATCGCCGCAGCGAAGGGTGCGGTCGCGGGCCTCGTCCGGAGCGCGGCGGCGACCTATGCGCCGCGGAAGCTCCGGGTGAATGCCCTCGCGCCGGGCCTCGTGTCGACGCCGCTCGCGGCGCGCATCACCGGCAATCCGGCCTCCCTCGCCGCCTCGGTGGCGATGCATCCGGCGGGGCGTATCGGCGCCCCGGACGACCTTGTCGCCCCAGCGCGGTGGCTGCTGGACCCCGCGAGCGACTGGGTGACCGGACAGGTGATCCCGGTGGACGGCGGGATGGCGCGACTGCGGACGCCGGCGCGGTGAGTAGCGGACCCTATATTTGACAGATGACCGCGTCGCCCGCCCCGCTCGTCGGCGTCATCATGGGCTCGAAGACCGACTACGAGACCCTCGCGCCCGCCTGCGAGCTCCTCACCGAGCTCGGCATCCCGCATGAGGCGAAGGTCGTCTCGGCGCATCGGACCCCCGACGAGATGTTCGCGTACGCCGAAGCGGCCGAGCCGCGAGGGCTCCTCGTGATCATCGCCGGAGCGGGCGGCGCCGCGCATCTCCCGGGGATGGTCGCCTCCAAGACGCTGATTCCCGTGCTGGGGGTCCCCGTGAGCGTGACCGCGCTGAACGGCGTCGACGCGCTCCTCTCGATCGTGCAGATGCCGGCGGGGGTCCCGGTCGGGACGCTCGCCATCGGGAAGCCCGGCGCGACGAATGCGGCCGTCCTCGCGGCGGAGATTGTCGGCGCGCATCACCCCGCGATCCGCGAGCGGCTCCGCGCCTGGCGCGCCGCCCGCGCCGACGCCGTCCGCGCCCAGACCCTCCCATGACCGGCGCGCCCGTGCCGCCGGGCGCGACCCTCGGCTTCCTCGGCGGAGGCCAGCTCGGCCGGATGACCGCGATCGCGGCGCGGTCGATGGGGTACGACATCCGTGTCCTCGACCCCGAACGCGACTGTCCCGCCCGCCCCGTCGCAGCCCACGTCATCACCGCCCCCTGGGGCGATGCCGCGGCCGCCGCGGAGCTCGCGCGCGGCTGTGCCGCCGTCACGCTCGAGATCGAACAGATTCCCCGCCCCTCCCTCGAGGCGGTCGCCGCCATCGCGCCGCTCGCGCCCGGCGTCGAGCCGGTCTTCACCATCCAGGAGCGCGCCCGCCAGAAGGAATGGCTCCGCGCGAACGACTTCCCGCTCGGTCCGTTCCACACCGTGCGTGACGCCGACGCCGCGGCGCGCGCGGTCGCGGCGCTGGGGCCATCGATCGTGAAGAGCGCGATGGGCGGCTACGACGGGCGCGGACAGGTCCGCGTGCGCACCGCCGAGGAGGGCGCCGCCGCCTTCTCGCGTCTTGGGGCACCGGTCTGCGTCGTCGAAGCCTTCCTCGATCTCGATCTCGAGATCAGCGTCCTCGTCGCGCGACGAGCCGATGGCCTCGCGGTGTCGTACCCGACCTCGCGCAATCACCACACCGATGGTGTCCTCACCTGGGCGGTCACCCCGTCCGGCGTCGATGCGGCGCGGGAGACGGAGGCGCAGCAGCTCGCGCTCGCCATCGCCGACCGCCTCGGCATCGTCGGACTGCTCGCGGTGGAGATGTTCGTGCTCCGCGACGGCACGTTGCTCGTGAACGAGCTCGCGCCGCGCCCACATAACACCTTCCACCACTCCGAGCGTGCGCACCCGACGAGCCAGTTCGAACAGCTCGTGCGCGCCATCTGCGGGCTCCCGCTCGGGGCCACCGAGGTGGTGCGCCCGGCGGCGATCCACAACCTGCTCGGCGACCTCTGGGATGCGGGGGAACCGCCGTTCGCCGCGGCGATGCGGATCCCCGGCGTCCGCGTCCACCTCTACGGCAAGACGGAGGCGCGCCCGGGCCGGAAGATGGGGCACCTCTCCGCCGACGGTGGCACCCCGGAGGAGGCGCTCGCGCGCGTCCTCGAGGCCTACCGCACGCTGGTGCGCTGACGGAATCCCCGCGATGCCGACGCCCACACCGAGTTTCCGTGAGCTGACGCACGACGAGTGCATCGCCGTGCTCGAGCGGCATCAGGTGGGGCGGCTCGCGTTCACGCAGCGGGATCGGCTCGATATCGAACCGATCCACTACGTGCACCTCGGCGGCTGGATCTACGGCCGGACGCAGCCGGGGACGAAGCTCGAGGTCCTCCTGCATAACCGATGGGTCGCCTTCGAGGTGGACGAGGTCGACGCCCTCTTCGACTGGCGCTCGGTGGTGGTGCGCGGCGGACTCTACCTCCTCCGCGCTGAGGGGAGCGACGACGAGCGGGCGCGCTACGCGCAGGGCGTCGCCGCGGTACGCCACCTGGTCCCGGAGGCGTTCACGCCGGACGATCCGACGCCCGAGCGCGCCATCCTCTTCCGCATCCACGTCGACGAACTGAGCGGGCGCGCCGCGACGACGGGATGACCCGCCGGGAGGCGCCCGACGCCCCCCGGACGCAGTAGCTTCCGACGATGCCGATCCTCCCGCTCCACGGGCACGAGGCGCTCCGCGCGCGGCTGGCCGACCTCGCCGACGCGGGCACACTGCCGGCGACGATCCTCCTGCACGGTCCCGCGGGGATCGGGAAGCAGCGCGTCGCGCTCTGGCTCGGGCAGCGTCTCCTCTGTGACGGCCCATCACGGCCGTGCGGCGCGTGCCAGCACTGCCGCCTCGCCGTCGACCTGCAGCATCCGGATCTGCGGTGGTTCTTCCCGCACGAGAAGATCAAAGGAGACGACAAACCGTCGCCAGACGAGGTTGACGAGCGGTATCTCGCTGATATCGCCGAGCGGCGTGAGGCCTCGGGGCTCTATGCACGCCCGGATGGTTCGATGGCCATCTACAAGTACACCGCGCCGCTGCTCACCGCGCTCGCGGCGAAATCCCCCGCGCTCGCGAAACGGAAGGTCTTCGTCATCGGCGACGCCGAGCGGATGGTGCCGCAGGCGTCGAGTCCGGAGACGGCCAACGCGGTGCTGAAGCTCCTCGAGGAGCCGGCGGCGAACACGACCTTCATCCTCACCTCGAGCGAGCCGGGGGCCCTGCTGCCCACGATCCGCTCACGCACTATCGCCTTCCGCCTCTCCCCGCTCCCCGACATGGCGATGCGCGCCCTGCTCGCGGAACCCGACGTGGCGTCCGCCGTGCCGAACGAACCACAGGAGACGCTCCTCGCGATGGCGAGCGGTGCCCTCGGCGCGCTCATCGGCGGCGAGGGGCGCCGTGAGGCGGTCGGCCGGGCACGCCTGCTCCTCGCCGCCGCCGACGGCGGCCGGGAGACGATGTTGAAGGCGGCCTTCGGCGCCGGATCGGCGAAGGCGCGCGGTGCCTTCCGTGAGACGCTCGAGGCCCTGCTGGTGCTCCTCCGCGAGCGCGCCCGGAGCGCGACGACGAGCGGCGATGTCGCCACGGCGATGCGCGCGCTCCGGGCGATCCCGGTCGTCGAGGAGGCGAAGACCGCGACCGAGGTGAACGCCATCCCGCAGCTGCTCGCGCTCGATGTGATGCGGGCGGTCGCCGGTGAACGCTGACGCCACGCATCAGCTCCTAGGTATCTGACCCCTGCCCCCTGCCCATGTCCCTCTCCCATCTCACCGCTGACGGATCTGCCGCGATGGTCGATGTCTCCGCCAAGCCGGCCACCGTCCGCCGCGCCATCGCCGAGGGACGGATTCGGATGCGGCCCGAGGCGTTCGTCGCGGTGCGTGACGCCCAAATCGCGAAGGGCGATGTGCTCGGCGTCGCCCGCGTCGCAGGCGTGATGGCGGCGAAGCGTACCGCCGACGTCATCCCGCTCTGTCACCCGATTGCGCTCCACGATGTGCAGGTGCGCTTCACGCTTGAGGCCTCATCACACACGATTCGCTGCGAAGCAGAGGCCGCGACGTCCGGTCCGACCGGGGTCGAGATGGAGGCGCTGACCGCGGTCAGTGTCGCGCTGCTCACCGTGTACGACATGGCGAAGAGTGCCGACAAGGGGATGCGGATCGAGGGCATCCGGCTGCTTGAGAAGTCGGGTGGGCGCTCCGGCACCTGGCGCGCAGAGGGGGCGTGATGACGTCCCACCGGGCATCGGGCAAGCAGGCGTCTTGCACGCGGGGACTGCGAGGCCTCGCGTTCGCGGCGTCCCGGCTCGTTCGACGCCATCTCGCGCCGGGCGCGGGCATCGGCCTCGTCGTCGCGGGCGCGTGCGCCCCCGCCCCCGTCGCGCCCTCTCCCGAGCCCACCCCGACCCTCGAGAGCCGCTTCGCACAGCGCATCGCGCAGGTGCCGGGGGCCGAGGCCGCCGTCTGGGTCGAGGACCTGGGGACCGGGGCCACCTACCGGCTGGCGGACACGGTCCCGTACCACCCGGCGAGCACGATGAAACTCCCGGTGATGGTCACCCTCGTCCGCGCAGCCGAGACCGGGGCATTCGACCTCGACCATCGGGTCGTCCTGCAGAACGCGTTCCGTTCCATCGTCGACGGTTCCCCCTACTCGCTCATCCGTGAGGAGGACTCCGACCCCGCGCTCTACGACCGCGTCGGGGTCCCCATCAGCCTCCGAGAGCTGAACCACCGGATGATCGTGCGGTCGAGCAACCTCGCCACCAACGCCCTGATCGAGCACCTCGGCGCCGACTCCATCACGCGCGTCGCCGCCGCGCTCGGCGCGGACGGCCTGCTCGTCCGGCGCGGTGTGGAGGACGCGAAAGCCTTCGCGGCCGGCCGCAACAACGTGGCGACGGCGCGTGGCCTCGGCCGACTCCTCGCCGCCATTGAGCGCGGCAGCGCCGCCTCCGCCGCGGGCACGGCGCTGATGCGCACGACGCTCCTCGCGCAGGAGTTCAACGATGAGATCCCCGCTGGACTCCCCGCGGGGACGCCGGTCGCCCACAAGACAGGGTGGATCAGCGGACAGACGCACGATGCGGCGATCGTCTACCCGCCGGGCCGCGCCCCCTTCGTCCTAGTCGTCCTCACGCGGGGAATCCCGGACCGCGCCACAGCGCAACGGCTCATCGCTGATCTCGCGTCGCTCACCTGGTCACGGGTCGTCGCCGGACGCTGACGCCGCTCAGTCCACGATGCGAAGGGTGAAGCGAAAGGTGCTCCCCGCACCCTCGATCGACTCGGCCCAGAGCTTCCCGCCGAGCGCCTCCACGATGCCGCGCGCGATGGCGAGTCCGAGTCCCGTCCCCCCCTTCGGCGCGTTGCCGCGCACCGTCCAGTAGCGCTCGAAGATCAGCGGCAGTGACGCCGCCGGGATACCGTGCCCGGTATCCGTCACCGCGACCTCCACCTCGTAGTCGACGATCCGCGCTGAGAGCGTGATGCGCCCCCCGCTCGGGGTGTGCTTCACCGCATTCGAGACGAGGTTCGAGAGCACCTGGACCAGCCGCTCATCGTCCCCCCACACCTGCGGGAGGGGGGGCACGTCCCCAATTCCGAGCGCGACCCCCTTCCCCTCGGCCTCAGGTAAGAAGAGCACGAGGGCTCGGTCGAGGAGCGGCACCACCGCGACAGGCCGTTCCTCGACGGACAGGTGCCCCGTCTCGATGGTCGCGACATCGAGGAGATCGCGGATCATCCGCTGCGCGAGATCCTGGCTGGCCACGATGTTCGTCAGCAGCGCGCGCCGCTCCGGGTCGTCGACGGGGATCGAGGGGAGCAACGCGCGGGCGCTCATCCCGATCGCTGAGATGGGATTCCGGAGATCGTGCGAGACCACGCCGAGCGCGTGGTCGCGCGCGAGCGTCGCCTGACGCGCAGCGATGAAGAGGCGCGCATTGTCGATGGCGAAGGCCGCCCGGACGGAGAGCTCCGTCGCGATCGATCGCTCACCGGCGTCGAATGGGGGGCGTCCCGCCTCGCGATAGAGGGTCAGGACGCCGAGCACGTGCTCGCGGGCGATGAGCGGCAGGAACAGGACCTCGCGCATCCTGAGCGCCTGGAGCCGCGCCAACTCGGCGTCGTCGACGGCGCGGCCCTCGAGCCAATCCTCGTCGACGACCGGCACATGCTCCTCGCGTTCACGCCGGATCACATCGACCACCGGCCACGGGGCGTCGAGATCGAGCGGGCCCCGCACCAGCGCGGCGAGCGCCGCATCGCGCTGGGCGTCCCCCGTGCGAGCGGCGAGGCGGCGTAGCTTCCCGGACGGCGTCAGCAGGTCGAGGAGCGCCCCATCCGCGAGCCAGGGTATCGGGAGCTGCACCACCGAACGCTCCGTCGGGTCGAGCTCCAACGTCTCCCCGAGCACCGCCACCGCACCGGCGAAGCGCTGTTCCGATTGCTCGAACGCCTTCCGAGCGCTGATGTCACGGAGCAGGACGGTGAAGACCATCGACCCATCGGGCATTGCCAGCTTCGAGATGGAGGCTTCGGCCGGGAACTCCATCCCGTCGCGCCGGAGTCCGAAGATCTCGCGACGGTCTGCCATCTGACGCGCGGGCTCGGGGGCGCCGGCGAAGCCGCGGACCATCCCGGCGTGACCGCCGCGGAACCGCTCGGGGAGGAGCATCCCCAGCGGCTGCCCCACCACCTCCGCCGCCGCGTAGCCGAAGATCCGCTCTGCGCCGTGGTTGAAGTGCAGGACCCGCTGCGTGACGTCGATCGTGATGATCGCATCCATTGCGATCTCGAGGATGCCCGCGAACTTCGCCTCGGAGGCCCGCAACGCCGCCGCGATGCTCGCTTCCGCGGCGAGGTCATCACGCATCCGGGCGTACGCGAACCACACCACGACGGCCGCGAAGAGCACGACGACCGCGAAGATCCCCAATGGCAGCGACGGCATGCCCGGAAGCTACGCCGCCGTCACAAGCCTGGGCAGACGGTCAGGCCTGCAGCAGCCCGAGCCGCAGGGCGAACTGCACGTATTCGTGCCGATGCGAGAGGCCGAGCTTGTCCTGGATCCGCTGCTTGTAGGTGTCGACCGTCTTCGGCGAGATGAAGAGCTGCGAGCCGATCTCGGGCGCGGAGTACCCGTGCGCCGTTAATCGGAGCACATCCCGCTCGCGCTCCGTGAGGCGCTCGTACCGGGTCCGCTCCTCCTGCATCGGATCCTTGCGCTGATAGCCCTTGGCGAGGATGCGGGCCGCCTGCGCCCGGACGAAGATGTCGCCACGCGCGACCGCCCGGATCGCGTCGAGCAATTCCGCATCCGCCGCCGTCTTGGGGAGGAACCCCGCCGCCCCCGCCTCGAGCATCGGCACCAGATACTCCTCCTCCGGGTGCATCGTCAGGATGAGCACCCGCGTCGGGATCCCCTTCTCGATGATGAGCTTGGTCGCCTGCCCCCCATCCACCTCGCCGATCGAGAGGTCCATCACCACCACGGTCGGCTTGAGACGTTCCGCCATCGCGACCGCCTCGGGGCCGGAAGCGGCCTCACCCACGACGAGCATGTCGCGGGCGTTGGCGATCACGGCTTTGAGCCCAGCCCGGACCACGGCGTGGTCGTCGGCCAGGAGGACACGGATGAGTTCGTCGCTGAGGGGCATCGGTCGGGGGCGCTGAGGGTGGATTCGGCTCTCGCGAAGAAGGTGGTCTCCCTACGGAGGGGGACCCAGCGGGGGGGCGCCTGAAATCCTTCAGGGAATCCCTGACGCGTCCAGCCCCCCCGCCCCGCCGGCGCGTGCCCTTACGGGTGATGGTGGTGGTGCTCCCCGTCGCGCGGATTCCCATCGCGATCGTACCGCATCACCATCCCGCGCGACATCGAGGAGACCGGGAGCGCCGGCAGGAACCCGACTGCCGGACCACCCTGATTGTCCACGCCCATATCGAGCGACATCTTCCGCCACCCCGCCACCGTCATCACCTCGGTCGTGTCATCACGGAAGGCGTAGGCGGCCTTGAGGATCAGCGTCCGCTTCTCCGCGCGCGGCAC
>JACCDM010555668.1_pt1 | contig 21203 bp, 19 predicted proteins | sample 7445851 | NCBI WGS metagenome assembly JACCDM01 (sample SAMN15323438, study PRJNA562643) | freshwater metagenome | isolation source: river surface water | place: USA:Blue River Watershed | collected 2017-08-16
CTCTATGCCTGCAAGTCTGCCAACCCCCGTTGCTCCGGCACCGGATGCACGCCGCAGCGTCTTAGCTCTCCCAGCCTTTCGCAAGTTTTGGAACTCGATGCTCTTCTCATCCCTTGGTGATTGGCTCGGTCTTCTTGCAACTACGGCGCTCGCACAACAACTCTCGGGCGGGTCGTATGCAACAGCAAACTTTGCGATCGCCGGAGTCTTTATCGCTCGCTTACTTCCTGCAGTATTCCTCGGCCCCATCGCCGGAGTAATCGCCGATCGCTTCGATCGCCGCCACCTCATGGTCTCAGTCGATGTCATGCGCGCAGCTCTCTACATCTCTATTCCAATCGTTCACACATACTTCTGGCTCTACACCGCAATGATTCTCGTCGAGTGCCTGACTCTCTTCTGGTCACCAGCAAAGGAAGCATCGGTTCCCAACCTTGTTCCCCGCGACAAGCTCGAGAATGCAAATCAAGTCTCACTTCTGGCTGCATACGGAACCGCACCGATTGCTGCAATTCTCTTTTCACTCCTCACACTTCTTTCGGGCGCAATTGCAGCAATCAGCCCGCTGTTACCCAGCAACTCAGTAGATATTGCGCTCTACATCAATGCACTTTCATTCTTATTCGCAGCCTGGACTATCCGCGGTCTCAAAGAGATTCCAAAGGGTTCAGCATCTAAATCAAATAAAGATGAGAACGTAGGACAGTCACTGATTCAAGGATGGAAAGCTGTTTCTGAATCTAAAATCATCCGCGGTCTCATTATCGGAATGGTCGGCGCATTCTCAGCAGCTGGCGCTGTTATCGGCCTTGCCCGCACATTCGTAGGAGATCTCGGTGGTGGCGATGCTGCATACGGTGTTCTCTTCGGCTCTGTCTTTACCGGTCTTGCAATCGGAATCGCATTTGGTCCTAAAGTATTTGCACAGTTCTCACGCCGCCGTTTATTCGGAGCATCGCTCACAACATCAGGTTTATTCCTTGTTCTTTTGGCTCTTATCTCAAACTTAGTTCTCTCAGTCTTTATCGTTGCAATCCTCGGAGCTTTCAGCGGTATCGCCTGGGTTACAGGCTTCACCATGCTCGGCATGGAAGTTAGTGATGATGTTCGCGGCCGCACTTTCGCCTTCGTACAGTCATTGATCCGCATCACTTTGGTGGCAGTTCTAGCAATCGCCCCAATTATCGCCGCCACAATCGGTGAACATCGCTACGAATTCCAAACAATCGTCCTTAACTACAACGGCGCACAGATCACCATGCTCATCGCAGGAATCATCGCTGCACTCATTGGTTCTGTTTCTTATCACCAGATGAAAGACCGGCCAACAGTTTCTCTCTGGTCAGACATCCTCGCAGCCCTCCAAGGTGAACTCGGTGCAATCACCGGCACACAATCAAAGGGAATCTTCATCGCATTCGAAGGCGGCGAAGGCACCGGTAAATCAACGCAATCACAACTCCTTGCCAAGTGGCTTGAACAAGATGGTGAAACCGTTGTTCTCTCTCGAGAACCCGGTGGCACTGATCTTGGAAAAGATTTACGCAAAATTCTTCTTGGTCATGAAACCGGAATCATCAGCCCCCGTGCTGAAGCACTTCTCTATGCAGCGGATCGCGCGCACCATGTCTTCTCTGTAATCCGTCCAGGCCTGGATCGCGGAGATGTTGTCATCACCGATCGTTACTTCGATTCATCTGCTGCCTACCAAGGAGCAGGTCGAGTACTCAACCCATCCGAAGTTGCACGCATCTCTCGATGGGCCACAGAGAGTTTGTATCCAACTCTTACAATCCTTATCGACGTCCCCGCAGAAATCGGACTCGGTCGCCTTCAATCACGCGATCGCCTTGAAGCGGAACCGACAGAATTTCACGAACGTGTTCGTCAAGAGTTCCTACAAATCGCAATGATGGATCCAGAGCGCTACTTCGTCGTCGATGGTACACAAACAGTTGAAGAAATCCATACACAAATCATTGCTCGCGTTGCAGAACTTCCAGCACTCAAGTGCAATGCAGAAGAACCCAAGAAGAAAAGATTTAGAAAGTAAATGACTTCTGTCTTTGACGACCTCGTCGGTCAAGAACACATCATCGAAATACTTCAGGGCGCTGTTGCCGCATCTCGCACAGGCGAAGAATCACAAGAAATGACGCATGCCTGGGTCTTCACTGGCCCTCCAGGATCTGGCCGTTCATCAGGTGCAGTCGCTTTCGCTCAAGCACTTATCTGCCCTAACAATGGCTGTGGCACATGCAATGACTGTAATTCAGCGAAAACACATGGCCACCCCGATGTAGAAATAATCCGCACCGAAGGCCTTTCCATCAAAGTAGAAGAAGTCCGCGAACTCCTTACTCGCGTTGCCTGGGCGCCATCCATGGGTGGATGGCGCGTAGTTGTCATAGAGGATGCTGATCGACTTACAGAGTCAGCAGCGAACGCACTTCTCAAAGCAATTGAAGAACCAGGAACTCGCACAGTCTGGCTACTCTGCGCACCAACACTTCACGATGTCTTGCCGACAATTCGTTCACGTTGTCGCCACCTACAACTGCGCACACCAAGCCTTGAAGCAGTTACCAATGTTCTTATCAACCGCGATCACATCGCACCTGGTATGGCTGACTTTGCAGCTCGTGTCAGCCAAGGACATATTGGTCGCGCTAAGTATTTAGCTATGAATGAGTCAGTGCGTAGCAACCGCAAAACCATCATGCAACTACCTCTTCAACTTGGTTCACTAGCTGCTGCTTTCCAGGCCTCACACACTCTCGTTGACCTTGCAACAACAGAGGCGAACGCATCATCTGATGAACGCGATGAGAAGGAAGTTGAGAAACTACAAGAAGCCTACGGAAAAGGCGCAACCGGCCGAGGTATGGCAACTGGTGGCGCCAAAGCCGTTAAAGAACTTGAGAAAGAACAGAAATCACGTTCTACCCGAATGGTCCGCGACTCCATTGACGGGGCACTTCTTGATATTGCAACTTTCTACCGCGATGTCATGATGGTGCAATCCGGAAATTCAGATTCGATGATCAATACCGATATGCGCGAACAGATTGAAAGCTACGCAGCCAACTCACCTACACACTCAACCATCAACAAAATTAATGCCATCATGGAAGCGCGGGAAAACCTCGCACGCAATTCAGCTCCGCTCGTCACATGCGAAGCGCTGATGTGCAAACTGGCAATAAAATGATTTCTAAATCTAAAATGAATGAAAATATTTCTATAGTCGACTCTAACTTCGCCTAAAGATAGCACAACCATTTCGAAGGTCTGATTCCCAGACAAGATGAAATTTCTTATCCACTAACATTTTTTCAACTACGGCTCTATTCTTTCGAACAGAAGTGTCGTCAAGCACAACAAATCCAGATAAGCGTGATTCTAAAGTCAAGAACTCCGCATAGCTTGAAAACTCTCCACCATCAAGTATTAGCAAGTCAATTTGTGAAGGTATTTGCGATAGAACATTTTGCGCTTCTTGCAAATTTCTTCTGTCGTGTGCTAGCCATAGAATTTCATCAGATGATAAGTTTTCGGAATCAAGGTCATCTTCATGAATTATTGTTCCGTGAAGCACTTCAACAAAACCGTACCGCCTAAGGTTTCTTTTAGATTTACGCCACATCTTTAAGTCAATCTCAAGACCCTGGACACTCTTACCTTGTAGATTTTCAGAATCCATAACCCCTAATGCAATCATTCGCGAGGACCCTCTGCCACTCCAGGTGCCTATCTCAACAATTGTACGCACTTGCTCCAGGGACGCCAGTAATCTTATCCAACGCCCAAGGTCACTCGATTCATTTATTTGGCCAAGTGACATGTAGTGCTTATCTTGAACCCACTTTGATTTGTGGAGAATTTTGGTTAGTGTCTTCATTTTATCAAGGTTACTACAAAGCTCCTCAGTTAATTGGCACAGCAAAGGAATGCATGCCGATTACTGGTTATATCCCGAAAAGCCCCATCAAAACCCCCTAATCGTTCGTGGTTTTCATTTGAAATCGGACCTTCTAGTCAGCAGGAGCGTCGATTCTTGCCCCAATCTCTGAGACCATGCCGAGTAAGAGTTTGGTCAAAAGCATGTCCATTTGTAGTGCAGAATTCTCTTATGCGCCTCGACCACATTTCTTACGTAACTACTCATGATCAACTAGCAGACACTGTGCAACGCCTTGGCTCGCGTCTCGGTAGCACTTTCGTAGATGGCGGAATTCACCCACGTTTTGGAACCAGAAACTTCACGGCATCCTTAACTAATGGTCAATATATAGAAGTCGTCTGCCCTCTTGATCATCCAGCGACGGAACAGACACCGTGGGGAAAAGCAGTATCAAAAAAGGCGAACGAAGGGGGAGGTTGGTTTACATGGGTATTTAGCATGGAAGATATTGCTCCAATTGAAGCCAAGTTCGGCCGCCAAGCAATCGAAGGCCACCGCACCCGCCCCAATGGAACCGAATTGAAATGGAAACAAATCGGAGTGAGAGAAATATCTGATTCGCGCGAATTTCCGTTTTTTATCCAGTGGTTATCGCCCGAACATCCTTCTCAAGATGGAGCGCCAAAGGCGGGAATAGAAAAAATTGTAATTGCAGATACAGACCAACTTGAAGATTCATGGTTTAAGGAAGAAATCCTTGACTCTCTTGGTGGCGTAAAAATAGAGTGGGTAGATCCATCAATGCATGATAGTCAATCAGGGATAATCTCGATTACTCTCCTTACTCCTCAGGGACAAGTAATTCTTGATTAGTCTGAGAATTACAGAAATAAAGTGAAACTCTTGAGAATTCCAACTTGATTCACAGTCAGTTACAGACGACACTTCTTCGGCACGCCGTTATTCATCTAACAACTAGACAGCTCACATCAATTAGTTAACTGAAAGAGTACAGCAGTAGGCAATATGTAACGGAGTGTATATCCGGATGACGTCAAATAACTTGTTTCTTCACTTATGGAAATTTCTTCCAAAGAACGATCTTCCTCAAGTAGCACCCATTTTGGACGGAGCTCCAAGTCTAATTCAAGGAACCCCCCCGAAGTAAGCGCATCAAGTTCAGAACCTTCAATGTCAAGTAAGAGTAAATCACAACCGTCTTCAAAATATTCTTCAAGAATATAGCGAAGAGTTAACCCCTCTATTTCTACTGTGGACATTCTTCTATAGCCTGCATTCTCCGCCAATTCGATGAAATCCTTATTTACACTCGACACTAGGGGCTCATCGAAGATGGAAAGGTTATAGGCGGATTTGCTACCTATTGCGGCGCAAATATTATTATCATGCGGCCTAAATTCATTAAATTTGGCTAGCAAATTGGGGTTTGCGTCGATGTTTGTTCCCCGCCAACCCCGTAAATGTAGCTGATATGTATTTGAGTAATGCAGAGGGTGATGTGCTCCCACATCTAAGTAAGTACCTGTGCTCGGTAAAATTTTTAGCAGAAGTAAGTCTTCAAAAGATTGACTGAATGAATAATTTATTCTAGCACCAGCCTTGTAAACTTTGGACCAACGAGAGAATTCGCGAGCAAAATCTGCATTCACTAGAAGTCTCATTATTGCGGACAGAAAATCACGGAGCAGTACCGCTTTAGACAATTTCATGAAGATCACGATCATCGCTTGATGTGGAGGGATTATTTATTCGTAAAGAATTTGATTCCAGTCTAGAATTTGCAGAGACAGACCTAAAGTTTTCGTAAGGTTTGATAAAAATCGATGTTGTCCACTCGTACTTGTTGGCTGGACCAATCCCCTTGAAGTCAATTCGAGAATAACCAGATACTTTTTCAAGTGAGTTAACGGCCTTTGGATACCAATCTGAGTTATCGACAACAATAATTCCGGGAAATTTAGACAATGAAGAACTCTTGTTCTTATGGAAGACTGAAATCAGTTCTGATATGACTTGCACTCTCTGCAAGCCATCAATCAGCACAACATCAAAATCAATAAAAGCACAATCATAATTTGGAGTATTTGGCGAATGTGTTACTACTTTACTTCTATCCGAAATCCTATTCTCCAGAAATTCAACCCATTTCGGATTGTCTTCATGAATCTCAACACTGGCACCTTTGGCTTCCCAGAAAAAGCTAGATCCTCCCCCGCCAAATTCAAGAATCCTAAAATCATTCATATCGATGCCATCTAAGAAAGCAATCGCACCATAAGTAAGCCAGGGTATTGGTTCTCCGATATTTGTGATCGGTCGGTCTGCTCTTACGGACTCAAAATATCCTAAGTTCTCAAACACAACTTCTAGGAAAGCGCTCTTAGGGAGCCCAAATCTAACTCGAATACTTCTAAAGAGACGTTTCATTGACGTCTTTAAGTTCAATATTAATCGATTCATAGGACCGGCTTTTTCTTCGATAGGGTATAGGGAGACAAAAAATTCATTTGGGGGCCATCGTTCATGTTTAATCCTAGCGAACTATTGGAGATTTTCGAGGATGGGGATTATTTGTCTGGAGATATTCTAGAGCAATCTTCACGTGAATCTGAGGAAATCATTTATTTTAAAACCGATTCAATTTACAAGGAGATTATGTGGCGGGGAGAACGAATTTCTAAAGTTAATAAGGAATTGGTCAGAGACAAAATAGTTCTGGCTGGTCATTCCGACCTTGCCATGACATCAAGCAAATATGCATATTTAAAATGGCTAGGAGCGAAATTGGTTTCATGCACCAATTTACAAACAAATGCCCGGGATGCTCTTGTGGCCCCATTAGGATTATCGAATAACTGGGAATCACCCGCACATAAATTGTGCGGAGATGTCCAGCCACTGAAAGATGTACTGACCAATGAATGGCAAGTGGACACGTCAAGATTTGCGTTTTACGCAAATTTTTCAGCGGAAACGTACCCCAAGATTCGCAGGCCTTTGTTGAAATATTTGCAGGAAAACACTTTTGGGTACAAAGTCATAATAGAAAAAACAGAGTTTAGTTCAAGAGCCCGCAGCAACTACATAAAAAACATGGCAGATGCAAAATTGGTTATTTGCCCTCGAGGAAATGGTAGAGATACACATCGGTTTTGGGAAGCACTATACGCTGGCAGTATACCCATTATCGTGGAAACTGAACTCCCATACAAGTTATTGCAGCAGTTCAACCTCCCTGTTGTGAAGTTGAATTCCTGGGAAGAATTGAAATCTCGAAAAATAATTGAATCTCAGTTAGAGCAAATTATTGACAAAAAACACGATTCAAGGATCCTTAGATCCTCTGACTTCATTTCTAGTCTTGCAAATTTCAATTAGGGATAGATTCTCCACAAACTCCGATAAGTAAATTCGCTTCTAAAGTCATTACTTGCTTCTGGTCGTGCGTAGCGATGTGCAAATTTCCGACTGCTAAGAGACAAACTTTCAATAAACGCAGCGAAAGCGCTTTCTATAACATGGATTTCAACCGCATTCTCCAAAACTTTTCGATAATCAAACACAGTAAACTCACCTGTACTGGCGAGGGGTTCAACTATGGCAAATTCTGCCGAGATCTTTGCTCGATCAATCTCGAACCCTCTGGATTTATCTTCGTGTAAGAATATGTAAGGCCTCTCATTGCACCCAAGCCTCGTGAATAAATTGACTTCCCTACTTATGTCACGCGGGATAGAGAATTTACTCCAACGGTGGTCAAACGGAACTCGTGCCTGCCGATAAAAATTGTCATCAAACCGGACCCCGTCTAGAAAAAAATCAATGCCGTAATTGCCTAGCCGGACAATATGATTTCGAATAACCCTAGAGTACAACAAAAGTGACTTCATAAACCAAAATTCGAATTTATCTGGCACTCGGATAAATTTAATATTATTCACATCAGACAACATTCGCTTGACAGAAATATAATTCGTGGCTTTTACAGGAAGGGTTAAAGTCCTAAATTCCGAGCTTAAGGACCTGTATAAGCCGTTGCAAAGGATGTGATCGCCTAAACCTTGATGCGATGCAATGATTACATCCCGATTCATTGCAAGATATTAACATGGCTAGAGCCACAAAGAGTCTTAAGAATGGCTAGAAAGACTTGCTATCCTCTAGGCGTGAAATTACATTTCTTAACCTTTGCTGAAGGCAACTTCTTCATGCGAAATGCAGGGCGAAGGATTGCGAGAGAAGCAAGAGAAAGCGGTTTTTTCTCAAGTAATCAAATAGAGAACTCAACTTCATTATCGGATCACGAACCAGTTTTTTGGAGAGAGCATGGGCCCTATATAACAAACCCCGCGAATAATCTTGGGTTTGGCAACTATCTTTGGAAACCATTCATCATTCATAAACAATTAAGCGCAATCCCAGAAGGAGATACGCTGCTTTACCTAGACGCCGGGTGCCACCTTAACTTAAAGACCGAAAGTGCAATTAAGCGTTTCACAGAGTACTTGGAAATGGCTTCCTCACAAGGTTCTGTTGTGACACAACTTTTGAGTGGGAGTTTTGGAATAAACGACCTACGGGAGCGATCCTGGACAAGCCCTAAACTGATAGAAGAGCTGCATATTTCAGAGGAACAACAAAAATCTAATCAAATACAAGCAGGAGTCCTATTCTTACAAAAAAACGAAACTAATCTAGCCCTCACAAAGGAATGGCTGAGGTATTCAATTTCTGACGGATATCGATTTTTAGAAAGAGATGACTGGGTAGACGCCGATGGAAATCCGTGCACTTCAAGATTTGACCAATCGATCTTCAGTTGTCTCGCGAAGAAATATGGCCTCAACGCTATCCCGGATGAAACCTATTTTTATCCGAGTTGGAATACAGCGGGCTCCAATTATCCAATTTGGGCAATGCGACGCAGAAATGGCACTGATGTTGAAAATTTCAAGCTTCAAGATCTACCTGAACTCAGCCTCTTGTTTGGTAGCAAAGTTCTTCGAAAACTTGGAATGCGATTCAATTAGTGAATAATAAGAAAATAATTATTACAAACATGTGGACAGAAATCAGGCATGGCCACGCACGTTCTGAGCTTGAATCTGTAAAAAAACTTTGTGCTAATCTTCAAATCGAGGCAGCTATTTATTCTGAAGATTTGGGATTTGGCGACATTCACGGGAAGAAATATCAGAAGGGTAAGTTAATAAAATATGAGGTAAACTCTAAGCATAGAATTCTACGGATTAGAGCAAAATTGTCTCTAGCTCTAAATCTTAGGAGATTCTTACTTCAGCCGGAATCGAAATATGAATCTGCGTTCATAACATCTGCAAGGCCAAGTGATCTTTGGATGCTTCTACTCTTACCTAGAAAGAAACCTTCAAGCATTCGACTAATTGACGGACCAAAAAAAGGTTTGCACTCAAAGTTTTTTATGATTATTTACCAGCTACTAGGCCGGGATGTGCATGTGTACCTTGAGACAAGTTCCGCTGCCGAATTCGTTTATCAGAATTGCGAGATAAAATTAATTGTGCTTCCGTCAATTCAAGGTTTAGTGCATCAAACGATACAAACACGAAATACTGTGGCGATTTTCTGGCCCGTATCGTATAGGGAATCTGCTCAACGAATGCACCGAATAATTCAAGAACTGCATTCATTTGACCTTGCCATCAGACTTCCTCGGGGAGAAACCATCCCATCAGATATTAGTAAAAATTTAAAAATGGTAGAGATAGGAATTTCAGATTCTGAATTCCTAAATATTTGCTCTGAGGTGAAAGTGGCAGTTCTCCCTCACCAGGATTATGGAACTCGAGGGTCAGGATTGATGGCTACTTTCGCAGCCCTTGGCAAACCAATAGTCACTAGTCTGAGCAATAAATGCATTGAAGACTTGGTACAACATGGAGCAGAAGTCGTAGATCTAGATTTAAGCAGGCTTAGAACTGATGTAGATTCGCTAATTTCAGTTGATTCTAAAACAGAATATAAATATAGAGAATGGACTCTCAATAGTTGGATTAACGCATTAGGCAAAAATGATACGAAATTCTAGATTTCTATATGAAGTACTCAAACTCCGCCCGCAGTTTGTGATACATATCGGCGCACACCTTGGACAAGATAGAGCTGAATACCTGGCTCTAAAATGTAGGGAGATAGTCTGGATTGAAGCGGATCCAACTACTGCAGGTAAACTCATTGAAAAATATCCTGAAGACAAGGTTATAAACCTCGCGATTTGGGATGAAGGGGGATTATCGCTTGAACTTTATCAATTCCAGGATGAAGAACAAAATAGTTTAATTCAGCCTTTGCTGGGCAATAAGAGGGAAAAACCTGAAATTCGATCGATAAAAGTTGGAACGCTCACCCTAGACGAACTTTTTGAAACTCCAGAATTCACCCACTTGCAGGGCGGGTGGCTCACAATCGACGTGCAAGGTGCGGAATTGCATGTTTTAGCAGGCGCAGGAAACTCCCTAAAGCGTATCGATTATCTCGTGATTGAAATAGCTAACACTTCGCAAGGTTACGCAGAAACTCCAACCTTGCAAGAAGTCGAGACAATTCTACAAAAATCAGATTTACATCGCAGTCTAAGCCGAATATCGCATGACGGGACATATACAGACTACTTGTTTACTCGAAGGTCAAAAAAAAGAAGGATTATTATGAATTTATTAGATTCATGTTTTGCCTTCGGAACAAATTCATTACATTTTCTTTGTAAAAGACATATAAAATCGAGCCCATTTTATTGCGAAAAATGTAACAACATGGTCTGAGTTAAGTTCTCTCAATCATAATATCGGATTAGTCCCTCGTTTTCACTTAGGATTCTCATAATAATCTGGTCGGTTTTAGGAAGGTAATTAATTACCTCAGGATTTGTGGTTAAGCGGATAAGGATTATCCAATAGGAAATTTTGGATGAAGTTCCTATGAATAATGGTGAATTACTTGCAACCAATAAAGTATCAATAGTAGACAAATCTTGCGTCCGCACCTCTCCAATTGTACGAATAGATTTTAGTCGTTGGATTGCCAGGTTAGGTGAGTCAGAGAGAACCAATAAGTTGTTGTTATCTACTACTTGATCAAGCAAACGAACCAAAATATCACTTTCAACAGGTCCTTTGGAAGTTAAAGCTACGAGATCTCCTAATCTGTAGTGAAGGACGTGTTCATCCGGCGCAGGAAGAGTTTCTTTGAGGATAATCGAATTTGACTCTAAGCGCCTCTTAAGATCAAGAATGAATTCGTTCTTAACGGGACGGTGAAAATAATGACCCCTTACTGACATCGTCCAAGGCTTGATATGCGTACTAGAGAATCCATTTTCACGTGCCAAGAAACCAGTCAAGGTTGCAATTCGAACAATTAAATCAGAGAAAACTCGTTTAATCCGAAATCTTACTTGCGGCGAATTCACTAATTCTGAGGATTTGAAATCATCAACAAATAGATACTCAAACTCGGGATAGAGATCAGAGACTTCTGGATCTCGTTTTGTAACTCCACTAGAATGAAGCACTATCTGGATTTTCCGGTTTGGGCTTGCCATCCGTACTTCCATGGCAAGTGATAGCGCAAATAATTGGGACCCAAGACCTCCCCATACATGTACTTTCAATCTCGCCACCAATCAGAGGATTCATAACTTAACTCGCCTAGGATAGTCGCATGGAACAAGGGCGCAAAACCGCACGCGAAGTTATTTTTTTATCATTCGCTGATGCAAATTATTCCCGTTCGAGCACCTTACTCAATTTTCATTCCGAAGATTATATAAAGTCGTATCAAAAATTGAGCCCCAAGTTTCGCTTCATGATTCCCGATCTAATCAAGTTGCGAAATGGAATCAATAAAGACGCCATAATTGTGATTGGGTCGCCATCGCACAAGGCCACATTCTTTGCGAGATTACTTTTGAAGAATAAGGTTTGCCTGGATGCGGGTTGGCCCTTGAGTGATGGAATTTTCTCTCGTGGAATGGACCTAGTGGACATACCGAAATTACTCAAATCTTTAATTCTTGATTTCATCTCATTTCAATTCTCAGAAAAATTACTAGTTGAGTCCCAAACCCAAGCCAAGAGAATTCACAATATTTTCTTAGTGCCTAAGAATAAAATTGTCGTGAGTTTAACAGGTCTGAACGAGAGAGCGTTTGTCGGCAGCGCTAAAGACAGCAAACTAATCTCTAAGTTAAACAGTGAAATCGCTTCACTGAATATGCCCCTGACTGTCCTTTTTCGAGGAAAATTGAATAATGAGTCAGGTATTGAAGTGATCATCGAGGCAGCTAAAGAATTGTTGACTGAAGCTACATTTATTATTTTGTCGGGAGGTGAGAATCGACTGGAATCGCGACCCAAGAATTGCATTGAAGTTTCAAATGTTACAAATTTAGAAATGAAAGAGATTTATACGCTTAGCAATATAGTAATCGGACAGGTATCGAATCATCCTAGACTCAATTACACAATCCCACATAAAGCCTTTGAGGCTGCCTATTTTTCAAAGTGCTTCATTACTACCAACTCGAATGGAATAGCAGAGATTCTTAATCCGGGAAGTGCCGTTATGATTACTGAAGGGTCTCGAGCAACCTTGGTGAGCGCAATTAGATCTCTCCGAAGTTCCGAAAGTCGTGCAAAATATGAGAAAAATATAGCTTTTATGTACTCAAAAAATTTTTGCCAGAGGGCTATAAATGACAATTTTGAGAAGAATGTCCTTGAAAAACTAAGATAAATAAAGTGCTCTTATTTTCTCGCCCATAATTCTAGAATTAAATGATTTTAGTCGAACTTCTTGAATCCTAAGTAATTCTTGTCGGTAGGTCTTGTCGGTGAGCTTGAAAACTTGTGAAACGAACTGTTCGACTTCGCCTACACTGCATAGACTTGGAAAATCTGTGCCTAAAACTTCTGGTATAGCTGAGGTGCGAGAAGCAACAATCGGTATTCCGGCGTCCATTGCTTCAAGCAAGACCATACCAAACCCCTCATATTTGCTGGTCAGGATGAAAACATCCAGCTGACTTAGATAATTCAATACTTGATTACTTCGGCCTACAAAGTCTACGTAATCGTGTATTCCCAAATCGATGGATAGTAATTTTAGTTCATCAAGAAGCTCTCCTTCTCCTAGTATCGAGAGTCGTGAATCTGGATAAATTTTCAGAACTTCCTTAAAGACAAGGAATAACGTGGGTAGATCTTTTTGAGCAACTAATCTCGAAATTGTCCCTATTCTTATCCCTCTAGCTAGGACACTTTCGTTTAATTTAGGTCTTTCTACCAAAGGGTTATAGCCGTAGTGGACAACATGAATCTTTTCTTTTTTCCGGATTTCACCAGAATTCGTTAAGTATGCTTCGACAGCATTAGAGATAGCAATTACTTTATGGGCACGCAGTTCTACTAGACGAGAAAGTGTCACAGAAATAATTGAGGAAGCTCCCGGAAAAAATGCCTCTGTATTGTGCCTGGAAACAAAGAATTTGAATCTCTTCGGTACTAAAAACCCGATCAACTCTGCTCTTGGCAAGTGAGAATGAAGAACCTGCCGTTCCTTACTCATCAACCGAGCAATTCGTAGTGGTTGCAAAACTGGTGAAATTCCAACTAAATCATCCAAGACATCGGCACCCGCATCGATAAGTGCTCTCTTGAGTTCGGGCTCACCCTTTAAATAAGCAACTTGTACTTTGAATCCTTGACTTATCTGTTCACGTATCAATACTAATAGTTGATTCTCTGCCCCACCCCGCTTGATTGTTGTGATTACATGTAAAACGTTAATCATTTAGTAAGCACTCCAGCAAAAAAATCGCTGGTTAACTTAACCCCATCTTCTAGAGTGACAAGAGGCTCCCATCCAAGAATCGTTTTCGCTAGAGATATGTCTGGTTTTCTTTGGCGAGGATCATCCTGAGGTAGAGGCTCAAAAACGATCGTAGAATCTGACTTGGTGATTCGCAGAACAGTTTCAGCCAGTTCTAGCATTGAAAATTCCACGGGATTTCCCAGATTAACTGGAGTTTCAAGCGAGGATTGTAGTTGGCTCACTCTGTATATACCTTCAACTAAATCAGAAACAAAACAGAATGATCTGGTCTGAGAGCCGTCACCATAAATCGTAATTGGCTCACCCCTGAGGGCTTGCACGATAAAATTGGATACTACTCTGCCATCACCGACCGACATATTGGGTCCGTAAGTGTTGAAAATGCGTATCACTCGAGTGTCCAGAGAGTATTGTCGTTTGTAATCAAAACAAAGAGTTTCTGCTGCACGCTTTCCCTCGTCGTAGCATGAACGAATTCCAATTGGATTTACATTTCCCCAGTAACTTTCAGTTTGTGGAGAAATCGTAGGATCTCCATAAACTTCGCTCGTGGAAGCTTGAATTAATTTTGCCCCAGTCTCTTTTGCTAAATGAAGCAAATTAATTATCCCCAAGAAGTTCGTTTCAATTGTGCGCACGGGGTCTGATTGATAATGCTTGGGAGAAGCAGGGCAAGCAAAGTTCAAAATGGTATCGACATCACAGGTGAAAGGTTTACGCACATCCCACTCGACGAGTTCGAAATTAGGATTCTTCAAGTTTTCCGAAAGATTCAGCTTACTTCCAGTGGAAAAGTCATCCAACCCAATGACTTGGTGACCCTCCTCAAGAAGTCGTTTAGTTATGTTTGAACCAAGAAACCCTGCTGCACCTGTCAATAGTACTTTCATCAGGAAATCATCTCATATCAACTTCAAGATGATTTCTTACTGCGGATCAATATTTCAGCAACAGAATCGGCCCATTGATTGAGACTATGAAACTTTAGTGCAATCGTTCTCCGGCGCGACAACTCTTTTTTCAAGCTTTCTGAAGAAATCCTCATGACGGCTTCCAGTTCAGTATCAAGGTCAGGATTTTTATTTTTTGACCAGCTGCCAAAAATATCCAGATATTCTTGGTTTACGGTAATAACCGGAACTTCTTGCATGGTGGCTTCCACTAATGTCTTATCTAGTGAGCCACGGTACGCATGAATCATGGCAAAACTGGCTGAAAGCCTGAGAGAAAGTTCTTTACGTGGCACGGATGGGTGAAATTCCAACCATGGAAGGGTGCAATTTTCGGCTGTAATTTCCTCTGCAATTTTTCGATAATCGCTTGTCGAAGGCGAACCAACTTGAGTAAAGGTCAATTTAGTACCAGCCGCAACAAATTTCTTACAGACTTGAATTATCTCGGGGATATTCTTGCTGGGATCAAATCTTCCAACATGAATTAAGTCAAAAGTCTTGAATACGGGCCGATCAACCGATGGCATAAAGTCAGCCGGATTCACCCCTTGTCCTATAGGAAGAACTTTATCTCCCGAAACCGGGCAAGATCCTGGGGTCGAAGTAATGATTCCGTTCAGCGCAACTAAGCACCAATTCAAATATTTGGATTTTGATTTATGGGCATACCAGAGCCAGTGAGGAATCCTAAGTATTTTCGTAAAAGGGGAAATCAGAGCTGATTGCACCTCAGTCATATGCGAAAAAATAACCACATTCTTGCTGAAAATATGTCTAGATGCGACAAACCAGAATTTAATTATACTTACGAGCTTTTTGCCTGCGACCCAGTGTGTGGAAATTACATTTACATTCGAAGGCACGCTGTATTTACCTACCGACCCGGTGATCACTGTCACCTCATCAAAATGCGGTGAGAGTGCCTGGACTGCTTGCGCCTGGTGCGAAAAAATAGGGTTGTTTTCATCCATCGCGTAATTCATCACTATCAGTCTTGGACTCATTTCTCCCCAATCAATTCAAATTTTCGTAGTTTAGCGAGATTCCAAATCGAGTCGCTAGACTTGCACAATGAAGTATCTAGTAACCGGGGCCGCAGGCTTCATAGGCGCGCACACGGCTCAAAGGCTTAGTTGCGAGGGCCATGAAGTGGTTGCAGTTGATTCATTCACCGATTACTACTCGAAGGAATTAAAGGAGCTTCGTGTCGTCTCCTTGTTGCATTCCATAGGGCAGAATGTCCTAAATGTAGCTTTAGAAAATAGGAAGGAAGTAGACCGTCTTCTCGACGAACATAAGTTTGATTCAGTAATCCACTTAGCCGCGCAGCCGGGTGTGCGTATTCCACAGGAGGACTATTCGAAATATATCTCCAGCAACCTTGTCGCATTTTCTAACGTTCTTACAGCTACTCGAATTAGAAATATCCCCAACTTTCTTTATGCATCTTCTTCCAGTGTTTATGGAAACACCACTGATCGAATTTTTTCCGAAAGTACCACGATTGCAAGTCCTATCAGTTTTTATGGTGCCACCAAGCTATCAAATGAAATTCTTGCAAGTTCAGGAAGACAGCAAACTCGAACAAAGTCGCGAGGTTTACGATTCTTCACCGTTTATGGGCCATGGGGACGCCCCGACATGGCTTATTTCAGAATTCTGGCTTCACTCCTCGACGGATACAACTTTCCGATGTTTGGGACGGGTAACGTACTACGCGACTTTACACATATAAATGATGTTACAGAATCGATATTAAAACTCGATCACCAACTTTCAAGCGAAGTAGAAGGATTCGCCGATGTCGTAAATGTAGGTGGCGGTAAACCCTCCACTCTTTCGGAAATGATTGGGGTTCTGGAAGATTTGTTAGGTAAGAAAATCGCAGCCAGACTCGAAATAGCGGATAGTAATGACGTGCTACGCACGTGCGCCGATTCCAGTTATTTGATGTCTTTAACTAATCAACTACCTGCAACATCACTAGAATCCGGGCTGAGTGATGTTATTCGGTGGGCGGCCAAGGATGAAGTAAGACCAAAACTAAGGTCTTGGGCCGAATCAGTGGTCTAAGCATCCAACCAGCTCTGTGCAAGACGTGAGATGGACTGGAGGTCTAGATCTTGCTGCACATCGAATGTGTTTTCTTTAGATATTCTATTAAATCGACTACTCGCATCTTCAATGGCCGTGACCGCCTGTGGGACAGTCGTGTAAAGATAGACGCTATTCGGGAAAATCTCTTGAAGTTCCAACGTTCCAGGGTTCTCTCGAGCGACTGCAATGGCCCCAGAAACGATGGCTTCTCTTAGTGCAAGCCCATAACCTTCCGAGACTGCGCAACTTATCAAAACATCAATATTGCCCCAGTGCAATTGCATCTCTTGTTGAGTCAGTTTTCCAAAGGCATGGATTTTACTTTGGTATGAGTGGTGAGACAACCAAGCATTCAGGAAAGGGCGAAGGGGACCATCACCAATAAAGATAACTTTGTCAATCTTTGAGTTTGCAACAATATTGTCAACAATCTGCATGGCTTCGATGAGGTTCCTCTCATAATGGAGCCTTCCGACAATTCCAACTGTGAGATTCGATGATTTACGTCTCTCGAAATTAGGAAGATGCACTATTGGAACCGGAGCGATAGTGAACCTTTTTTCATCGATGTTAAAATTTTTAGCGATATTCTTTTGTAAAAACTTTGACACTACTCTAATCGAATCAGCTCGAGAAATTAAAAGTTTTAATGCAATTCGCTTTATAGTTAGTTTAAAACCAATACGGGAATATTCTTTTGCAAAACTCGGCAAACCATGAATTGAAATCTGAAGCGGTATTCTCGCTTTAGAAAACAATGACATGAACACAACGCTTATGAAACCTACCCCTAGATCACCTGCAATCAAGGGTGCCGGAGTTACTCCCAACTTTAGGAGGCGATATCTTGCTCTTATTCCAAAAAATACAAAGTTCCAAGTTGGGCGACTAATCCGGATTATTTCCAGATTTGGAAACTTGTCAGAATTTAACCTCTTAAATTCAAATTCATCCACTCCAAGTAGAATCACGAATTTGGAGTTAGACTTCAAAGACAATGCAATATAAGTTTCAGCATACTTTTCAAATCTCGCCATTAATTCAACTAAATCAGTAGCCACATTGCTGATCTGAGGATGAACCATAACTGGCCCGTAATAGTTATTAGTCACAGGGATTGGACTAACTCAAGTATTTGATGATAATTATTTTCCATATTGAAATTCTCTAAAACATTGTTTCGAGCTTCAATTTTGATTGTCGAATTTTCAACAGACTCCTCGAGGCATCTTTTCATTGCATCCAACAGTGTAAGTCCAGTTCGATTTCCACAAAGTAACCCATTATGGTTGTGGGAAATAACCTCTTCACTGCCGGTCATCTCATTTGCAATCACCAGAAGCCCTGACGATTGTGCTTCAAGAAGCGAGTAGGAAGTAGCCTCAAAGTTACTATTTAGAACAAAAGCATTTGCCGATTGCAGTAATTGAGGTAATTGGTCTTGTTGCACATTTCCTTTGAATTCAGCCATAGCCTGTAAATTTCTCGCGCGTAGCTCCAGCATTTCTCGCTCAGGCCCGTCGCCAACAACCAGCAACCTGGCCTTAAGTTCGGCTGCCGCATCAATTATCTCGTTCACTCCTTTCCAGGGAACGAGACGACACACAACTATGAAATCGTACCTCTTAGGCTTCGTGGCGTCTGGGAAAAACTTGCTGGTTGATACCGAGTTGTTTATCGCCACAATTTTTTCGCCCTTAACCCCCCAAGCCACACATAATCTGCCCAAATGTCGAGATGGGACAATCACAAATTGAGATTTCTTTAACGAATATGTAAACAAGTGTCGAAGAACGTCTGTTTGTAGCCGCTTCTTACGATTGAACTCATCAATTGATTTTTGAGTTTTTCCCTTATTCCTGGCACGTTCCCAAACTATGTCTCCTGGAACTTTTGTTACATATTTAAATCGTTTAAAGTGTCTAGCAATCGCTATTTCCCAGAAACACCCATTTACAAGAATAAGAGATCCCTTCGAAACTTCAGCAAGAATTAAACGGATCATTTGGAGGTATCTTTTGAGAATGCTAAAAGTGGAAGGGATTAGAGTGGCATTTTTTGAGTAATATACAGATTCTTGATTAATTGCACCCGAGTAGGCATAAACCATAATTTCTACATTCAGCTCGGTGCTAAATTGCGAAAAAGTCTCTGCGAATTTTGCTGGGCCTCCCGTGTCGGGGGGATATATGCCGGTGAACAAGGCGATACGTGGAGTCAATTTATTCTTTTACTCCCCCTGGAAGGCAATTCTGCATTCAACAAGACTATTCTAGTCTCATGAGCAAACAAGCATCCCAAAGCTCAAATTTTGGATTATTGGTGAGGTCGACGAGCGTCCTCACGAGAGCAGAAAAGTTTAGAATGCTAGGAGTTATTGGCATTCAAATTTTCTTGAATTTGCTCGATTTGCTTGGCGTTGCTCTCGTCGGCGTACTTGGTGCTCTTGCAATCACTGGAGTCGGCTCAAGAAAGCCAGGCGATAGAGTTTCTTCTGTACTTCAGTTAATTGGAATTCAAGATCGAACACTTCAGCAACAAGCTCTGGTCCTTGGCTTGTTGGCAGCAGGGGTGCTAATTGTCAAGACTTTGCTTTCTGTTGTTTTGCTGCGAAAAGTAACATTCTTCTTGAGCAGGCGCGGCGCAATAGTTACCTCGAGATTGCTATCCAGATTATTGACCCAACCACTGACCAATCTTCAATCACGTTCAATGCAGCAAACTTTCTTCCTGGTTAACCAGGGCGTTGAATCAATTACGATGGGCATTTTAAATACTTCTATTCAAGTGATCTCAGACTGTTCTCTCCTTCTGATCTTGATTGCCGGATTGTTCATAGTAGATCCAATCATTGCCCTGAGTACCTTATGCATTTTTGCTTCAGTAGCAGGCGTCTTATACAAACTGTTAGTTGTAAAGTCGAAAGAATTGGGCATCTCCCAAGCAAGACTAAGCATCGAAAATTCTGAAAAGACACTAGAAGTTCTGAATTCATATCGAGAAATAACAGTTAGAAATCGAAGAAGCTATTACGCGCGCGAAATCGGCAACATCAGATTGCACTCTGCAGATACAGCTGCAGAGCGTTCATTCATGCCAAATATCAGCAAGTACGTAATCGAATTAACCTTGGTTTTGGGCACTCTCGGAATTTCAGCTACTCAGTTCGTTCTCAGTGATGCCGCTCATGCCGTTGCGGTTTTGTCAGTATTCATGGCTGCCAGCTCTCGAATAGCTCCTGCGGTACTAAGAATGCAACAAGGGGCTCTTTTGATAAAAACGAATTTCGGCTTCGCGGAACCGACACTTGAACTCATCGAGGAACTTTCTGAAGTTACAGAAATAGAAAAAGTAGATGATGAAGTAGATTTCGACCACATTGGTTTTGAGCCATGCCTCGAAATACAAAATGTAAGCTTTAAGTTTCCGGATAAGAACAGGAATGCTGTTCATGAAGTCTCTTTGAATATTAGACAAGGCCAAGTGATTGCTATAGTCGGCCCTTCTGGTGCAGGTAAGACTACGCTTGTGGATCTAATGCTTGGAGTTTTGGAACCATCTGGTGGCAAAGTATTGGTTAGCGGATTACCGCCCCTAGCTTCAATTAGAAAGTGGCCAGGTGCCATCGGTTATGTTCCTCAGGACGTGATGATTTCTAATGGAACTATAAGTTCGAATGTAGGAATGGGTTTCCCCAGCCGTTCCATTTCAAGTCAACGGGTTAAGGACGCATTAAAACTAGCGCAGCTTGACAAATTTGTTTTAAGCCTAGATAAAGACATCCATTCACCTGTTGGCGATCGAGGTGCAAGTATCAGTGGTGGTCAGCGACAAAGAATTGGAATCGCGCGAGCCGTCTTCACGAGACCAAAGCTATTAATTCTTGACGAAGCGACGAGTGCGCTCGATGGAGAAACAGAAGCTGCAATTACCTCTGCAATCCAAAACCTAAAAGGAAACGTAACCGTCGTCTTAATTGCTCACAGGTTGTCGACAGTCCGCGAAGCAGATTTAGTTGTGTACATGGAATCGGGGAGGTTGGTCGCGAGTGGAACTTTCGACGAGGTGAGGGAAAAGGTGCCTGACTTTGATCGCCAAGCTCAACTAATGGGCCTATGAGCGATTTGTCCGTTTTGTCCCCTTCCCGCGACAATCTAGACTGGGGTTCGTAGTAGGGGATAGAGGCAGCGACGGCTACTTCTGCAGGGCAAAACCGGTTAAAGAAGGATCAATAAAGTGGCACTTAGCGTATGGACAGTTGCTGAACTGGGGGCTTTTTACACTGAGCACCGTTCAGAGCTACTCGCGCATGCCAATCGCGTATTGAAGGATTCAGCTAAGGCTGAAGAAATCACCCA
>JACCDM010655767.1_pt1 | contig 21199 bp, 17 predicted proteins | sample 7445851 | NCBI WGS metagenome assembly JACCDM01 (sample SAMN15323438, study PRJNA562643) | freshwater metagenome | isolation source: river surface water | place: USA:Blue River Watershed | collected 2017-08-16
ACGCTTCATCTTTGGATTCCAACGACGAGTCTGGTGTCCGAAGTGGACTCCGCTGTCGAGGAGTTCGCGCATTGTTACAACTGCCATGACGGCACGCTCCTTCTTGGGTTTTTGTGCGCAGCACAACCAACCCGCTCGGTTGATGTCTTAACGATTTGCTAAGACCGTCGCACCTACAACGCCGACCATCCTCTTAAGAACGGACCGAAGTGGCTTGTATTCCCCGAAGTTTCAGTTCATACATAGGTGCTGAGATGTCACGCCACTTTCCTGTTTCCAGATATCTAGCGTGCAGGGCAAATCTTACCTGCCCAAATAGGGTGCAAAATCCCAGTATTAGGCGCGCGGATGCGCCTGCTTAAAGGCCTTTTGCAGCCTTTCAGTCGATACGTGGGTATAAATCTGAGTAGTTGCAAGAGAAGCATGTCCCAAAATTTCCTGAACGGTGCGCAGATCCGCTCCACCTTCAAGTAAGTGGGTTGCTGCTGAATGGCGTAGCGCATGCGGTCCCAACTTCTGTAAGCCTTCAAGAGCTGATAGCGCTTCATAAACAACTGTGCGCACAGTTCGTTGATCAATTCTCTTTCCGCGCGCACCCAAGAAAACTGCACTCGCAGATTTATCAGTTGCAAGTTCTTCTCTGGCGCTCTTTAACTATTTTTCCAGTGCTTTCATAGCTGGAGCTCCGAGTGGAATAGTTCGCTCTTTATTTCCTTTGCCCAGAACTCGGATTGTGTTGCGCGAATAATCAATATCGTCAAAATCTAATCCACAGAGTTCTGAAACTCGCGCACCTGTTGCATAGAGTACTTCCACAATTGCACAATCACGAATTGATAGCGCACTTTCTTCTTCGGCAACTCGTGTTGCCAGCGAATCCATCGCGACGGTCGCATCCGTTACAGATAACACATCGGGAAGCGTGCGGTGGGCTTTGGGAGTTGCAAGGGTTGCGCCTACATCCTTTGCCAAGAATCCATTTTTAAATGCCCACTTTGTAAAGAGTCGAATTGAGGTAGCCCGCCGGGAAAGAGTTGTGCGCGCTCCTCCTTTGACCTGCTGCGTCGCCAGCCATGAGCGAATTTGATCAATAGTGATATCTCCAATAGATGAAACTTTCTGCAGAGATAAATGTGCAAAGAAACTATCAAGATCCCCTACATAGGCACGAATAGTGTGTTCTGAAAGGTTGCGCTCCTTTTCGAGATGGCGGGTGTAATCCCTATGCGCTCTCTCGAAATCAGTCACGAAATAAGAATATATCCACAACCTCTCGCTACCCCCGCCTGTCTTTGATGCGGATAAGCATCAAAGGCGATAGCGTGCAACCATGCGTATTCGAGTCTCTGAATCAATTTCGATTCCTACGCTCACACGTAATTCAGATGGTTCGGTCATCCTCCATATCAATACTGAACTTTCCTTCGAAGATATCGAGGGATTCGTTGCTGGTCAGTTTTTACCCGGAGAACGAGATCTCGCCTTTGCACTCTGGGCGGATGATGCGACAAAACGAATCTTTACCCCCATTGAGGGAACAACAGATTTCTATATAGATCTTCGCTAGCTCTTTTTGTCGATTGCACCCAAAGCAATCAGCAGTGTTTCTGGTGATACCTGCAGAACTTCACACATCGGAGCTACAACATCAATAGATGGTCGACGCTCATGTCTGAAGTAGCGAGAAATCGTGCCGCGATCAATACCCACAAGGCTTGCAAATTCTTCGTAGCTTCCAATATTTAACTTAACGAGGCGCTGTGCCAACCATTCGGCAGACTCTTCTTGGGTATATCTCCTACCCACAACCTTCGTGCGCATAGCGGAAAAGATATAGCAGGGTTGACCCAAAAAGTAAGAGTTACTCGGGTTTTCTTCCCTGGCGCAATAGCCCAAAGGTCAGCGCATCTTCTAGAGCCATGGCAGAAGCGGCAATCACGTTTTCGTGAACACCAACTGTGTTCCATTCACCCTTGCCATCTGAAGTTTCAACTAAGACGCGAGTTACAGCGCCTGTTCCAAGTCTTCCTTCCAGAATACGTACCTTGTAATCGGTAAGTTCAAGTGCGGCAAGTTCTGGATAGAGTTGATTGAGTCCATCACGTAGCGCATTATCAAAAGCGTTCACAGGTCCATTACCCGCACCGGAACAGGTGATTCCTTTACCTTGTGCCGTTACGGTTACTTCCGCCTTGGTAACAATTTCATTATTGGCGCCACGTTCAGTTGTTGTGAGCCAGTGATCAATCTTGAAGAAAGAAGGTCGCTTTCCAGATGCTTCTTCTCGGAGCAAAAGTTCAAATGAGGCATCTGCTGCTTCAAAGGTAAAGCCGCGTGATTCCATATCTTTTACACGTTCAACAACGCGACCAATAAGTTCACGATCTCCCCCAAGGTCTACACCAAGTTCCATCGATTTCAATTCGATAGATGCTCGCCCAGCCATATCTGAAACCAACATGCGCATATCGTTTCCAACCGAAGATGGATCTTCATGCTGGTAAAGAGCAGGATCTACTTTGATAGCAGATGCGTGCAGACCAGCTTTATGCGCAAAGGCAGAGACGCCTGTGTATGGCTGACGTGGCGATGGTGAAATATTGGTGACTTCCGCAACTGCATGTGAAATACGAAATGCTTCGCGAAGTGCGTTCTTTGGCAGAACCTCTTTCTTCTTCTTCAATTCAAGATTTGCGATGATGGTGACCAGATCAGCATTTCCAGTGCGCTCTCCATAACCATTGAGAGTTCCTTGGACGTGGGTGGCTCCCGCTGCAACGGCAGCCATTGAGTTTGCAACAGCGCAACCTGTGTCGTTATGGCAGTGAATGCCAAGGCGCGCAGAAGTAGCGCTCAAAACATCGTGTACAACATCAGCAATCTCATCCGGCAACATTCCACCGTTGGTATCGCAGAGGGCTGCAACATCAGCGCCTGCCTCCATCGCAACGCGAATTACTTCGAGGGCATAGGCACGATTTGCTCGATAACCATCAAAGAAGTGTTCGGCATCAAGAAACACGCGCTGACCTTCTTGACGCAAATGTGTAATCGAATCGCGAATCATCGCCAGGTTTTCATCAAGAGTTGTTTTGAGTGCAAGATCAACATGTCGGTCATAAGACTTAGCTACAAGCGTTACCGCAGGAGCTCCTGAATCGCGGAGCGCACCAAGAAGTACATCATCAGCTGCCTTCACATTCGGGCGACGAGTTGCACCGAATGCCACAAACGTTGCGTTCTTTAGCTTTAACTCCTTCTTAGCAAGTGCAAAGAACTCTGTATCTTTCGGATTTGCTCCAGGCCAACCGCCTTCGATAAATCCAACGCCCAAATCATCAAGGTGGCGCGCAATTGTTAATTTATCGTGGACAGAAAGATTGAGTCCCTCTTGTTGCGCACCATCGCGAAGAGTGGTGTCGTAGATATGGAGCGCTTCTTTGTCGAGCGTCACAGAGCGACCTTTTTCACCCAGCCATGCTTATCTGCAATTGTTCCGTGCTGAATTCCAAGTAGATGGTTGCGAATCTGCATCGTGATCGGACCTGGTTGGCCATCGCCTGTAACCCATGTGCCGAGCGCTGATTTCGCTTGGCCAACGGGTGAAACAACTGCTGCGGTACCGCAGGCAAATATTTCAGTGATTTCGCCAGATGTAACGCCCTCGCGCCAATCATCAATCGAAAGCATGACTTCGTCAGTTTTATAACCCAAATCTTTTGCTACGGAAAGAATTGAGTCACGTGTAATTCCAGGAAGCAAAGTGCCAGTCAGTTTTGGTGTGACAACTGCTGCATCTGCACCCTTACCTTTCACAAAGTAAAGGTTCATACCGCCCATCTCTTCAATCCATTTGCGTTCTTTAGCATCAATCCAGACAACTTGATCGCAACCTTCTTTTGCAGCAGCCTTTTGTGCCACGAGTGAAGCCGCGTAGTTTCCACCGCACTTTGCTTCACCTGTTCCACCTTGTGCTGCGCGCACATATTCGGTGGAAATCCAGACTGAGACAGCTTTCGATGGATCGAAGTAAGCGCCTGCGGGTGTTGCTATAAGAATGTATGTCGCTTTATTAGTTGGGCGAACACCGAGACCAACTTCTGTTGCAATCATGAATGGGCGGATATAGAGCGATTCACCTACTTTTCCCGGAGTCCAACCGGCATCCTGCTTTACAAGAGCATGAATGGTTTCAAGGAATAACTCTTCTGGCATTTCAGGAAGCGCTAGGCGCTGTGCAGATTTAGCAAAACGACGCGCATTTGCTTCGGGGCGAAAGAGAGCGATTCCGCCATCAGGATGGCGGTAGGCCTTCATACCTTCAAAGATTTCTTGGCCATAGTGAAAGACAGCCGTTGCGGGATCTAAAGTGATTGGTCCGTAAGGCTTGAGTTCAGGCTCTTCCCATCCACCACCTTCAGTCCATTCACATACGACCATATGGTCGGTGTAATACTTTCCGAAACCGCAGTTAGCAACCTTTTCTTCGCGCTCTGCTGTTGGAACTGCATGAGGATTAAGAGTAATTTTCATTTACTTCACCAAATTTGCAAGCGCGGAACCGATTTCGGTAGTACCTCGCTTTGCATCCCCTCGTGCTGCTAGATCAGCCGCAACTGCCTTTTCAACATCACGTGCTGCTTCGGTAAGTCCTAAGTGATCCAACATCATGGCTACCGACATCACTGTTGCAGTCGGATCTGCCACATTCTTGCCAGCAATATCTGGCGCTGAACCATGAACTGGTTCAAACATGGAAGGGAAAGCGCCTGTCGGATTGATATTTCCAGATGCTGCAAGACCGATACCTCCACAAATTGCTGCAGCAATATCGGTCAAGATATCTCCAAAAAGGTTATCGGTAACGACAACATCAAAGCGCTCTGGGTTGGTGACAAAGAACATCGATGCAGCATCAACGTGTAAATAATCAGTTGTAACGCTTGGAAACTCTTTGGCAACATCATTGAATGTGCGCGTCCAAAGACTTCCTGCACGAGTAAGAACGTTATTTTTGTGGACCAATGTCAACTTCTTGCGTTCACGTGCAGCAGCGCGTGTGAATGCATCACGAATAACTCGCTCCGCTCCACGACGTGTGTTAAGAGATTCTTCTGTTGCAATTTCAGCAGCAGTGCCTTGAGCAAGCACGCCACCTGCGCCAACGTAGGGACCTTCGGTTCCTTCGCGCACAACAACAAAATCAATTGGAGCTTTTGTAGCAAGTGGACCAGTTACCCCTGGCATCAATTTCGCAGGACGAAGGTTGATGTAGTGATCAAAGGCAAAACGAAGTTTGAGCAGCAAGCCGCGCTCAAGAACTCCACTTGGCACGGTGGGATCACCAACGGCACCCAGCAAGATGACATCAGCTTTAGCAAGCTCTGCCAAAACTGAATCAGGCAGTACTTCACCAGTGCGATGCCAGAAACCCGCGCCTAAGTCGTAGTGCGTCTTGTTAAAAGTCACTCCATACTTAGCAGCAACGACGTCGAGAACTTTTAAACCTTCACCGACAACTTCGGTACCGATTCCGTCGCCCGGAATAACAGCAAGGTCGATTGTGCGTGACATTAGCTCACCAAAGTCACTGAACGTACAAGATCAGCGCCAGTTTCTCTCTTCAGCGCCTCAGCAACATTATCTGCAACTGCAGAATCCACGGTCAGCGCCATGAGCGCGTTACCACCGGCGGATTCCCGCGCAACTTGCATACCTGCAATGTTGATCTTGGCGCCACCGAGAGTATTTCCAACCACTCCAACGACGCCTGGTTTATCTGCATAACGCAAGAAGAGTAGGTTTTCTGCAGGTGGAAGATCGAGATCGAAGTTATCGATTGCAATAATCTTTTCAGTTTTGCGAATGCCCATCAGGGTTCCATCTACCTTCACTGACTTTCCATTTGAGAGTGCTGCGCGAAGTGAGATCATGCTGCGGTACTCAGGGCTATCAGGAGTGGTTGTCACTGATGAAGTGACGCCACGTTCATTAGCCAACCCTGGTGCATTTACATAACTGACGGATTCAATTCCAGATGCAACGAGAGCTCCCTTGAGTGCGCTAATTGCAAGTACTGATGAATCATGTCCTGAGATATCTCCCTTAACAGTAATCTCCATAGAGACCGGAGTTTCGCCTGCAATCGCAGTAGCAATTTGCGCCATCTTCTCAACGAGCGGAAGTGATGGACGAATCTCGTCGTGAATTGCTCCACCTTTCACATTGACGGCATCAGGAACTAATTCACCAGCCAGCGCTTTGCGAACTGAAATCGCAACAGCGATACCTGCGCGTTCCTGGGCTTCATCAGTTGATGCACCTAGGTGCGGAGTAGCAACTACTTGATCAAGCTGAAAGAGTGGCGAATCAGTGCAAGGTTCAGTCACATAAACATCAAGTCCTGCACCAGCGACGCGACCTTCGGTGATTGCGTCATAAAGAGCAGCCTCATCAAGCACTCCGCCACGAGCAGCGTTAATGATGCGCACTTCTTTTTTAACTTTTTTCAGAGCCTCAACGCCAATAAGGTTTGCAGTCTCTTTCGTCTTAGGAAGGTGGATAGTGATGAAGTCAGAACGCTTCAAGAGATCATCGAGTTCTACGAGTTCTACGCCAAGTTGTGCAGCTTTTGCTGGCTGCAGATATGGATCGTAGGCAATAACGTTCATTCCAAATGCTTGCATGCGATGTGCAACTAATTGACCGATGCGACCAAAGCCCACGACGCCGAGAGTCTTTTCAAAGAGTTCTGCACCTGTGTACTTAGAACGCGCCCACTTTCCATTTTTCAATGCAGCGTGAGCTGGCGACACAAAACGTGCTGATGCGAGTAAGAGCGCAATCGCGAGTTCTGCAGCTGAGACGATATTTGAGGTTGGCGCATTCACAACCATCACACCAGCAGCAGTTGCTGCTGGAATATCGACGTTATCTAAGCCAACGCCAGCGCGTGCAATAACTTTCAAACCTTTTGCTGCCGCAATCGCTTCAGCATCCATCTTGGTCGCTGAGCGAATCAGCACAGCGTCAACACCGGCGCCTAGCGCTGCGAGAAGTTCTGCGCGGTTTGCACCATCACAATTACGAACTTCAAAGTCAGGGCCAAGGGCATCCAGAGTCGACGCGCTGAGTTCTTCAGCAATCAGAACAACAGGTTTAGCCACGCGCAGCACTTCCTTCTTTGTAATCGTCCTTGTTGGAGTTCTTCATCCAGCTAAACATCTTGCGAAGTTCCCGTCCAACGCCTTCGATGATGTGTGTTTCACCCTTTGCGCGAAGCGCCTTGAACTCTGGGGCTCCCGCTTCTTGGTCATCGATAAAGCGCTTTGCAAATGCGCCAGATTGCACATCAGCAAGGACTGCCTTCATATTTTCCTTAACGCGTGGATCGATGACGCGTGGACCTGAAACGTAATCACCAAATTCAGCGGTATCGGAAACTGACCAACGCTGCTTTGCGATTCCACCTTCGTACATCAAGTCAACAATCAACTTAAGTTCGTGCAAACATTCAAAGTAAGCAACCTCTGGCTGGTAACCCGCTTCAACGAGAGTTTCAAAACCATACATAACAAGTTGAGATGCACCACCGCAGAGAACCGCCTGTTCTCCGAAGAGATCAGTCTCTGTCTCTTCGGTAAAGGTAGTAAGAATTCCACCTGCACGAAGTCCGCCAATCGCCTTTGCATAAGAAAGAGTAAGTGGCCACGCATTTCCAGTTGAATCTTGTTCAACAGCAACGATGACAGGAACGCCACGACCTGCAGAATATTCACGACGGACTAAGTGGCCTGGTCCCTTGGGAGCAACCATGCAGACATCTACATCTGCAGTTGGCTTGATGTAACCAAAACGAATATTAAAACCGTGACCGAAGAAGAGCGCATCGCCCTTCTTAAGGTTAGGAAGAATTGATTCAGTGTAGATATGGCGCTGTACATGGTCAGGAGCCAAGATCATGATGACTGTTGCCTCTTTGACAGCATCTGCAACAGAGACAACACGCAAACCTTCAGCTTCGGCCTTTGCACGTGATGGCGAACCTTCTTTGAGACCAACGCGCACATCAACACCCGAATCACGCAGGCTCAAAGCATGTGCGTGGCCCTGAGAGCCGTAACCGATAATCGCGACCTTGCGACCTTGGATGATTGATAGATCTGCATCCTCTTCGTGATACATCGTTGCCACGGTATTTCTCCTTTTATCTTCGGTTTGCTGTGAAGTTAGTTTTGGTAGTCGGGTTGAGTGTCGTGTACTGCTGAGGCGTTATCAGCCAAGATTTCCTTGATCGAAATAACGCTGACCAGCTTGTCTAGCTGGGCAATGACCTGCTCGAGTGAGTGTCCTTCGACCCCCACCACGATAATCATCTTGGAAATTGTGGGGTTTTCAGTTGGTCCGACATTGAGTGAATCAATGTTGAAAGCACGTCGCGAGAACAGCCCCGCAACACGTGCTAAAACTCCAGGAGAGTTTTCAACTAAAACTTCGAGAGTGTGCTGACGACGAGAAGCAGTTGTCATTAGAGCTCCTGTGAATCCCAGTCAGGCGCAGTTGCGCGAGCGATCATGATTTCATCGTTAGAAGTTCCGGCTGCAACCATCGGCCAGACCATGGCATCGCGGTGAACTCGGAAATCAATTACAACTGGTTGATCGTTGATGGACATTGCTTTCTCAATTGTTTTATCGAGATCTTCAGGACGTTCGCACGCTAATCCGACGCAACCCATGGATTCGGCGAGCATTGGGAAGTTTGGAACGCGCTTTGATTCAAGCGAAGTATTTGAATAGCGACCTTCGTAGAACAGGGTCTGCCATTGACGCACCATTCCAAGAGATTCGTTATTGATAATTGCTACCTTGATTGGAATATTGTTCAGCGCACAAGTAACCAACTCTTGGTTAGTCATTTGGAAACAGCCATCGCCATCAATAGCCCAGACTGTCGTATTTGGTGCAGCAACTTTTGCACCCATCGCAGCTGGAACTGCATAGCCCATGGTTCCAGCGCCACCTGAGTTAAGCCAAGTACGTGGATGTTCATAGGAAATAAATTGTGAAGCCCACATCTGGTGTTGACCAACGCCTGCAGTAAAGATTGTGTCAGTGCCAGAGATTTGGCCGATGCGTTGAATGACATGCTGCGGAGAGAGAGATCCATCTTCCGGTAGGTCATAACCCAACGGATACGTTGATTTCAAAGAATTCATCTGGCGCAGCCACACCGATAAATCTGGTTGGTTCTTTGCGAGTGCAGCTTTGAGCGCTGGAATGAGAGCAGTAATTGTCTCTTTCACATCGCCAACGATTGCAACATCAGCATGGCGGTTTTTACCTATTTCAGCTGGGTCAATATCTGCGTGAATAATCTTGGCATTTACTGCGAAGGTGGAGAGTTTTCCAGTCACTCGATCATCGAAGCGAGCGCCTAAAGTGATAAGCAGATCGGCTTTTTGTAGCGCAGTTACTGCAGCAACGGTGCCGTGCATACCAGGCATGCCCATATGCAGAGGATGCGAATCTGGGAAAGCACCACGTGCCATCAAAGTAGTAACTACCGGTGCACCAAGAATTTCAACAAGCTGACGTAGTTCTTTGTGTGCATTGGCTTTGATAACTCCCCCACCAACATAAAAAACTGGTTTTGATGATTGGGCAATCAGGGCTGCGGCATCGCTGATAGCTTGCGCATCCGGAGTTGTCTTAGGTTTATATCCAGCTAGATTGATAGAAGTTGGCCAATTAAAAGTGGTCATCTTTTGAAGCGCATCTTTAGCAACGTCCACCAAAACGGGACCGGGACGACCAGTGGTTGCAATGTGAAAAGCTTCAGCGACCACAGATGTAATCTGCGCAGGATCTGTTACCAGATAATTATGTTTGGTAAATGGCATGGTGATGCCGCGAATATCGGCTTCCTGAAATGCATCTGTACCGATTGCAGCTGAAGGAACTTGGCCAGTGATAGCAACAACAGGTACTGAATCCATCGCAGCATCCATCAGAGGCGTTACCAAATTTGTGGCACCAGGACCGGACGTTGCAATACAGACTCCGGCTTGGCCAGTGACCTGCGCATAACCAGTTGCCGCATGTCCGGCACCTTGTTCGTGGCGAACCAAAATGTGACGAATAGTGGAATCAAAGATTGGATCATAAGCAGGAAGAATCGCACCACCAGGCAGGCCAAACATGACATCGACGCCAGCTGCTTCAAGGCTTTTCACCAGTGAAGTAGCTCCTGTCATCTCGGTGCCGTTCGCTGTTGGAACGTGTGTCGCCATCTTCTTGCTCCTTTCTTCAATAAAAAAACCCTCAGATATCTGAGGGCGCGCGTGACGTGAGGGCACGCGCTATCGAATCACCACCACTGAAAGTACTGAACGGGTTGATTGCATGTCCATATTCTCTAACTTCAATCGCGATGCGTCAAGAGTTGAGATTGTCGTCTCAACAATTGGGATATAGCGGTGAGGTTAGTTCCAGACCGCGCCCTTTGAGGCAGAACTGACCCCTTTAGAGTACTTGGCAAGTACACCCCGCGTGAATTTGTGTGGCAACGGCTTCCAACCCACTTTACGAGCTTCTAACTCTGCGGGATCGACAAGTAGATCTAAGGTGCGATTCACAACGTCGATGCGGATGCGATCACCATCTTTTACAAATGCAATCGGGCCACCATCAACTGCTTCGGGAGCAACGTGCCCAACGCAGAGACCAGTGGAGCCACCAGAGAAACGACCATCAGTTAAGAGAAGAGTCTTCTTGCCAAGACCAGCCCCTTTGATTGCACCAGTAATCATCAACATTTCGCGCATACCTGGTCCGCCTTTAGGGCCTTCATATCTGATGACAACAACATCGCCTTCTTGAATTGTTCCATTTTCAAGAGCATCCATCGCAGCTTGTTCGCGTTCAAAGACGCGGGCTGGTCCTTCAAAAGTTTCTACGCCGATACCAGCTGTTTTACAAACAGCACCTTCAGGGGCAAGTGATCCTCCAAGAATGGTGATACCAACATCTGTAGAAATTGGTTTATCTGCTGGAAAGAGCACATCGCTATCTGGAAAAGGTGGATTGATGTCAGCCAAATTTTCCGCCATCGTCTTTCCGGTCACGGTAAGGCAATCTCCGTGAAGATAGCCAGCGTCGAGCAGAATTCGAAGCACTACTGGAATTCCACCAACGCGATCAACATCGGTCATGACGTACTTACCGAATGGCTTGAGATCTCCTAGTAGCGGAACCTTTGAGCCAATGCGGTGGAAATCTTCGAGGGTCAGGTCTACTTCAGCTTCGTGTGCAATTGCTAAAAGATGCAGTACTGCATTTGTAGAACCACCTAGCGCCATCAAAATTGTGATTGCGTTTTCAAATGCTTTCTTTGTCAAAATATCGCGCGTTGTAATGCCTTTGCGAATGAGTTCAACGACTGCTGCGCCAGATTTAATGGCATAGGAATCTCGTCGGCGATCAACAGCTGGTGGTGCTGCTGAGCCCGGAAGTGAAAGCCCAATCGCTTCACCGATGCTTGCCATGGTGTTAGCGGTATACATTCCGCCGCAAGCGCCTTCGCCGGGGCAGATTGCCTTTTCAATTTGGTCAACTCTCTCTTGAGTTATGAGCCCTCTGGCACATGCACCCACTGCTTCAAAGGCATCAATGATGGTGACATCTTTCCCATCAACTTGCCCTGGAAGAGTTGAGCCGGCATAAACAAATACTGATGCCACATCAAGGCGGGCAGCTGCCATCATCATTCCCGGAAGCGATTTATCGCATCCAGCAAAGGTAACCATTCCATCAAGACGTTCTGCCTGCATCACAGTTTCAACAGAATCGGCGATTAGTTCGCGAGAGACAAGAGAGAAGTGCATTCCTTCGTGTCCCATAGAAATTCCATCTGATACTGAGATGGTTCCAAATTGCATTGGAAATCCACCAGCTTCAATAACGCCTTGCTTTGAAGCCTTGGCTAAACGATCGAGTGAAAGGTTGCAGGGCGTAATTTCATTCCATGATGATGCAATACCAATTTGTGGTTTCACCCAGTCTTCATCGCCCATTCCAACTGCGCGTAACATGCCGCGTGCAGGAGCTCGTTCTAATCCGTCGGTTACTACTCCAGAACGCGGTTTCATAGAAGACATGAGATAATTCTATCCTCAAACGCTCGATATCCGAGAAATCCAAAAATCACTTACTAGGAGATACCCCTGTGTCGCTACAAGCACAAGATCAGACTTTAGACCCCACCCGTTGGCGAACCCTTTTTGTGGTGGCCATTGCTCAGTTGATGATTGTTCTTGATAGCTCAATCATGAACATTGCAATTCCCAGCGCCAAGGTTGAACTAGGTATCACAGATGCAAATCAGCAATGGATTATTACGGCATACACGCTGGCTTTTGGTTCATTACTTTTACTAGGCGGTCGAGTCGGTGACTATATGGGTCGCAAGAAGATTTTCTTGATTGGTCTTATCGGCTTTGCTGCAGCTTCTGCTCTCGGTGGAATCGCCTCAACACAGGGATTGCTCTTTGCATCACGAGCTCTGCAAGGTGTCTTTGCGGCACTGCTTGCACCCGCGGCGCTTTCAATTATTTCGGTAACTTTTATCGTTCCTGCTGAACGAGCTAAGGCATTTGGAGTCATCGGTGCAATCTCAGGTGGGGGCGCCGCAATCGGGCTAATTCTTGGCGGTGCTCTTACCGAGTACGCATCATGGAGATGGTGCCTTGGCGTTAATACTCCTATAGCAATTGGTGCTGCAATTTTGGCAATTAAATTTGTGCATGAATCCAAGGCGCAAGGTGACAACACCTACGACATTCCTGGTGTCATCACTGCAACAGCAGGCTTATTCTCGTTGACCTACGGATTTAATGAGGCAGCCACAAAAGGCTGGTCTTCAACTTCAACTATTTCATTCCTCGTCATTGCCCTTATTCTTTTGCTGGTTTTTGTTGCCATCGAAAAGCGCGTAGCTAATCCATTGATGCCACTTCGAGTGGTGACTGAACGAAATCGTGGCGGTTCTTACCTAGGATCACTTGTCGTAGGAGCAGGGCTTTTCTCCATGTTCCTCTTCCTTGGCCTCTATCTCCAAGTCATTCTCGGATTTAGCCCGTTGAAGTCAGGTTTTGCATTCCTGCCATTCACCGCAGGAATCATTATCTTTGCAGGAATTGCATCTCAATTACTTCCAAAGGTTGGGCCAAAACCATTGATGGTTCCAGGGCTAATCTTCGCTGGTTTGGGGCTACTGCTTCTTACTCGTATTACACCTGAAACTTCTTACCTGACTCACGTAGTTCCATCGCTGCTCATTATGTCGAGCGGAATGGCACTGGTCTTTATCCCGCTGACATCAACGTCACTACATGCGGTTTCAAATCACGATACTGGTGTAGCAAGTGCGATGGTTAATACTTCGCAGCAGGTTGGCGGATCGCTAGGAACGGCGCTACTTAATACGGTAGCGGCAACTGCAACCACAACATATGCGGCGGCACATACTGAATTAGGCAAAGCGGTGATGCCATTTGCGATGACTCACGGATTTACTGTCGCATTTAAGTTCAGCGCTGCGCTTCTCTTTATTGGTGCGGTTGTGCTCTTCTTCTTTATTAATATCGGAAAAGAGTCACTCGTTGAAACTGAAGGAGCTGGCTTTCACTAATTGACGCCAAGGTGGCCAAGTAGAAGTTCGCGCACACGCGCAGCATCTGCTTGGCCCTTTGTCTCTTTCATTACTGCGCCAATCAACGCACCGGCAGCAGGTAGATGTCCCCCACGAACTTTGTCCGCTGTCTCTGATTGCTCCGCGCATACCTTCTCGATGGCAGCCATAAGTGCTCCATCATCATTGACTACTTTTATGCCACGCTTTGCAACAACCTCGGAAGGTGTTCCCTCACCAGCAATGACGCCTTCCACAACTTGTCGAGCTAGTTTGTCAGTGAGTTCACCTTTGGCAATCAGTGAAACAAGCTCTGCCACATGTGCAGGAGTAATGGCAAGATCGGCAATCGGTTGATTTTTTTCATTGGCAATACGTGAAATTTCGCCAAGCCACCAAGTGCGTGCTTTGGTTGGATCGGTGCCAAGCAGCACAGTTGCTTCCACGATATCCAACACATCGGCGTTAATCATCGCCGCCATCTCTTTATCAGGAACGTTCCATTCTTCCTTCAAACGCTTGCGTCGCAATGATGGGCGTTCAGGAAGAGTCGCACGCAATTCTTCAATCCATGCTGAGGATGGAGTGACTGGAACCAAATCTGGATCTGGGAAGTAACGGTAATCCTCGGCCTGCTCTTTCGAGCGACCAGAACGAGTCAAACCAGTATCTTCTTGGAAGTGGCGCGTCTCCTGTTTTACTTTCTGGCCCGCATTAAGCAACTCTGCATGGCGAACCATTTCACCGCGAATTGCACGTTCCACAGAACGTAGTGAATTTACATTCTTTGTTTCAGAACGCGTGCCTAAAACATCTGAACCAATTGGCTTTAATGAAACGTTGGCATCGCAGCGAAGAGATCCTTGCTCCATCTTTACATCGGAGACCTTTAAACCGCGCAAAATATCGCGTAGCTCGGCAACATAAGCTTTAGCAACCTCTGGCGCATCTTTGCCGGTACCGGGAACTATCTTGGTCACAATTTCAACGAGTGGAATTCCTGCACGGTTGTAATCCAGAAGCGAGTAGTCGGCTCCATGGATACGTCCCGTTGCTCCACCTACGTGAAGAGACTTTCCGGTGTCTTCTTCCATATGAACGCGCTCAATTTCGATGCGGAATTGCTTTGGGCCCTCTTCAGTGTCAATTTCCACATCAACATATCCATCAAAGCAAATAGGTTCGTCGTACTGGGAAATCTGAAAGTTTTTTGGCATATCTGGATAGAAATAATTCTTACGAGCAAAGCGGCTATAAGGTGCAATCTTGCAGTTAAGGGCAAGTCCAATCAGGATGGTTGATTCAATGGCTTTTTCGTTCACCACTGGTAATGCACCAGGAAGTGCTAAGCAAACCGGACAAGTTTGAGTATTTGGCGCTGCACCAAATTCAGTTGCACAAGAGCAGAACATTTTGCTCTGAGTGTTAAGTTCAACGTGGACTTCAAGGCCCAGTACTGGATCCCACTTAGCTACGACTTCATCGTATGAGAGAGCCATTACTTTGCTCCATTCAACTCAGGAGCTTTTGAAAGTATCGGTGCGCCCCATTGTGCAACAAGTGCGGACTCAAGGGCTGCACCTGCTTGATAGAGGCGTTGATCTTGCATTGCTGGCGCCATGATTTGGAATCCAACAGGCAGGCCATCTTCTTCGGCAAGACCTGCTGGAAGTGACATGCCGCAAATTCCTGCAAGGTTAACTGGAATAGTTGCTACATCTCCCAAGTACATCGCCATCGGGTCATCAACTTTTTCACCGATTTTATATGCAGTTGTTGGCGCCGTTGGAGATACCAAGACATCTGCTTGGGTGAATGCTTTGGCATAATCTTGAATAATCAAGGTGCGAATCTTCTGCGCGCTGCCGTAATAAGCATCGTAATAACCGGAAGAAAGCGCATATGTTCCAAGAATGATGCGTCGTTTTACCTCACGTCCAAATCCAGCATCGCGGGTCGCGCTCATAACGGCTTCTGCGGATGCCCCATCAACATCACCAGTACGCAAGCCGTAACGCATAGCATCAAAGCGCGCTAAATTAGAAGAACATTCTGACGGTGCAATTAAATAGTAAGCAGCGAGTGCGTATTCAAAGCTCGGGCAATCAACTTCAACAATTTCAGCGCCAAGTGAAGCTAGAACCTTGAGCGACTCATCAAAACGAGCTTGTACGCCCTTTTGATATCCCTCTCCCTGTAATTGTTTTATAACGCCAATCTTCATACCTTTGACGTCGCCACTTTTTGCCGCAGCAACAACTGCGGGCACCGGCGCGTTAATGCTGGTGGCATCTTTTGGATCATGGCCTGCCATCACTTCGTGAAGAAGCGCAGTATCTAAAACTGTGCGACCAAAGGGACCTGCCTGATCAAGGCTTGATGAGTATGCAATCAAACCGAAGCGCGAAACTGCGCCATATGTCGGGCGAACTCCAACGATTCCAGTGAGAGCAGCGGGTTGGCGAATTGAACCGCCAGTATCAGAACCAATAGCAAGTGGCGCTTCAAAAGAGGAGACAGCTGCAGCGGAACCACCCGATGAACCACCTGGAGTGCGCGTTAAATCCCAAGGATTAAATGTGGGACCGTAACCAGAATTTTCTGTCGATGAACCCATCGCAAATTCATCCATGTTGGTCTTACCCATGATGACAACGCCAGCGCCTTTAAGTTTGCTGACAACAGTTGAGTCGTAAGGTGGGCGCCAGCCTTGCAAAATTTTTGATCCGGCCGTCGTCGGAACTCCTTGCTGAACCAGCACATCTTTGAGTGCAAGGGGGATTCCAGCAATGGGAGAGAGTTTTTCTCCGCTCTTGCGACGGGCATCTACGTCTTTCGCTTGAGCAAGTGCGCCTTCAGCATCGACATGGAGAAAAGCTTTTACTTGACCGTCGACAGATGCAACGCGATCTAAGTGCGCTTGCGTAAGTTCGAGCGATGAAATTTCTCCTTGCGCTAAAGCATCTGCCATTTGCGCTGCATTTTGTTGAATCATTCTGCCTCACCCAAAATTTGCGGAACGCGAAAACGCGATTCCTCTTGCGCAGGCGCACCAGATAGAGCTTGCTCGGGAGTAAGACTTGGGCGCACCACATCAGGACGGGCTACATTCTCAAGTGGTTGTGGATGCGACGTTGCTTTCACTCCGGATAAATCAATCTCCTGAACTCGAGCAACAGCATCAAGGATCATGCCAAATTGAGATGAAATTTCTACGAGTTCTGCCTCGGTCATTTCTATGCGGGCAAGTCCTGCAAGTTTTGCTACTTCATCGCGCGAGAGGCTACTCATGGTGCGGAGTCTATAAAGTTTGGCTGAAAAATCCGAATCAGCTACGGATCTGCCCGTTGCCGGTAACAATCCAGGTTGTTGTCGTCATTGCCGCTAAGCCCATAGGTCCACGTGCATGCAATTTTTGATTTGAGATTCCAATCTCCGCCCCGAATCCCATTTGCTCACCATCAGTAAAACGAGTTGATGCATTGACCATCACGGCCGCACAATCAGAGAGAGCGATAAATCGAGCGGCACTCTCCCGATTCTCAGTGACAATCGCTTCGGTGTGGTTGGTTCCATATTGAGCAATGTGATCTGCGGCTGCATCTACCGAATCAACCACGCCCACATTCATTTCAAGCACACCGTATTCAGTGCTCCAATTTTCCTCATTTGCCAGCGTTGAAGGAATAGCAAATTTTTCAGCAACTTTATGAGAGGTTACATCGCAATGCAATACGACGCCTGCTTCATGTAGCGCCTTGAGAGCCATTGGCAAGAAAATAGGTGCAACAGCTTTGTGCACCAGAAGAGTTTCGGCCGCGTTACACACGCTTGGGCGATGAGTCTTTGAATTAATCAAAATTGGCAGGGCTTTTTCAATATCAGCATATTCATCCACATAGACATGGCAGACACCCGCGCCAGTTTCAATAGTTGGCACAGTTGCTTCATCGACAACCATACGAATGAGCGATGCAGATCCACGTGGAATAACTAAGTCCACCTTTCCCCGGGCAGTGAGCAGCGCTTTGACAGTTTCACGGTCATCGGACGGAACTAGCTGAATCACCTCTGGAGAAATTTGAGTTTGAGCCAGCGCATCCTTAATTACGTTAACCAAAATCTCATTGCTATTTCGCGCAGATGACGATCCACGCAATAGAGCTGCGTTGCCGGACATCAAGAGAATAACTGCCGCATCCACGGTCACATTGGGTCGCGCCTCATAAACCATTCCAACCACTCCGAATGGAACGGAGATCTGCTCGAGCTCTAATCCGTTAGGCAAAGTTGATTTGCGAATTACTTGTCCAAGCGGATCGGGCAAACCTGCTACCTGACGTGCACCATCGGCCATGCCCTTGATACGTGAAGATGTCAGGAGCAATCGATCCTGCATTTGTGGATGCATACCTTCTGCGCGTGCATTAACCATATCGATTTCATTAGCTGCAAGAATTTCAGCGCTACGTGATTCCAGTGCTTGCGCAATTACTTCTAGTGCGGATTTACGTTCAGCACCGGATGCAGTCGACAATGTTCTAGCAGCGCGACGAGCTTTAGTTGCTAATTCTGCAACGAGTTCTGTGTCGCTCATAGGATTACTAAATCATCTCTGTGCACGAGTTCGCGTTCGTATTCTGCGCCTAAAGTGGCTGCCAACTCTTTTGTGGATCTACCTAACATCTGCGGGATTTCTTCGGCATCGAAAGCAACTAGCCCTCGCGCAATCACCTTGCCTGTTTGAGAAACGAGTTCGACTGTATCGCCTGAAATAAATTCACCATCCACTGCGGTAACGCCAGCTGGAAGAAGTGAGACCCCTCTTTCAAGAATAGCTTTCACTGCTCCATCATCAAGAATAAGTTTTCCTCGCGGAGTTGAGGCATGTGCCAGCCAGAGCAGGCGTGAGTTTGTCTTTGAAAGCTGGGCTTCAAAAAAAGTACCAACTTCTTCCCCATTAATTGCCTTATCTGATTGAGCAAGCGAGGTAAGCAGCATCGGAATTCCTGCACTCGTTGCGATGCGGGCAGCTTCAACTTTCGTCACCATTCCCCCACTGCCAACGCCTGCAGAACCAGCGCCTCCTAAGGCAATGCCTTCGATATCTGACATCTGAGCAACATTTTTAATTGCTTGAGCACCACCCTGTGTTGGAGGTGCGTCATAGAGCGCATCTATATCCGAGATGAGAATTAGCAGATCTGCTTGAATCAACAAAGCAACGAGAGCCGCTAAGCGATCATTGTCGCCAAATCGAATTTCTTGAGTACCGACTGTGTCGTTCTCGTTGATGACCGGCACCACCCCAAGTGAAAGTAACTTGGTGAGAGTTTGTTGCGCATTCGCATAATGTGAGCGACGAACGACATCTTCTGTTGTAAGCAAAACTTGTGAAGATATGACTCCGTGCGCCTTAAATTTTTCGCTGTACTGAGCAATTAATAAGCCTTGTCCAACAGAGGCTGCAGCTTGTTGGGTTGCTAAGTCGCGTGGGCGAACTTTGAGACCAAGGGGTGACAATCCCGCAGCGATTGCGCCTGAGGAGACAACTACTACTTCAGCGCCTCTTCTTTTTAGTGAGGTAGCAATATCGACGATTTTTTGAACTGAAGAAGAGTCAAGTTCTGCACCAGCAGCGCCTGTAAGAGATGATGAACCTATCTTGATAACGATGCGCTTAGCGCTTGCTATCGCAGCGCGGGTCATTTGTCATCCTCCTCAATTAATTCTGGAGTATGTGGATTGGAAACGTTATATTCCCATTGACGAGCAATTTCTTCATCAGTTAAACGGTCTTCTTCGCGTTCGACAGTCTGCCAGGCACCCTCTAAACGAGAATCTTCGCCGCGACGATGCAAGAAGCCAGCTAATTGTTCGGCGCCTGCTTCGATGGTTGGTTCCCATTCAAAGACAACTTCATTATCGCCAGAGCCAATGCGAACCTCGGAACCTGCAACCGCGCCTTTTTTGAAAAGTTCTTTTTCAACACCCAACTGCGCAAGGCGATCTGCCAGATATCCAATAGCTTCCGCATTTTTAAAGTTAGTTTGACGAACCCAACGGACCACTTTCTGGCCACGAACGCTAAATGAACCATCGCCATTTTTCTGAACTGTAAATCCAGAATCATCGACTGCTGTTGGTCGCAAGACAATACGGGTACGTTCTTCTTTAGCCGCCTCTGCTCGTTCGCGTTGCACCAAGCGCGCCATCGCATAGAGAAGTTCTTGTAGACCTTCCCGACTTGCTGCCGAAACTTTATAGACCTCATAGCCCTTTTCGCGTAGTTGTTCTTCCACCATATCAGCCATGGCTTTGCCATCTGGTAAATCAATCTTGTTCAGTGCAACTATGCGCGCACGATCTTCAAGCCCACCATATAGCGCTAGTTCATCTTCAATTGCTTGTAAGTCATCAATGGGATTGCGATCAGTTTCTAGAGTTCCGCAATCCAATACATGTACCAGTGCTACACAACGTTCGACGTGACGTAAAAATTGCAGTCCGAGACCTTTGCCTTGGGATGCTCCTGGAATCAATCCAGGTACATCTGCAACTGTAAAACGAGTGTCGCCAGCTTGTACGACACCTAAGTTTGGAACCAACGTTGTGAATGGATAGTCGGCAATCTTTGGGCGGGCTGCCGAAATTGCTGCAATAAGCGAGGATTTACCTGCGCTCGGAAATCCAACTAAGGCAATGTCGGCAACTGATTTAAGTTCAAGAGTTAATTTGCGCTCTTCGCCTGGTTCGCCAAGGAGTGCAAAACCTGGTGCACGACGTTTAGATGATGAAAGAGCGAGGTTGCCGAGCCCACCGTGTCCACCACGAGCAGCAAGAAATGTTGTTCCGATGCCAACTAAATCAGCGAGCTCTATTCCATCTTCGTCATAGACAACAGTTCCATTTGGAACTGCCAAGATGAGATCTTCTCCAGAAACACCATCTTTACGATCGCCATAGCCTTGATGACCGGAAGTTGCTTTGCGATGTGGTGAATGATGGAAATCAAGCAGCGTTGTTACGGATGAATCAACGACCAAAATGACATCTCCACCACGTCCTCCGTTTCCGCCATCTGGACCGCCAAGTGGTTTAAATTTTTCTCGCTTTACAGAAACGCAACCATCGCCACCTTTTCCGGCTGTGGCAAAGAGAGTGACGCGATCGATAAATGTTGTCATTTGCTTTCACTCTCCTTTCGAAAAACCAAACTATTTGTAAATAAAAAAGCGGACCGCGATTGATGCGGCCCGCTCCTTTAAGAGAAACCTAAATTAAACTGCAGGGACTACATTCACTACGCGGCGTCCGCGAGCGCGACCGAATTCGACTGCTCCTGCTGCGAGAGCAAAGAGTGTGTCATCCTTACCGCGTCCAACGTTCTTACCTGGGTGGAAATGTGTTCCACGTTGACGAACCAGAATTTCTCCTGCGTTAACTTCTTGGCCACCAAATCGCTTAATACCTAGGTACTGTGGATTGGAGTCGCGACCGTTTCGTGTTG
>JACCDM010350875.1_pt1 | contig 21197 bp, 20 predicted proteins | sample 7445851 | NCBI WGS metagenome assembly JACCDM01 (sample SAMN15323438, study PRJNA562643) | freshwater metagenome | isolation source: river surface water | place: USA:Blue River Watershed | collected 2017-08-16
TCTTGAGAAACTGCTTCTTGAAAGGATTCACGATTGTTGAATTCTTCCAAGCTAGTCCAATATTTTTTATTGTTACTCATGTTCGTAATTCCTTAAAATTAATAGTGACATTTACCACATTCCCAACCGCCCATTTCTTTAACGGTCACTTCACCATCTTCCATGATTTCTTTCAAAGTACGCTTGCCTGTTGCAGAAGACTCAAATCGCTTGTGCATTTCAACGTAGTAATCAGAACTCTTAAGATCGATGTTCGCTTTATTGTGACACTCGATACACCATCCCATAGTCAATGTTGGCTTGCTTAATTTGATCAAACCGGTAACATCTTCTTGAGCGTTGATTTCTTCGATAGGAGCCAAACGTCCAACTGAATAAGTTTGAACAGGACCATGACATTGCTTACAATCCAATTTAGCACCTGTTACGTGCAAGCTGTGATTGAAATTCACGTGATCAGGAAGGTTGTGAACTTTGTTCCATTGAATAGGTTGTTGTTGGAAATTCTCAATGTACTGACCTGTAGATGGATCAAAACCAATGGCAGCGTAAATTTTAGCAATTTCCTTATCCCCTGAAATTGTACCCTTCTTGATACCCTTGTGACAGTTCATACAGATATTGACTGAAGGGATTCCTGCATGTTTAGATTTGGCCGCAGATGAGTGACAATATTGGCAATCGATCTCGTTCTGACAAGCGTGAATGTTGTGAGAGAACCAAATGGGTTGGTCAGGCATGTAACCTTGATTTACACCAATACGATTTAATTTACCATAACCGATTACCGCTAGGTACATGACCAATATTACTCCAGCAACACCAACATAGGCACGATGCTTCCACATCCATGCTTTGGCGCTTTGCCAATATGTTTGATCTTCCACGGGAGCAAGACCGTCGCGCTCATGGACCGCATGCTTCAAGGACTTGGCAATATTTGCAGCAGAAGCACCGATGATTGCCAAAATAACTCCGATAATGATCAACCATATCAAAGTGCTGGAATCATTCTGATCACCATACTCCTCTATAATTTTATCTTCAATTTTTGGGCATTTGTCTGCTGCTGCAGCTGCGGCTCCCGCATCTGCTCCGCCTGCACCACCACCAGACTTAACATAAGCCATGATATCCTTAATTTCAGCTTCATCGACAGCTTGAGCAGCCATCCAGCCAAATTGAGACACATACTTGTCTACCAAACCTTTTACATAAGCGTCTCCAGTTCCTGCAGCTGCCTGCGGATTTTGAATCCACTTAATCAAAAGCGCATCCTTACCAGCCCATCGCTGGTCAATGCCCTTTAAGCCCGGAGCCGCAAGAACCTCTTCGGTAATCTTGTGGCACGAAGCACAGTTTGCTTTAAATAATTTTTCACCATTGGCGGCATCACCACCCTCGTGAATTGAAGCGCTAGCTTGCTGAGCGCTCATTGTTACCAACAGTACAGCGCCTGTTAGTAATCTAAAAATACTTTTCGAAAAGCCCGTCATTGCTCGGTTTTTACAGTTTTTCCAGTTTGGAATCAAGCGCAAAAATAACCAAGTACGATTATCACAGAACTGTCATCATTAATGATTTTCTAATTTAAAACGATTCTAAATAAAATTTGTTAAATTGATTTTATCCATTCCCTTGATTATGTGCACTTTGGCAATTTTCCTGAGACAAATCAACCGGTCAAGGTGAAAAAAACATACTTTTGTCAGTATGTTAAATATTCGTCTATTTCTGATTTTGGCTTTGATGAAGATTTGCGCGAATTCCTTTGCTCAAACTCCTGAAAATTTTGAGGTGAGTTACCCCAACCCTTCAAAGGGTAGCGTGAAATGGCTAGTTTCTGATAAGGTTCAACAAGTGGACTACAAAAACAGAAAATTAACCACTCAATCTGGATATAGAATTCAAATTTTTATTGGTCCACTAGACCAAGCCAAAAAATTTAGACAAGACTACATAGCAGCCCATCCCGGCAGCCTCATTTATTTGTCTCAAAATATCCCGGATCATGTATTGCGCCTTGGCAATTATCTATCCAAGAGTGAAGCACGCGACGATCTTAAGGAAGTTAGAAAAGAAATTCCGTCTGCTTTTATAGTAGACGATATGGTTGAGCCTCCCAGAATTGATTTGAAGGATTGACGAGTATCATAATTGGCTCGTTCCACTCCAATTACATTTGAAAAAAAATTGTTATGCCTATATATCATCAACTCGGAAAAATCCCACACAAAAGACACACTGCTTTTGAAAAACCCAATGGTGGCATTTATTACGAACAGCTTTTTGGCACTGAGGGATTTAGTGGAATGTCTGCTCTTCTCTACCATGTCCATCGACCTACAATGATCAAGTCATTTGGTGAACCTAAAGATGTATCTCCCAAAGCTGCAATAGAAAAGAATATTACACCTTACATGCTCAAAGGTTTTCAATCCGCTCCCAAAGCGGATTTCCTAGAAAGCAGAAACGTTGTTCTTTTTAACAATGACCTTCACATCAGTGTAGCAGCGCCTCAGCAAAGCATGACCGATTACTTTTATAAAAATGCAGATGCAGATGAAGTAATATTTGTTCATGAAGGAACAGGGACTTTGCGCACTATGGTTGGGAATTTAAAATTTGAATATGGCGACTACTTGGTTATTCCACGTGGTATGATATACCAAATTTCTTTTGATACTGCACAAAATCGTTTATTGATCGTCGATAGTTTTTCGCCAGTAGTGACTCCCCATCGTTACCGAAATGAATTTGGCCAAATGTTAGAGCATTCACCATTTTGCGAACGAGATATTAGAAGACCTTCTGATTTAGAAACACATGATGAAAAAGGTGACTTCACCATCAAGATCAAAAAACAAGGAATGATGCATGAACTGGTATATGCCAGTCATCCCTTTGATGTGATTGGATGGGACGGATACAATTATCCTTACGCCTTTTCCATCCATGATTTTGAACCCATCACAGGGAGAGTGCACATGCCGCCTCCCATTCACCAAACTTTTGAAGCGCACAATTTTGTCATATGCTCTTTTTGCCCGCGTATGTACGATTATCATCCCAAGGCAATTCCAGCACCATACAACCACAGCAATATTGATTCAGACGAAGTGTTGTATTATGTAGACGGTGACTTTATGAGCAGAAATCACGTGGAAAAAGGATTCATTTCCTTACATCCTGGAGGAATTCCACATGGACCACATCCGGGAGCTTATGAAAGAAGCATTGGCCAAAAGGAAACGCTTGAATTGGCTGTCATGGTGGATACGTTCAAGCCTTTGAAATTGACGCAAAGTGCAGTGGATATGCAACTAGAAAATTACTATCAATCTTGGTTAGAAAACTAAAATTATGATTACAGACAATACATCGCAAAAACTCGAGAAAATCTTCACCGATGCGCAAGATTTTCTTCCTATCCTAGGAACTGACTATGTAGAATTGTACGTAGGCAATGCCAAACAAGCCGCTCACTATTACATGAGCGCATGGGGTTTTCAACCCGTAGCATACGCAGGATTAGAAACTGGATTAAAAGACAGGGTTTCTTACGTTTTAGAACAAGGAAAAATTAGATTGGTTTTGACCTCACCTTTGCAACAAGACGGTCCCATTAACGCACACATCAATGCGCATGGCGACGGAGTTAAAGTTGTTGCATTGTGGGTGGATGATGCCAAATACAGTTGGGAACAAACCACCCAACGCGGTGCAAAAAGCAATATGGAACCCATTGTCATGAAAGACAATGATGGTGAAGTTGTTGTTTCGGCTATTCATACATACGGCGAAACCTTGCACTACTTCATCGAAAGAAAAAATTACAACGGTGTATTCTTACCGGGTTATCAACCTTGGAAACCTGACTTTACTGCAACAGATGCGGGATTACTTTTCATCGACCACATGGTGGGCAATGTTGGATGGAACGAGATGAATACTTGGGTAGACTTTTATGCCAAAGTAATGGGCTTTACGCAATTGGTGAGCTTTGATGACAAAGACATCAGTACAGAATACACCGCTTTGATGAGTAAGGTAATGGCCAACGGTAATGGTCGAATCAAATTCCCTATTAACGAGCCCGCTGAAGGAAGAAAGAAAAGTCAGATTGAAGAGTACATTGATTTCTACAACGGCGCAGGAGTTCAGCATATAGCTGTTGCCACTGACAATATCATTGAAACAGTAAAACGTTTGAAAGCTGGAGGTGTTGAGTTTTTGTATGTTCCACCATCCTATTATGATGATGTATTGGATCGCGTTGGTCAGATTGATGAAGATTTGGCGCCATTGAAAGAATTGGGCATATTAATCGATCGCGATGACGAAGGTTATTTGTTGCAATTGTTTACAAAGCCTGTGTTGGATCGCCCTACTATGTTCTTTGAAATCATTCAAAGAAAAGGAGCGAGAAGTTTTGGTAAAGGAAATTTCAAAGCGTTGTTTGAATCTATCGAGCGCGAGCAAGAGCGTCGCGGTACGCTTTAATTATAAATATTCTGGTAATCAAAAAAGCCCGCAAAAGCGGGCTTTTTTAATGTTTCTACTTGGCTTAAGCAGCAATACCCATGTTGCGCAAATGCGCATAATGAGATGCAACTGCGCCGATAAAGGTTTTGTACTCGTGGTATTGTACACCAAATTCCTTACAAGTATCTTTCACGATTGCACTGATTTTTGGATAGTGTACGTGAGAAATACGAGGGAACAAATGGTGCTCAATTTGATGATTTAAACCACCTGTGAAGAACAAAATAATTTTGTTACTTGTAGCAAAATTGGCAGTCCCTTTTAATTGTGTCACTGCCCATTCGTCTTCTGTAGATTTATCGTCAGCGTTCATAAAGGACGTATGCTCTACAACATGAGCTACTTGAAAGACCAAAGCTATTAAAATGCCCGTAGTAGCAGCTGCGATTGCAAAACCCACTAGAGCCTTGGCCCAACCGACAACAATGATTGGAATAACCAACGCGATAACCAAGAAACCAACTTTTCCAATCCAAAAAGATATATGAGAACCAAGACTCATTTTTCTGAATTTGACTCCGCCAACTTTCTGACTGAAATACTTTTCAAAATCAGCCCACCAAATCCAATTCAAATATGTCATGAAATAAAAGAAGGAAACATACAAGTGTTGGAAGCGGTGCATTTTCTTTTTCTCTTGGAATGTGTTGGTCCGGATATACGGCTCGATATCGATATCGTCATCCAAACCTTCCACATTGGTGAAACTGTGGTGAACCAAATTGTGTTTGATTTTCCAAAGGTTGACGTCACCTCCCATGAAGTTCAAACTGAAGCCCATCACGTTGTTTACCCATTGGTGCTTTGAGAAAGCGCCATGCGCACCATCATGCATCACATTAAAACCAATTCCAGCCAACAAAAGTCCCATGGTTATACAAAGCAGGATACTCCACACTCCTACAGGAACCACCCACAACATCAACCAATAATTGACAACTGCAGCCACAATGTATAACATTGCTTTTGACCACAACTTCCAACCACCGGACATATCGATTTTGTTATTCTCGAAATAATCGTACACTCTTTTCTGCAGTGTGTCGAAAAAAGGATGTTGTACTTTGTTGTAACTAAAATTGCTCATTTTAATTTTTTACTAGTTTTTCTTTTTGGCTACTCCACTAAAAAATTTCTTCTTGGCTCCACCAGCACTACTTCCACCATTTGATGAATTAGATCTACCACCTTTAAATGAAGATCCACCTCCACTGTAGTTTCTGTCTCCCCCGCGGTCGTTAGAACGTTCTGGACGGTCATTTCCACCTTCGTTACTTCTTCCGCGACTTTCTCCAACTCTACCTCTACTATCGTTTCTGCTATCACCACTTCTTCCGCGGCTGTCACCGCTTCCACCACCTCTTCTGTTTCCACCACCATATCTTCCACCACCGCTGCGACCCTTGTAACCTCTACTTGGACCACCGCTTCTTCCGCCACCACGATTTGGTTTCTCTAAAACCTCTGCCAATTGATTGTCCAAAAGTACGAAAGGATGGTCCGTTGTCTTCGTCAACTCCATGCTTAAGTGCTTCTCAATTTCGTGCAATATATCACGATCATCCTCACAACAAAAAGAAATTGCTTTACCAAATGCGCCTGCTCTTCCTGTTCTTCCAATTCTATGGACGTAGGTTTCCGCATTTTCAGGCATGTCTACGTTGATAACGTAGGGAAGTTGATCAACATCAATTCCGCGTGACGCAACGTCTGTAGCAACCAATATTCTCGCTTTATTTCTTTTGAAATCACCCAAGGCACGTGTACGCGCTCCTTGGCTCTTATCACCATGGATAGCTACTGCTCTGTATCCTTGCTCTTGCAAATCTTCTTCTACACGATCCGCTCCACGCTTAGTTTTGGTGAAAATCAATACCTGACCCTCAGGATTGTTCTCCAACCAATGGTTTAACATGGCACGCTTGCGATCACGTCTTACCATGAACAACTCCTGTTCGATGCGATCTACTTTTTGTTCAGCCGGCGCAATATCCAATTGCTTGGGATCCTTTAAAATACCCATTGCCAACTTGCGCACATCTGGTGGCATCGTTGCCGAGAAAAACAAAGTTTGTTTTTCTTCTGAACACAATGACTCAATCGTTTTGATATCGTGAATGAATCCCATGTCCAACATACGATCCGCTTCATCCAAAACCAAAGTCTCTACTTTGCCTAAAAATACATGACCTTGGTTGTGTAAATCTAATAAACGACCTGGAGTAGCAATCAATACATCTACACCACGGCGCAAGTTTTTGATTTGCTCATAAGAAGATACACCACCATAAATTACAGTGTGGCGCACTTTCATGTATTTGGAATAATCCCGCAATGAATTGGCAATCTGCATGGCCAACTCGCGCGTTGGTGCAAGAACCAAAGCTTTGATTCCTTTGTCATTTCTACCAACAATTCTTTGTAAAATGGGAAGCGTAAACGCGGCTGTTTTACCAGTTCCTGTTTGCGCACAACCTAGAACGTCGTGGCCTTCAACAGCCCACTCGATTGTTCCTTCTTGTACTGGGGTGGGATTTTCATATCCCGCATCTTTCAATGCCTTAAGGATGGAGTTATCCAGTCCTAATTCTTCAAATGATTTCATAATAAGTTTTTTGTTTTGTCCGAGTTATAACAACTTCTCTCTGATCATATCGAGTCTCATTTACTCGGAAAAACAAAAAAAGAAATCGTAGCCGTACAATTAATTCGCGGCAAAGATAAGGCTTATTAACAGTTTATGCACAAAAAAATCGGCACGAGGCCGATTCACTTGAATTTAATTCCTTGATTAGCAGAATTCTGCATAAACCATTTTTAGATGTTCAGCAATCATATCTGCTGTGCGTCCTTCGATGTGATGGCGTTCTACCATGTGCATCAATTTACCATCTTTAAACAGTGCAATACATGGTGAAGACGGAGGATAAGGCAACATATATTGTCTTGCTCTTACAACAGCATCTTTATCTACACCTGCAAAAGCTGAAACCAACGTTGCTGGTTTTTTTTCTGCGTTCTCCAAAGATTTACGGACGCCTGGGCGCATGCTTCCTGCGGCGCAACCACAAACGGAATTTAACACCATCAAAACAGTGCCTTCTGTGTTTACTGCGGCATCCACTTCTTCAATGGTTGGTGTTTGCTTAAATCCTACGTTATCTAATTCCGCACGCATGGGTGCTACTAACTCTGCTGGGTACATATTCTATTAATTTTTTTTGTAAAGTTCGATTATCTATCATTCAACAAGTGCGACTTTTATCACCCTTGGTTCATTACTTTGGGAACACGGAAATAATACATGTCTTTTTGCGGCGCATTTTTCAAAGCATCCGCTTGAGAAATTTCTTGTTTTACTTCATCTGATCTGAGAACATTGGTTGCCGTTTCATTGACAAAAATCAATGGTTCGACGCCCTCTACATCCACTTCTTTGAGCTGATCAATAAAGTCTAACATGTTGGTCAAATCCTTCACCATTTCCGCCTTTGCCTCTGGATTCAATTCCAGCTTGGCCAAATCTGCCAATCGCTCTACTGTTTCGTTATCAATTTTCATAATTCAAAGTTTCCTGAATGGTATTCCAAACTTGATCACGCAAAATTACAACATCTTCATCCGATTTACCAACTGTATTCACGGGCTCATGCACCGTGACTTTGATGAGATGCGGCAATGACGGTTGCCAGAACTTAGCAGGGTCCAACATAACCTTGTAATTAAAATGCCACGTGATTGGAACAATGGGCACTTGACTATCGATAGCCAACTTAAAAGCTCCGTTTTTGAAGCGCATCATTTTTGGCGCATCATCGGGAATGGTGCCTTCGGGATAAATGGCGATGCAATCGCCTCTTTGAAGCGCTCTATTAGCAGCACTCAGGGATTGATGAGCCTCTCTGGGATTGCCGCGATGGACGGGTATATCCTGCTTTCTGAAGAATAATGAAAAGAAAGGCCACTTGAGTAATTCAGCCTTTCCAATGAACAAAAAATAATCTGGAATGACCGCGTACATAAAAACGGTGTCCAAGTAACTCATGTGATTGCTGACCACAACATACGGAACTCCTTTTGGAAAATGATGCCCACCCTGCACTTGCACTGGACAGAACAAAGTCAATCGCAACCACCACGACCAAAATCTTTTCAAATAAAAAGAAGCTTTGAAAGCCTTGACGTGCAGCAATACCCAAAAAAATGGATATAGTACAATCAGGCTCGACCAAAACATCGCACCAATCCACAACTTGTAGAGCAAGTAAACCGGTGACAATATTTTTTTCATTTTAATTCTTCACCAATATCGATAATTCATCCAACTGCTTTTGATCGATAACCGATGGCGCATCAATCATCACATCACGTCCGCTATTGTTCTTTGGAAATGCAATGAAATCACGGATGCTATCTGACCCTCCAAACAATGAACAAAGTCGATCGAAACCAAATGCAATTCCACCATGGGGTGGTGCGCCATATTCAAACGCATTCAACAAGAAACCAAACTGAGCTTGCGCCTCCTCCGGAGTGAATCCCAATAGATCAAACATTCTTGCTTGAACATTTCTATCATGTATACGAATGGAACCTCCACCCACTTCCACTCCATTGATGACAAAGTCATAAGCATTGGCATTGACAGCACCTGGATCAGTATCTAAAAGCGCAATATGCTCAGGTTTGGGAGAAGTAAATGGATGGTGCATCGCAAACCAACGTTTGGCTTCTTCATTCCATTCTACCAACGGAAAGTCTACTACCCAAAGTGGTTTAAATACCTCTGGATTGCGGAGTCCCAATTGATTTCCCATGTGCAAACGAAGTTCGCCCAATTGTTTGCGTGTGGTATGGGTATCTCCAGAAAGAATCAAAATCAAATCACCTTCTTGAGCACCCATTTGGGCTGCAATCTCTTTCCACTGTTCTTGGTTGTAAAATTTGTCAACAGACGACTTGAATGCGCCTTCAGGTTGACAAAGACAATACACCAATCCCTTTGCGCCGATTTGTGGGCGTTTCACCCACTCGGTAATTTCATCTAATTGTTTGCGCGTATATGTTCCAGCACCTTTGGCCACAATTCCCAATACCGATTGTGCAGCATCAAAAACTTGGAAACCTTTGTTTTGCATCAATGCCGAAAGGTCATTGAACTTCATATCAAAACGAACGTCTGGCTTATCCGATCCATAAAACTTCATGGCATCGGCGTAGGTCATGTGGGGGACATTTTCTAATTCGATTCCCTTTACATCACGGAATAATTTTTTTACTAGACCTTCGAACATATCCAAAATATCTTGCTGCTCTACAAAGGCCATCTCACAATCGATTTGAGTGAACTCAGGTTGGCGATCGGCGCGCAAATCTTCATCGCGGAAGCAACGAACGATTTGATAATATCTGTCATATCCACTCACCATCAACAATTGTTTGAAGGTTTGTGGTGATTGAGGCAATGCGTAAAATTGACCAGGATTCATGCGGCTTGGAACTACGAAGTCACGCGCGCCTTCTGGTGTTGATTTGATTAAATACGGCGTTTCAATTTCCAAGAAACCTTGTTGATCCATGTAGTTTCTTGCCACGATGCCCATGCGGTGACGGAGCATTAAATTGTTCTTCAAAGGATTTCTTCGAAGATCCAAGAATCTCCATTGCATGCGCAAATCGTCACCACCATCACTATCGTCTTCAATCGTAAAGGGAGGAGTTTTGGAGGCATTTAATAATTCAAATGCAGTCACTTGAATTTCGATATCCCCAGTAGGCATTTGCGCATTCTTAGAATGGCGTTCGATAACCACACCTGTCGCTTTTACAACAAACTCGCGACCCCATTTGCGCGCTTCCAAACAAAGTGCTTCATGCGTTTCCATGTTAAACGCCAATTGGGTAATTCCGTAGCGATCACGAAGATCAACGAAAGTCATTCCCCCCAAATCTCGGCTGCGTTGAACCCAACCGCTTAAGGTTACTGTTTGTCCAATGTGTTCAGCGCGAAGCTCTCCGCAAGTATGTGTACGATGCATAAAATAAAATTGAGGAACAAAGATAAGGAAAGGTGAATCAGTAAATCGGTGGATTGGTAAATCCGATTGATCCGCATATAGGTGGATCGGTGGATCAGCAAAGCCTAAAAATTGATTTACTGATTCATCGCTAGGGCGAATGTTTATTCGCCATGGATTCAAATCATGGCTTTTCCTTGATTAATATTTACTCTAATCAAACGCTCAAAATATTTGAGCAAACAACAAATAATATTAAAATGATCTAATTTGTAATTTTTGTAGAAAGTTTATTCTATTATTTTCGCTTCATGCCCAAGCCCTTGCACCACATTGATCCTATTCTTATGCATTCACTTAAGATGAAGTTGCAATCGGACATGGGTGTATTGGTTAGGAATTTTACAGACTGTAAGCGACTTTCTAATCAAATCCTTTTACTCAGAAAAGAAAGAGTCTCTCCCTCTACTTTGTATCGTCTCTTTTTTGCCAGAGAAAACAATAATCACTTTTATCTCTCCACTTTGGATTTGTTGGTGCACATTGTTTACCACAATAAAACTTGGAATCAATTCTCTGAAGAGTATTTGGAGTCTCAATCCAAACTAAGTTTTATCGGTATTCATTTACAAAAGCAGGCCGTTCCATCTTTGTTGGAAAGATGTATAGAGTTCAATGCTTGGAAACCTATCTGCCAATGGTTTGAAGACTTATCAGGTGATTCTCACTCGATGCAAAATTCATTACTCTTGGATAACATTGGATTTCATCTTCGAAATGTTTTAGAGGCTCACCCAGAATGGGAGAAAAAATTTTATGAAAAAACCGCTCATTTTCCATTTGTCAAAACTTCCTTTTTTGAAATCGGTACAGACCCTGATTTTTCTTTGAAAAATTCAGCATTAAGTTTTAAATATTACCGCAATGCTTTGGATCCAAAATCAATGCTATTTGAAAATGATTCATTTTACATTGACACGTTAGAATGCCTATACTTGTTTAAGAAAAAAGATTCAAACGCCATTAATTTTTATAACAACATCAAATCCAAGTATGCGCATATTCAAAGTTTAAAGAATAATATACACATCTTTAATTTATCCCGTTTTTGGATATTAGAATTACACGCGTTTAAATTCAGAAATGAGCCTTGGAAGAGCTTTCCATGGGACAGCTTGGTTAACCGAGTGGAACGGATTTTTGCTCAGCTCGATGACTTTGAGCAACGCATTACGCGCTTCATGATTCTTGATGCTTGCTTGTACACCGGAGTTCCTAAAACTATCATTGAAATGTTCCTTGTCGTATTAAAAATTCAGGAGCTTCCAAAATTCAATGAAACTAAATTGCGGTATTATTTGGAACAGATTGATCCCAATGGCACTCGCTGGCGAAAACAATTTTCTCATTTCTAAATTTCTGAATCAAAGTTGACAAGAAAGATTAACTTTGAGATATGAAAACAGTTGTCGACTATTTGAGTTCTATTGATCCGGTATGGGCAGCGTTTTATGCGACATGCTTTACCTGGTTAGTAACAGCAGCAGGAGCTGCCTTGGTATTTTTATTTAAAACCCTTCACCGCAAATGGCTTGATGGCATGTTGGGCTTTACGGGGGGCGTTATGATTGCCGCTAGTTTTTGGTCATTGTTGAATCCTGCAATTGAGATGAGTCCTGGTGAAGGATTTATGAAAGCGATTCCAGCTGCTGTTGGATTTGCCGCTGGTGCATTGTTTTTATTTGCATTGGACAAATGGCTTCCTCACTTGCATTTGAATTTCCCTGAAGAAAAAAAAGAGGGAGTACAAACCAAACTTCAAGGTACTATTCTTTTGGTATTGGCCATTACGCTGCATAATATTCCTGAAGGTCTTGCAGTAGGAGTCTTGTTCGGAGGTGCAGCTGCAGGGGTTCCCGAGGCTACCATTGGCGGTGCTGTAGCATTGGCATTAGGTATAGGATTACAAAATTTTCCCGAAGGAATAGCTGTTTCCTTTCCTCTAAGAAGATTGGGATTGTCTCGAAAAAAGAGTTTTTTCTATGGTCAGCTTTCTGCCATTGTCGAACCTATAGCCGGTGTCATTGGTGCGCTCGCTGTCATGCAAATGTTGCCCATTCTCCCCTACGCATTGGCATTTGCCGCTGGTGCGATGATTTATGTCGTAGTAGAAGAAGTAATTCCAGAGACTCAGCAGGACAAGTACACAGATATCGCTACTTTGGGCTTCATTGCTGGCTTTTTGGTTATGATGATGTTGGATGTAGGACTTAGCGCTTGATGATGGCAGAAATTGAATTTACAGGAACCATACAAAACGCAGGGGGCGGTGGCGCATATATCTTATTTCCCTTTGATACTTTGGAAGTGTTTGGAAAGAAAAATTTGATTCCTGTTATTGTTACTTATGACAATTCAATTGAATACAGAGGTCGTATTGCCAACATGGGGGAAGGCCCTATGGTTCCAATATTAAAAAGCGTCCGCGAGCAACTGAAGAAAGAATTTGGTGACTCTATTCATGTGCGCATCGTTTTAGATACTAGTGAGCGCAAAGTAGAAATTCCAGAATGGCTTACGGCCATTTTTAAAGAAAATCCTGCCATCAAGATCAAGTTTGAAAAGTTGAGTTTCACCCATCAAAAAGAACATTTGCGGGCAATTGAGGAGGCAAAAAAAGAAGAGACTAAAAAGAGAAGAATAGAAAAAATGATCGAGATCCTTGCAGCAAAATGAAGTACCTCACCCTCATTAGACATGCAGATGCGAGTCCTGCCAAATTAGGGCAATCTGACTTTGATCGACCACTGTCTGCATTGGGCACGCGGCAAGCTATGGATCAATTTGATGAACTGATCCTCGCTGATCAACCCAAAATTTATTTCAGTGCTGCCCACAGAACGATGCAAACTGCGGAACTTTTAGAGCTAAGACATCCTGCTCTAGAGATGCATGCGCGAAAGGATCTTTATAATGCCGATCTTGATCAATTGATAGAAATTATTGAGGAATTGTGGAATGAACATCATGTGGTGATCATAGCCCACAATCCCGGCATTACTCAACTTTATTATTACCTCACGGAAAATTGGAGCCCTTTTGATACCTGTGCGATTGCACAACTTGAATACGATGAGGAGTTACCATTTCACAGCTCACGCGGAAATTTAAAGCGCTTTTCCTTTTTCAACCCTCAAACATCTCCATGAAAAAAGAACAAAATTATTGGTGGATATTAATCCTAATCATTGCCATTGGTGGTTTGGTTTATCTATTTAGGAAAATATTGTTGTACATGGTTTTGGCTGCAGTGGTAGGCTTTGTGGGAGATCCATTGGTAGATCAATTTGAAAAAATCAAATTGGGTCAAAGAAAAATGCCCCGCTGGATTGGGGCTATTTTAACCTTGAGCATTATGCTTGCTGTGCTCACGGGAATAATTGCCCTATTCTTTCCATTGATTCAATCAGAGATTGCAATGATTCAACAAATTGATATCAATCAAATCGAACAGAACCTTTCCATTCACTTTCCCCATCAAATGCAATGGCTTCATGACAACGGCATACAATCTGAAGCCTACCTTACTCTATTTGAAGAAACACAGCAAAGGCTAAGTGTTTCCTACTTTTCCGCCTATTTTTCCGATGCACTGAGTTGGATTTTTGCCGTTGTTGGCGGTTTTATTTCTGTACTCTTCATGTCCTTTTTCTTTTTGAAAGACGAAGAATTGTTTTACAAAATACTTCTCTCTGTGACCCCCGATCAGCACGTAGAAAAAATGAAAAATATTGTTATTCATACCAAAAAAACATTATCCCGATATTTTGGTGGATTGATTATTCAGATAATTCTCATGACCATTATGGTAGGTATTGGTCTGAGTATCGCACAAGTTCCTAACGCGTGGTTGATAGCCCTATTCTCTGGACTCATGAACGTTATTCCTTATATGGGACCTTTGATTTCGTTTGGCTTTGCATTACTCATTGGAATCTCATCCTCTCTCTCTGTCCAGGGATCAGAGAGCATGAGTGGATTAATCATGGGTATAGCTATGGTTTATTTGATTGCGCAATGCATCGATGCGTTTTTGGTTCAGCCATTAATCCTAGGAGGAAGTATTCGAGTTCATCCATTGGAGCTCTTTATAGTACTCATGGCGGCCGCTACCGTAGGCGGAATTCCCGCGATGGCCGTGGCATTGCCGGTTTATACCATCCTGCGAATTGCAGCTAGAGAATGGCTTATTGAATTTAAATGGGTAAAACAATTGACCCAAAACATGTAATTTATTCGGGCCATAGGCCTCCCCTGCTTTATCTTTGTATCCCGTAATCCTATTTTCCATTACGGGCATGTCCAACAACACAAAATATATCTTTGTAACCGGCGGTGTTACATCATCATTAGGTAAGGGAATCATCTCTGCCTCACTTGCAAAACTCTTACAGGCCAGAGGCTACAAGGTAACTATCCAAAAGCTTGATCCCTACATCAACATAGATCCAGGAACTTTAAATCCTTACGAACATGGAGAGTGTTTTGTGACCGATGATGGCGCTGAAACTGATTTGGACTTGGGTCATTACGAGCGTTTTTTGAATGTTCCCACTTCCCAAGCCAACAACATTACTACAGGTAGAATTTACCAAAGTGTGATTGAGAAAGAAAGACGTGGAGAATATTTGGGCAAGACCGTGCAGATTATTCCACACATCACCGATGAAATCAAAAGGTGTATTCAAATTTTGGGGAACAAGAAAAAGTTTGATTTTGTCATTACTGAAATTGGAGGAACTGTTGGGGACATAGAAAGTTTGCCATACATCGAAACTGTTCGTCAGTTGATGTGGGAAAAGGAACAAGATTGCATCGTGATTCATTTGACCCTGGTGCCCTATTTGAACGCAGCAGGTGAGTTGAAAACCAAGCCGACACAGCACAGCGTAAAAATGTTGTTGGAGAATGGGGTTCAGCCGGATATTTTGGTTTGTCGCACTGAGCACCCACTGGGAGATTCAGTAAGGTCTAAGATTGCCAAGTTTTGCAACGTCACCACAGATGCGGTTATTGAGAGTATTGATGCACCAACCATTTATGACGTTCCGATTTTGATGCAAAACGAGAAATTGGATGAAGTGGTATTGAAGAAGTTGCATGTTAAGTCAACTCAAAAACCTGATCTTACCCAATGGAATCAATTTTTGAAACGATACAAAGAACCCAAGCATGAGGTAAATATTGGATTGGTGGGTAAGTATGTTGAATTGAAAGACGCTTACAAATCCATTGCTGAAGCTTTTAATCACAGTGGAGCCGCCAATGAAACCAAGGTGAATCTTCATTGGATTCATTCAGAGGAGCTACTACCTAAAAATGTCGCAGCGACATTGAAAGGATTAGATGGCATTTTGGTTGCGCCAGGATTTGGATCAAGAGGAATTGACGGGAAGTTGGAAGCCATCAAATATGTTCGAGAAAATAACATTCCGTTCTTTGGTATTTGTTTGGGTATGCAGATGGCTACCATTGAATTTGCGAGAAACGTTTTGGGTTGGAAGGATGCGCACAGCACGGAGATGAAAGAAAACACCAAGTATCCTGTTATTGCATTGATGGACGAGCAAAAAACAATTGTGAATAAAGGTGGAACGATGCGTTTGGGATCATATACCTGTAAGTTGGACAAGAAATCAAAGGCATACAAGGCTTATGGAACCGATGTTATAGAAGAGCGCCATCGCCATCGCTATGAATTTAACAACGCTTACAAATCTGATTTTGAAAAAGCCGGATTAAAATGCATGGGAATGAATCCCGATACAGGATTGGTGGAGGTAGTAGAAATCCCCACCCATCCTTTCTTTGTGGCTGCCCAATATCATCCTGAGTACAAGAGCACTGTAATGAACCCTCATCCATTGTTTGTTTCATTTGTAAAGGCCGCTTTGGCGCATAAAAAAAGTGTTGTTGCCACACCTAAAAAAGTTGCAGTAAAAACCGTCAAGAAAAAATAATATGGCCAATATGAGTGTGGCAGATTGCTTGAACGCTTTGCCCGATGATCGACGTGAAATCATGGAAAAGTTGATTGCGGTTTTTGATAAAAACTTACCCAAGGGATTTGAAAAAACGCTTTCGTTCGGCATGATTGGATATGTAGTCCCACATTCTACTTACCCAGCAGGATACCATTGCAAACCAGAAGAACCACTTCCCTTTTTGAGTATGGCTTCACAAAAAGCGGCAATATCCTTGTATCACATGGGGATATACGCAGATCAAGAAGTTTTAGATTGGTTTGTTGCGCAATATCCATTGCATTGCAAGACAAAACTTGACATGGGCAAAAGTTGTATTCGCTTCAAAAAAATGGATGATATTCCCTGGAATCTTTTGAGTGAATTAGCCAAGAAATTTACTCCTACGGGTTGGGTAAATCTTTACGAATCTAAGTTTAGAAAGTAAGGTTAAAAAAGGTTTTTGCTAACACGCGTAAATCGTTGGATACACTGTAGTCCTTGGCGTATAACATACTTTGCTTTAACTTTTGGTCTTGGCTTATCTCATTGCTGTATATCTCTACTACAGGCTCTGGCATAGCTGGCAATCCTTCTATTTTTCGATTATATCCCACCCATGTTTTTTTGTAGAATAACACCTGCCAAGCATCTTTAAAATAATGACTTCTCCATTTGCCCATTAAAGCGATCATTGAGAAGAATAAAAGCACAAACAGAGAAGTGACGATATCCAATAACCGCTTTTTCCTTTTATTTTCCGGCAACGTGATAGAATTGATATCCACCATCACTTGACTTCCAACACCATCGATAGATTGACTGCCAATTAAAAAATAACTTTCTGGCGGAGCAATTTTCATTTCGACACCTACATGAGACAGTTGACTCATTGCTGCAATAATCGATTCAGAAGAAACATCCTTGGCACAAAATACAACATCGGTAATTTTTTCTATTCGCACTTTAGCAGAAAGTGTTTGACCTGAAACTCCCTGCATAAAATCATCTGAGTTCATTCTAGCATGAGCAAATCCCTCCGGTTGGCTCATTAACTTTAACACCCTAAAACACTCAGTCTCTGATCCGACAATCAGCACATTTTGTTCTGTTTTCTTCCCTCGTTCTTTCCACCACAACCAGATCTTTCTATTGATCCAAAAAACCAACATAGCGAGAATCGATCCAGCTATAATTAGCAATCGGGAGAATCGCCATGTTTCAGGAAGCAGGCTATAGATTAACAAGACATATATAGCAGCTTTACCAATAGCTATCCAAGTTTTATTGGGCTTTACAGGACGATCGTACAATCCTTGCAGCCAAGCCTGTACCAACCAAAAAATCCCAGTTACAGCAAAGGCAGGAATGGCTATTTGATTGGGTATATCGATTCCTGTTGATTCTGAATACAAATCTTTGATGACCCACCACAAGGATAAGGTTAGCAACAGATCGGCAACAGGAAATGACAATGTGGAAACTATTCTTTTGCAGAAACTCAAGCTTGCTCTAAACCAAATAGCCAATTGAAGAAGTAAGCTAAATCCACCCGCATTGGCATTGGAGAAATGCTTCTTGGCAAAAATGTCCATGGCTTGGTAAAAGACGTAGACGTAATTCAAACTTCCCTTTTTGGTACTTTCCCCTTTGTAGTGAATGATTCTTGTATCAGCCAAGTAATAATTCTTGTATCCCCCTTTGAGAATTCGCCAAGAAAGATCAATGTCCTCGCCGTACATGAAAAAATCTTCATCCAACAAGCCTACCTCATCCAAGGTTTTTTTTCGCATGAACATATAAGCCCCGGATAAAATCTCTACTTCATTGTTCTCCATCTCTGAGAGATGACCCATGTAGTAATGATTGATACTTGGCGACTTAGGAAACAATCTATACAAACCTGATATCTTATAAAAAGAAGTCATGGGAAAAGGAATGCCCCGCTTGGATTCAGGTAAAAATTTCCCTGAACCATCTACCATCCTCACTCCTAGCCCACCCCCTTGTGGATGTGCATCCATCCATGTAATACACTTCCTGAATGTATCCTCTTCTACCAGAGTATCCGGATTCAATAACAAAACATATTCACCCTTTGCCAAACGCATGGCTTGGTTGTTGGCTCTAGAAAAACCGACATTCTCTGTATTGGCAATAAGAACAACTTCAGGAAACTTAGATGCCACCATTTTTACGGAATCATCTTTGGAAACATTATCCACTACAAAAACTTCCGCATCAATGCCTACCAGTGCTTTTTGAACACTCATCAGGCATTGCTCCAAAAAATATTGGACATTGTAGTTGACTATGATCACAGACAACTTCATCTCTTCAAAGTCATTTCATAAGGCGTTCGATGGACGATACTCCTGCCTAGGGTTACTTCATCCGTGTATTCCAATTCTCCGCCAACAGCCACACCACGGGCTATGTTAGAGACTTTTAAATCCAATGGACTTAGTTTGCGATACAAGTAAAAAGAAGTAGTCTCACCTTCCATTGTGGCATTTAATGCCAATATCACTTCTTGAGCCTGGTTTTTCTGAACGCGCTCAATAAGAGATTCCACATTCAGATCAGAAGGTGAAATACCTTCCATAGGTGAAATAAGTCCCCCTAGAACATGGTATAACCCGTTGAATTGTCCAGTATTTTCCACTGCTAGCACGTCTCTTATATCCTGAACGACACAGATAGATGTTTTATTGCGTGTTGGATTTTTGCAGATTTCACAGATCACATCGTCTGATAATTGATGGCATTCCTGACAACTTTTGATATTGGCTTTGGCATCTAAGATGCTTTGAGCAAACTTGGAAACTTCCTCTGGTGATTTTCTAATCAAATGCAGAACAAGACGCAAGGCCGTTTTCTTTCCTATTCCAGGTAAGGTGGCCACTTGATCTGCGGCATCATCGATCCAACGAGAAAGATTAGGCATAGGTCAAAGATAATGTTTCCGCGACACGCACTCCATCAATCGCCGCTGAAATAATTCCTCCAGCATAACCTGCACCTTCTCCGCAAGGAAATAAGCCTTGACAATCTGGGTGTTGCAATGAATCTTTATCCCTTGGAATTCTCACAGGAGATGATGTTCTTGATTCTGGAGCCACGAGAATAGCTTCAGGATGCAAATACCCTTTCATTTTTTTTGAAATTTGAAGAAATCCTTGTCGCAAGCTTGTCCCAATAAAACCGGGAAGAACATCATACAAATTTTTATTGACTACACCGGGCAAATAGGAACAACTCGGCAAGTCTTTGGATATCCTTCCGTGCACAAAATCAATGAGCCTTTGAGCAGGAGCCTGCTGCGTTTTCCCACCTTCTTCCCAACACTTTCTTTCCACGGCCTGCTGAAATCGCAATCCTGCAAGAGCTCCATACTGATGAAACTCGGGAATATCTTCCCATTGCACAGGAACCACTATTCCGCTGTTGGCCCATGGATTGTTTCGTTTGCTTGGCGACCAACCATTGGTCACCACTTCTTCCTTATCTGTGGCGCATGGTGCGATGATCCCTCCTGGGCACATACAAAAAGAGTACACCCCTCTGCCATTCACTTGTTCCACCCAACTGTATGCAGCTGGTGGTAAATTTTCCGACTTTACTTCGCAATGATATTGTTGCTGATCAATCCAAGTTTGTGGATGTTCTACTCGGACGCCCAATGCAAAAGACTTGAATTCAATCGACAATTTCTTTTGATCAAAAAATTCAAAAATATCCCGTGCGCTATGTCCGGTTGCTAGAATTATTTTCTCAATTGGAATACACTCTCCACGCTGATTGGTGGCATTGACAATACTTCCCGACTCCATTTGAAAATCAGTAAATTTTGTATTAAAATGCACCTCTCCACCAGACGCAATGATTTGATCACGCATGTTTGCAATCAATTGTGGAAGTTTGTTGGTACCAATGTGCGGATGTGATTGGATTAAAATTTTCTCATCTGCACCAAAATTTACGAGCCACTGCAATATTGATTTTACATCACCTCTTTTGGTGGAACGCGTGTACAATTTTCCGTCAGAATACGTTCCAGCCCCACCTTCACCAAAACAATAATTGGATTCTGGATCCACGAATTGATTTCTGGTAATTTTAGCCAAATCTCTTCTGCGTTGTTTGATATCTTTTCCACGTTCCCAGATGATGGGTTTTATCCCTAATTGAATCAGTTTCAAAGCGGCAAACAAACCAGCAGGTCCTGCACCAATGATCAAAACTTTTCTGTTTGAATTTCCTACAAAAGGAAATTGAGGTGCGGCAAAAGCCAATGGACTATCCTGTGTGTCATGTATCGCCACTTGTAACCGATATATGGGGCGCTTTCTGGCGTCTACACTGGATTTTACAACTGTCGTTTTCCAATCTTTTGGAGAAAGACCAGCTTGCGCGCAAGCTTTTTGATGAATCAGATTCAAATCTTGAATCTCATCAGGTGTAATGGTAATTTCTATGATCTGTTCCATGTCAGTCTATTCAACCGAAAGCTCAAAGATACGACCAATAGGTCGCTTAATTTCCTATCTTCGTTGCCAATATTATGGCAACAGAAATTCGCATTCCCTTCCAACAAGGAAGCCTCACCAAA
>JACCDM010943551.1_pt1 | contig 21184 bp, 10 predicted proteins | sample 7445851 | NCBI WGS metagenome assembly JACCDM01 (sample SAMN15323438, study PRJNA562643) | freshwater metagenome | isolation source: river surface water | place: USA:Blue River Watershed | collected 2017-08-16
GACTTACACGTATTGGCGTGATGCTTCGGCAACGACTTCATTATCGAATTACGCGGCAGTGAGTGCGTCAGGTACGTATTATATTAAAGGCACCAATGCAAACGGATGTTCATCCATTCAACCTGTTACTGTTACGGTGAAGACGTTACCAGTATTGAATATTACTACTCCAGCAGGTGTTTGCTCGCCTTCTACAATTGATTTAACAGCTGCATCAGTAACAGCAGGTTCAAGTTCTTCATTAACTTTGGGCTATTACACAGATTCTGCTGCTGCTCTTGAGTTAGCAAATCCTAGTTTTGTTAATGTAGCTGGAATTTATTATATTAAAGCTACTAATACAAATGGGTGTTCTGTGGTTAAACCAGTACAAGCTAGGATAGATCTGCCTCCAATTATAGCAGTTAATTCACCTATTAAATTATGTGAGAATACTACTTCTTACACTCTAAGAAATTCAGACATTCAGGTTGTTGATTATTCTACTTTTTCATGGGCTTATGACGGTTTTGGCGTGTTAACAAATAGTAATACATTAACCCCAACTTATACACCAAATGCGGCAGATATTAGTAGAGGAAAAGTCACGTTAACCTTAACAGCTACTTTCTGTAATTTATCAACTACCAGGTCAATTGATATAGAATTTGTAAAAATGCCAACGATTGATGTAGGACCAGCAGTAACTATTTGCGAGAATTTAGTGTCTTACGTTATCCCAGACACAGGAGGAACTACAGGGTATTCTACTTTAGCATGGACTTCAACGGGAAGTGCAGGTACTTTTAGCGATACAACTATATTAACACCTACCTATACACCATCTGCTGTAGATATTGCTGCTGGATCGGTTGTACTAACGTTGAGAGTTAATAGCGGGTCTCCATGTAATACAATTTTAACTGCCACAAAAACAGTTACAATTCAGAAGTTACCCGTAATAACAACAGTATCAAGTGCTGAAATTTGTGAAACAGAGAATGTATATGATATAAGTGGTACCACTATTACTAACTTGTACGATGTAAATTCTGTACAATGGACAACTAGTGGTACAGGAAGATTTATATCTTCTACTCGAGGTGTAAACAATCCGTCTTATATCCCATCAGTTGACGATAGAGCGAATGGGTTTGTTACTTTAACTATTTCTGCTACTCCTACAGGTCAATGTACTGATATTCAATCCAAGTCATTTAGACTTAATTTTATTAAATCACCTGTAATCAATGCAGGACCTGATTTGATACAATGTGGAGAACGTTTTCAAATTACAGGAGCAACAGCTGTGACGGGTACCTATAGTAGTTTAAAATGGACTAGAACAGGAGGTACAGGAGTATTTGAAGATGATACAGTACCCAATCCATTTTATATTCCAAGTACTTCGGATATCCAAAATGGATTACCAATTACGTTAACATTAACTGCCACACCAATTTCTCCATGTGTCGTAACTACAGCTTCGGTTTCGTCATTACGATTAAATTTAGTAAAATCACCTGTAATTACAGTCGTTAACCAAGCTTCAATTTGTGAATATGATACCAATGTTACTGTTTTAGGAACTATAATAGAGAATCAGTCGAGTTATGTTTGGACATCGAGTACGGGCACCGTTATTTCAGATATACATGCTAGACAACCTCAAGTTACTCCGAGCTTAGTCGATATTAATCAAGGATTTATGGAATTAACAATAACTGCACAAAATGATGTATGTAGTTTGCCTGTTTCTAGAATAGTAAGAATTAATATTAATAGAAGACCTATTCTAAGAGTTGGAACGACTAGAACAGTTTGTATTAATGATGGTTCAATAATTCCTATTGTGTCTACTTTTGATAGTTCTGTTTTAGATGCCCATGTGACAGGATTACCTAATGGATTGACGGGTGTTTATAATGTAACTAATAGAACATTTACTATTTCGGGCACACCAACGGCTATAGGAACTTTTCCATATATCATTTCTTCAATATCAAGTTGTGGCGAACTAGAATCTGGAGTAATTACGGTTACTGCAAAAACACTTTCATACAAAACCATTAACTATGTTCAGGCAACTTGTCAAAATTCACCTATAGATCCAATTATCATTAATGTATACACAGGTATTTCTAGTGTTACGATTTCTCCAGCTTTACCATCAGGTATTGTATATATTATGAATCCTACAACAGGTATTTTAATTATCTCAGGAACTCCAACAGTAACAGTACCTTCTTTGCAAACGTATACAATTACTCCTGTAGGTACATTTTGTGGTCCAGTAGGAGATAATACGTTCAGTATTAGCGTTAGTCCAGAAGCTACAATTACCTTTTTATCTGATTCTGGATCTTTAGATCAATCTGTTTGTCAGAATGCTCCAATCGTACCTATTACCTTTAGAATAGGAGGAAGCGCAACAGGAATTAATACAAGTTTACTGCCTTCTGGAATCACATTGTCGTATGCGACTTCAACGGGGATTTATACTATCAATGGGAATCCAACTCAAAGCGGAGTGGTTACCATTCCAATTGCAACTACTGGTTGTATCAAAACAGTTAATGCAACTGTAACTAAGATTGATTCTGTAGTATCTATTAGTTTAATTTCAGCCGCAGGAACTGATAGTCAATCAATATGTCAAAATAATTATAATTCCCCAATTCTACCTATTCAATATTTATTGACAGGAGCAACTGGAGTAACTGTTACTGGTTTACCAACCGGAGTAACAAGTACATTTGATATAACTACTGGAATTGTATCTATTGTAGGTGCACCTATTGTATCTGGAATTTTTAATTATCGTATTGAAACTTCTCCATGCCCAATTATAAAGAATGGTGTGTTGAAAGTTTCTACTCCAATATCTATAACAAATGTTAGAATTACCAATGTGACTTGTAGTGATAGTAATGATGGTAAAATTGAATTAACTATTGTAGGAGGAGATTCGAGTAGCTACGCCATTCATTGGACTGGTCCAAATGGATTTCAACAAAATCAAGCGAGTATAACAGGTTTGTATTCGGGAGATTATACAATTACAGGGACTGATGCTATTGGGTGTCCAATACCATCAAATACTTATACGGTTTTACCTGTTCTTCCTGTAAAAATTACATTACAATCGTCTACCAATGTCAATTGTTCAGGATCTCTAGGTTGTGCTAATTTCAATGTTACTGGAGGAAGTGGAACTTATAACTCATTTGTTTTACAGTTTTTAGATCCAATATCACAGACATTACGAACAGTTGTTCCATTAAATAACAATTACTTTAATATTTGTAATTTACAAGCAGGATTATATTATTTAACAGCTAGTGATACCAATAATTGTACTACAAGTCCGTATCCATTTACAATTTATGATTACGGAAACTTAAGTATCGATGCGATTAATTTAGACGATAGTTTGTGTGCAAATACTCCAGGCAAGATTAAAGTTACCGTATCTAGTCTAGATCCAAATCTTACCTTCTATTATAATAATGTAATTGTACCTCATTCGAGTGTGGGTAATAATGTATACGAATTGTCTATAAATAATCCTACAACACCTACAGGAATCATTAAAGTGTTAAATCAACAAAATTGCTGGGATACTACAACAATATCGACAACATTAACTAGTCCAACTCAATTAAACTACACCTCTACAAATCTTGCTACCTATGGTGTTATTTCAGTGAATGAAAGTGTGAAGTTTACTAACGGATTGACTACATCTAATATTCCTGCCGAATACGATTACATCGTTTGGGATTTTGGTGATAATAGCCCGTATAGTGTGTTTTATAATCCAAGGGATATTAATTTTAATAGTTCTGGAGAAAGCATTACAACAGCCTTCCATACCTATGCATTAGATGGTTTGTATCCAGTAACATTAACAGTCTATAATAAGTTTGGCTGTTCTCGTTCTATTACTGAAATTGTGACTGTAGGTCAAGGTGCAGGTATTATGTTGCCAACCGCTTTCTCTCCAAATAATGATGGAATAAATGATCTGTTTCGACCTTCTTTATTAGGGTTAAAAGAAGTAAGTATGTATATCTATGATAATTGGGGTAATCTTATTTATGAAGTGAGTTCTGATACTGCTTCTCTACCTGTAGATTGGGGCTGGAATGGAATTGAAAAAGTAAATTCAGAACCAGTTAATGGGACCTATCGTTACTATATTATGGCTAAAACAATCAATGATACAATAATTGAAAAAGAAGGTCAATTTATCCTTATTAAATAAAAAACTATGAAAACTAAATATATATATATCTTTCTTTTAGTAATTTTTTATCAAAATTTATTAGCTCAAGATTTTACAATGAAGAATCAAAATAAAGTCATAGGTACTTTAAATCCAAGTTTTTATGGATTTGGAGATTCTTCAAAAGCAGGAATTATATACAGCACAGAAGGATATAATGAGGGAAGTAAGATTGAGAACCGATTCGGATTTGCAAATCATTATTTTGAGAACAGTGAGTTCTCATTAGCCTTGGATGTCAATTCTACAAAAATTACTCAATTAGGTTTTTCAACTACTCAAGCCAATGTACATTATATTTATAAGGCACAATTGTCATATGAATGGACTTTTAATCCTTCTATATCTGTTGGTTATGGAAATAGTCGATTGGATTATTCTTCTTTAGTATTTGAAGATCAAATTAATGTATTGACAGGTTATATTGCAGGTGTTTCTATAGACCCAGTTAATATTGATAATAAAATTAATTACATGGATATTGGAGCAGGAGCCGTAGTTCATAATAACCGTAATATGTTTTTTGGATTGAATTTAAAACACATTAATCGTCCTGAAACATCATTCAATAGTGAAGCGAGTAATAAAAAAGATATGTTTATGTCATTACAAATGGGGTATGAAAAAGATTTGAATCCGTATGGTCAAAGTGCTTTTTTACCTGAAAATTCGTATCTGTATTTATTCAATTCTTTTTCCAAACAAGGAACAAAAACGCGATTTGATTTGTATCAAGAAGCTATTTTAGGCAATATATCTTTTGGTGTCAATGAGCATTTTAATCAATACGATGGATTTTCGGTTTCACAGGTTGGAACCTCAATGAGTGTTTTTATTGAAGAGATTGAAGTTGGGGCTAATTATTCATTTGATATTGGAAGTAAAAAGATAGGAGGAACGACCTACAGTACTTTTGAATTGTATGTCACTTTTGATTTTAACCCATTTAAGAAAAATCGAAGAGGAAATAATAGCCGATTTTATGATATGCAATAAATCGGATTGTATTTTAATTAAAAAAGGCTACCATTTGGTAGCCTTTTTTAATTTATTTTAGTCACTAATTTTAGTATAAATCTGGAAATTGAGAAGGATTTACTTCATTCATCATAGCGTAAATTTTTTCAAAGATATCTTCTGCTGAAGGTTTTGAGAAATAATCACCATCGGTTCCATAAGCCGGTCGATGTGCCTTAGATGTCAAGGTTTGTGGTTTACTATCTAAATACGAATATCCATCTTGTTCTTCGATAATTTGTTGTAAGATATAAGCCGTGGCTCCTCCAGGAACGTCTTCATCAATCACTAATAAACGATTCGTTTTAGCGATACTTTTTACAATATCCTTATTAATGTCAAAGGGTAATAAAGATTGAATATCAATTACCTCACAATCAATACCTATTTCCGCTAATTCATTAGCAGCTTGTTCCACTAATCGTAAAGTAGAACCATAAGAAACCAAAGTTATATCTTTTCCTTCTCGAAGCGTTTCTACAACCCCAATAGGTGTTTTGAATTCGCCATAATTCAAAGGTGCTTTCTCTTTTAATCGGTACCCATTCAAGCATTCTATTACCAAAGCAGGTTCGTCAGCTTCTAAAAGGGTGTTGTAAAATCCAGCAGCTTGGGTCATATTTCGAGGAACCAAAACGTGAATTCCTCTAATGGCATTAATAATCATTCCCATTGGTGAACCAGAGTGCCAAATGCCTTCTAATCGATGCCCTCTTGTACGAATAATTAATGGTGCTTTTTGTCTACCAGCTGTTCGGTATTGTAAAGTAGCTAAATCGTCACTTAAAATTTGAATAGCATACAACAAATAATCTAGATATTGAATTTCAGCAATTGGACGTAATCCTCTTAGAGCCAGTCCAATTCCTTGTCCAATAATAGTTGCTTCTCGAATACCAGCATCAGTAACACGTAATTCGCCGTATTTCTCTTGCATACCTTCTAAACCTTGGTTCACATCGCCAATATTTCCGGCATCTTCACCAAAAACTAAAGCTTCAGGGTATTTGGTAAACAAAGCATCAAAATTGTCTCGTACAATCATACGACCATCTGTATCTGCGATAGTATTTTCGTTGTACTTAGGTGTTATTGGCTGTACAGAGTATATGTTGGCATTGGATTCAGAATGCAAATGGCTACTGAATTTTTTCTGAGTCACTTCAGTATAATTCTGAATCCATTTTGAAACTTCTGTTTTTCCACTTTCGTTAATTAACAAACGCAATACTTTACGAGCCGTACCTAAAATCTCCTTTTTTAATGGATCTTTAATGTTTTTTAAAATAGCAGCGTATTGAAGAATTTTAGTTTTATTCTGACTAGTTTCGGCTACTCGTTCAAGTAGTGATAGTAGTTCTTTTTGTTCGTTTAAAATAGGATCGATAAACTCTTTCCAAGCTTCTTTTTTTCCTTCAAGGACTTCTTTTTTAGCTAGTGCGTCTATTTCGTCTAATTCTTCTGGAGAAGCAATATTGATAGCAATCATCCATAGTTTCATTTGGCGGATACAATCAAAATCTTTTTCCCAAGTCAATCTTTCGGCACTTTTGTAACGCTCATGCGAACCGGAGCTTGAATGACCTTGTGGTTGTGTTAATTGAGATACATGAACCAATACAGGCACATGTTCTGTTCTAGCTAGATCTTCCGCTTTTTGATAGGTTGCTATCAAGTCGGCATAATCCCAACCCTTTACTTTTAAGATTTCAAATCCGTTTGTTCCTTCTTCTCTTTGGTACCCTTTTAAAATTTCAGAAATACTTTCCTTTGTAGTTTGGTGTTTTGCATGCACAGAAATTCCATATTCATCATCCCAAACACTCATCACCATTGGTACTTGTAACACGCCAGCGGCATTTATAGTTTCAAAGAAAACACCCTCAGAAGTACTGGCATTGCCAATGGTACCCCAAGCAATTTCATTTCCTTCGTTAGAAAAGTTAGAGGCATTTGTTATTCCTGCAACTTGGCGGTATATTTTTGAAGCATAGGCTAGCCCTAAAAGGCGAGGCATTTGTGCTGCCGTTGGTGAAATATCTGAACTTGAATTTTTTTGCTCTGCTAAATTTTTCCAGGATCCATCTTCATTTAAACTATGAGTTACAAAATGCCCCCCCATTTGTCTTCCTGCGGACATGGGTTCATAATCCAAATCAGTGTGTCCGTATAAACCAGCAAAGAATTGTTTTATGGTCAATTTTCCTATCGCCATCATGAATGTTTGATCACGATAGTAACCAGAGCGGAAATCACCCTCTTTAAAAGATTTAGCCATTGCCAATTGAGGAACTTCTTTTCCATCGCCAAAAATGCCAAATTTAGCCTTTCCAGTTAGTACTTCTTTACGTCCAAGTAAACTACATTCTCTACTTGTTATAGCAATTTTGTAGTCATTTAGAACTTCAGTTTTGAAGTCTTCAAACGTTAATGTTGTATTGGTTTTTTCTTTTATCATAATTGAAAAGGATGACATAATGTACAAATCTAATTAAAAACTACTTATTTTCATACTATGTCTGAAAATTAAATTTAGTTTTTTGTAATCATTTTGCACATTTCAGACTTTTTGTTGAATTATTATTTGTGAAAATATAATTTGTTAAATAAATATGTAATTTATTTCAAATAAATTGCAGATCCTTAAAACCACTTTCTGTTGAAAAGATTGATTAACGTTTTAGGTGAAAAAGTGACAACAAAACGTATTTTTTCGTTATAATTTCTTTGATTTATTTCTAGGCCGTTATTAGAGTAGATGGGTAAATACAATTCAAAATAATCACTAACAAAGTTCAATCGGATTCCGCTATCGTAAACGAAATGTCCATTTTTAGATTTGTTTTTAATAAGACCAAGGTCACCGTATAATTCAATCCAATTCCAAATGTTTATACTTCCGTTTAATGTAACCATCCATTGATTTGCATAGCGAAAATTTAATTTTGATTTAAATCCACCTTCTGCTTGAATATATTGTTGGCTAAAAAAACCGGTACTTTCAGATCTTCCATAAAAATTATAATCAAACAAATAGTCTGTAGGTCGATCTAAGGCAAAACTAAAATAATCAGAATTAGATTTGTTATACAAAAAAGTCCCAGCAAATAAGCGTAAATTAATTTGTCGATTGCTTTCAAATAATTTTCTATATTCAATTTCTGCCGCAATTTTTCCGAATTTTTTTGAGAATTGAATATCACTACTTGAGCTAATATGATTGGTTATTTCGGTTTTTGTATTTAAATATCGAGCATTTAAAACAGAATAATTCTCACCAAAATTAGTAGAAATCAATTCACTCTTTTCTCTATTTACTATAACTTGTCGAATAACAATACCCTGTTTTCTATTGTCTCTAAAATTAGTTTCACGTATTCTAAATTCAATATAAGGAGAAATCTTAGTGTAAGTAGCATCTGGAGCGTAATGAAAATAAGCTCCACTAAGAGTATATCTTATATTAAACAATTTACTATCTCTGTAGTTTTCATTAATAATAACTGCGCCATTTCCTGAAACATTTTTAGATTTTGTTGAAAATGCTGGAGCTATATCAAATATAAATGGCTTGTCTAAAACAGTTTTATTATGCAAGCGTAATCCAGGAGAGATTCCATCATAAAAATTATAAGTTAGAGATGGAACATATAAAATCTGGTTGTAGTAAGGGTCTTCTAGGTCCTTCATAAATACAAATTTGATAGGACGATTATTTGGAAAAAAACCTTCAAGTTTTTTCCAATTGTTTCTCAAATTGTATTCAGGAACTTCGTTTTTATAGTTCAATATAATTTTATCTGCATGATTTCTTTTTAAAGTAAAAGTACTGTCGCATTCCTTTAAATCTAGCCATTCTTTAAATACAATATCCCCTTTTTTAATTCCATAAATTGGTATTGGGATAGGAATTTCGGTTTTATTTTTCACAGAAAATGTGACGTCGTTTTGGGTTTGTGAAACTTTAGAGAATTTATAATCAATCAACTCCCTAGAATTTACAATAGTGGTAAAAAACCAATTAATATTTTTAGTAGCATTAGTTTTTAATATGTTTTCAAAATCAGCACTAGAAGTTTGTTGTGTCTTATTTTTTATATAAAATTCACGAATGCTATTTTTAACGATATCGTTTTGCAAGTAATTATCTAAAAAACGAATACTTAAACCAGCTCTGTATTTACTGGCAATTTGTTCATTGAATTTGATTAAATCAGTTTTTGTACTACCAAGTGTTTGGTCTAGATTTTTACGGGCCATCAGCATATAGAAGTAACTGTATTGCTCGTTGAATTTTAGATTGGCTAAATTATAGCTTTTTAAAAGTTTATATCTTGAGGCTTTACCTAACATTTTGGTGTTTGGATGATATTGTTCTATATATTTAATCATAGCATCCATCTGTAATGCATCATAAATCCAGTTGTCTTTTCTTGGGTCTAAATGCAAACTGTTTTTTAAATAAGTTTCCAAATAAGTTTTTAAAAACTTGATTTCAAATAAAAAATCTTCTTCAAACGGATTTAAAAATGAAGGTAATTGGTTTAGACCGTAAAATGGATTTCGGTCATAATTAGTTTGTGAAACAACAATTTTTTGATGGGGATAAATGCCAATGAAATCATTAGTGAAATTAGCAATTCGATTGATAATAATGATTTTTTGTATCTCATCTAGCTTCTCATTATTGATATTAGAAATGACCTCATTTAAGTCGTTATAATAACTTTTAAAACCGGATTTAGATTCTATAAACAAACTGAAATCAGTTCTATTTTCGCCTTCTAATAAGTAATCAGAATTGGTTTTATCTCCAGTGTATTCAGTACTATTTAAGTCGGTGGTTAATGTTAGCCCTTTAGGAATTTTAAAATGAATTGTAAAGTCGCAAATTCCGTTAGCAATATCGTCTAAATTACTATTGCTATATTTCACAAAGGTTTTGTTCTCGTACCGAGCGGGGGTAAGGAACCAATTTTTAAGATTAAAATCCCCATTCTCAGCATAACCGTATTTGGTGAATTTATTACTCGGTATTTTTGAAAAATAAGTAAGATATAAGGTTACTTTTTGATTTGGGGCTAGCTTATCTCTTAAGTCTACACTGATATAATCAGGATTGTTTTTTGTTCTATGCCAAGAAAGAAATAATTTATCTCCATTAAGAATTGTTAAGTTAGAGGTACTACCTCGCTCTTCTTTTTCGGCCAAGTGGAATCCTCTATAAAATTCGTCCGAAAATCGTTTTCCTAAAGGAGTGTTCTTGTCAGAGTAGGCATTGTTCCAATCGTTTAATACAATAGTACTAATACTATCATTTGACTGGTTGAAAAACGTAATTTCCTGTTGAATACTTAAGGTTTTAGTCTCAGGATTCAACTCAACATTCATTTTGGAACGATGCTGTGCCATCAGATGATCTGATGCTAATACCATCAGTACACAAAACGCTATTTTTAGAAATGATTTCAAAGGTCAAATTTTAGGTACAATATACAAGCTGTTAACCGAAAACAGTTCAGGCAATTTTGAAAAGAACTTATTTTAAAAGTTAGGACTCAAATCGTATTTTTTGTAGAATGCGTCTAAAACTGCAACTACTTCGTCTTCGGTATCTACAATTTTGAACAAATCCAAATCGCTGGCACTTACCGTTTTTTCACGCTCTATTAAAACCGTTTTAATCCATTCAATTAAACCTGACCAAAACGAAGTGCCTACCAGAATAATTGGGAAACGTGCTATTTTTTTGGTCTGAATTAAAGTCATCGCTTCAAATAGTTCGTCCATAGTGCCAAAACCTCCCGGCATTACAACAAACCCTTGAGAGTATTTTACAAACATCACTTTGCGAACAAAGAAGTAATCAAAATTCAGGTTTTTATCTCGGTCAATATACGGATTGTAGTGTTGTTCAAAAGGTAATTCAATATTCAATCCTACAGAGGTACCTCCGCCTAAATGAGCTCCTTTATTTCCGGCTTCCATAATTCCGGGACCACCACCAGTAATGACGCCATATCCAGCTTTACTGATTTTAAAAGCAATTTTTTCGGCAAGTAAATAATAAGGATCTTCGGGCTGAATCCTAGCTGAACCAAAAATAGTCACACAAGGACCAATACGCCCCATAGTTTCATACCCATTTACAAACTCGGACATGATTTTAAAAATCGCCCAACTGTCATTAGTACGAATTTCATTCCATGTTTTTTGCTTCAGTTTATCCTGAATTACTTTGTCTTCGTCATTATCAAAATCTTGTAGTCTCATTTTTTTATTTTTTGGAGCTGTTCCTGCTGTTCGCTATATCTTTACTGCCAAACACTGGCAGTAAAGGATGCCGCTACTATCAGGGCTATAGTTTTGTTGTACTAAACTAATTCTTTTTTCAAAAACTGCGCGGTATAACTATTTTTATTTTTACTAATTTCTTCAGGAGTCCCTTTGGCAACTAGTTGACCACCGCCTTTTCCACCTTCAGGACCAATGTCAATAATATAATCCGCTAGTTTGATGACGTCCATATTATGTTCAATAATCAAAATGGTATTGCCTTTGTCAACCAGTTTATTGATAACATCCATCAATACCCGAATGTCTTCAAAATGAAGTCCAGTGGTAGGTTCGTCTAAAATGTAAAAAGTGTTTCCAGTATCTTTTTTAGACAATTCGCCCGCTAGTTTGATACGTTGCGCTTCGCCTCCAGAGAGTGTTGTACTTTGTTGTCCCAAGGTAATGTAGCCTAATCCTACTTCTTGAATGGTTTTTACTTTTCTGTAAATCTTTGGTATGTTTTCAAAGAAAGGCACAGCTTCATCCACGGTCATATTCAATACATCCGAAATGGATTTCCCCTTGTAACGAATTTCCAAGGTTTCTCTGTTAAAACGTTTGCCCTGACAAGTTTCACACTCTACATACACATCGGGTAAAAAGTTCATTTCAATGGTTCGAACCCCAGATCCTTCACAAGTTTCACAACGACCGCCTTTCACATTAAAACTAAAACGACCTGCTTTATAACCTCGAATCATACTCTCTGAAGTCATCGTAAACAAATTTCGAATCTCCGAAAATACTTCGGTATAAGTAGCGGGATTGGATCTTGGCGTACGCCCAATAGGACTTTGGTCAATATCGATGACTTTGTCGATATGTTCTAACCCTTCAATTTTTTTATACGGCTGCGGTTTTTTAACTCCGTTGAAATAATAGGCGTTCAAAATAGGGTAGAGGGTCTCGTTAATCAAAGTCGATTTTCCACTTCCTGAAACTCCCGTCACGCAAATGAGTTGACCTAAAGGCAATTCAACAGAAACATTTTTTAAATTATTTCCGGTGGCGCCCGTTAGTTTCAAAAATTTACCATTGCCTTCGCGACGCTTTTTAGGAACTTCGATTTTCATTTCCCCATTCAAAAATTGAGCAGTAATCGTATTGCTTTTTAAAATCTCAGCAGGTGTTCCCTGACTGATAATTTCGCCACCAAATTTCCCTGCTTTCGGCCCAATGTCAATCACATAATCAGCACGTTCGATCATGTCTTTGTCGTGTTCTACTACTAAAACCGAATTGCCAATATCACGCAATTGTTCCAAAGAGTGAATTAATTTTTCATTGTCTCTTTGGTGTAAGCCAATACTCGGTTCGTCCAAGATATATAACACACCCACTAATTGTGACCCAATTTGTGTCGCTAATCGGATGCGTTGTGCCTCACCACCTGAAAGGGATTTTGAACTTCGACTTAGCGCCAAATAATTCAATCCCACATTCATCAAGAAAGCTAATCGGTCTTTGATTTCTTTAATGACTTCAGAAGCAATTGTTTTTTGTTTGTCAGATAAATGATTTTCTAAATCTTGAAACCAAGCCGTTAAATCCGAAATATCTAAATCGCTTAATTCAGCAATGTTTTTATCGTTTACTTTAAAGAATAGGGCTTCTTTTTTCAATCGCGAACCCTCACATTCAGGACATTTTACTTCGTCCATGAATTCTTTAGCCCAGCGTTTAATTGTACTAGAACCACTTTCATCGTGTTGGTTTTTGATAAAATGAGCAATACCTTCAAAATCAATTTTGTATTCTCTGGCTACGCCTAAATCTTTTGAATTAATTGTGAATTTCTCTTTTCCGCCGTTCAAAATCATTTCTATCGCTTCTTCCGAAATGGTCTCCACCGCATCGGTCAATTTGAAACCGTATTTTTCGCCAATAATCTCCAATTGCTTGAAAATCCAAGACGATTTGTATTCGCCTAAAGGAGCAAAACCACCATTTTTAATCGATAATTTCGGATTCGGGATGATTTTTTTACGATTGATTTCATTCACTATCCCTAGCCCGTTACAATGCGAGCAAGCACCTTTTGGCGAATTGAAAGAAAATAAATTAGGTTCTGGATTTTGATACGAAATACCCGTCGTTGGACACATTAAATTCCGACTGAAATAACGCACTTCGTTCGAGTCTTGGTCTAAAACCATCAATACATTTTCGCCGTGGTGCATGGCGGTATTGATACTTTCTGACAATCGTTTTTGGTTGTCTTCGCTGCTATCCACAACGAGTCTGTCGACAACGATTTCAATATCGTGGGTTTTGTAACGGTCTAGTTTCATGCCGCTAACCAAATCCTGAATTTCTCTGTTCACACGAACTTTTAAAAATCCTTGTTTGGTTATTTGTTGGAAAAGTTCGGCATAATGACCTTTTCTAGCACGAATAATGGGCGCTAAAATATTGATTCGTTTTCCTGTAAAATCTTGAATAATCAACTCTTTGATTTGCTCGTCAGAGTAGGAAACCATTTTTTCTCCTGTATTGTAACTGTAAGCATCAGCGCCACGGGCATACAACAAACGCAAGAAGTCGTAGATTTCAGTAATGGTTCCCACAGTCGAGCGCGGACTCTTGCTGGTTGTTTTTTGCTCAATGGCAATTACGGGTGAAAGTCCGTCAATTTTATCTACATCCGGGCGTTCTAAACCTCCTAAAAACTGTCGTGCATACGCAGAGAAGGTTTCGATATAACGACGTTGTCCTTCGGCATAGATAGTATCAAAAGCTAAAGATGATTTTCCGGAACCCGAAAGCCCAGTAATCACAACTAACTGCTCCCGAGGGATAGCAATATCAATGTTTTTTAGATTGTGAACGCGTGCGCCTTGAACGTCGATAGTATTGTTTGTGTCTAACATAATTTTAGCAAAAAAACAAAGTTACCATTTTGATTGATTCTTTTGGTACAACACAAGCGAAGTTTATGTTAAAATAGGGAGTAAAACTGAGAATTAAAAGCCGAATCAATTCTTAATTGCCAATGTACTACTCAATCGTCATCGATTTTAGTTTGGTGCGATAGGCTTCTAAAGCAAGTGATTTAGAAATAAATCCGTAATACTTATCGTTTTTGAGTACAGGCAAAAAGGCCATTTTAGTTTGCTCAAATTTATTCATAACCACTTCCATACTATCTTCTGGAGTGATGATTTGTTTTGGAGCAGTCATGATTTCTTTAATTTGGGTATACTTCACTCGGTAGGTGTTAAAAATAATTTCTTTGATGTCATTGAAATAGACTACACCAACCAATTCATTTTCCAAATTCACCACTGCGAAAACAACTTGAGTAGAATTAGAAATTAAGTCTACTAATTTGTCTAAATTCTCATTAGGCGAAACGGTTAAATAATCCGTTTGAATAATAGAATTAGTATCCAAAGTAGATAATACATTAGCGTCTTTGTTGCTAGTAAAGGCGTGACCTTTCTTGGCTAAATTCTTCACATCCATTGAATGTTTTTCAAAACGTTTAGAAATAGCAAAGCTAATCGAGGAAACAATCATCAAAGGAATCATTAGGTTATAACCACCCGTAATTTCAGCAATCAAGAAAATAGCGGTTAAAGGCGCATGGAATAGACCACTTAATATACCAGCCATTCCTACTAAAGTGAAATTGCTGATGGGTAATTTGGCTAGCCCAATAAGGTTAATGAACTTAGAAAAGAAAAAACCAACATACGACCCTAAGAATAGTGATGGGGCAAAGTTACCTCCATTACCTCCACTACCTATGGTTAACCCTGAAGCAAAAGCCTTAAGCATCATGGTGCAGCCAACAAAGAGTAAAAGTACCCAACTATTGTTTCTGAATCCACTAAACAAAGTATCTTCTAATAATTGTCCTGGATCGCTTTCAGATAAAATTCGGATGCTTTCATACCCTTCGCCAAAAAGAGTAGGAAATACGTAAATTAAAATTGCTAAAAGGGTAGAACCAAAAAGGGCTTTTTTGTAAGGCCCTAATTTTAGACGACTGAAAAAATGTTCTACTCGTTGAAAATTTCGAGAATAATAAATAGAAATCAAACCTGTAAAAACGCCTAAAAACGCATAAAACGGAATGTTATGGTAATTGAAATCTTCTTGTTGTTTGAAGGAAAGTAAAATGCTTTCGTCCAATACAATTACAGAAACCAAAGCTCCCGTAGCCGCAGCAATCATAATAGGGGTGAAAGCCGAAATACTTACATCAACTAAGAGTACTTCAATGGCAAATAAAACTCCCGCAATAGGCGCGTTAAAAGCGGCTGCAATACCAGCAGCAACGCCACATCCAATAAGTAAGGTTCTGTCTTTATAGCTTAATCGGTATTTTTGAGCAAAATTAGAACCAAAGGCAGCACCCGTAATTACAATGGGACTTTCTAGTCCGGCAGAACCACCCATCCCAACGGTTAACGAACTGGTGATGATTTGTGCATACATTTGTTTTCTTGGGATAATACTGGCTTTTTTGGCCACCGCATACAAGATTTGGGAAGTCCCTTTTTGGATAGTTCCGCTTAAGAATTTTTTGATTACAAAAACCGTTAATAAAATCCCGATAATGGGTAAGATACTGTTGAAAAAACCTAATTTTAGAATCCGACTGACATACGTAGCAAAGGTAAATACCCAGTGAGCAAAAGCTTTCAGCACAATTACAGCAAACGCTGCCGATATACCAACAAGAACAGCCGATAGAAAGATAAATTGTTTATCGCCTAATTTTGATCTTGACCAAGCGATAGTTTGTTCTATTTTATGAAAAGCTTTCTTCAGCATTAGAGTTTTTTTTCAGCGCGCTAAATTACAATTAAATATTTTTTAAAGCTTCTTTTTTACTCAAAGGCTTTAAGTTCGATTGTAATACAAATTTTCGAACCGCTTCCGGATCGGTCTTGGCATATTCTCGCAGCGCCCAACCAATTGCCTTTCGAATAAAAAATTCATTGGAATGACTGTGTTTTAAGCATAATGATTGCAGTAACTTGAAATCAGTTTGTGATTTGTAACCTAGTTGGAATAAGATCACACTTCGGTTCAACCACCTATTTTCTGCATTTGAAAATCGTTCTACGACAGTGGGGATTTCAGATGGAAATTGTTGCAAATAAGCACCAAGCATGAATTTTGAAATCGTATCTACGCTATCCCACCAAGAATTGGTAATCAATAATTTTTCAATCCAAATGATATCTTCAACTACATATTTGTTTTTTAGAGTCTTAATAATGATTTCAATACCGCAATATTGAAGTTCACGTTCTTTTTTCAAAAAAAGTTCCCAACCGATTGCTCTTGCATTGTTATTAATTTCAGTTGGATGGTTTTTACAAACAGATTTAAAAATGGCTCTTCTTTCGTCTGTTTTGATTCCAAAAAACGGAAATAAATCCTTCATGTATTTTGCCATGGGCAAAGCATTTTCTGGATGTTGCTTGGTCTTGAATTCGTTTTCTAATTCGGTAATGAAATTCATAAGTAGTAATTAATATCCAACAGCTTTGTCATCTCCTCTATAATCGGCGCCACCTTCTAGTTTTCCATTAGGTAAAACCAAAATAGCGTCTACCTTTCCAATTACAGGAGTTGTTTTTTCGTTAATTAAATAGGATTTTGATTTCAAACTCTCCAAAGTTTTTGTGTCAAAAGCTTTAGGTTCAAATGTAATCAAATCCGGTAACCATTGGTGATGAAAGCGAGGTGCATTGACAGCTTCCTGCATACTCAAATTATATTCGTACACATTTAGAATCGTTTGTAAAACCGAGGTAATAATTGTGGAACCTCCTGGTGAGCCTACCACCATAAATAATTTTCCATTTTTTTCTACAATTGTAGGGGTCATAGAACTCAACATTCGTTTTTGAGGAGCGATGCTGTTGGCTTCATTTCCAATCAATCCAAATAGATTAGGCTCACCTGGTTTAGCACTAAAATCATCCATTTCGTTATTCAAGAAAAAGCCTAATTCATCGCAATAATATTTAGAACCAAATGCGTCATTAATAGTGGTTGTAGCAGCAACTGCATTTCCAAAAGAATCTACAATAGAGTAATGAGTGGTTTCTGTACTTTCGTTATAGGTCACTTTACCTTCCTTTATATCAGATGATAAAGTAGCTTTATTTAAATTAAAACTAGACATTCTGTCATTGAGGTAATCCACATCCATTAATTCTTTCAGTGGAATTTTTACAAAATCAGGGTCGCCTAAAAAGTAACTTCTGTCGGCATAGGCTCTTCGTTCGGATTCCACAATTATTTGAATCGCTTCGGGAGAATTATGTCCCATAGCTGCCAAATCGAAAGGTGCAATCATTTTCATAATTTGTGCCAAACAAATTCCGCCACTGCTCGGCGGTGTCATGGATATTATTTTCAGATCTTTGTATCCAAACTCAAGTGTATTTCTCCATTTGGCTTCGTATTGTGCCAAATCTTCTTTGGTAATAATAGCGCCTATTTTTTTAAAATAGCGAATTAATTTACCTGCGGTTTGTCCTTTATAAAACTCATTTTTACCATTCTTTGCAATACGTTTCAGTGTTTCGGCTAAAGCTGGGTATTTGATGGTATCATTTTCTTTGAATACAGTGGCGAATTTGGTTGTATTCCCATTCGCCTTGATAATAGATTCACGATAATCATTCAAACATTTTTCTTGTTTTTTAGTAACTATTACTCCTTTCTCTGCCAGTTCAATTAAGGGTTTCATAATCTCAGACATCGGTAATGTTCCTAATTTTTTATGAACAGCAAATACGCCTGCAATAGTTCCAGGAATACCAATGGCCAAAGGGGATTCGGTACTTTTTCCTTTGATTATTTTTCCATCTTTGTCTAAAAACATATTTTTTGTCGCAGCCAATGGTGCTTTTTCGCGGTAGTCCAAGGCTCCAGTTTCTCCATTCGCTTTGCGATATACCATAAATCCACCCCCACCGATATTTCCAGCATAGGGGTAGGCTACAGCCAAAGCCAATTCGGTAGCAATCATAGCGTCAAAGGCATTTCCGCCTTTTTTTAGAATTTCCGCCCCTATTTTAGAGGCTTCTTCACGAGCCGACACGACCATAGCTTTATCGGCAATTAAACCGGTTTGAGCTGACGTGAAAAGGGATAGAAAAAAAAGTACAAAAAGGCTACAATATTTTTGTTGTAATTTCATAATTGGGCTAATTTATCTTTTGAAAATAGTTGTACTTCTTTATAAAAAAGTGAAAATTCTGTTTCAAATTCATCATAGTAAGTAATAAGTTCTTCGGTTGCAAATCGCATCAAAGATTGATTTTTGGTACGGTAATCCATTTGAGTCAATATGCGTTTTAATCCCGATATGGATTGGTAATTTACTAACCAATTGTATTCCATCATATAGGGTAACAAATTTTGGGTTTTAGTGGTTAAAATAGTATGATTGTCTAACAAGGATTGGTAAAAGGTATTGGCATAAAGATTTAAATTTTCAGGGTTATAATTGGACCAGTTTTTGGCTAAAAAATGATCGTAATACATATCAACTATAACTCCAGCATAGTGATGGTAACGCGAATGCAACCTTTTAGTACTTTGTCTGAAAATCGGATGGGCATCAGTAAAAGTATCAATGGCTCGATGCAACAAAATTCCTTTTTGAATTGCTGGAGGAAAATTTTCATATTGTTTTCCTCGAACTCCATCGGCCATAAAATTGCCAATTTTGATGAATTCGTTTTCTCCAGAAAGATGAATATGAGCAAGGAAATTCATAGTTTTTTCAAGTTGTTGCTTTCCAAATATACAAAGTTCAGTTTATAAAAGAATTTCATTTTTGATAAAAACTTAAGAAATATCTCGTTTTGCTAAACGCGAACTTTTATATTTGTATTTCTAAACAAAAATTTAATTTTCAGATACAGATGACTTTAATAAAATCAATCTCAGGAATTCGAGGAACAATCGGAGGTAAAGTAGGAGATAACCTGACTCCAGTTGACGCAGTGAAATTTGCTTCGGCGTATGGAACTTGGTTGAAAAACTATTCAGGCAAAGATAAATTATCAGTAGTGATTGGTCGTGATGCTAGAATTTCGGGGCCAATGATTCATAATTTAGTAGTAAATACTTTGGTTGGGCTAGGAATTGATGTGATTGATTTGGGATTGTCTACTACGCCTACAGTAGAAGTAGCTGTGCCTTTAGAAAAAGCAGACGGAGGGATTATTTTGACCGCCTCTCATAATCCCAAACAATGGAACGCTTTGAAGTTATTAAACGAAAAAGGGGAATTTTTAAATGGAGTAGAAGGAGAGAAAATTTTGGAAATTGCTGAAGCAGAAGCTTTTGATTTTTCAGATGTGGACTCGCTAGGAACTATTGTAGAAAACGATGCCTATATGGACATTCATATTGATGAAGTGTTGAATTTGCCTTTAGTGGATGTAGCAGCTGTAAAAGCGGCGCAATTCAAAGTGGTAGTCGATGGTGTAAATTCGTCTGGCGGGATTATTATTCCAAAATTATTAGAATTAATGGGGGTTGAAGTAGTGAAATTATACTGCGAACCAAACGGTCATTTTCCTCACAATCCAGAACCGTTGAAAGAACATTTGACTGATATTTCAGAATTGGTTGTCAAAGAAAAAGCGCACCTTGGGATTGTAGTAGATCCCGATGTAGATCGTTTGGCTTTCATTTCTGAAGATGGCGAAATGTTTGGTGAAGAATATACTTTGGTGGCTTGTGCTGATTATGTATTGAGTAAAACTCCCGGCAATACCGTTTCGAATATGTCTTCGTCTCGCGCTTTGCGTGATGTTACCAATGCCCACAATGGAAGCTATGAAGCAAGTGCCGTGGGAGAAGTGAATGTAGTGGAGTTAATGAAAAAGAATAACGCGGTTATTGGAGGTGAAGGAAATGGCGGAATTATTTATCCTGAATTGCATTATGGACGCGATAGTTTGGTTGGAGTAGCTTTATTTTTAACACATTTGGCTAACAAAAAAATGACAGTTTCGGCTTTACGTGCGTCATATCCTGAATATTATATGAGCAAAAACAAAATCGAGTTGACTCCTCAAATTGATGTAGATGCTATTTTGGTTGCTATGACTGATAAATATAAAAATGAAGACATTACGACGATTGATGGAGTAAAAATTGATTTTGCTACCGAATGGGTGCATTTGAGAAAATCGAATACAGAACCTATCATCAGAATCTATACCGAAGCTCCTTCACAACAAGAAGCCGATGTATTAGCATTGCGAATCATTGATGAGATAAAAATAATCGCAGGAATTTAATTGGATTACTATTGTAAATAAAAATCCCCTTTCTGAAAAGAAAGGGGATTTTTTTATCTATCCCCTACGATGTTTCCATCTTTTGTGTGTCCAAAAATAATATTCGGGTGCTTCTAGAATTTGTTGCTCTACTTCTTTTAGATAAGTATCTGTAATTTTATAATCAGGAATAGATGTTGGGTTATCACATATTGGAATAAATGTAGCCTCATAATAGCCTCTTTTTATTTTTTTTACCTTTGCAAAAACCACTTCTAAATCGTAGCGTTTAGCC
>JACCDM010013277.1_pt1 | contig 21162 bp, 20 predicted proteins | sample 7445851 | NCBI WGS metagenome assembly JACCDM01 (sample SAMN15323438, study PRJNA562643) | freshwater metagenome | isolation source: river surface water | place: USA:Blue River Watershed | collected 2017-08-16
CGAAGCCATCGATGGCAACGTACGGGTCAGGTTGCTGATTGAGCAACTGGCGGACCTGGATCGGCAGCAGCAGGATCGGATGGTCTTCGAAGACGTCAATGGAGACTGGCGGGAGGCCGCCTGACCGCCTACGCGTTCCGCCTCAGCGCGAACGCCACCCCCGGGTAGGGGGCCGATGCCCCCAGCACCAGCGTCGCGTCCTGCGCAATCCATTCCCCTGCCTTGAGTGCCTGCGCGGACAGGCTGCCGCACTGGGTCAGCCCCTGCGAACTCAGGTCTCGCACGCGGATCCGCCGGCCCGCGGGGTCGATCTCCTCGATCACCAGGTGCTGGCGCGACACCATCGCGTGCTCGGCCCCGATCACCCAGTCACACCGCGGGTCACGCCCGATCATGAAAGGCAGGCGCTTGACGATGACCGCCGCGCCGCCGGTGGCGGGCTCGATCCGCAGCAGCGCAACATCCTCGACCGGGCGCAGCGGCGTGGCCTCGACCGCCACGGGGCGTGCGGGTTGGGCCCTGGCGATTTCCAGCGAGGGCGCCTGCGAACGCAGGTCGCCCGCCGGCCCGCCCAGATACAGCAGGACTCCCGCCGGGCAATCGGTCCAGGTGCCGGCCGCCAGCCGCCGTTCGCCCAGGTAGGTGCCATTGGTGGACCCCAGGTCCTGGCATTGCACGCCGTCCGCCCCGGTGCGCAGGGCCAGGTGCAGTCCGGAGACCAGGGCGCCCTGCACCGCGTGGTACTTCGCATCCTGGCCCTCCCAGGCGAGGGATGTCCCGTCCTTCAAGGCCTGCGTCGTGCCGTCGGGCAGGCGCACGGTTTTCTCCTGGCCCACGATCGCCAGGCCCAGCGGCAACGGCATCGCCCGCGCCGGTCGGGCATCACTGACCTTGATCTGCCAGCCGCTGACGGGTGCGGTGTCGCGCGCGGGCGACTCGGGCACGGTCGGTTCCGGCATCGGCGGCTCGGGCACGGAGGGGGCGGGTGCCTGCGGTCGCTCCACCCACTCGGTCTGCGCCTCGATCTCCCACACCCGCGCCTTTCCGCCGGGGGCCGCCTGGGGCTGCTGGCGCCAGTCGAAGCGGCTGGCCGGCTCCGCGGGGGCGGGCGCTTGCGGGGCAGCGCGCACGGTGAGCGAATCGAAGCCGCTGAAATCGATCCAGTGCAGCACCGGCGGCACATTCCAGGGCCCTTGCACCAGCCAGCGGACCAGGTCCTGGGTCGAGCCTTCCCGCTGCCAGTGCGACAGCTGCTGCGCGATCACCGCGTCGTGGGGGGTGATGGCCAGCGCCTTCAGCCCCATCATGTCCTTCGGGCTCACCTCCGCATGCCGCTCGCACGCGGGCACCCATTCCTCCAGCGCGTGGCGGCGAAACGCCTCGAACAGCTGCGGCCAGTGCGTGGCCAGGTGCTGGTCTTGCGGTGGAGGCGGGGGCGGCGCGGTGCCCTGCGACGGTGCCGCCTCGGTGTCGCCATACAGCCCCAGCACGCGGGCCAGGGGCGTCCAGTACTGCTGCATCAGGCAACTCCCTCCTGGCCGGGCGTGACCCAGCGCATTTCAATCTCGTGTGCGCCGTCATCCCCCGCGACCTGGATGTCCCAGCTCGCGCGCGCGCCCAGCGTCTGCTCCAACTGCGTCACATACGCCTGCGTCATGTCCCTGAACTGCGTCGGATCGGTGGCCTGGGCCAGCTGGCCCTCGCTCCAGCGCACATGCAGGCGCCAGCGCGGGTCCTGGCCCCAGCGCGCGGTCCACAGTGCGATGTCCCACTGCATCCGGAGCCAGCAGAAGGGCCACGCTTGCGGGTAACGTTGAACGTGCGGCTTGCGGGTCATCGCTGGGTCCCCATCTCCCGCACCTGGCGGATCGCCTGGAAGGCGATCTCGGCGGCGGCGTTGTCGTCATCGGCATAGCGTCCATCCGCGCGTCGCCAGTTGCTATGCACCAGGACCGCGATCGCCTTGTCGTACCGGTCGGAGCCCGCGGACTTGAACAGCGCCGCATACCAGCGATAACGCGGGCGGGGCAGGGGATGCAGTTCGTGGCAGCGGGGCTTGCCCTGGGCGACGCAGGCGGTGTGCAGGGCCTGGTCCCGCATCAACTGCTTGAGTGGCCGGTTGTCCGCATCGCCGGGCGTGCCCGTCTTGCCCGCCACGCCCAGCGCCTTCACGCAGGCCTGCGCGCCCATCACCTTGCGGCAGGCGGCGTGCGCCGTGCCGCCAGGCTGGTGCGTGGTCTCCAGGGCCGCCACCACCTGCTGGCTGATCGCGGTGTCCAGCCCCGACGGCCCCCGCGCCAGGCCCTGGCGTGCCAGCAACTGGCCGGTCACATCATCCTGTCGGCCCTGTGCCGTCCAGAACTCGACCAGCACATTGGGGTGGCGCGCCGGGCGCCCCTGCGCGGAGCTGGCCAGCGAACCCAGCATGCCGGCCACCCCCACCGGCGTGGCCTGCGCGTTGCCCTGGCCGTAGCCCTCGCTGACTAACTCCATGCGCGGGCCCTTGCAGCGGACATAGCCGTCCTTGCCCGACTGGGCGCAGGCCAGGCGCTGCTCCGGCGAGGGGAGCCGGTCGGCCACCGGCATGTCTCTCGAGCCTGCGCCGCGGTTGTCGACCAACTCGGTCATCAGCTGTCCCGCCAGCACCGGCAGTTGCACCGGCCGGTACAGGTTGGCTTCGAGCAGGCGCGCGTCGATCGCCGCCGGCGTGTCGGCCAGCGCGGTGCCGCGAAGCAGGTCGATCATTCCGCAGCGCGTGTTCTGCCAGACCTGCTTGCCTTCGCAACCCGCGTTCCACCCGAGTCGGTGCACGCTGTCCAGGATCCGCTGCGGACGCTCGCAGGCTGGCGCGAAGGGACCGGCGCCGAGTTGCTTGCGGCACAACATCGCATCCAGGAAACGCTGCGAGTTGGAGCTTTGCATCGCCTTTTCCAGACCGGCCAGCGAGCCAGCCGGCTGCGGGCTTTGCAGGATGCCCGCCATCAGGACCGGCTTGACCAGCGACCCGGGCGGCGCCTGGGTGAAGAACGCGTGGTTGGTGATCGCCTGCGGCAGCCGCGGCCGGTGCACATTGCCCTCGGTCAGCACCGGGCAGTCGGCGGGACGGGGGCCGGTGCGGGTCTTGTCATGCTCGAAGCAGGGGCTGGAGGCACTGGCTCCGGCTACCACCCGCCCGGTGGCGACATCGACCACCGCCAGGCCCGCCATCCGCACGCGCGCGCCTTCGTAGCGCTCGGTGCCGCCGGGCGCCATCGACTTGCACAAGGGGGTGTCGATGCCCGAGTAGCACTGCGCGATCATCTGCAGACGGTTCTGCCACTGCGGGTCGATCCCCAGCTGCGCGTGCAGGCCCACGGGCTGGGGCTGGCCCTTCACCTTGAACTGGTTGCGCTCGCCCACCAGGCGCTGGTAGGTCTCGCTTTGCGGCAGGCGCCAGGACGACAGCGGATCCAGCAGCAGGGGCAGCCCCGGCAGGTTGGGCGTGTCGATGCCGGTCTGCGCGTTCTGCGCCACCTGCCGCACCTGCGACTCGCAGAACTCGCTGGCGGCATGGATCTTCTTGCCGGCATGCACCGGTGCGCCGGTCGTGGCATCCGTCCAGAAGATGCAGCCGGGGATGCCGAACCAGGGCGAGCGGGTGCTCAGGGACTCGCGGCCCATGACCACCTGCACCTCGCCCGGATAACGCGCCTGGCGCGAGGCCGGCTGGCGCTCCTTCCATTGCAGGCCCTCCAGGAACTTCAGTCCGGATTGGCGCGTCTGGGACAGCACCCATTGCAGGGGCTTGGCCGCCTCGGCGCAGTCCAGGTTGCGCACCTGGGGCTGCGACAGCCAGGCCGCCGTATCCAGCCGGTACGCCTGCTTGACGAAGCCCTGTTCCTGCAGCTGGCGCAGTTGCTGGTCCAGCGACGCGATGCGGCCTTTCAGGCGCTCATGGCCCGGCGTGCCGGCCTGGCAACGCGCTGCGGGCGCCGTGGCTGCAGCCGTGTCGCCGTCCGCAGCGGCGAGCCGCACATGCGCCAGCAGCTGGTCCACGCTGGCGCGCAGGGCCTGCGAGACATGCACGCGGGACGCCTCGTCCTCACTGCCGGACTGTGCCCAGAAACCGACGCCGAGGAAACAGGCGCCCACCAGGCCGACCATCACGCCGGCGCGCGTGAGGCTGAAGCCACTTTGTTCAAGCATGCTGCCTCCGAAGTCCCCAGGCGCCCAGGAACAGCGTCGTCACCCAGAGACTGGTCTTGCCAAAACTCACCAGCGGCCAGGTCACCCCCGTCAGGGGCAGCCAGCCCAGGTTGCCCGCCGCCGTGACCCAGGTTTGCAGCAGGACCAGCAAGGCGGTGATGAACAGCAGGTGCGTGCGCAGGGCCAGCCCGGCGTGGGCCGGGTGCAGCAGCGCCGAGGGCGTGGTCCAGCGCACGCTGTCTCGCGCGGTGCGCGCCATCAGATGGAAGCACCACACGCTGAACATCAGCAGGAACACCCAGCCGCCCGCGGGCCCCCACCAGCCCTTGATGGCGGTGAACGTGTAGTCGCTTTGCAGCTGCAGCGGCAGGCCGTGGCAGATGTCCCATTGCGCCGTGCCGCACCAGGGCGTGCGGCCGGGCCCGAAGCCCCAGGGGCTTTCGGAGGCGGCTGCCTGGAACCACTTCAGGCGCGCCATGTCGTCCAGGTCGGCGGTGAACGGATCGCGCCAGGCTTGCAGGCGCGCGCCCACCACGTCCAGGTCCACGCCCACCAGCACCATCAGCATGAAGCCCAGGGCCACCATGCCGATGCCGGCGGCCCAGCCCACCCCGGAGGACAGCAGGACGACCAGCACCATGCACAGGACCAGGAACGGTCCCTTGTCCGCCGTGACCACGGCCACCGCAGCGGCCATCAGCAGGATGGCGGCGGCAGGCAGCACGATCGGGATCACCGTGCGCGCCTGGCGCCCCTGCCACAGCTGCGCGATCACCGGCAGCTTCCACACGCTCCAACCGGCGGCGGCCACCAGCACCAGGGCCTTGGCGAACTCGCCGGTGATGTACTGGCCGAACCCCAGGCGGTGAAGCACGGCGAAGCCGGCGATCACCAGACCCGCCAGCGCGACGCGTGCGGCCACCTGCCACGACGACAGCATCGACAGCCACCAGGCGTTGAAGCGGCCGATGGGCCGCAGCAGCTGATCGCCATGGCAGGCCGCCACCGGCAGCAACCACGCCGCGATGCACCAGGACTCCCACTGTTCCAGCGCCAGGAAACGCAGGCGCGGGTGGAAATTGAGCGATTGGTCCCACAGCAGCAGCCAGCCCATCGCCGTGAACAGCCACCAGCCTGGCAGCACCCACAGCGACATGCTGGCGGGTTGCACCGCCGGGGCCTGGTCCTTCGGGCCGAAGTGGTTCCAGAGCCAGAGGGTGGCCATGGCCGCCCCCAGGAGGGCCAGCATGCGCGGGTGCCGGATCGGGTTGTCGCTGCCTCCGAGCAGGTACAGGCCGGTCCAGAACGCCAGCCCCAGGCAGGTCAGGGCCAGGCTTTGCACCAGGACGGGCCAGGGGCGGCGCACCACGCTCACCATCAGCCAGGTCATGACCGCATGCAGCACCAGCAGCAGCGGGAGGCGGTCATGCAACTGCAGGGACTGCGCGGCCTTCGCTGCATTGGCGCTGGCCGACAGGTGTCGGCGCACCATCTGCCCGCCCGCGTCGCCCTGGTAGCCGTCCAGTGACAGGCCGGCGGACCACAGGGCCAGGGGATCGACTTCGGTGGCGGGCAGCTTCAGCAGGGGCTCGAGCGACGCGGTCACCCAGCGGTCCCAGCGTTCCTGCCGCTGCAAGGCCTCGGCACGCCGCCGCAGGGCGTCCTCCGCCGCCTGCTGCTCCAGGCTCACTTCCTCCTGCAGGCCGGCGCTGTCCCGGCTGTCGGGCGCGGTGGCGGCCGCCAGGAGTTCGGCGGTGAGGCGCCGTTCATCCGAGCGCCCCATGAGGTCGCGAATCTGGTCGGACCGCGCGCGCAGGTCCTTCAGCCACGCGTCCAGGACCGCCGCGTCGCGCGCGTCGGTGCGCAGCGGGGCCGGCGCGGCGGGTCGCCAGCGCGCCAGGCCGGCGATGCGCGTCGCGCACGACGCGGTGTGGGCCTGGGGCAGCATCAGGCGGATTGCCTCGCCATCGCGCTGGCACCAGGCCTGTGTGAGGGGCGGCAGGGCCTTGCGATCCAGTTGGAGGTCGGCGTTGGCGACATCGGTCTGCCAGCGCTGCACCCCGGCTTGGGCGTTGCCCTGGATGGACAGCGCGGTCCACAGCGCCAGACCTACTGCCAGGGCGAGCAGGGCCAGTTCCATCAGCCCGGGGCCGTAGCGGCGAGGGCGCAGCGAGGGGGCCGTCATGCGAGGCTCCAGACGATCGCGCAAGCGCCTGCCACGAGGAGGGCCGCCGCTGACAGGATCGCCAGGTGCGTTCGCCAGGTCAGTCGATCCTGCCGCTGGACGATCAGCACCGTGATGTCGTCCTGGCTGCCTGCGCGGCGTGCCGCTTCGCACCAGGCCTGCGCAGTCGTGGACGCCAGCGAGCGTCCGGCGCGGTCCACCCGCGCGGCCACGTCCGGATGTTCCAGCTGGCCGGCGAAGCCATCGCTGCATAGCACCAGGCGCTCGCCGTGCCGCACCTGCAGCGTGTGCGTGAGCGCCGGCGCGGACAGTCCGCAGCCCACCATGTTGGCGGGCGACTTCGGCGAGACGCCCGGTGGCGGTTGCTGGCCCGCGCGTTCGTAGGTCTGCTCCGGCGAGGCCCAGAGGCACTGCCAGCGGCGTGATCGGCGCTGCAAGTGCAGGATCTTGCAGTCGCCCACCAGCGCGGCGAGCCACTGTCCGGATCGGGGCTGTGCCCAGAGGCAGGCCATCACCGCGGCGCCCGGCCCCCGCCCGAGCGCGCGGACCTGGGCGTCGATGCGGCGGTCGGCCTCCTGCAAGGTCGCCTGGACGGCGCTCTCGGGCGGCGCGGACAGGCTGGCCATGCAATCCATCAGCATCCGGCTGGCCACTTCGCCATGCGCGCCGCCCCCCACGCCGTCGGCGACCCCCCAGAACTGGCCGTCCTGCCAATGCAGGCTGTCCTGGTTCAGGTCATGGAAGGAACCCTTGAGGGAAAAGGCGCTGACCTGCCAGCGCGTGGCGCGCCAGGGGCTGCCGTTGGCGCTGGGACTGATGCTGGCTTGCGCGGCGCGGGCCAGCGGGGTGCGTTGAGGCGTGATCGACATGGGATTCAGGCGCTCGCGCTTGGCGTGCTGGCCATGCCGTTGGCGCGCCGGGCCACCAGGACCAGCGTCAGCAGCCAGACAAAAACGATCTGCCAGGCCGCCTGCAGGCGCAGGCCCGCCTGCATCACGCTGGCGCCGTGCAGGAACGCCACCCCGGTCAGGAACAGTGCCGAGGCGATGCACACGAGGTCGGTGGTTCGCGTGGGGCGAGAGACCTGCAACATCGCGCAGCGCACCAGGGGCAGGGCGGCGAGGATCGCCAGCAGCGCGGTGAAGTAGCCGGTGTTGGAGAGGATCAGCCCGGTGGCCCGGTAGCCGCGGTCGATCAGCACGAAACACAGGGCCAGCAGGAGGGTCACGCCGATCCAGTACCAGCGCGCCCAGGGGCGTTTTTCGGCTGCCGGGTCCGTCTCGGCCAGGGGCTGCCCGGACAGACCACCGGCGGGCACGGGAAACCAGACCGCTGGCGAGGGCGTGGCCACGGGCTCAGGCGCGGGCGCAGGGGAGGGCACAGGGGAGGGCCCGGTCGGCAGCGGTGCCGCGACCGGCGAGGGGGGCAGCAGCGGCGTGACCGGTGCGACCGCCAGCGGCGTGGCCTGCACCGGGGCCAGGGGCGTCGCCTGCGCGGGGGCGCGCAAGGGTGTGGACGTGACACTTGCCTCGGCGTCGACCGGGGCCGAGCGCGCGATGTCTTCCTCCGACAGGCCGTGCGAACGCAGCCACTGCAGCGCCTTCTGCTCCAGCCTCAGCGTCTGCGCCTCGAAGCGCGTGTCCGACCAGGGCCAATGCCAGGGCTTTTGCCTGGCGCCCGCCTTCAGACAGGCCTTTGCCAGCGCCGACGCACCCGGGCAGGCCCGCTCGGCCCGCGCCACCTGTTTCTGCAGCATCACGCCCAGGCTGTACAGATCGATCGCCGCACTGCATGCCGCCTGCGCCGCTACCGGGGACCTCGATTGCTGCGACTGTTCGACCGCTTGGCGGTAGAACTCCGGGTGGTAATCGATCTTGCGGGTGTCGATCGGCAGCACGAAGTGCAGCGGGTTGTCGCGGCTGAGGGAAAAGGCGAAGTCGATCAGCTTCAGGCTGCGCCAGTCCACGCATCGTGCGCCGGTGCGGGGATCGCGGGTTTCGGACACGCAGATGTTGTCGGCCTTCAGGTCGCCATGCACGACCCCCACCTGGTGGATCTGCAACAGCGCCCGCAGCGCGTGGTACCCGAGCTTGACCAGCTCGGTGTCCGACAGCAGCGTGCCGCCGGCGTCCAGCCAGTCCTGCTGCAACTCCGGCCCGGCATCGAGCGTGGACAGCTCGATGCGGTGCGTGTCCTGGTTCAGGCCCAGGGTGGTGACCGCGGAGCGCACCCCGCGACCAGCCAGCAGCGTGAGCAGCAGCTGTTCATGCAGCCCCCACGACAGCCAGCCCGCGGACGAGCCGTCCGCGCGTCCTTCCCAGACCTTCAGGTAGGTCATGGCGGGCTGTCCGTTGTACTGGCCGCCTTGTTTCCAGACCGTCACCGAGTGCGACGCATCGAGAGGCTGCCTGCGAACCAGTGTGGGTGAGGTCATTTCGTTCACAACCAACTTCAGGGCGGGATCAAATAGCACTTTGGGTTGCTATTTTGCTTGTCATCCTTTTGAGCGCTGGATCGTTGAGTATTTGACTCTGTTAAAAGCAAGTTAATGTAATGCTTCGGATTTTTGGTAAATTTGACCACCAACCGCAAAACAGGCCATCGGAGTTCCGAACTCACATTAGGGTGAAAGCCATCATCAAATTACTGCCAAGCCTGCTTGGAGTGTCCATCGCGAGCCTGGCCGCGATGGCCCACGCCCAGACGCTCGGAAAAGCCGCCGACCTGAAAGCCACGCCCGCGCCCGAAGCCAAGACCGTCAAGGCCCTGGCGGCGAACGCGCCTGCCAAGTTGCTTAAGCGGCAGGGCTTCTGGGTGGAAATCGAGTCCGGTGGCGCCACCGGCTGGGTGAAGCTGTCCGACCTGAACATGGCCTCCGGCGGTTCGTCGCTGGCGGCCATGGACACGGGCCGCACCGGCAAGGGCAACATCGTCTCCACGTCCGCTGCGCGCGGCCTCTCCGCCAAGGAGCTGACGGCCGCCAAGCCCGACGTCCAGCAGTTCGAGCAGCTGCGCGCGCTGTCGGTGTCCGCGGCCGATGCCGAGGCGTTCGCCCAGTCCGGCGGCCGCAAGCCGCGCACCGTAGCCTTGCTCGCGGCGCCGCCCGCCGCGTCTCCCTCGGCCGGCGCAGCCGGGCCGGCCGCCGCGGGCGCCGCACGGCGCAAGCCGGCCAAGTCCGCCGACGACGATGAGGACGATTGAATGAACCTGCACCTGAAATCCCTGGCAGCCGCCCTGGCCCTGGCCTGCACGGGCCTGGCCAGCGCCCAGACCCTGAACATCGGCGGCGCCCAGCTCCAGATGAAGCCCGAGAGCCTCCAGGAGGAACTCGCCTTCGGCAAGGTCGTGGCCTCCCAGTTGCTGGGGGCCGCCAAGCTGGTGCCCAACCCGCAGCTGCAACGCTACGTCAACCTGGTGGGCCGCCGTGTGGCCGAACAGGCGGGCCGCAAGGACATCCCCTGGGCCTTCGGTGTCGTCGATTCCACCGCGGTCAATGCCTTCGCCACGCCGGGCGGCTACATCCTGATCACGTCCGCCCTCATGCAGATGCTCGAGACCGAGGACGAACTGGCCGGCGTGCTGGGGCACGAGGTCGCCCACGTGGTCCACAAGCACCACTACCGCGTGATGCGCAAGCAGCAGATGCTGGAGTTCGGCGCCAACGCCGTCGCGATTGGCGGTGAAGCGGGTGCGATGGCCGACAAGCTCAGTGCCATGGCCGCCAACGTGCTGGCCCGTGGCCTGGACCGTGCGGCCGAACATGAGGCCGACCGTGATGGCATGGTGTACGCCGCGCGCGCCGGCTATGACGCTTCCGCCCTGATCCGCGTGATGGAAAAGCTGGCGGCCGTCTCCAAGGACGAATCCGCCAAGCTCCACACCGCCACGCATCCCACGGCGGCCGACCGCAGCGTCACGATGGCCCGCTCGGTGAACCCCGAACTCGAAAAGGCCGCAGTGCCCAGTCCCGCTGCGGCCCGCCTGCAAAGGCAATTCAAGAACTGACCCTGAACCTCTGGAAGCACCATGCTGAAATTTCTGATTGCCGGCCTGATGGGCCTTGCCATGACGCTGAACGCTTCGGCGGCCAGCTTGCGCGTCACCCTCGAGGTGGGCTACGAGACCGGATGGTTCTCGGACAAGCCCAATGACGAGACGCGCCGCCGCGTCCTGCCGATGGTCAAGCAGGAGGTGTTCAAGAACTTCCTGGGCCGCGCGGATTCGTCCACCGTCACGATGGTCGAGCGCAATCGCGATGCGTTCAACCGCCGCCTGGACGACATCGTCACCAACGTCGAGTTCCTGGACGAACAGGTCCTGAAGGACCAGCGCCGCCTGCGCATCACCGTGCGTGCCACGGTGAACGAGAACATCGTCAGCGCGGTCATCTCCTCGGGCGCGCCCAAGGTCGCCTCCGGCCAGGGCAGCCCCTTCGGCTTCCTGATCCTGCCGCGCCTGCAGTCCGAGGTGAAGACCTTCGACCCCACGGTCACCAAGAAGGCCACCGCCTCCACCAAGATGGTGACCGAGCGCGTGGCTGCCGACCAGGTCAAGGAGACTGATGGCGGCGCTTCCGAGCGCAATATCGAGGGCGACAAGGTCACCATGACCGCCACCGCCAAGACCTCCGGGTCCACCGTGCGCAAGTCGCAGCAGGCCAAGTGGCGCCTGGGCAACTCCAAGAACGTGAACGCCTCGGTGTCCAAGTACCTGGGCGAGGCCGGCTACGAGCCTTCGTCCTATGACGACATCGCCTCCGATCCCGAGTGCGCCGCCACAGTCAAGCTGCGTGACGCGCAGCAGGACTTCCTGGCTTCCGAAACTGCCGAGATCACCGGCGAGGTGCGCTTTGGCGTGTTTTCCGCCGCCCGCAAGTGCGACTACAAGTTCTTTGCCATCGGGTCCATGGACATCGACAGCATCGAACAGGACCGCAACAGCGGCGGCGTGCGCGTGCGCGTGGCCGTGAACATCCAGGTGCACGACATCAAGCGTCCGCGCAACCCGGTGGTGGTGTCCGTGGGCCCGGTCTTCTATGACGACGTGGACCGCCAGGAGGACGGCGCCATCGACAAGGCCCTGCTCAAGTCGGCCAAGGAAGCCTCGCAGATCATCGTCAACCAGCTGCGGGCCAAGGGCCTGCAGTAAACGGGCAGACACAGCGCTGTGGCACACCCCATGACCTCGATCCTGCGCGTAGCGGTCGGCCTGATGCTGGCGGCTGCGGCCTCCTTGGCCGGGGCCCAGCAGATCACCATCGTCTCGGTCACCGCCAATGGCTTTGGCAAGACCGAGGCCGAAGCTCTGACTGCCGCCGTCATCAACGGCGTGGCCCAGGTCAATGGCGAGGCCATTGCCTCGTCGATGCGCGTGAAGTCCACCTCCACGTCCAGCGAAGCCGGCACCACGGGCGAGCGCACCATCGAAAAAGACATCGCCCGCCGGACCCAGGGCGTGGTGAAGTCCTGGCGCAAGATTTCCTTGGATGCGGCGGGCGGTGGGGGGTACTCCGCGTCGGCTTCGGTCAGTGTGGCGGTACTCAATCGCTCACCGCAACTCAATCGGATGAAGCTGGCCGTGGTGCCTTCCCGCAGTGGCGATCCGAAGTACACCGCGGATCTGGCCGAGGAGATCGTGCAGCAGCTGACCACCAGCCGCAAGTTCGCGATCATGGACCGCAAGAACAACGAAGCCATCGCCGACCAGATGCAGCGTATCGCCCGCGGCGGCGGCGCCATCGAGGACCGTGTGCGCCTGATCTCCGAAGTCGCCCCGGACTACCTGGCCGTCGTGACCACCGAGTGGCTGGGAAAGGGCTCGGGACGCCAGTCGCTGATCGGCCGCCTGGAGATCGTGGACTACTCCACCCGCCAGGTGAAGTTCTCCGAGAAGAAAAGCTTTCCGCTGCGCGCGGGCGATGAAGCCTCCAATGCGCGTCGCGTGGGCATGCTGGCCAAGGGCCTCTCGCGCGCCGTGCTCCAGACGGTCTATCCGCCGACGGTCGTGGGTCACGAGGACAACGAGATCACCATCGGCCAGGGTTCCGACTTTTTCAGCATGGGCGACAAGCTGGTGGTCAAGCGCATGGGCAATGCGCTGCGGGACCCGCACACCGGCGAGTTCCTCAGTTATGACCAATCGGACATTGGCCGTGCGGAAGTGACCTATGTCGATGCGCGCATCACCAAGGCCAGGCTGACGGGCCAGGTGCCGATCGACCAGAAGCTGGTCCTGGGCAAGAAGTACCAGGTCTGGCGCACCGGTGAGTCGGGCGGCGATTTCTTCGCCGACCTGGCCGGTGGCAGCAGTTCCGAGGGAAGCGGTTCCGCGGGCGGGAAGAAGTCGGGGCGCACCAAGCTGTTCGCCACCGACGGCGACGACGACGAATGATTGTTTGATTTTTTTGTAGGAGCTCCTGACATGAACGCTAAGAAACTGATTGCCCTGGCCGTCCTGGCCTACATGGGCGTGGCTGGTGCGCAGGACAAACTGCCGACGGCTGCCGACCAACCGGACGAACAGCCGCTGGGTGGCTTCCCCGGCTGCATGCTGGCCCCCGCCAAGGACGGTTGCGAGGAGCGCATCACCTGCAAGGGGGTGGGCAAGCTGTTTGGCAACACCGGCACCGACCTGCAGGACGCCACCGACGAAGCCGAATCCGAAGCGAACGCCGCGCTGGCCAAGTTCTATTCGAACAAGGTCAAGGCCGAACAGGCCATCCAGTCCGTGTCGTCCAGCTCCAGCCAGAGCAACGCCGCGGGCGGCAATGACGTGAAGAACAGCGCCGCGCGCCTGATCACCAAGGTCCGCACGCAGAGCTCCCAGGCCATGCTGACCGGCGTGCAGGTGCTCGGTCGCACCGTGGACTGGAACCAGCGTGCCGTGACCGTCAAGGTCGGTGTGAGCTGCAAGAGCCAGACCGCTGCCGCCCGCTCGCAGGCCCGTGCCAATGCCGGCGCGGCCGCAGGTGCCGCCGGCATGGGTGGCGGCTCCGGCGGTGCCGCCGCGGCGCCAGCCGGTCCGGCCGCCCAGAGCGTCGGTCCGATGAACCAGCGCAACTTCATTCAGAAGAACAAGAACGCCGACGACTTTTGATGAAGGAACGCCCGCCCATCAAGTGGCCGCAGACCGGGCTGCTCGCCCTGTCCTTGCTGGTCTTGTCGGGCGTCAGTCCTGGCGCGTACGCCTCGGAGCTGTGTGACCTGAACTACCGCGCGGCCGCCCGTGGCCAGTTCGCTGTCCAGGGTAAACCGGAGCAGTTCGTGTTCCGCACGCAGCGCCGGCTCCTGGAGCCGCCCACGATCGACGGTGTCGATGCGTACTACGACGTGGCGGAAGACGCCGCGCTGGAGTCGCTGGCGGCCTACATGTCCCAGCAGTCGTCCGTGAAGAACGGGCAGCTGCAGATGAAGCGCACGACCCGGCCCCAGCGCATTCGCTGTGCCGAGGCCGCCTGGACGGTCTTCAGCTTTGACCTGTCCAAGGTCAGCTGGGTCCGCTCGGACGGTCCGGTGGCCGCACCGGCACTGGCACCTGGCCTGGCGCCGGGTGTTGCGCCGGCCGCGGCATTTCCGCCCGCGGCCGTGCCTGCGGCCTCGCTCCCGGTAGCGGCGGTCCCCGCGGCCGTGGCGCCGGTGGCGCCTGTGCCAGCGCCGGTCGCTGCCCCGGTCGCTGTCCCGGCGGCGGCGCCCGTTGCGGCGCCTGCCGCACCCAAGCCGCCCGTGGCGGCGGCTCCTGCCCCGGCGGCGCCTGTCAAGCCCAGGCCCGCCTCCGTGAAAACCTTTGAAGAGTGACCTGAAGTGAAAACCATCCCTTACCTCATCGCGATCGCTTTCGCCGTCGGGACCGGTGCGCCGGCACACGCCCAAGGCTTCCTGCAGAAACTGCAAAAGAAGCTGGAACAACCGAGCTCGGGAGGGGGCGGTGGCGGATCGTCCGCCGCGTCTTCGGGCAACTCCCAGGTCGTGGGCGGCCAGTTCTGCCAGCAGTTCTTCGGCAAGCCGTTCAAGCAGAAGCAACTGAACGGACAGCCTGACGCGGTCGTCGGCAAGTACTTCAAGATCACGCCCGAGACCGACAAGATCCTCGCCGATGGCGTGCATGCCGCGTATGTGGGGACCTTCAACTCCCTGCGCCTGCACCTGGACGACCTCAAGGACAAGGTGGTGCGCCAGCTGGCCGACGCGTACCTGGCCAACCCGTCGATTCCCATGATGGCGCAGGTGATCGCGTACGCCGAAGGCGGCGACGGCTATGCGCCAGAGAACGGTCCGTCCGAGCAGGCCGAGGCCCAGACGCTGCTGGCCATGATGATGATGCAGTACCCCCAGCTCACGCTGAACAAGGGCTACGTCACCCAGCTGCTGAAGCAGGCGGACAGCCGCAAGTCCGGTCTGGCGCGCACCTTCGTGGCACGCAGCCATCTGTTCGGTGATTACGCCCCGCAGAACATCGACTACTTCTCCAACTACATCGCGCAGGCGCAGAGCAACTACCCGGTGAAGCTGGCGGATCGCACCATCTTCCTGGCGCTGGAGAAGCTCCCGAACTGGCGCTACCGCCAGCAGTACCTGGACCTGCTGCGTCAGAGCCAGGAGATGCAGAAGTCCTTCCAGAATCAGCAGCAGGCTGCGCGCGGCACCAACCTGAACGCGCGTGCGCTGGAGGTGATGCGTGAGGGCAATCGCGCCGACCTGCTGACCCTGGAGGCGCTGGGCGCCGGTCCGAGGGTGGCGGAGATCAAGGCCAAGGGCGAGATGCTGCGCAAGGAAGCGGCCGGCGAAGCCAACCTGATCAAGGTCGAAGTGGGCGCGTCCGATGACGCCAAGCTCGAAATCATGAAGATGATGGCGGCCGCTCCGGCCCTGGACGACGCGTCCAAGGCCAAGCTGGCCGAAGCCAACCGGATCAAGGCTGACAACCTGGGCAAGTTCTACAGCATCTCTTTCGAACTCGCGATGAAGTTCTGGAGCGGTGACGTGGGCTCCGCCGCTGAGACGGGCCAGTACATCAACCAGTACGCGCGCAACACCTGCCAGTTGATCAACCGCCAGGTCGAAGTGGCCAAGCAGTCCGGTATTCCCGAGCCGCAACTGGACAAGACCAAACTCAGTCAGTCGATGCTGTGATGGACGCCCAACGACGCCAGATGGTGCTGGGCGGCGCCAGCCTGGCCGCATTGCCTGCGGCGATGTGGCCGCTCGCGGCGAACGCGCAGGCCCAGAAGGTGTTCTGGGGCGGCCTGGGCTTTTCCGCGCCAGCCGCCGAGATCAACACCCAGTTTCCGATGATCAGCGGGGCGATCAACCAGCTCGGGGGGTTCCCCCAGCTGGTGCGGGCCATGCTGGATCAATTGCGCGCGAACTACGCCGCGGGCGTGGAAGACACGGGTCTGATCAGTTCGATGGACGACCCGGGCCTCTTGTTCAACGTCTCGCTCGATTACGAGCAGATGTTCGCCGTGCCCAGCGAGGACACCCCGGGCAAGGACATCCAGGTGTCCTTCGTGTACGCGAACGCCCAGGTGATGTACCTGCAGCCTCCCTCGGGCGGCGGCGGGGACCTGCGCATTCTTTACAGCTTCCCGTTCCGGGTGCAGTCGCTGGAGACGCTGACGGCCAGGAGCCGTCCCGAACAGGAAAAGATCTTCGCCCGGCTCCTGACCAGCGCGTCCCCCAACCTGGCGGGCACGTTCGGCGGCTACCTGCGTGGCAAGAAGTTCCGTGAGACCGCGGTGCCGCCCAAGCGCCTGAAGGTGCGTACCGTGGGCGTGACCCCCGAGGCCACGGCCAGCAACACCAAGCTGGGGATCGCCCGCAGCGTCAGCGCAGACTTCGTGGGCCGCGCCTTCGGCGTCTCCATGGCTGAAACGGGCGGGCTCTCGGTGGTGCCCTACGGGCCCAGCGAGGCCACGACGCGTGCCCTGGCTGGCCGCTTCGACCGGATGCCGAATATCGGTGACCTGATCAAGAAGCTGGGTAGCGAGGACAGCGTGGACATCGGGATTGACCTGAGCTTCCACCGCTCCTTCTCGATCCTGGACAACTCCAACGCAGCGAACAACGTCTACACCCGCGGCGTGTCCTTCATGGTCAAGGTCACGGACTCGATCCGCAACCGGGTGGTGTTCGACAAGAAGATCCAGATGATCGCGAGCAACCCGCTACCCAAGCGCATGCTCGATCGCCTGGGGGATTACGACACGCGCTACATGGTGCAGCTGATCATCCTGCTGTTTGATACCTTCAACACTGCGGTGATGAAGGAAGACGGCGGTCTGCTCGCCAAGGTGGGCCTGGATCCGGCCAAGGACATGGCCGATGTGAAAGCCCTCAAGGCGCTCCTGCTGACAGCGAAATACAACGGATAAGGAAGGACTCCCGACATGTTCAAGCTCATTGGAATCATCGTGGTCGTGGCCGTGGTCATCATCGGCTTCCCCTCGTTGCAGCGGTGGTACGCCGGTGACGCCACGCCCCAGGAAACCGTCAAGGAAATGCGCGATAGCGTGGGCCAGAAGCTCATGACGGAGGAGGGCGACAAGTCCGGCAAATCGTCTGCGTCGGGCAAGAGTGCGGCGCCCAGCAACGAGACCGATGCAGAGCGCGTCCTGCGCGAGATGAACCAGAAGAAGTGACCGCCCGTCGGGCGACGCCTCAGTCCTCGATGTAGACGGGGACAGGCCGCGTCCGCGAAGGCGCCGGCGCGGGAGGCGGTGAAGGAGGTGTGGCAGGAGGCGGTGCAGGAGCCGGTGCAGGAGGCGCTGCCTCCCGGGCCTGCCGTCCCCCCGCCAGTCCGCTGTCCGTCCTGGAACCCGGACCGCTCCCCACGCCCGTACCTGCGCCAGCGCCGCTGCGGCCGCTGGCGTTTTCATTGCCGGGGCCGTTGCGTGGCGCGGGCGCGGTGGCGCGCTTGCTCTCGGCCGGGGTGGGGGCGGATTTGCCGGTTCCGTCGCCGGTTTGCCGGGGCGGGGTGGCCGGCGCAGCCTGGGGCGGCGGCGCGGGAGGCGCAGGACGCGCCTTGGGCGGCCGGGGCGCCGAGGCCCCCTTGGTCGCGGCCTTCGCGGGCACTTCCTTTTTCGACAGGCCCAGGTCGACGGACAGCCGGTTGGCCACCTGGTCACAGCCGGCGAGCACTGCGGCGAGGGCCAGGGGCACCCATCGCGCGCGGGTCATTCCTCCACCCTCGACGCCAGAATGTCCCGCGCGAACTCGATGGCATCGCCCACGGTGATCATCGGCGGCCCGCCCACGACGCCCAGCACGTCAAAGTGCAGGCCGATCGAGCCGGTCAGCGACCGGGTGAGGCGCTCGTCGAACCCCATCAGCGCGTACAGGGCGTCTGCGGGCTCCAACGCGCGCGGGTCCAGGCGCTTGACCCCCAGGGCCTTCGCGAGTGCGGCGATGAGCACGGGCACCTCGGTGCTGGCGTTGTCTGGGGTGATCGGGCCTGGCAGGCCCTTGAACACCGTGCGGCTGCTGCGGGCCTTCTGGAGGGGAGCCCCCCGTGCGGCCAGGGCCAGGCGATCCCAGCGCGCGGCCGGACAGCCATCGATCATGATCTCCAGCTCGAAGCCGTCGAGCCCGTACGGGTTGAAACCCTCGAACACCAGCTCGCTCAGCACCGCATTCACGGTGTCCACATTGAGCAATTCCCTCAGGCGCCCCTTCTTGCCCAGCTTCTTGACCTGGGGGTCCCAGGAGGACTCTTCGAACAGGGACAGCAGGCTCCTGCGGGTCATGCTGTCCAGGCTGTCATCGGGTGGGATTGCCAGCACGAACGCCACGATCACGGCCAACCGCTCGCCCTCCCAGAGCCCGCCGTCCCAGGGGTCCACTTCCCGGCCTTGCGGGTACAGGCGCACGTCGACATAGGCCTGTTCGAAGCGACGGTCCGTGACCCGGCCGACCACGGCCTGGAACGCCGGAAGCACCGAGGCGTCCATCGTCCGTTTCAATTCGCTGGCGGCGGTGGCAAAGCCTGAGCCCACGCGCTGCGCATACGGCTGCCAGGCCAGGCCTTGAGCCTGCAGCGATTGGAGGAATCTCCTGCGGCCCGTGGCCGACACGGTCCCCCGGTCCATGTCATAAAGGTCGTAGAGATCCTGATCGTCCATGGGCCTGCGGGTTGTTGTTCAAGTTGCGGACGATTCTAGGCCTGCACGAAGACTCGTCCGCCCTCGATCCTCACCGGCCAGCACCGTATGGGCTCGGTGGCCGGCTGGCAGGTGGCTGCCCCGGTGCGCAGGTCAAAGCGCCCCTGGTGGAACGGGCACTCCACCTCGTGGCCTTCGACGAAGCCCTCACAGAGGCGGGCGTCACCATGCGAGCACTGGTTGTCCGTGGCAAAGACTTCGCCCCCGATGCGAAACAGGGCAATCTCGCGCCCCGCCACCGGCACGGCGATGCCGCAGTCGTCAAACAGGTCGGCCTCGGCGGCGACATCGGTCCAGGTGCTCATGGGAGGTCTCGGTCAATGCGTGGGGGGAGGTCGCGGCGGCGTCAGACCGCGGCGGGCGGGGCCGGATTATCCTCCTTGCCACCCTGCACCGCCCGCCCGCGACCCCCGGGTGATCCCGGGGATGGAATGCGGTGGTGGCTCCTAGAATCCGGCCTTCTACAGGAGCTGTCGAATTGCAATCCAAGAAGCCCCAGGCTGCCGCCAAGCCCGCACAGCGCGTGATCAAGAAGTACCCGAACCGGCGGCTGTACGACACCGACACCTCCACCTACATCACGCTGGTCGAGGTCAAGCAACTGGTACTGGACAACCAGCCCTTCGTCGTGCGTGACGCCAAGTCCGGCGAGGACCTCACGCGCAGCATCCTGCTGCAGATCATCCTGGAAGAAGAGGCCGGTGGCGCCCCCATGTTCACCGAGGCCGCCCTGGCCAACATGATTCGCTTCTATGGCAACGCCATGCAGGGCTTCATGGGCCATTACCTGGAAAAGAACGTGCAGGCCTTCACCGACATGCAGGCCAAGCTGGCCGAGCAGTCCGCCACGCTCACGCCCGAGATGTGGGCCCAGTTCACCAACGCCCAGAACCCGATGATGCAAGGCCTCATGGGCAACTACATGGAGCAGTCTAAGACGTTGTTCGAGACCATGCAGGACCAGATCCAGAAGCAGACCGAACAGATGTTCGGCGCCTTTACCGGCAAACGCTGATCTTTCGCAGCGCGTGACCGGCCCGCATGTTCCGGGACCTTGAGAGGGCTGCCGTGATCCCTCGATGGATCGGTCTGGCCCTAGCGCTCATTCCCGGCGTCCTCCTGGCGCAGCCGCGCGGGTCGGTGGAACTGGCCGATTACGGCCGTGAGAACGTCACGATCCGCACGCAGGCCGTGCCGCAGGCCGAGCGCTGGAAGCGGGCGACAGACCACTGGGGGCTCGGCGAAATCGCCCCGCTGATCCCGGCCTTCGACGGCAACGGATTGCTCATGGCCAGTTGGACGCCCAGCCAGGATCCGAACGCGCCGACATTCGTCATTGCGCATGGCGGCGGCGGGATCGGGGGCATGCTGCTGGTGATGGGCGCGAACCTGCGGGCGACCACCAACGCCAACATCCTGCTCCTGGACAGCATCTGGAGCCGTGGACGGACCAGCAATGGCGGCGACAGCGTTCCGCGCTCAGGCAGGACCCTCAGCGCCAACGTCCGAATGTTCGACCTGGCGGCGGCCGGGCGTTGGCTGGCTTCCCAGGGCGTCGACCCCACGAAGACCTACGCGATCGGTGAAAGCCAGGGCGGGTGGGGCGTGTTGCGTGCCTTCACCGACGACCCCACGATCACCAGCCTGATCCGGCCGCACTATGCGGGCGGCGTCGCCCTGTACCCCCAGTGCGACCGGCTGGAGCCTCAGATCTTCGTCTATCACCGGCTGGGTCCCTATCACAGCCGAATGATGGTGATCACCGGGGGGCTGGACACGCTCACCCCCGCCTCGTATTGCGCGAAGACGACGCTCGAATCCGCGGAGAAATGGCTGCACTGGGACGACGTGACCCACGCATTCAACATCTCCACGCATGGCCTTTTTCGACCGCCGGTCGACGGGGTCTGTCAGACGATCACGAACAGCGTGGGCACCCATCAGTTTTGCCACAACGAGCGAAGAACCCAGGAAATGCTCCAGGAGGTTCGACGTTTCGCCCGCGTGTCCCGGGACTGAGGCGCGTCGACCGGCCGATGCCGCTCAAGCGGCGACAATAGCGGGATGAGCGACATCGTCTCCCCGAACCCGGGCGTCAGCGCCCCCGCCCCCAAGGTCGGCTTCGTGAGCCTGGGCTGTCCGAAGGCACTGACCGATTCCGAGTTGATCCTCACCCAGCTGTCGGCCGAGGGCTACCAGACCGCCAAGACCTTCCAGGGTGCGGACCTGGTGATCGTCAACACCTGCGGCTTCATCGACGATGCGGTGAAGGAAAGCCTGGACACCATCGGCGAGGCGCTGGCCGAGAACGGGCGCGTCATCGTCACCGGCTGCCTGGGCGCGCGCGAGGGGGAGGGCGGCGGCAACCTGGTGCGCAACATCCATCCCTCGGTGCTGGCCGTTACCGGTCCGCACGCGACGCAGGAGGTGATGGACGCGGTCCACGCCCATCTGCCCAAGCCGCACGACCCCTTCCTCGACCTGGTGCCGCAGGCCGGGGGCTTCGGCGATGCGGGCATCAAGCTCACGCCGCGCCACTACGCCTACCTCAAGATCAGCGAGGGCTGCAACCACCGCTGCACCTTCTGCATCATTCCCTCGATGCGCGGTGACCTGGTCAGCCGACCGATCGGCGACG
>JACCDM010583543.1_pt1 | contig 21161 bp, 15 predicted proteins | sample 7445851 | NCBI WGS metagenome assembly JACCDM01 (sample SAMN15323438, study PRJNA562643) | freshwater metagenome | isolation source: river surface water | place: USA:Blue River Watershed | collected 2017-08-16
ATGGGATTGGATAATAACGTTGACCAAACGCATACGAAACAATCATCATCGCTGCATAGCAAAGGAGGGTAGCCCAGGCGCTAGCCACATAACCGTAGTCCGGTATGAAAGCGAAATTGATAATCAAAGTAATCACCGCACCGAATAGGGTGATATAACTCCCTGCTAAGGTTTTGTTCGTTAGCTTATACCAAATACTTAGGTTGTAATAAATCCCCAGACAAAGGTTGGCAACAAGGAGAATAGGTACGACGCCTAATCCCACACGGTATTGCGCACCGATGAAGTATTGTAGGGTGTCCATGAAAAACAGGGTGCCGAATAAGATGACAAGGCAGAAAGCGACGAAAAAGTACATAACGCGAGCGTAGAGCTGCGGCGCATCTTTTTTGTCGGCATGTTGAAAGAAGAAAGGCTCTGCAGCCATACGGAAGGCCTGAATAAAAAGTGTGATGATAATGGACAGCTTATAACAAGCGCCGTAGATACCAATCTGCGTCTTCGCCTCGTGTACATCAGGGATTAGGTAGTTTAGTAAAATCCGGTCGAAGGTTTCGTTGATCATCCCAGCAAAGCCAATCACCACCAAGGGAAGGGCATAGGGCAGGAGGGTCTTGACTAATTTCATATCAGGCCAGCGGATATGACGGACAAGATTAGGGATGAAATAAATAAAGACGAGAGCACTGGCTAACAGGTTGCTGATAAATACATAGCCGATGCCAATGCTCGGTTTGTATAGACTGCCAAACCATTCGGGATGTTTGGGGGCTACGACTACCATTAATAAGGTCGCGCTGATATTTATTCCGATACTGAATAAGCGTAGTATGGCATATTGCAGGGCTTTTCCTTCGTAACGTAAGCGTGCGAAAGGAAGGGTAGTGAGGGTGTCGAAGAAAAGGATGCCGATCATGCAGGACATCAAATACGGATATTGTTCGTAATGTAGCTTGGCGTTGATGAATGGTGTGGCAAAGAAGAGCAGGCTCGAAAACAGAATACTAGATAATAAGAGCAGGCTATTGCCGGTAGTATAAACGGGGCCTTCATCTTGTTGTTTACAAAAACGGAAATAGGCCGTTTCCATTCCATAAGTGAAAAGCACGTTCAAAAAACTGATATAGGCATAGAACTCGGTATTGATACCGAAAGCTGCTGGCAGGAAGTAATTCGTCAGGATGGGGGTCAGCAAATAGTTCAGCAAACGCCCTAGCATGCTGCTCAAGCCGTAAACGGCTGTCTGTCCGACCAGTTTCTTGATTAAGCTCACAGTTTAAAGGTACGGTCTTAAAACAGATAAAAAAAGAAGGATTTTTCCCGCCTGTATACAAAAGTGGGCATTGTTAAGAAAAATTAAATTCTAAAAAATCATTTTATTATATTCGTTTAACTAAAATCAAACACACATGAAAAAACTGTTAACACTACTCTTCGTCGTGTGCACATCCATGACGGCTTGGGCCCAGGATGTGTCGGTGACCGGTAAGGTTACCCAAGCGACGGACGGATCTCCTTTACCCGGTGTATCCATCCTTGTGAAAGGAACCACCAATGGCGCCATTTCTGATGGTAATGGTGATTATTCTGTTAAATGCGCAAGCAATGCAACCTTAGTTGTTTCTATGGTTGGTATGGCTACTAAAGAAGTAGCTGTAAATGGCGCAAGCTCGTTAAACATCTCGATGGAGGAACAAAAGAAAGACCTCAATCAGGTGATGGTAACCGCTTTGGGCGTTAAACGTAACAAAGAAGAATTGGGTTATGCTGCTCAAAAGGTAGATGGCTCTTTGATGACTGTTACTCGTTCTAACAATGCTTTGAGCGCTTTATCTGGAAAGGTTTCCGGTGTAGAAGTTAAAACGAATAACCAAATGGGTGGTTCTACCAACATCGTGGTTCGTGGTTTTAAATCGTTAACAGGAAATAACCAGGCTTTGATCGTTGTTGACGGAGTGCCTATAGATAATGCCAACAATAACTCTTCTGACCAAACAACGGGTCGTAGTGGTTATGATTATGGTAACGCAGCCTTCGATATTAACCCGGATGATATCCAATCTATCAACGTTTTGAAAGGTGCTGCCGCTACTGCATTGTACGGTTCTCGCGCTTCTAACGGTGTAGTTTTGATCGAAACTAAAAAAGGTAAGAAAGGATTCGGCTTGACAGTTAATATGGGTATGTCGCAAGGACGTATCAATAAAAATACCTTCCCTCAATATCAAAAAGAATATGGTGCTGGTTATGGCGCTTTTTATGATGATACCTTGGGTTCATATTTCTACAAGTATGATTTGAATGGCGATGGTAACGATGATTTGATCGTTCCAGTAACGGAGGACGCTTCTTTCGGTGCTAAATTTGATAAAACATTGAATGTATTCGATTGGCGTTCTGTAGATCCTGCTAGTCCTAACTACTTAAAGGCTACACCTTGGGTAGCTGGTGCAAATGATCCTTCTTATTTCTTACAAAACCCTTCTTCTTATAATAACGGTTTCACGTTCACAACTGGTAACGACCGTACACAATATAAGTTAGGTTTCAACCGTACTACAGAAAGTGGCATCTTGCCAAATTCTAACTTGTTCAAAAACATGTTGAACTTCTCTGTTAACCAACAAGTAAACGATCGTTTATCTACAGGTGCTACAGCGAACGTATCGTATAATGGTGCTACAGGTCGTTATGGAACGGGTTATGATGCGAAGAACCCAATGACGAATTTCCGTCAGTGGTGGCAAGTAAATGCAGATATGAGCGATTTGAAAGCGGCTTATGAAGCTAACAAAGAGCGTAACACAACTTGGAACTGGGGCGATTTCACAGATGTGAGCGCTGGTCCTATTTTCTGGGATAATCCTTATTTCGTACGTTATAAGAGCTATGAAAGTGATAGCCGTACGCGTATGTTCGGTAACATGTTTGCCAACTACCAAGTGAATACTTGGATGAGCGTAATGGCGCGTGTAACGATGGATGCTTATTCTGAATTACAAGAAGAGCGTATCGGCGTTGGTTCTATCGACGTGTCTGAATATAATCGTACCGATCGTAGCTATCGCGAGTTCAACTACGACTTATTCGCTAGTTTCAATAAGCAGTTAACAAGTGATATCAAGTTTAACGGTATGTTGGGTACTAATATCCGTAAACAAACGATTAACTCTATCTACTCTGAAACAAATGGTGGTTTGAATGTACCTAATTTGTATTCATTGTCTAACTCTGTGAATCCTTTAAACGCGCCTTCAGAATCTTCAGTTGCTCGTCAGGTAAACGGTATTTTCGCAGACGCGATTTTTGGGTATAAAAATTATTTGTACTTGGATTTGACAGCTCGTCGTGATGTGTCTAGCACATTGGCTCCAAAATACAATACTTACTACTATCCTTCTGCTTCTTTAAGCTATGTGTTCACGAACCATATGCCTGATTTATTCAAAGCATTTCAAATGAGTTATGGTAAAGCACGCGTTAACTTCGCTAAGGTTGGTTCTGATGCCCCTTACGGACGTACACGTGATTACTTCGTTCCAGCGACTCCATTTGCTGGTAACCCGATCTATTCTGTTTCTTCTATTAAGAATGAGGCAAACTTGAAGACTGAACAAACTTCTAGCTATGAGGCTGGTTTGGAATTAGGATTCTTCAAAGATCGTTTGACACTTGATGCGAGCTACTATAATGCGATTACTTACAACCAAATTATTCCGGTTGAAGTTTCTCGTGCTACTGGATTCTCTAGTAAATATATCAATGCTGGTAAAATCAAGAATTATGGTTTCGAAGTTAGCTTAGGCGCTCGTCCGCTTCAAACAAAAGACTTTGCATGGGATATCAATCTAAACTGGACACGTAACCGTAATATGGTAATGGAATTGCCTGATATCGACAATATCCAATTAGCAACCTTCCAAGGTGGTGTTTCTATGAATGCTACAGTAGGTGAAGCTTATGGTACATTGAAAGGTAAGTCTTTCGTTTATAATGAAGGCAGACGTATGGTAGATACAACAACTGGTTACTATATGGTAACCGAAACTTCAGATACTACTATTGGTAATATCAATCCGCGTTGGATGGGTGGTATGCGTAATACCTTCCGTTATAAAAACGTCTCTTTGAGCTTCTTGATCGATGCGAAAATGGGCGGAAGCGTGTTCTCTTTGGATCAATTCTATGGCGCACAAACAGGTGTGTATAGCGCATTGGTATCTTATAACGGTATGATTAAGGATCAAGATAAGTATAATGCAAATCTGGATAAAGATGCTTTGGCAACAACGGCAGGTATCAATGAAAATGGAGTAAGCGTTCGCGAAGATGTATTGTATGGCGATCCTAAAGGTGGTATCATCTTAGATGGCGTTAGCTATAATGCTGCAGGAGAATTGGTAGAAAACACTAAGCGTGTTACAGTAGATTATTACCTAGGAAATAGCATGCCTGCTGCTGCTTATGTTTACGATGCGAGCTATATCAAATTACGTGAAGTAAACTTGACATACAGCGTTCCTACGAAGTATATCAGCAAAATGAAGTTGGTAAAAGGTATTGACATCTCTTTATATGGTCGCAACTTGGCTATCTTATTCAAGAATGTACCATTTGCTGATCCTGAAGACGGTATGAGTTCTGGTAATATCCAAGGTTTCCAGTCTGGTGCTTACCCAACTGCTCGTATCTTCGGTGGTAACCTTCGTTTCAATTTCTAATTCACCACTCAAAAGAATAATAACATGAAAAAAATAATTTATTCAGTTGCCCTTCTTGCTGTGGTAATGTTGGCCGGTTGTTCGAAAAATTTCGAAGACATGAATACCAACCCGAAGCAGCCTACGGACGTTCCTAGTGCCTATCTATTAACGAGCGCACAAAAGAACTTAACCGATATCCTTACTTCTTCTAACGTAAACAGTAACGTGTTCCGTCTATGGACGCAACATTGGACAGAAACAACCTACTTCGATGAAAGTCGTTATGATGTTGTGACTCGTTTGATCGCAGCTAACTTCTGGACACCGCTTTATCGCGATGTATTGAAAGATTTAGATGCATGTAAAGCTGCTATCGCTGCTGATCCTAAGATTACTGACAAGTCTGTAAAAGCTTCTCAAACTGCTATCGCAGATATCTTGGAAGTGTATACGTACAGTGTATTGTTAGAGACTTACGGTAACGTACCTTATGGCGAAGCAATGGACATCACCAACTTACAACCTAAGTATGATGATGCCTTGACAACGTATAAGGATTTGTTTAAGCGCTTAGATGCTGATATCACTGATTTGAAGGCTGGTTCTGCTAGCTTCGCTGCAGGTGATGTGATCTATGGTGGCGACAATTCATTATGGGTTAAATTCGCTGCTACCTTGAAAATGCGTATGGCTATGACACTTTCAGAAGCTACTGGCTTTGATGCTAAGACTGCTTTTGAAGGCGCTGTGGCTGATGCGATGTCAAGCAATGCAGACGACGCAGTTTTCCACTACGAGAGCACGCCTCCGAACACAAATCCAATCTGGGTTGATTTGATTCAAAGCGGTCGTAAAGACTTTATCGCTTCTGAAACCATGATCGCTTGGTTGCAAGATTCGTTGAAATGGACTATGGACTCTGTTTATAATCCAGATCCACGTTTGTCAGCGTATTTCCGTGTGAATTCTGCCGGTACATATACTGGTGGTGTGAACGGTGCAAGTAACTCTTATAAGAATAATGCAAAACCTTCTTATACCGTTACTGACGCTGCGGCTCCAGCTACTTTAATGAACTATACCGAAGTAGAATTCTTGTTGGCTGAAGCAGCTGCTCGTGGCTGGTCGGTTTCAGGTTCTGCTGAAGATCACTATAAGGCAGGTATCTCTTCTTCATTCGCTGATTGGGGAGTGACTGCTGACTTAAATGATTCTACAGGTTACTATGCAAACCCGCATGTAAAGTATGATGCGGCTCATTATGAGCATTGCATTGGCTTGCAAAAATGGTTAGCCTTGTACAACCGTCCGGTAGACGCTTGGACAGAATGGCGCCGTTTGGATTACCCAGCATTAACCCCTCCTCCGGGTATGACTGCTGCGGATATTCCTTCCCGCATGACCTATCCAATTCATGAACAAACTATCAATGGTTCTAGCTATAATGCCGCTTCTTCTGCAATCGGTGGAGATAAGCTAACCACTAAACTCTTCTGGGATAAGCACTAAGCTTTTCTAGCCTCAGAAACAACCACAAAGAAAGTCCTGCCCATAAAAAGGCAGGATTTTTTTTGTCTATTAGTGAAATGAAATGTAATGGAAGGACGGCATTTCGAGCCTCGAACAATTGCGTTTTATTTTAAACGCTCCATGATATAAATCGGGAGTAGTAAGCCTGTTAAGGCATACACGAAATCTTCAATAGGAATGGTAATAAAACGAGTGCCAATAATTTCCGCTGCACTATACCAAACAACAGGAGAAGAGGTAACAGCGCCCGTTAAAACACCGTTGATGAGGATGAACGGAATCAAATGAATGCAATAAGCTATCCAAAATGATTTCATCCATACTGGCTTTTCTTTAAAAGTAAGATAAGACAGCAGAAGAATGGCTATGATGAAATTGACTACCGTATATAAGCGATCTTTGAAAAACGGTAAGGCAATTAATAGGACCGCAATCACCAAATAATTCCAATAGTTTATTTTCGGAGCGTTCTGTTTAAGTGATGGAAAATAGGCCCTCAAGCAAGCGTAAATGAATACCGAAGCGTACGGCACTACTACAAAGAAACTCCACTCTTCAATCGGTAAACGCGCCCAGCGGGTATTCCAAACATAATCCGGATTGAATCCCCAAACACCTTGCTTTACAAACCAAGAATCCCAACTGATAAAAAGAAGTGCATTGATGGCAATCCCTATGAATAGCCCCTTCCAATGCTTATAAAACGCCACTTTTTGGTCGAAGCTCAGAGCGAGCGGACCAACTATCGAAGCGAGCATTAGCCATGCATATAAACTCATTTGCTAGTATTAGGGTCTTTCCAGTATTTGAAAGGAACAATCAACATCCCAAAATTCTCACCGTCTTCTTTTTTAATATGCTTATGATGCATTTTATGCGCTCTTCTAATCGCGCGTACATAACGATTATTCCAGTGTGTCCAAATCTTAAAACGCTGGTGAATAATGATGTCATGCACGATGAAATAACCTAGTCCGTACAATGAAATACCAATGCCAATATAGAGTCGAAAGTCAAGACCAGCGATAATGCCAGTGATATAACAAATCATACTCGGAACGGCAAAGATCACGAAGAACCAATCGTTCTTTTCAAAAAAGCTTCCATCCACGGCGTGATGGTCTTCATGTAAATGCCACAAAAAACCATGCATCACATATTTGTGCGCAAACCATGCGACAAACTCCATAAAGAAAAACGTCGCTATAACGATGAGTATATTCCAAATCATAAGTAATAAAACACGAAGTACGCCTTTTTGTTTAATCTTTTAAGAACAAAATAAGTCCGCTAAAGAACAAAAGCTGTAATACATATAAAATCCAAGCTAGCGGGTTAATCGCCAATCCTTTTCTTGAACGTAGCAAAAGCACTTGTACGCCGACACCTAATACGAACCAGGCTACATAATTCTGCAAGGGAGCTGCTCCCAAATCCCAATACCAAAAGTCGAGCTCCGCACAGATACGCTCCATCGGCAAGTCGGTAAGCACCATTAGAAAGCTTGCGGCAAGGGCCTGCAAAAGAATGTTTTTGTTGCCTAGCAAGGCGCGTGTCAACTCTGCACTCAAAAGTGAAAGCAATAGCCAATTAATTCCCATTGTCAATGGAATACCGTCGAGCTGTAGGCCTAATCGCTCTCCGTAATGATAAGCGCCAAAGGGCAAACTTGTTTTCACGCCTATCCATTCTATCGCCACGCCAAAAACAAACAAAGCTGCTGCCGTCAAAATTTGTGTGGGACTCCATTTGCTATGTTCACACCAAATGAAAAGTCCTAAACAAACTAAAAGGTGTATAGGAGTCGCTCTTTGCACCCAATCTACCGACTGAATCGTGCCGACAAATCCTACTAAGTAAAGTATGATCAAAAAGAGGGCACTGCCATTTGTCTTATTAATTTTCATATTTCGCAATCAATTCACTCGTGATTTTCGCGCTATTCAAACATAAAGGGATCCCGCCTCCGGGATGTACGCTTCCCCCGCAAAAGTATAAATTTTTCACCCGACTGCTTTTGTTAGCCTGTCGCCAGAAAGCGGCCATACGCTCATTCGAGGCATGTCCGTATAAACCGCCACCTATCGAAGCCGTGCGTGTTTCAATACGACGAGGATCTAAATAATCCTCTTCTTCAATGAGCGATGAAATGTCTCGTTGCAGTATACGACTCATTTTTTCTAAGATACTTGCGCGTAGCGCGGCGCGAATACTATCCCAATCTTGTCCCTTATCCGCCGCCACATTCACCATGATAAACCAGTTTTCACCCTCTGCCGGAGCGTCTGCTGCTACGCATTTTGAGCCGATATTGATATAAATTGTAGGATCGTCTGAATAACCTTTACCATTGAAAATAGCGTCGAATTCTGCTTGATAGTTTTCGCTAAAAAAGACATTATGCAAACGTAAGGAAGGGAATATTCCTTTCACACCCCAATAGAAAATCATCGCCGAAGAAGAGGAGGCAAGACGCGCAAATGCTTTCGGAGCAGGGATTTCAGGGATTAAATTTTTATAAGCGAAACGAATATCTGCATTACAAACGACTAGATCAGAAAGCTGTTCTGTTCCGTCAGCAAAACGAATACCAATGGCTTTTCCTGAAGAGATCAATATTCTCTCTACACTGCTATTGAAGTAAAATTCCACCCCACATTTTTGTGCTAACGCAAACAAAGCTTGCGTTATTTGGTGCATCCCTTTTTTCGGAAAGAAAGTCCCATAGCCATGTTCCAGGTGCGGTATCAAATTCAATAAAGCGGGCGCTTCGTACGGATTGCTTCCATTATAAGTAGCAAAACGATCGAAGTATTGTTGTAATCGCTGGTCGGTGAAAATACTTTTGTTTTCGCCGTGCATACTTCCCAACAATCCGAGCTTAGGTAGTTTCGTAATCGCAGGAAGAACGTTTTTTGAAAGATAAGTAGACGGTTCATGTAAGCTGCTTTCCAAGAAAAGCGGAGCCGTCGCTTCGTAACGGAGTTTAGCGCGTTGTAGATGTTGAAAAAACTGATCTACTTCTCTCGGTGCGAATAGCTTAGAAAGCTGCTCTCTGAAGCGCGTTTCGTCTTTATGCGTATAGAAAGAGCTATTGTCGGAAAAGTGATAATAAAAGGCCTCTTCAATTTCTTCGTATTCAAAATACTCCGTCGCATCCAATCCAGCTGCTTGGTACAGTTCGAGCACTAAATGCGGTAAAGTAAAGAGGGAAGGACCCGCATCGAAGGTATAAGCACCCAATTTGATTTGGGTAAGCTTACCACCAGGATAAGCGTTTTTCTCATAGACCTTCACTTGCTTACCTTGCAAGGCTAGTCGAATAGCTACTGCCAAACCAGCGACACCTGATCCAATGACGATTACTTGTTTAGCCTGCTTTTCCATGTTTTGAAAACAATTTTTGAGCAAAAAGGTTTAATCTATTTGCCTTTCCTTTGCTGTAAGATTGAACAAAATAAGCAATTGCTTTATAGCGTATTCATTTTCAATACAACTAAATTTATATAATTTTACCATAGCTTATTTTTTCTTATGCATTTTCGAATTTTTCTTTGTCTGTCTTTCCTTTATGCAGGACTTGCAGCAGCCCAAACTGTTGAAGTTAAAAAACGTACTGCGAGCGATCGTATCGGAGCCGACTCGCAAGCTGTACATTCTCCAGCTTTTTCTCTTTCGCGGAATGGAGAAGCGAATATGCAGAGCGCGGATTTATTGTGGCGTCCTCTAGTGAAACACGTCTGTGAGGCTCATGAGCCTCGTATGCCGGAGACGGAAGTTATTGAACAATTAAAAGCGCAGAAGACTGCGGCGAAACTGAATAATCCTTCTTCGGTTACTGCGGAACGAAGTTCCAATACAGCCGTCGTTCCAACCGTAGGCTCCAATTTTGCAGGCAACTCCAATAACGGACATTCTCCCATGGACAATCACCTCGCGATTTCTAACGGAGGGATGATTATCAGTGTGGCCAATACCACCATAGAGGTGGATGACAAAGCAGGAAACACCTTATATTTTAACGATATCGTTACTTTCTTTAATGACCCTTCGATCACTGATGTCTGCGATCCAAATGTCGTATACGACCCAGCGCAAGACCGTTTCATTTTCTTTGCACAAGAATGTTCTGGCGCTTCTGCTAATTCATATTTGTTGTTGGGATTTTCTAAAACAAACGATCCAACGCAAGGGTGGTGGACCTATAAAATAAGTGGACATTTGATTGCAGGCACTTGGTTTGATTACCCGAAGACGGCCATCTCTACCAACGAATTGTATGTCTCTGGCAATTGCTTCGACGACCAAGGTAATTTTGCAGAGGCAATTCTTTATCAGATTCAAAAGAATACTGGGTATAGCGGTGCCTCCCTCAGCTGGCAGTATTGGCATAATATTGCAGGAGGTCCATCAACCTTATTACCGGTATCTTATGGTACAGGTGGCACCTACGGTCCCGGATGTTATTTGGTCTCAACAAAATCTGGCGGCGCGTCTACCTTTAATTTTTATAACTTGACGGACGACATGACTGCAAGCAATGAACAACTCTTGCGTTACAGCATTTCGACAACGAGCTATTCTCCTGCCGGTGACGCAGCGCAACAGGGCTCTACTTGTTTGTTGGATAATGGCGATTGTCGCGCCTTGTCTGGCTTTTATTTGAATGGTATTGTTCACTTTGTTTTTCACTCGGATTATACCAACGGATATAATGGAATAAATTATAATAGATTCGATGTCGCCACAAAGAAAAATACGAGTTCTACTTTCGGATTGAGTGGCTATGATTATTCTTATCCCTCTGTGGCAGCCTATACGAACGTTGTGACAGATCCTTCTGTGATGATTGGCTTCGGTAGAAGTGCGGCTAATATCTATCCAGAAATACGTGCGGTGCACTGTGATGTGAATATGAACTGGTCGGCTTCCACCTTAGTAAAGAGCAGTACGAGTTATGTCTCTTATACCAGCACTACCAAAGAACGTTGGGGTGATTATACGGGTATGACGCGTGATCATTCGAGCGCAACGCCTTCTGTATGGATGAATGGCATGTACGGAACTGGTTCTAATACCTGGAAAACATGGATTGCAGAAATTCATGATCCTTGGTTAACTGCACCTACACTTACGACAAAGAGCGCTAGCGCAAAGGTCTATCCAAACCCTGTTGTAGATATTAGTCGCATAACATTTGAAATGGCTAGTACCGAGTATGTGCATATTGCGTTATATGATCTGCAAGGTCGTTTGGTGAAAGAATTATACGCTAATACAGCGCAGGCGGGCGAAAACATATTTACCTTCAACAAAGCCGCATTGGCTAATGGAACGTATCTTCTAAAAATAAGTACTACTACTAAAACAATTTCGAATGAGCTTATTCAAGTACAATAGTCTGGCTTTGTTATTCCTTTTAATGATTAGCTGCAAAGCTAGTTCTGAAGGGCAGGGTAGTACAAAGAAGAATAATGATACTGCTTCTCATGAAGCACATACGACTGCCAGCAATGGTACGAGCAATGGAGAGTCGCGCGCTAAAGATACGCCAACTACAAACAGTAAAGCAGTACATCATGGCTCGCCCGAACAAGCAAAAATAGATTCAATCAAGCAAGCGAAAAACGCGCAAAAACACTAAAATGGATAAGCTCAAAACCTTATGGACAGCTTATCGCTGGTATTTAGTCGCAGCTCTAATCCTTCTTGTAGCAGGATATATTTATTTTCAATTTTTTGGAAAAGCATCTGTTGAGAAAGGGAATCAATCGCTCGATAAACATTATTCGAGTCTAGGTGCGCTGAGTAATTATAAAGAAGCCGTAGAGGCAGAATACAATAATCAGTTGTTTGCGCAATTGCAAGAGCAACAAAGTTTGTATGCCGACTCTGCTGAATGGCAAATGTCGGATGTCATGAAACGTCGTTGGGAAATGGTACAATCGAAGTTTACGACAAACGGACAAACCAATTTTTTCAAGAAGGTGGTGCAACGTATGAAGTCGGATAAAACTAAGCAAGGCTTGGAAGAGGCTGGTTTACGTATTCGCAATGCACAAGATTATAGTGGCAAATTTGCTTTAAGAATGCCTGTTAAAAAGCAATTGATTAATACCCGTGCGTTGTCTTTGATTGATTTAGCGAAGCGGATTGATTCGTTAGAAGCTTTGATTGAAGTGGAGGCTAAAACCATAATGGACATCACGACTTCTTATAAAAGTACAGGAATGCCTGGTGGAGAAATGGCGAATGTACGTCGCGCAAAGCAGCTTGTAGACGTTTGTTTGAAGAATATTGCAGATCCTATCCTCCGAACGCAATATACTTTGGACACCACAAAAGCAGCGAGTGCTTCCTTATTGGCTTCGCAGCAAACTGCGCTGGCGGAGTTCGACAATAGTGATGCAATGCTCAAAAATAATTTGAATGCAATTGTTCCAGATTGGTCGCCGATTCAAAATACCATGACCGCTTTGCGTAGCAATGCCGAAGTATTGTATCGCACTAACTACCGGAGCAAGCTTTATACGCAAGTGTATTTACCGGTATGGACAAAAGAGTGCGCGCGTTTACATGCCGAAGAAAAATTTTGGTTGAGCTTATCGGATTTGGTGGCGAAGCTATAAATAAAAAAAGCCCCCTTTCATTGCTGAAAGGAGACTTTTAAAACCAATTCTTAATTCTTACAAAACCTATTCAGCAGGCGCTGCAGGAGCAGGCACCGCCATCAATTTTTCTTTCACCTTGCGCTCGATCTCGTCTGCTAATTCAGGGTTATCTAGCAATAATGATTTCACACTCTCACGACCTTGTCCGAGTTTGTTAGAATCATAACTGAACCAGCTACCACTTTTTTGAACTACACCGCATTCAACACCAAGGTCAAGAATTTCACCTACCTTACTTACACCCTCACCATAGATAATATCGAATTCACATAAACGGAACGGCGGCGCCACTTTGTTCTTCACCACTTTCACTTTCACACGGTTACCATGAATCACATCGCCGTCTTTCAACTGTCCGATACGACGAATATCTAAACGAACGGAAGCGTAAAACTTCAAGGCATTACCACCCGTAGTTGTTTCTGGATTTCCGAACATAACGCCGATTTTCTCACGCAACTGGTTGATGAAAATACAAGTACAACCTGATTTAGAAATAGCTGCGGTTAGTTTACGCATCGCCTGACTCATCAAACGAGCTTGTAATCCCATTTTGCTGTCACCCATCTCACCTTCCAATTCCGCCTTCGGTACCAATGCCGCTACTGAGTCGATTACAATGATATCAATCGCACCTGAACGAATCAAGCTGTCTGCGATTTCTAATGCCTGCTCTCCGTCATCTGGTTGAGAGATTAATAAGTTCTCTACATCTACCCCTAATTTTTGCGCATACAATTTATCAAACGCGTGTTCCGCATCGATAATAGCAGCGATACCTCCTTTCTTTTGTGTTTCTGCAATCGCATGAATCGCAAGCGTTGTCTTACCGCTCGATTCTGGACCGTAGATTTCAATGATACGTCCTTTAGGATATCCATTGATACCAAGTGCGATGTCTAGTCCTAATGAACCAGAAGGAATTGCTTCCGTAGCTTCTACTGCTGTATCGCCTAGTTTCATGATAGTTCCTTTACCGAACTTTTTTTCGATACCTTCCATTGTCAGCTTTAACGCTTTCAATTTTTCATTGTTGTCAGCCATATATTTAGTTTTTATTGTTTACGAGTTTTATGTTTTTTCTTTGTTACAATATTTTGATACGTTTTGTATCAATTGTGACTTTAGCAAACTACATAAAAAAATATAACGCGCAACTAAATCAAAATATTTTTTTTCAGTCCCTAAATATTAATTTTGTTCTCTAACCCGTCAAATCCCTTTTTTTAGGCGATTTTACGACAAAAATAAGCCGTTTGGCTCCTATATGAAGCACTTAGCATCCTATCAATCGCTCGAAAATGCTGCAAATCAACGTATTTTGATCATAGATGGTGCAATGGGGACCATGATTCAGCGTTATAATTTGACGGAGCAGGATTTTCGAGGAGACCGTTTTTTGAGTCATACAGGCGATTTAAAAGGCAATAATGATCTTTTAAGTATCACCCGCCCCGATATAATTGGAGCGATCCACCGCGAATATTTGGCTGCTGGTGCTGATATTATCGAGACGAATACCTTCTCCGGTACAAAAATAGCGCAAGCGGATTATCATTTAGAAGAAGCGGTTTACGATATTAATTTCTTGTCTGCAAAAATTGCACGCGAAGCGGCCGACGAATATTCCGCTCTAACACCCGATAAACCGCGCTTTGTTGCCGGAGCCGTTGGTCCTACGAATCGTACGCTCTCTTTATCTCCGGATGTAAACAACCCAGGCTATCGCGCCGTAACTTTCGATGAAGTGAAGAGTGCCTATGCAGAGCAAGTTGCAGCCTTAATCGATGGCGGCGTAGATATCATCTTGATCGAAACAATTTTTGATACCTTGAACGCTAAAGCGGCCATCTTCGCTACGAAAGAAGTGTTTAAAGAAAAGAATATCGAACTACCCATCATGATTAGCGGTACGATTACCGATGCCAGTGGTAGAACATTAAGCGGACAAACCTTAGAAGCATTCTACATCTCGGTTGCGCACGCGAAGCCGTTTTCAGTAGGTATCAACTGTGCACTCGGTGCAGAAGATATGCGTTCACATATTGAAGAGCTGAACAGAATCGCTACTTGCCGTGTCTCTTGCTATCCGAATGCTGGCTTGCCGAACGCATTTGGCGGTTATGATGAAACACCTGAACATATGTGTAACGTGGTGGAAGAATGGGCACAAAACGCATGGATTAATATTGCTGGCGGCTGTTGTGGTACTACACCAGAACATATAAAACATATGAATAGCCATTTTGCTAAATTAAGTCCACGTCCCTTGCCAACCGTACTAGCACAATAAGTTGTTGTTTTATTGATGCAGGCTTAAATGCATGCGAAAAAGTCTTTTACAAATCCTTATTTTGCAACATCATTCATGAATACGATACATCCATATCTTAGGCTTTCCGGATTAGAACCCTTGGTGGTTCGTCCAGAAACGAATTTTATTAATATTGGCGAGCGAACTAACGTGACAGGATCGAAGATGTTTGCACGTTTGATCAAGGAAGATAAATATGATGAAGCCTTAGCCGTTGCCTTACAGCAAGTGGAAAATGGAGCTCAAGTAATTGATATCAATATGGATGAGGGGATGTTGGATGGCGAACAAGCCATGACCAAGTTCTTGAATCTAATCGCTTCCGAACCGAATATCAGTAAGGTGCCTATCATGATAGATAGTAGCAAATGGTCGGTTATTGAAGCGGGTTTGAAATGTGTGCAAGGAAAGGCAATCGTTAATTCGATTTCATTAAAAGAGGGTGAAGAGAAGTTTGTAGAACAAGCTGAAAAGTGCTTGATGTATGGTGCTGCTGTTGTAGTAATGGCTTTTGATGAGGTAGGACAAGCAGATACTATCGAGCGTAAGGTGAGTATTTGTGAACGCGCGTATAAGATCCTAACGGAGCGCGTAGGCTATGCGCCGCAAGATATTATTTTTGATCCCAACATATTTGCCGTAGCGACAGGAATTGAAGAGCATAATAACTACGCTATCAATTTCATTGAAGCTACTCGTCAAATAAAAACCAAAATGCCTTTGGCAAAGGTGAGCGGTGGGGTGAGCAATATCTCTTTCTCCTTTAGAGGGAATGATGTCGTGCGTGAAGCGATGCATTCTGTCTTCTTGTATTATGCGATTCAAGCAGGGATGGATATGGGAATTGTCAATGCAGGGATGATTCAAGTGTATGATGAAATTGAGCCGACCTTATTGACCTTAGTAGAAGATGTTATTTTAAATCGTAGCGCAGATGCGACCGAACGTTTGGTGGCACATGCCGATACGATTAAGAGTAAAGGAAAAGTATTGGTAAAGGATGAGTCGTGGAGAAATGAAGCGGTAGAATCGCGACTGACGCATGCACTCGTAAACGGTATAGTAGAATATATCGATGTAGATACAGAAGAAGCGCGTGTCAAATACGGTACGCCTTTGCAAGTAATTGAAGGTCCTTTGATGGACGGAATGAATGTGGTCGGCGAATTATTCGGCTCGGGTAAAATGTTCTTACCACAGGTAGTGAAAAGCGCTCGCGTAATGAAACGCGCGGTGGCCTATCTCAATCCATATATCGAACAAGAGAAAATAAATAATAATACGACTTCCAGTGCGAAGAAAGTTTTATTGGCTACCGTGAAAGGGGATGTGCATGATATCGGTAAGAATATCGTCGGAGTGGTATTAGGTTGTAATGGCTACGAGATAATCGACATGGGTGTAATGGTGCCTGCTGATAAGATTCTTCAAAAGGCAAAAGAAGAGAACGTTGACATTATCGGATTGAGTGGCTTGATTACGCCTTCTTTGGATGAGATGGTGCATGTCGCTTCCGAAATGAAACGCCAAGAATTCCGTATTCCATTACTCATCGGCGGCGCCACGACTTCTCGTATGCATACGGCTGTTAAGATTGCACCGGCTTATGATCATGCAGTCATACATGTTTTGGATGCTTCGAAAAGTGTGCCGGTTGTTTCTGCTTTATTGAGTGAAGAAGGAAGCGCTCCATTAAGTGAGCAAATAAAGACCGAATATGATGCTTTAAGAGAAGGCTTCTTGCAACGTAAAGTGGATAAGGATTTCCTTCCAATTGCGAAAGCAAGAGAAAATAAATGGACGACAGATTGGGCGAATTTCGAAGCACCTGTTCCTGCGCAATTAGGAGCACGCGTGTTCACGAATGTGAAGATTAGTGATATCGTTCCATTTATCGATTGGACGCCTTTCTTTATCGCATGGGAGTTTCGCGGGAAGTATCCTGAAATTTTCAATCACCCTGAATGGGGAACAGTAGCCAAAGGATTGCATAATGACGCCTTGAAATTAATAGATCAGATCATAGAGAATGATTGGTTGATTGCACGCGCAGCTTTTGGATTTTATCCAGCCTATTCAGAAGGTGATGATGTGGTGTTGACGGATCCAAGAACGAATGAAACGAAGCGTTTACATTTCGTGCGTCAGCAGATGGTAAAAGCGAAAGGGGAGCCGAATTTATGTTTGGCAGATTTTATCGCGCCTAAGGAATCAGGGAAGCAAGATTATATCGGCGCTTTTGCGGTGACTGCAGGAATTAATTTGGAAGAACGTGCAGCGTTGATGCAAGAACGTTTAGATGATTATCAATCGATTTTATTGAAAGCCGTTGGTGATCGTTTAGCTGAAGCCTTAGCAGAATACTTACATTTGAAAGTACGTAAGCAATATTGGGGCTATTCGCCGAATGAAGAATGGAGTAATGATGAATTGATTCATGAAAACTATCGCGGTATTCGTCCGGCTCCAGGTTATCCTGCTTGTCCGGATCATACTGAAAAGTTGACTTTATTTGATTTAGTGGATCCAGAAGCTAAGACTGGTATTACCCTAACGGAGTCCTTGGCCATGTACCCTGCAGCAAGTGTTTCAGGATGGTATTTTGCGCATCCTGATGCGAAGTATTTTGGCGTAGGAAAGGTTTATAAAGATCAAGTAGAAGATTATACTAAACGTAAAGGTCAATCCATCGAGGAAACAGAAAAATGGTTGCGCCCTAATTTAAGCTACGATATTTAATACACGTTATGTTAGGACTAATCACAGGCTTTTTATTTTTTAGTTGGACGGATTTTATAATCACGCCGCTATATATCTATTTGGCTTATAGATGGTTCAATTCTTTCGTCAATAAGACCTATCAAGAGGAGCCTTATGTGATGAAGATGCTGATGTACGCCTTTTGGTTTAAGATTGGCGGATCTTTGTTTATCAATAGTATTTATGAGTTTTATTATCGAGGAGGCGACGTGCAAGGGTATTACGGAGGAAGCGAGGGGATTTATAATTCCATCTTCTATAATCCCGTTTATACCGTAAAAATGTTTTTCAGCTCTTCGGATCAATATCGAACCTTTCTTTCGAGTACTTTTGGCTTGAAGCGAGATATGATTCAATTTGTGACTTCGCGTCACTTTTTAAATACGCCAGAATTAACCGCCATTAAAATGGCTGCGATAGCTTCCTTCGCTTGCTTTCACACGTATACAACTATCGGAATCATCTTCGCACTATTTGCATTTGCAGGAAGTTTTAAACTCTTTTTGTTAATGCGTCAACGGTATCCGCATCTCACAAAACCTATTCTTATTTGTTGCTTTTTTATCCCTTCCGTTATTGTTTGGGGTGGTGGTGTTTTGAAAGATCCACTTACGTACGGAGGAACCTGTTTTATCATCTATTATCTATACGAGATCTTCGTCAATAGAAAGTTTAAGCTAGCTTATTTTGTTTATTTGGTTCTTGCCTCTGCCTTGGTAGTACTCATTAAGCCGTATATTTTCATGAGCCTCACGCCTGCGGTATTCTTCTTCTTGATTTTTACGTATGTACACCAAATCAAGTCGAAAGCGATTTTTACTTTCTTGGTTCCTTTCGTAATTGTAATTACGATCGGCTTATCATTCGTACTCGTTACAATATTGAAAAATGAATTAGGCCGTTTTTCACTTGAAAATATTCAAGATACCCTAGAGGATTTTCAGACTTGGCATGAAGCGGAGGCTAAGATGTCTGGTGGTTCGGGTTATACCTTGGGTGAGATGGATTTCAGCACTACCGGACTCCTGAAGAAAATACCATTAGCGATCAATGTAACCTACTTCCGACCTTATATTTGGGAGGCGCGCAAGCCCATTATCTTCTTGGGCGCTGTCGAATCCTTATTAGTATTCTTCTTTTTCATTAGAACACTATACAGAGCAGGTATTAGAAGATTTTTCCGAACCATGTTTTCTGATCCCTTTACGATCTTCTGTATACTATTCGCCTTGATATTTGGAACTGCGGTAGGACTAAGTAGTTATAATTTCGGAGCCTTAGCACGATATAAAATCCCAGGCATGCCCTTCTTCGTATTTGCTATTTATATAATAAATGATCAGTATCAGAAGAAGAAAAAAAACTAAGAGCGAAATAACTGTATAAACGCTTTTTCTTGTGATTGAGTAGAGTAGGAGTCCTTCACTGTTTTTCTACCGCTAGCACCTAATTGTTCTCGCAAACTTGCATTTTCAATCAGCGCTTTCAAGGTGCGATACCAATCCTCTAGGCTATTGCATAGGAAACCATTTTCTCCATTTTGAATAACGACTTTGTTCGTTCCAACTCCACTCATCACCGTGGCAATGCCCAAGGCCATGTATTGTAAGCCTTTCATGGAGCATTTACCTTTGGCCCACTCGGTATCTGGAATCGGCATAATGCCAATATCGAAGCGATTGATAACAGCCACTTCAGTGTCGGGCGACCATCGAATACCTTTTATCTCTAAGGCCTCATTCGTGTAATTTGGATCTCCGTAAACAATGAATTTTATCTTGCTACCAAACTCTTCTTTCAAACGAACTAATGCCGGTGCAATTTCATCAAAATAGGGAACTGTTGTACCGCTTCCACTCCATCCAATACATACCACCTCCGGCTCGCGTAAGGTACGATCGATCTGATAATAATCTAAATCTACCGTCGATGGAATTAAAACCGTTGATGAATTATACTGTCGCGCATAGCCCTCTAAATAAGCATTTCCACATACAATCCTATCACTGAGCGCAATGATTTTACTCGTTTTTTGAGGGTATTTTAGAAAACCCCATTTCGCGTTCTCTTGCGAAACATTCGGCAACCAAATCGCATCGTCAAAATCAAAAATTAACGGCTTGCCCCAAATTTTAAAGAGTCGCTCAAAGAATGGACCACCAATGAAATAAGCCTCTCGCTGAATGAAAATAAAATCGTAACGACGACTCTGCCAAACATGTGCAAGTCGAATTAAAAAGAATTTTAATAGTAAAAATAGCTTTAAAATCGGACTGTAAGCACCGTAGAAACGAATATCATCTTCTTGATTGATTAAGTAAGCCAATTTATAGCTATATCCGTTTGCTTGCAGTATGCTGAAATATTGTTCGAAACGATAACGCTGTGACGGCGAACGATCCGGACGATGTGCTGCAACGAAGAATATTTTTTTCTGTTCACTCATGATACGCCCAAGATTTCTTGATACACTTTTGTATATCGTTTTATGCCTTCTGTTAAACCGTAAAATTCAATAGCACCTTCCCGAATCTCTGTACTGTTATCAGCTTGTAATGGCCATTCATAGGCGTTTACAATGTGCTGATATCTTTCTGTAGTGAATGCATCACAAACCCAGCCCGCATGCCATTTATTCACTACATCCGCCGTATCCCCGACACCACTATTACAAATGATGGATTTTCCCATCGCCATTATCTCGCCTTGTTTGGTAGGAGAGGAAGCGTTCTTCGAAAAGCTTGGACGGATAAAAAAGATGCTACTATCCGCAGCAGCAATATAGTAAGGGACTTCTTTACGTTGTGCCGAACAAATGCTGATACGCGATTCCTCTACACCGCTTGCAATCGCTGCTTGATGAATGATTGCAGGATTCTCTTGCGTAACGAATAATAATTTCGCGAGGGGAAACTTATTTAAAAATACTTGAAAGAAATCTAACATCTCTTTACTCATATACCAAGTGCCAATAGCGCCAACGTAAATCAGCAAGGGAGCTTCGTTAGGTTGAATGCGTTTGCGAATAGCGTTAATCTCTTCTTCCTTCAGATTTTTTCTGTTGAATAAATCAGTATCTACACAACAAGGAATCACTTCTACCGGAGCCGGTGCTTTCTCCCAGTTCCATTTGCTTAATAATGCTTTCCCGGCATAGGTCAAGGAAATCGTATGATCCGCTTC
>JACCDM010432806.1_pt1 | contig 21152 bp, 18 predicted proteins | sample 7445851 | NCBI WGS metagenome assembly JACCDM01 (sample SAMN15323438, study PRJNA562643) | freshwater metagenome | isolation source: river surface water | place: USA:Blue River Watershed | collected 2017-08-16
GCTTGCTTGACTTCAGCTATGGCTTTTGTAACCTCGATGCCTCGAGGGCAGGCCTCGGTGCAGTTGAAGGTGGTGCGGCAACGCCATACGCCCTCTTTGTCGTTCAAGATGTCAAGGCGAACCTCGGCAGCTTCGTCGCGCGAATCAAAGATAAAGCGGTGTGCGTTCACAATTGCCGCTGGGCCAAAGTATTGTCCGTCGGTCCAGAAAACTGGGCATGAGGTGGTGCAGGCTGCGCAAAGGATGCACTTGGTGGTGTCATCGAAACGCTCGCGGTCAGCTGCGCTCTGTAGGCGTTCTTTTTCTGGGTTGTCGCTTGCGATCAAGAATGGCTTGACGTCGCGGTAGGCCTGATAGAACGGGTTCATGTCGACAACAAGGTCTTTTTCAACCTCAAGGCCCTTGATTGGCTCAACATAAATCGGCTGAGTGATGTCTAGGTCTTTGATTAGCGTCTTGCAGGCTAGGCGGTTGCGGCCGTTGATGCGCATTGCATCTGAACCACAAACACCGTGAGCACATGAACGACGGAAGGTCAGCGAACCGTCGATCTCCCACTTGATCTTGTGCAGGGCGTCAAGCACGCGGTCGGTGCCGTGAACCTGAACGTCATAGTCGACCCATTTTGGCTCTTCATCGAGCTCTGGGTTGTAGCGACGAACAAATAGAGTCACGGTGAATGCCGCGACTGCGCCCATTTCTTCGAATGCGGTCGGAGTTGCTGTTGAAGTTGCCATTAGTACTTACGCTCCATTGGCTGGTAGTTGGTAACGGTAACTGGTTTCCAGTCGATCTTGATGTTGTCGCCAGGCTTCTTGGCAGGCTTGTCGGTTAGATAAGCCATTGAGTGAACCATGAACTTCTTGTCGTTGCGAGCTTCATAGTCTTCACGGAAGTGACCACCACGGCTCTCGCGACGCTCACGAGCGGTGAATGCCAAAACCTCAGCGAGGTCAAGCAAGAATCCAAGCTCGATTGCCTCAAGAAGGTCGGTGTTGAAGCGCTGACCCTTATCTTGAATCGAGATGTTCTCGTAGCGCTTGCGAAGCTCGGCAATCTTTTCGAGAGCTGCATTTAGCGACTCTTCGGTGCGATAAACCTGAGCATTTAGATCCATGGTGTCTTGCAGTTCTTTGCGAAGTACGGCGATCTTTTCGGTGCCCTTTGACTTGCGAACCTTTTCGATCATCGCGACAACGTCGTCAGCTGCGTTTTCAGGAACCGGAACAAAGTCAGCGGTCTTGGCATATTCAACCGAGGCGATACCTGCGCGCTTGCCGAACACATTGATGTCTAGCAGTGAGTTGGTGCCCAGGCGGTTTGCGCCGTGAACTGAAACACAGGCACATTCACCAGCAGCATAAAGACCAGGAACAACGGTCTTGTTGTCGCGAAGAACCTCTGCCTTTACGTTGGTCGGGATTCCGCCCATCGCGTAGTGCGCGGTTGGGAACACTGGAACCGGCTCGGTGTATGGCTCAACGCCAAGGTAGGTGCGAGCAAACTCGGTGATGTCAGGAAGCTTGGCGTCGATAACCTCTGGCGGAAGGTGAGTTAGGTCAAGCAATACGTAGTCTTTGTTCGGGCCAGCACCGCGACCTTCGCGAACCTCGTTCGCCATTGCGCGAGCAACCATGTCACGAGGAGCTAGGTCCTTGATGGTTGGTGCATAACGCTCCATGAAGCGCTCACCCGATGCATTACGAAGGATTCCACCTTCACCACGAGCAGCCTCAGAAAGCAGGATGCCCAGACCGGCTAGGCCGGTTGGGTGGAACTGGTAGAACTCCATGTCTTCTAGCGGAAGACCCTTGCGGTAGATGATGCCAACGCCGTCACCGGTAAGAGTGTGTGCGTTTGAGGTGGTCTTGAAGATCTTGCCGAAGCCACCGGTTGCAAACACGATTGACTTGGCCTGGAATACGTGTAGATCGCCAGTTGCCAGCTCATAGGCAACAACAGCTGACGGGCGCTCTTCTTTGCCAACCTTGGTCATTACTAGGTCAAGCACATAGAACTCGTTATAGAACTCAATGCCTAGCTTTACGCAGTTCTGATACAAGGTCTGAAGGATCATGTGGCCGGTGCGGTCGGCTGCGTAGCAAGAGCGGCGAACCGGAGCCTTGCCGTGGTCGCGAGTGTGGCCACCGAAACGACGCTGGTCGATCTTGCCGTCTGGGGTGCGGTTGAACGGAAGACCCATGTTCTCTAGGTCGATAACCGCTTCAACAGACTCTTTGGCAAGGATCTCTGCGGCATCCTGGTCAACCAGGTAGTCGCCACCCTTGACGGTGTCGAAAGTGTGCCATTCCCAGCTGTCTTCTTCAACGTTGGCTAGAGCTGCCGCCATGCCACCCTGCGCTGCACCGGTGTGCGAGCGAGTAGGGAACAGCTTTGAAATAACCGCAGTCTTGGCGTGCGGGCCAGCTTCGATAGCGGCGCGCATTCCGGCACCACCGGCACCGACGATAACAACGTCGTATTGATAGTGATGAATGTTTGGCTTTGCGTTGGTCACGTCTTTGGTCCTAACGATTTGTGGCCGAAATTATGCTGCGCAGTTAGCGTCAGGCAAGTAGGTGAGCACATCTGGGTCGATGCATGGGTCAAAGGTGAAGATCACCAAGGTGCCCAAAACAATCAGCCCGATGCCGACAACCCAGAGGGTGGTGTTTAGAACTTTGCGAGTGCGCTCCCGAGCGGCATAGTCGTTCACGATGGTGCGCATGCCGTTGGTGCCGTGAATCAAGGCCAGGGTCAACAAGAAGAAGTCATACCACTGCCAGAACGGGTTGGCTAGCTTTCCGGCAACAAAACCAAAGTCAATGCCCTTGATTCCTTCGCCAGCCCAAAGGTTGGTGAACAGGTGTCCAAAAATCAGGATGACCAGCAGCGCACCAGATGCACGCATGTACATCCAGCCGTACTTCTCCCAGTTGGCACCCTTGCGGCTGCGTGGACTACGAGGTGATTCGATAATTACAGACATTCTTTTCTCCGCTTATCCGAATACGTGCATCAAGTGACGAGGGGCAAACGCAGCAAAGACAACCAGTGCGATGCCAATGACAACCCAGAACATCTGGTTCTGATACTTAGCGCCTTTACGCCAGAAGTCGATCAAAATAACTCGGATGCCGTTTAGCGCGTGGAACAAAATCGCTGCAACCAATCCGAGTTCAGCAAGTCCGATGAGCGGGGTCTTGTAGGTGCCGATCACGGCGTTGTAGGCCTCAGGGGATAGGCGAATAAGTGAGGTGTCTAGCACGTGGACTAGCAAGAAGAAAAAGATTGCGACTCCGGTGATGCGGTGCAGCACCCATGACCACATTCCGAATTTTCCGCGGTATAAAGTGCCCGCTGGCATTGATGGCACGTTGATCCTCCTCGATCGGCGATTGCGCATGCCTCAGACTCTCGTCAATGAGGCACGCTTAATCCTAATCCTTGAGAGGTGTCAACGATTCCCAAAAACGTGTGTTCGGCTAGGGTTTTCTTACTATGAGCACAACGCCAGCGTCAGATCAGCGCGAACCAATCGATCGCTTCTTCAGCATCATTCCGGCCGGGGGAATCGGCTCGAGACTTTGGCCGCTATCGCGCGCATCGGCACCTAAATTTTTGCACGACCTAACTGGCTCAGGTCAAACCCTGCTTCAAGACACCTGGGATCGCCTTGCCCCAATTGCTGGCCGCGACCGAATCTTGGTGGTTACCGGAAAAGTTCACAAGTCAGCCGTGCTCGAGCAGATCGAAGACTTGTCGACTGACAACCTTGTTCTAGAGCTTTCGCCGAAGGATTCAACGGCAGCAATTGCGCTCGCCGCAGCAATTTTGCGCAGGCGCGAACCTGATGTGATTATCGGATCTTTTGCCGCCGACCACGTGATCAACGAGAGCGAAGAGTTTCGCGAGACCGTTCGCCAGGCAGTAGCGGTTGCCGCAACCGGAAAGATTGTCACAATCGGAATTGAGCCGACCGAGCCATCGGTAGGTTTTGGCTACATCAAGGCAACCGACGACCTAGAGATTGCCGATGCACCAACCGCACGTCACGTTGCGCAGTTTGTGGAGAAGCCAAACATTGCCACCGCTCGAAAATATGTTGAATCAGGCGACTACCTCTGGAACGCCGGAATGTTTATCGCTCCTGCAGATCTTTTGCTTGAGCAGCTAGAAAAGTCAGAGCCCGCTCTTCACGCATCGATTATCGAACTGGCCGAGCTCTGGGACACCGAAGATCGCAAAAAGGCGATTGAACGCATCTGGCCAAAACTAAAGAAGGTCGCGATCGATTATTCGGTGGCCGAGCCTGCCGCCGCCGCGGGCCTGGTTGCAGTGGTGCCGGCGACTTTTAGTTGGCACGACGTGGGTGACTTTGCAGCTATTGCCGAACTTCAGTCGCAGGGTCGCAAGGGCAATCTTGCAGTCTTGGGCAATGCCAAGGTGCTGGCCGATTCGAGCAGCGGAATCCTGGTTTCAGACACTGATCGCTTGATTGCACTTATCGGCCTCGAAGACATCATCGTGGTTGACACGCCAGATGCACTGCTGGTGACCACCAAAGAACACGCGCAACGAGTAAAGAGTTTGGTGGATGCTCTAAAAGCTACTGGGCATAGTGATGTTCTTTAGGTTGTTTTCTACAACTATGTAACGGCTCGATTAAATATTTCCTCTAAAGCGCTTGCATGTTCTTTGGCTTTGTAAAGCCGGAATAGGCTTATGGCGTTCGGTTCATGAGAGACATGAATCGTTAACGAGAGGAAATTAAGTGAACAAGATTTCACGCAAGGCACTTTCGGGCTTCGCAGTTCTTGCTGCATCAGCTCTAGTCCTAACCGGTTGTGCAGCTGCTCCAGAGAGCGACCCAACCGCAACTCCAGTCGACTTCAAGGCATGTGCCGTATCTGACGAAGGTAGCTGGAACGACAAGTCATTCAACGAATCTGTATACAACGGTCTAAAGCAGGCCAAGGTTGAACTTGGTGTACAGACCGCAGATGCAGAGTCAGCAACCGCTGAGGCATTCGCTCCAAACCTACAGACCATGATCGACGCCAGCTGTGACGTCACCATCGCTGTTGGTTTCAACCTGGTTGCAGCTGTAAACGAAGCAGCAAAGGCAAACCCAACTGTTAACTTCGTCACCGTTGACGGATGGTCAGAGGGCAACGCAAACCTAAAGCCAATCAACTACAAGATGAATGAGTCAAGCTACCTAGCTGGTTACCTAGCTGCCGCTTACTCAACCACCAAGGTTGTTGGCACCTACGGCGGCATGAAGATCGATGCAGTTACTGACTTCATGAACGGTTTCTACTACGGTGCAAAGAAGTACGAAGCCGAGACCGGAACCGCAGTTAAGGTTCTAGGTTGGGATCCAGTTAAGAAGGCTGGAGACTTCATGGGTGACTTCGCACCTAACTCAGCAGTTTCAAAGACCATCGCAGCTGGTCAGATCCAGAACGGCGCAGACGTAATCATGCCTGTTGCTGGTGAGCAGCTGGGTGCTTTGAGCGAAGCTATCAAGGAGTCATCAAAGAACGTTGTAATGCTAGGTGTTGACAGCGACCGCGCTCTTAACTCACCAGAGTATGCACCGCTTCTTCTAACCTCAGTTGAGAAGCGCATGACCAAGGCGGTCTTTGAGATCATCAAGGACCTAGTTGGCGGCGCTGAATTCTCGGGCGACCCATACGTGGGCACCTTGGCGAACGACGGAACCGGTCTTGCACCATTCCACGAGTTCGAGGGCAAGGTTTCAGCTGACATCGTCTCTAAGTTGGACGAGCTAAAGGCTGGAATCATCGACGGTTCAATCGACCCAACCAAGTAATAAAAACTAATCAATAACCAAAGGTCGTCGGGGTGAAAATCTCGGCGACCTTTGGTTTAGATTAGGTGCAAGATCTCACAAAGAAGTAGGTGCGAGTTTTGAAGCTCGAGTTGCGAGGCATAACCAAACGGTTCGGTTCTCTAACGGCAAACGACCAGATCAACATCACGGTTAAATCTGGCGAAATACACAGCCTGCTCGGCGAAAACGGTGCCGGAAAATCAACTTTGATGAATGTGCTCTATGGCCTCTATCAAGCCGACGAGGGTGAGATTCTGCTCGACGACAAAGTTCAAAAATTCCGTGGGCCTGGAGATGCAATGGCCGCCGGCATCGGAATGGTTCACCAGCACTTCATGCTCATCCCTGTTTTCACAGTTGCAGAAAACGTGGTGCTCGGAAACGAACCGACAAAGAAACTTGGCGTGCTAGATCTTGAAACCGCACGCAAAAAAGTTCGCGAAATCTCGGAGCGGTTTGGTTTCGACGTTGACCCCGACGCGGTGGTTGAAGACTTGCCGGTTGGCGTGCAACAGCGTGTAGAAATCATTAAGGCGCTCGCTCGCGACGCAAAAGTTTTGGTTCTCGATGAACCGACGGCGGTGCTCACTCCTCAAGAAACCGATGAGCTAATGGGCATCATGCGTGACCTAGCTAAGGCGGGCACCTCAATCATCTTTATCACTCACAAACTTCGTGAGGTCCAAGCTGTGGCCGACACCATCACCGTGATTCGTCAGGGCAAGGTTGTTGGCGAAGCCAAGCCAACTCAAACCGCCGGCGAATTGGCATCCATGATGGTTGGTCGCGAAGTAGACCTAACCGTCGATAAGGTTGCGGCAAAACCTGGCGCCGATGTGCTGCGAGTTGAGAGCATTCGAGTTCTCGATGACCGCAAGCAGATCGCCGTTGACAGCGTTTCATTCACGGTTCATGCCGGTGAAATTTTTGCGATTGCTGGCGTGCAGGGCAATGGCCAAACCGAAATAGCTGAGGCAATAATTGGTCTGCGACCATTGGTCAAGGGCTGGGGCGCAATCGCTCTAAACGACAAATACATCGATCAGTTAAATGTTCGCCAGCGCCTTGAAGCGGGCATCGGTTTCGTGCCTGAAGACCGCAAAAAAGACGGCTTGGTCGGCGACTTCAGCATCGCCGAGAACCTGATGCTAAACGGTTCTTATGGCAAGCCCTTTGCCAAGGGCATCGCAATCGACTTTAAGAATCGTGAGCGCATATCAGACCAGCTAATCAAAGACTTTGATGTGCGCACGCAGTCGGCAGACACCCACGCTTCAAAGCTTTCAGGTGGAAACCAGCAAAAGGTTGTTGTGGCTCGCGAGCTGAGCCGTGAGGTGAGCTTGCTGTTGGTTTCGCAACCAACTCGCGGTGTCGACGTGGGTTCAATCGAATTCATCCATGAGCGCATCGTTGCCGAGCGCGACGAGGGCAAAGCCGTGGTCTTAATTTCAACCGAGCTCGACGAGGTGCTTGCTTTGGCCGACCGCATCGCCGTAATGTATCGCGGAAAAATCGTGGGGATTGTTGACCCATCGGTATCGCGAGAAACCCTCGGAAAGATGATGGCCGGTATCACCGAAGCGTCAGACAGCAACGGAGGGCAGGCAGCATGAGTAATCCGGTAGTTGTCGAACAAGACAAAGCCCAGGACCGCTGGTCGCTGGTTGCCCGAGAGATTTTGGCCGGTTCGCCACTGCGAACAGTTTTGGCAGTTCTAATCGGATTTTTCGTCGGAGCTATCTTCATGGTGGCTTTTGACCAAGATGTGCTCGACGCGTTTGCCTACTTTGGTTCGCGACCAACTGATGCCCTAGCCGCAATGGCCCAGACAATTGCCGATGGATATGGCGCCTTGTTCAACGGTGCGATCTATAACACCCACGCGGCTGATTTTTCATCGGCAATTAGACCAATCTCTGAGACGCTCCGCCTTGCCGCACCGCTCATCATGGCGGGCCTCGGCGTTGGCCTCGGATTCAGAGTCGGACTATTCAACATCGGCGGCGTGGGCCAAATGGCACTGGGCCTTTTGGGTGTGACCTGGATTACCACTCGAGTTGAGTTGCCGCCAGTGGTGCACATCCTGGTTGCTATCGCCATTGCTGTTATTTTTGCCGGCATTTGGGGTGGCATCGTTGGTTTTCTGAAAGCCAAGACTGGCGCCCACGAGGTAATCGTGACGATCATGCTCAACTATGTGGCCATCAATCTGTTCACCTATTTCTTGCGCACGCCTGAACTACTGCTCGAAAAAGATGGTGCCGGAACGCCTAAATCAGACGCTCCAGCGGAAACCGCACTTCTGCCAAACCTGTTCGGTGAGCAATATCGCCTGCACTGGGGTTTAGTAATGGCAATTTTGGCCGCCTTTGTTTATTGGTGGCTCATGGAACGTTCGACCATCGGATACCGATTCAGAATGGTGGGACACAACAGCAACGCAGCTCGCGCAGCCGGTGTTCAGGTTGAGCGAACCTACATTTGGGCGATGGCTGCTTCGGCTGCATTCCTTGGGCTGGCAGCTGCAAACCAGGGATTGAGCTCGATCGGTGGTCTAACCCCAAGCATTCACGCCAACATCGGTTTTGACGCCATTACAGTTGCACTGCTCGGTGGCTCGCGAGCCGGTGGTGTGGTTGCGGCTGGTCTGCTTTTTGGTGCGTTCAAAGCTGGCGGCCCTTCAATGCAGGTGATCGGCATCGCTCCCGAAATCTTGAACGTAGTTCAGGCTCTGATTGTTATGTTCATCGCCGCACCGCCTCTGATTCGAGCACTTTTCAAGTTGCCGCATCCGCCTCAGCAAAAGCCAATTTCAGAGTGGTTTGCCGCAAAGGTTGGCAAGAAGGTGACCAAATAAATGTCAAAGCTAGAAGTAACTCCAGGCATGTTCTCGGGTGTCGAGGCTAAGCCAAGCTTGAAAAACGGCATCACTATGACTGCTTTTGCGGCTCTGATTTTGGTTGTTTTTGGCTTCATGGGCAGCTCGCAATCAGTGACCTTCACTCTCTCAACTGCCGAATCTTGGGCGGCGCTGCCAGATGTTGTCCTGCGCTCCAGCGATCTCGGCATTTGGTCAGGATTCATCCTGGTTGCACTGGCTGCCGTTTCACTGGCGATGGGTTTTCGCGGCCGTCACACACCTAAATACCTGATCGTAATTTTCGCTCTGGTGGCAATCACCGCGCTGCTCGGTTGGATTGCAGCCGGGAACCAGGTTCCGGTCTCGTTCATCCTGGGCAACATGTTGGTTTTGGCGATTCCGATCATTCTTGGCGGCATGGGCGGCATCATGAGCGAGCGAGTTGGAGTGGTCAACATCGCAATCGAGGGCCAGCTTTTGACCGGTGCATTTATGGCAGCGGTTATCGGCTCGATTACCGGCAGTCTGTGGCTAGGTCTGGTCACTGCAATGATCACCGCTGCGCTGCTGTCGATTGTTTTGGCTTCACTTGCCGTCAAATATTTGGTCGATCAGGTGATCATCGGTGTGCTTCTGAATGTGTTGGTTATCGGCATCACCAACTTCTTGTATTCACAGGTGTTGGCCGAAAACCAGGCCGGACTCAACTTTCCGGGCACCTTCAACAAGATCGCGATTCCGGTTTTGAGCCAGCTTCCGATTGTCGGAGACGCGTTCTTTAACCGAAGCATCATCGTCTATCTGACTTATCTGATTGTGCCGACCATCTGGTTCATGTTGTTCCGCACCCGCCTTGGTTTGCGCGCGCGTTCAGTTGGCGAGCACCCGCTTGCAGCCGACACGGTGGGCATTAACGTTGCTCGAACTCGTTTTTGGTGGGTAACCATCGGTGGCGCCGTCGCCGGTTTGGGTGGCGCCGCAATCACAATCGGAAACGTGGGTGCGTTTGGCCGCGAGATGACCGGTGGCCAGGGCTTCATCGCACTTGCGGTAGTGATTCTGGGTCGCTGGCAACCAATTTACGTTTCAATTTCAGCCTTGCTTTTCGGCTTCGCGATTATTCTGCGCATCTGGGCAAACCAGGTAAATCCGGGAATCCCAGTCGACTTCATCACTATGGTCCCTTATTTGGTGACCCTGATTGCCGTGGCCGGTTTCGCTGGTCGCGTGCGAGCACCGGCAGCCGATGGCGTGCCTTATGAGAAGGGCTAAACCATGACTGAAATAAATTGGTCCGAGCTTCGCGAAGCGGCAACCGCCGCAATGGCCAAGTCATATTCGCCGTATTCAAACTTTGCCGTTGGGGCAGCCGCTCTTACTGCCGACGGCCGGGTTATCTCGGGTTGCAATGTTGAGAACGCTTCATATGGGCTGACCCTTTGCGCCGAATGCTCACTGGTTAGCGAGCTGTTTAGAACCGGCGGCGGCAAGCTGGTTGCCTTTAGTTGCGTAGACGCCCACGGCAATGCCTTGATGCCCTGCGGCCGCTGCCGTCAGCTGCTGTTTGAGCACTCAGAAGAGGGCATGCTGCTAGACACAGTTTCGGGCATCAAAACTATTGAAGAAGTTTTGCCCGACGCCTTTGGCCCGCGTGACCTAATCGAAAGAAAATAATGTCTAACTTCACCGCCGTTGAGCTCATCATGCAAAAGCGTGAAAAAGGTGAGCTGTCAACCGAGGGCATCAACTGGCTAATTGAGAACTACACCAGTGGTTCGGTAGCCGACTATCAAATGTCAGCGATGGCCATGGCGATTTTGCTCAACGGCATGAATCGTCGCGAAATTAAAGATTTGACCATGGCGATGATCGCTTCGGGCGAGCGTTTGAACTTTGATCAATTAACCAAAACCACCACGGATAAGCACTCGACTGGTGGCGTTGGCGACAAAATCACCTTGCCGCTCGCACCGCTGGTCGCAGCGTTCGGTGTTGCCGTTCCGCAGCTATCGGGCCGCGGCCTCGGTCACACCGGTGGCACTCTCGACAAGCTTGAAGCGATTCCTGGGTGGCGCGCAAACCTCAGCAATCAAGAGATGCACCAGCAACTTGCAGACATCGGCGCCGTGATTTGTGCAGCAGGTTCGGGTCTCGCCCCTGCCGACAAAAAGCTGTATGCCCTGCGTGATGCCACCGGCACTGTGGAATCTATCCCGTTGATCGCTAGCTCGATTATGAGCAAGAAGATTGCCGAAGGTACTGCATCGCTGGTTCTGGATGTCAAGGTGGGCAGCGGCGCGTTTATGAAGAATCTGGATCGTGCCAAGGAGCTTGCCTCAACTCTGGTTCAGCTTGGTCAAGACGCAGGCGTCAAAACCAGTGCCCTGCTGACTGACATGTCGACCCCGCTCGGACTGAAAATCGGAAACGCGCTCGAGGTCGAAGAGTCGGTCGAGGTTCTTGCCGGCGGTGGCCCTCGCGATGTCGTTGAACTTACTGTTGAGTTGGCGCGTGAAATGCTGCGTCTTGCTGGCCAGCCAGATGCCGATGTCGAGGCGGCACTAAAAGACGGCCGGGCTATGGACAAATGGCGCGCAATGATTTCGGCCCAGGGTGGCGACCCAGACGCCAAGCTTCCGGTGGCCAAAGAGTCGCACGTGGTTGTTGCTCCAAGCAGTGGCGTGCTGACCGAGCTTGACGCACTGGCTGTAGGCATCGGTTCTTGGCGTCTAGGTGCCGGTCGCGAACGCAAAGAAGACCCGATCCAGTTTGGTGCTGGCGTGATTCTTCATGCGCAGCGTGGTGATCGCGTTGAAGCTGGTGCGCCACTGATGACACTGCTGACCGATGAGCCAAATCGATTTGCTCGAGCTATTGAATCTGTCGAAAGCGGCTTTAAGATTGAGGCTTCGGCAAGCGCAGAAACCGCAGCACGCAGCATCGTGCTTGACCGCATCAACGGATAGGAACCAAATGGCTCGCATTGACTACAAGTCGCTGCCAAAGATCTCACTGCACGACCACCTAGACGGTGGCTTGCGCCCGCAAACCATCATCGAGCTGGCTGATGCAATCGGCCTAGAGCTGCCTGCAAACAAGGCTGGCGAACTTAAAAATTGGTTCTCAGAGTCGGCCGACTCGGGCTCGTTGGTTGAATATCTAAAAACTTTTGATGTGACCACTGCGGTCATGCAAACCCGCGAGGGTCTGCAGCGCGTGGCTCGCGAATTTGTTCACGACCTAGCAGAAGACGGCGTTATTTATGGTGAGGTTCGCTGGGCGCCAGAGCAGCATCTGCAGCGCGGCCTCAGCCTCGATGAGGTTGTTGAAGCGGTTCAGGATGGCCTCGAGCAGGGCATGGAAGACGTTGAAAATGCCGGTGGATTTATTCGCACCGGGCAGTTGGTGACAGCAATGCGTCACGCTGACCGCGGCCTCGAAATCGCCGAGTTGGCAGTTCGCCACCGTCACGATGGTGTGGTTGGTTTCGACATTGCCGGAGCCGAAGCAGGCTTCTTGCCAAGCCGCCACAAGGTTGCCTTTGACTACCTGGCTAGCGAACTTTTTCCGTGCACCGTTCACGCGGGCGAGGCCGACGGCATCGAAAGCATCAAGGATGCAATCGTTTCGGGTCGCGCTCTGCGCCTGGGTCACGGTGTTCGTCTAATCGAAGACATTCTTTATTCGGGAACCGAAGACGGCGTTGATCGCGTGATTCTTGGCCCAGTTGCCGAGTGGGTTCACGACCGCGGCATCGTGCTCGAGCTGTCGCCATCATCGAACCTGCAGACCGGCGCCATCGAGATGCTTGGCAACACCATGGGCGACCACCCATTCGACATCTTCTATGACCTGGGCTTCAAGGTTTCGGTCAACACCGACAACCGCCTGATGTCGAACACGTCACTGAGCAAAGAGCTTCAGCTGCTAACTGAGACCTTCGGCTATGAGCTGGCTGACCTTGAACAGTTCCAGATCAATGCGGCTGAGGGCAGCTTCCAGGCGATTGACGACCGTGAAGAACTGATCGAAATGATCAGCGAAGGTTTCGCTGAGGCGGCTGGCTAACATGTATCCGGCGCTCGAGCAGGGCCTTGGGCCGCACTCAATTCGAGTCGGCGCGCTTCCGCTTGATCGCAATCACGCCATCGAAATGGCTGGAGACCTATTGGTGGCCAGCGGTCGCGTGACGCCCGAATATGTCGAAGAGATGGTTGCCGCCGTCGAAGAGCACGGCCCATACATCGTTATCGCACCGGGAATCGCTCTGGCGCATGGGCGACCATCGCCGGCGGTTATCGAAACCGGGCTTTCAATTGTGACCCTGGCCTGGCCAGTGGTGTTTGGCAATGAGGCAAACGACCCGGTTCGCCTAGTCATCGGCCTTGCTGCATTTGATCATCACTCACACATTGCGCTGATGCGCGAGTTGGCCGAAGCTCTTTCAGACCAAGAGTTTGTGAATTTGATGTTAAATGCCGTGCAACCCGAGGATATTCGCGAAGCTCTCGGCTAGTGCCTGACACAATGGCATTATGAAAATAATTGCCGTGTGTGGAATGGGTATTGGCACGTCAGTTTTGCTCAAAATGAATGCCGAAAAGGTGCTTCGTCAGCTTGAACTGACCGCAACCGTGGAGGCAACCGACGTTAAAACCGCTCAGGTGTCGCGCGACGCACAGATTATTTTGACCACTCCAGACCTAGTTGGTCAGCTTCAAGGCTTGCCATCAGAGGTCATTGCTATCGAGCACTTTTTTGACCTAGAAGAAATCTCAGAGAAGCTCTCTAAAGCTCTGCTCTAATTCGGCCAGCGCGCTGACTGCCTGGGCCTTGGTTTGCCCAATCGCCTGCAAATAACACTTCAACTTTGGTTCGGTTCCTGATGGGCGAATAATCGCTCGTCGGCCATCTGCCAAATCAAATCGCACTCCATCGGTTGGCGCCAAATTCTCTGACCCCAGTGCCAAATCGGTGAACTTTGCCTCGACTCCTGCGATGGTTGCCGGTGTCGCAAGTCGCAGCTTTTGCATGATGTTGCTGATGATCGATAGATCAGAAACACGGATGCTGATTTGGCCGGTGGCGAAGTGCCCGTAGCGCTCACCTAATTCGGCTAGGTGACTCTCGATGGTTTTGCCCTCGTTGGCTAAACGCGCAGCCAGGTCGGCAAATACCAGGGCCGCCGAGATGCCGTCTTTGTCTGGAATCTGGTTTGGCGCCACGCAGTATCCGAGTGCTTCTTCGTAGCCGAAAATCAGGTTCGGAACCTTGGCGATGTATTTGAAACCGGTCAGGGTTTCGGCATAGTCGAGCCCATAGTGCTTAGCGACTTTGCCAAGCGCCGAGCTAGAAACGATTGAGCAGGCTAGGGTGCCGTGTGCACCAGATGCCTTGGCTTGACGGGCCATTTCGTCACCGAGAATCAGGCCGAGTTCGTCACCGGTCAATCGGCGATAGCCAACACCGGCAGCCGAAGCATCGCGAATAGCAACTGCCAAGCGGTCGGCATCTGGGTCGTTTGCGATTATGAGATCGGCGTCTACTTCATGGGCTTTGGCAAAGCTGAGATCCATTGCCCCTGGCTCTTCAGGGTTCGGAAAATCAACCGTCGGAAAATCTGAATCAGGCAGCAACTGTTCGGTGACGGTAATCGGTTCGGGGATCCCAACCGCCTCAAACACCTGCTTGATGATGTGCCAGCCAACTCCATGCATTGCTGTGTAGACGATTTTTAGGCGCTCGGCACCCTCGACCTCTGGGGCGAGTTCGGCAACCGTTCCGATGTAGGCGTGACGAAGTTCGTCACCGACTAGTTCGAAGTCATCACTTTTCTTTATCTCGTTGAATGACTTTGCGGCCGCAACATCGGCGATGTGAGTGGCGATTTGCTTGTCGGCGGGCGAGACAATTTGTGAACCGCCGTTAGCCGCGCCCAAATAGACCTTGTAGCCGTTGTCGCGAGGTGGGTTGTGTGAGGCGGTGACCATTACGGCAGCCGAAGTGCCAAGATGCTTGCCGGCGAATGCCAAAACCGGAGTCGGAACAACCGAATCGAACAACTTGGTTTTGATTCCGGCTCCGGCAAAAATACTGGCTGAGTCACGGGCAAAAATGGCCGAGTTTTTGCGACCATCGAATCCAATAACCACGCTCAATTCACCAGTTCCATCGGCATAGCTTGAGCGATTGGCAATTAAGAATTCGGCTAGACCTGCTGCTGCTTGGGCTACCAAAACTCGATTCATTCGATTTGGTCCGGCACCAAGCTCACCACGCAAACCCGCGGTTCCAAATGCCAGTCGGCTGCCCATGCGTGCGGTTAGCTCGTGCTCATCTCCTGACTCGATCAGTGCAGAAAGCTCGGCTCTGGTTTCTGGGTCAGGGTCTTGAGCGAGCCAATCCAGGGCTGCCAGCATCACCGAATCAAGCGACATTTCTTAGAGCTTTGCGATGATCTGCGCTAGCAGGGCACTGATGCGTGGCTCGGCATCGCGGCCAGCCTGCAGAACTTCTTCGTGGTTTAGGGGAGTGGTCTGAATTCCGGCAGCCAGGTTGGTCATCAGCGAGAAACCCAGGATCTCCATGCCGGCTTCGCGGGCGGCAATTGCCTCTAGGGCTGTCGACATGCCAACCAGGTGACCGCCGATGGCCTTGGCCATCTGAACCTCGGCTGGAGTTTCATAGTGCGGGCCGCGGAACTGAATGTAAACGCCCTCGTCGAGGCTTGAGTCGACCGAACGTGCCAGGTCACGCAGGCGCTTTGAATACAAGTCGGTTAGATCGATAAAAGTTGCACCTTCGAGCGGGCTGTCAGCAGTCAGGTTGATGTGGTCGCTGATCAAAACCGGAGTGCCCGGCGCCCAAGATTCTTTGATGCCACCGGCACCATTGGTCAGAATCATGGTCTTGACGCCAGCAGCCGCTGCAGTGCGAACACCGTGGGCAACACGGCGAACCCCGTGACCCTCGTAGTAGTGAGTGCGAGCACCGAGAATTAGCGCTCGCTTGCCGCTTGAAAGCAAAACCGAACGGATGGTTGCAACGTGACCCTCGACCTTTGGTGCAGAGAACCCTGGCACGTCTACAGCATTGATGGTTGCGGTGGTTTCACCGATTAGGTCGGCTGCTTTGGCCCAGCCAGAGCCCAAAGTTAGGGCGATATCGTGGCGCTCAACGCCGGTTAGTTCGGCAATTTTTGCTGCTGCCTGCTTGGCAATCTCAAAAGGATTCGCCGTTGAAATTTCGAGAGGGTTAGTCATGGCTTTGAGTTTACTTTCCTAAATCCTGCGAGAATGTTCTCGTGTCAAATAATCAAACCCCCGTTCACCACATCGTCATTATTGGTGGTGGCCCAGGCGGATACGAAGCCGCATTGGCTGGCCGTCAGCTAGGCGCCAAAGTCACACTTATCGAAGCTAACGGGGTGGGCGGAAACGCGGTTCTCACCGACGTTGTTCCGTCGAAGACCCTGATTGCAACCGCTGAGGCAGCCAACCGTGTATCACACGCTTCAAACCTCGGCATTTATTTTGCCCTCGACGGCAAGACCGTAAAACCTCAGATGAAGGTTGACCTCGGGGCCGTCAACCGACGCCTGCTAGACCTAGCCGAAGCTCAGTCAAAAGACATGCTGGCCCACTTGGTCAGCGAGGGCGTTCACGTAATTCGCGGCCGCGGCCGACTAGACGGCAACCACCATGTGATCATCACTCACGAAAACGGCCAAGAAGAGCGAATCGAAGCCAAGACCATCATCGTTGCGGTTGGTGCACACCCTCGCGAGTTGCCAGACGCCAAGCCAGACGGCGAGCGTATTTTCAGCTGGACTCAGCTATACAGTCTTGAAAAATTGCCAGACCACCTAATCGTGGTTGGTTCTGGTGTCACCGGTGCCGAGTTTGCCTCAGCTTATGCATCGCTTGGCGTTGAGGTCACTTTGATCTCTAGCCGCGACATGGTTCTGCCAAACAATGACATCGAAGCCGCACAGGTTATCGAAAACGTTTTCCGCCGCAAGGGCATGCATATTCGCAACAAGTCTCGCGCTGACAAGGTGGTCAACACCGGTGATGGCGTTGAGGTCACACTTTCAACCGGCGAAATCATTAAGGGCAGCCACTGCCTAATGGCCGTTGGTGCGATTCCAAACACTGAGGGTCTTGGTCTCGAAGAAGCCGGCATTCAGCTAACCGAATCTGGTCACGTTGTGGTCAACAAGGTTTCTCGAACCGCACGCGCAAATGTCTATGCGGTCGGCGACTGCACAACCTTTATGCCGCTGGCTTCAATCAGCGCTATGAACGGTCGCACTGCCGTCTTTCACACCATGGGCGATGTCGCTGCACCAACCAACATGCGCAACGTGGCTTCGAACGTGTTCACCTCACCTGAGATTGCTCAAGTCGGCTGGACCGAGAAAGACGTTCAAGACGGCCTAGTCTCTGGCTTCGTCGAGAAGATTGATCTAACCCAGAACCCACGCGGCAAAATGCTTGGCCTTCAAGACGGCTTCGTGAAGCTAATCTGCTCTACCGGTGGCACTGTTATCGGTGGCCTGATTGTTGCCCCGCGTGCTTCTGACCTGATTTATCCGATTGCAATCGCTGTTGAAAACCGCCTAACCGTTGATCAGGTTTCAAAGACCTTCACCGTGTATCCGGCGCTCACTGGCTCAATTTCAGATGCGGCCCGCGCACTGCACCGCCCATCTGAATAATCGCGACCTAGCTGTCAACCGATAGTCCACAGGTATAAAAAAGCCCCAGCCAAATCGGCTGGGACTTTTTGCTAAACGTTTTAGTCTTCGAACTCAACCAGCACAGTGCCAGCAGGAACAGTTGCGCCAACTTCGGCGCTGATTGACTTGACCTTGCCAGCCTTGTGCGAGTTCATCGGCTGCTCCATCTTCATCGCCTCAAGCACAAGAACTAGGTCGCCTTCTTGAACGGTGTCACCAACGCTAACTGCGATTTTTACCACGGTTGACTGCATCGGTGCCTTGATTGCGTTGCCACTCGCAGCGCCAGATGCTCCGGCGGTGCCGTGTGACTTGCGCTTTGGTGCGTGGCCTGCGGTTGCAACGCCACCAGCGCCGGTGTGTGGGGCCAAAAGGCGTTTTGGCAACGAAACTTCGATGCGCTTGCCGTCGACCTCAACCACAACGTTGTTGCGCTCCTGAGGCTCGGCAGCCGGCTCGGCAACGCCACCCCATGCAGGAATGTCGTTTACCCACTCGGTCTCAATCCAGCGGGTATAGATGCCGAAGCGACCACCGTTGTGAGTCTCGCCCTCGCCAATGAATGCTGGGTCATTGACGATTTTGCGGTGGAACGGAAGCACGGTTGGCAGACCAGCGACTTCCATTTCGTCTAGCGCACGACGTGAGCGAGCAAGAGCTTCTTCACGAGTTGCACCGGTGACGATTAGCTTGGCCACCATTGAGTCGAATGATCCTGAGATCTCGTCGCCTGACTGAACACCGGTGTCAACGCGCACGCCTGGGCCAGAAGGTGCCTTGAATACATGCACTGGGCCCGGAGCCGGCATGAAGTTGCGGCCGGCGTCTTCGCCGTTGATGCGGAATTCAAATGAGTGACCGCGAACCTCTGGGTCACGTGGGTCTAGCTGACCGCCCTCAGCGATGCGGAACTGCTCGCGAACTAGGTCTAGGCCGGTGACCTCTTCTGAAACTGGGTGCTCAACCTGAAGGCGGGTGTTGACCTCAAGGAATGAGATGGTGCCGTCTTGAGCAACCAAGAATTCACAGGTGCCGGCGCCCTGATAGCCAACCTCTTTCAAGATTGCCTTTGATGCCTCGTATAGACGGCGGTTTTGGTCGGCACTCAAGAATGGGGCCGGAGCTTCTTCAACAAGCTTTTGGTGGCGACGCTGGAGTGAGCAGTCGCGAGTAGAAACCACAACAACGTTGCCATAGGCATCGGCTAGACACTGGGTTTCAACGTGACGTGGCTTCTCAAGATATTTCTCCAAGAAGCACTCGCCGCGACCGAATGCTGCGATCGCCTCGCGGGTGGCAGATTCAAACAGCTCCGCCGCATCGGCTGCGTCATAAACAACCTTGATGCCTCGGCCACCGCCACCGTAGGCAGCCTTGATAGCAATTGGTGCGCCGTGCTTGGCCACAAAATCTAGAACTTCAGAAACATCACTGACCGGGTTTAGGGTTCCGGCAGCTAGGGGAGCGCCAACCTTTTCGGCGATGTGACGTGCTGAAACTTTGTCACCCAGGGCCTCGATCGCAGCCGGTGATGGGCCGATCCAAATCAATCCGGCATCGATAACTGCCTGAGCAAACGATGCGTTTTCGGCCAAAAAGCCGTATCCCGGGTGAACAGCGTCGGCGCCCGACTTTTTTGCAACCGAAAGAATTTTCTCGATAACCAAATAGGTTTCTGGGCCAGTGGTGCCGTGAAGTGCATAGGCCTCATCGGCTAGCTTCACGTGCAGGCTGTCTCGGTCTTGATCGGCATAGACCGCAACTGACAGAATGCCTGAATCTTTTGCCGCGCGCGCAATGCGCACGGCTATCTCGCCTCGGTTGGCGATCAGAACTTTGGTGATTTTTCTGGTTGCAATTGCAGTCATAATTGCCAACTCTATTGCCAGAAATCGCCTATTTATTGGCAAGCCGGCACAAAAAAACTAAAAATCTACTGTGATACTCGCCAAAGACTTGAATACTCGATGCCTAGTTTGAGAGTCAGGTCTCGCAGGGTGGTCAAAGAAAGCCCGACAACGGTATGGCTGTCGCCCTCGATGCTTCTAATAAAAGCGCCACCGATGCCATCAATCGTGAATGCTCCCGCAACCTTTAGCGGTTCGCGAGTGGCAACATACGCTTCAATCTCGGCATCCGAGATGTCTGCAAAATGCACGATGGTGCTAGATGTTCGGCCGGTTGCCGCGGGCACCACGCCAGGCTGCGGATTGCGATTATCAATTACCCAGTGCCCGCTATAGAGAGTGCCGGCACGACCGCGCATCTGCTTCCATCGGTCAATTGCCACCTGTGGTTCATGCGGCTTGCCTAGCGCTTGACCCTCGAATTCAAGTGAAGAATCGCAGCCAATAATCAGTGCATTTTGCGCTTCGATGCGGTCAAGCACCGCCTCGGCCTTGGCTTTGGCCAAAAACTGCACCATGTCGGCGGTGCCTGCGATTAGGCCCATAGATGTTGCACGCTCAACCGCGGCATCTTCGTCAACCCCTGGTGCGATAGTCATCGGATCAATGCCGCCTGCTTTGAGCAGGGCAAGACGGGCGGGTGAGGTTGAGGCAAGAACGAGTTTGGTCACAGGGCAAGTTTGCCAGAGTGGGGTTCGCGGTGTTCGGGTAACCTCAGAAGGTGTCTAAAACTATTAACTGGGTCGGCCAGAATCTTGAACTTGAAATTGAGAAGGTCGCACACGGCGGAATCTTCGTAGCCCGTCACGAAGGGCGTGTGGTTTTTGTATCGCACGTTTTGCCAGGCGAGAAGGTTAAAGCTCTGGTTTATGAAGACCGCGGCGGTTCATTCTGCCGTGCCGAACCAACCGAAATTTTGGTTGCATCTGCTGATCGCGTGCCACAGGTATGGAAAGAAGCTGGCCCAGGCGGTGCCGGGGGTGCCGAGTTTGGTCACATTTCACTTGCTCGCCAGCGCGAACTAAAGGCTGATGTTCTTGAAGAAGCCCTAGACCGCATGGCTGGCATAAAGCTGCGCGTGCCGGTTGAGGCCGCCCCTGGCGACGATGAAGCCAATGGCCTGGGTTATCGCACCCGTGTCCAGTTGCACGTAGACCTTGCCGGAAACGTGGGCCCATACCGCGAGCGCAGCCACGAGGTTGTTCGCGTCAAGGATTTGCCGTTGGCTGTCGAAGACATCCGTGAAATCGAAATGCACAAGCGCAATTTTCAGAATGCCAAGAAGGTCGAGATTGCGACCTCAAACACCGGTCAGGTTCAATACAAGGTTGACGGCAAACTAAAGGGCGATGAGCGCCTGATCGAGCGCGCATTTGGCCGCACTTTTAGAATCACCGGTGGTGGTTTCTGGCAGGTGCACAAAAAGGCAGCCGAAGTGCTCAGCGATGCTGTTGTTTCGATGGTTTCGGCGGCCGGTTTTAGTGCCGATGCAGACAACTTGGATCTCTATGGCGGAGTCGGCCTGTTCTCGGGCGCTCTGGCCTCAAAGTTCGGCACTGGCATTCGCATCACCACCGTTGAGTCATTCAAGCAAGCCACCGAAGATGCAATTTTGAATCTGTCAGACGTGCCAAAAGCAAAGGCTCTTTGCTCGCCAGTTGAGCGCTACATGAACCAAAAAGTCAGTGAGCTTGCTAAGGCACAGGTCACCCTCGAAGATGCCACCGTCATCATCGACCCACCTCGCGCGGGTGCCGGTGCCAAGGTTGTCGGTCAGCTGATCGA
>JACCDM011793688.1_pt1 | contig 21127 bp, 20 predicted proteins | sample 7445851 | NCBI WGS metagenome assembly JACCDM01 (sample SAMN15323438, study PRJNA562643) | freshwater metagenome | isolation source: river surface water | place: USA:Blue River Watershed | collected 2017-08-16
CGGCGTTCCAGGAGCAGGAGCTCGGCTCCCTCACCGTCGGCAAGCGCGCCGATTTCGTCATCCTCGATCAGGACATCCTGCGCGTCCCCGATGCCCTGCTGCCGCGGACGCAGGTCGTCTCGACCTGGGTGGGCGGCGTGCGGGTGTACGAGCGGCGCTGACGGGATGTCCGCGCCAGTCATCCCGCCGGGCACGACGGACCTCCTCGCCGCGATCGGACTCGACCTCGCGCGCGCTGAGGCGGACACGCCGTGGCGCGCCGCGGCGCTGGCGCGGATCCAGCGGGTCCATGAGACGCTCAAGGCGGCGCGTGCGCCGCGCCCGCGCCTCGTGGTGCTCGCCGGGATCGCGCCGCTGCTGGCGGGCGGCCGCTGGATGCCGGAACTCGTGCGCCGCGCGGGGGGCATCGACGTCCTGGCGACGCCCGGCACGCACGCCGTCGCCATGACCCCCGATGCGGTCCGAGCCGCTGACCCCGACCTGATCCTCGTCGCCGTCGGCGGGTACGACCTCCCGCAGGCCGTCGCTGCGGCGCATCACCTGCGCGAGGACCCCGAGTGGTCCTGGGCGCGCGATCGTCGCTGGGCGGCGATCGACGCCGAGGCGCTGCTCAGCCGTCCGGGCCCACGCCTGATCGACGGGATCGAGGCCATCGCGCACGCGGTGGCCCCGACGCTCCTCCCGTCACCGCCGACCGACCATCTCGTCCTCCTCACCTGACCTGACCGATGCTCACCCCCTCCGCCGTCGCCTTCCTCAAGCGTCTCCTCGACACCCCCGGTCCCTCCGGCTACGAAGCCGCCGCCGCCAAGGTCTGGCGTGACGAGGCCGCGACCTTCGCCGCCGAGGTCACCGCCGACGTCCACGGCAATTCGATGGCCGTGGTGAATCCCGGTGGATCGCCGACGATCATGCTCGCCGGCCACATCGACGAGATCGGCGTGATCGTCACGTACATCGACGACGAGGGCTATGTGCACATCGGCCCGATCGGCGGGTGGGACCCACAGGTCCTCGTGGCACAGCGCATCCGCTTCCTCGGGCGTGGCGGCGAGGTGATCGGCGCGGTGGGCAAGAAGCCGATCCACCTGATGAAGCCCGACGACCGCGAGAAGGCGTCGAAGATGACCGACCTCTGGGTCGACATCGGCGCGACGACGCGCGCCGAGGCGGAGGCGGTGCTCGCGATCGGGGATGCGGGGGTGATCGACCAGCGCACGGTGGACTTCCCCAACAACCGCATCGTCTCCCGCTCGATCGACGACCGCATCGGCGCCTTCGTGGTCCTCGAGGCGCTCCGCCGCTACGCCGCCGACCCCGGCGAGGCGCGCGTGGTCGCGGTGGCGACGACACAGGAGGAGATCGCGTACATGGGCGGCGGCGCGCGCGTCGCGGGGGAGCGCGTGAACCCGACGATGGCGATCGTCGTCGACGTCACCTTCGCCACGGACCACCCCGGCGTCGAGAAGAAGGAACTCGGCCACTCCCCGCTCGGGAGCGGGCCGGTGCTCACGCGCGGCTCGGTGATCTCGCCCGTCGCGTTCCGCATCCTGCGCGACACGGCGGAGTCGCTCCACGTGCCGTTCACCCTGCACGGACAGGGGCGCGCGACGAGCACGGACGCCGACGCGATCCACCTCGCGCGACACGGCGTCGCCACCGCGCTCGTCTCCGTACCGAACCGCTACATGCACTCCCCGAACGAGATGGTGAGCCTGGTCGACCTCGACCACGCGGCGACGCTGATCGCCGGCGCCTGCCGCGCCGTCACCGCCGCGACGGACTTCACCGCGCGCTAAGGCTCCGGCCCGCGCGCCCGACGGCACGCGGGCTCAGTCGGTGACGGCGGGGAGGTCCGAGACGGTGGGTCGGCGGCGCGCAGCGGTGAGGATCGCGCCGGCGGCCTCGCGCACCGCCTGATCGGGATCACTGCGGAGCGCCTCGAGCGTCGTCATGCCCGCGGGCACCCGTGCGACGGCCAGGGCGCGGCACGCCTGGATGCGATGTGCGGCCGTGGCCGCCTCCGGGTGACGCCCGGCCCCGTTCGCCGCCTCGATGAGCAGCTCGACCCCATCCGCCGAGGCGGTGGCGCCGAGCAGGTCGATCGCCGCCGCCCAGAGCGCAGGCTCCGACTCGCCGTCCACGATCGCGCGCAACCGCAGCACGAGGTCGTCGGGCCGGCGGCGCCCGAGCACGGCGAGGGCGCGGGCGCGGACGACGGGGGCCCCATCGGCGAGCGCGGTGGTGACGGTGTTCAGCGCGGAGGGGGTCTCAATCATCCCCAACGCGCTCACGACGGCCGCCCGCGCGAGAAGGTCGGGGTGGCCGAGGGCGCCGGTCAGGATGACCTCGGCGGTCGCGTCGCCCAGCGCCCCGAGGAGCGCGGCCACCTCGCGAAGCGCGAGGTCGCGGCCGTCCATCGCGATCTCCTCGAGGGCCTCGTGCGCGCGCCCGTGCGCGCGGAGCGCGGCGAGCGCCCCCTGCACCGACTCCGGCGAAGCAGCGGTGAGACAGGAGGTGACGAGCGCCGCCGCACCGTCGACGCCGGCGCGCGCGAGGACGAGATCGATCCGCGCCGACTCCGCCTCGTCGAGCGGGAGACGCCGCAGACCGGCGCAATGCCGCAGGAGCGGCGCGGTGGCGGCCTGCGCGAACGCCTCGCCGAGCCAGCGGAGCCGCGCTGCGCCGTCGGAGGCCCCCACGTAGCGCGTCTCGAGCACGACGAGCGCGACGAGTCCGTCCAGCGCGTCAGCATCGCGCCCCTCGCGGCCGGCGAGACCCGTCGCCCACCCGATGGCGTTGACGGCGGCTCGGAATCCATCGCCGTCGATGGTCGCGGCGTAGGCGGCGAGGGCGTTGGCGAGCGCGACGTCGGCGGGGACCGGCAGCTCCACCGTCCCCGTCGACCGGAGCGGCTCCGCACGGACACGACGCACCTTCGTGACGGAGGCCATCGCGCGGGAGGCGCGGCTCGCCCGTGGCATCGCCCGCGAGAGGCGCGGTACCGGCGCGACGGTGCCGTCGGCGGCGGTAGGCTCAGGGAGCGCCGGTAGCGCCGTGGAGGCGCGTGCGGCCGCCGCGGCGAGCGGCTGCAGCTGGTCGGTCGGCCGCGCCGGGGTCAGCATCGGCGCTCCACCGATGGTCAGTCGCGTCGCGCTCAGCGGCGTCTCGACGACCTGCGGCGTCGGGATCCGGAAGATTGCCCCGGAGGCGCGACGGTCCCGCTCGGTCGTCAGGGGCGCGAAATCGTTATCCGCCGCGCGGAAGGTCCGCGGGATCGCGACCGGGTCGAGCACCGCGGAACGCACCGCGAAGGTGCGTGCCGGATCGTCGCCCGTCGGCTCCGCGGCGAGGAGACGCGCGAGCTCCAGGATGTCCGCCATCACCGTGTCGGGCGTGAGCGAGACCGACTCAACGCCGTACGCCTGCAGACGCGACGCCAGCAGCGGGAGGTCGACCGGCGTGTCCCCGACGACGACCCCCTCGGCGTCCACGCGGAGCGTGGTCCCCTCGGTGCCGAGCGATCGCACCACCGCCGTCGCCGCGGACCGATGCGCGAGCACCGCCGCTGGCTCGCGCACGAGCCGATCCACGAGCTCGGCGAACCGCCGGGCGCAGGCGAGGGCTGGAAGGTCGGTCTCGGACAGTGGGGGTCTCGCGGCGAAGGGACCTCGGATAAGATACGCGCGCGACCCCACCCGTACCCCACGCGATGCCTCTGCACGTCTGGTCGAGCGCGCACTACGTGATTCCGCTGCCCGAGGGGCATCGGTTCCCCATCGCGAAGTACGCCCTCCTGCGTGACGCCGTGCTCGCGGCGGGGATCGCGTCGCCGGCGACGCTGCACGACCCCCACCGGCTCGCGCCCGCCGACGCGGCGCGCACCCACACCGCGGCCTACCTCGAGCGGCTCCTCGCCGGGACGATGCCCATCGCCGAACAGCGCGCGCTGGGATTCCCGTGGAGCACGGGCCTCGTCGAACGGTCGCTCCGCGCGAGTGCGGGCACCCTCGAGGCCGCGCGACACGCGCTCGACCACGGCATCGCAATGAACCTCGCCGGTGGTACGCACCACGCCTTCGCGACCCACGGGGAGGGGTTCTGCGTCCTGAATGACGTCGTCATCGCGCTCCGCACGCTCCGCGGGGAAGGGCGTGTCGGGCGCGTCGCCGTCGTCGACCTCGACGTCCATCAGGGGAACGGGACGCACGCGCTCTGCGCCGACGACCCCGACACCTACACCTTCTCGATGCACGGCGGGCGGAACTACCCCTTCCGCAAGGTGCCCGGCACGCTCGACATCGAACTCGAGGACGGCACCGGCGACGCCGTCTACCTCGAGCGCCTCGCCGCCGCGCTGCCGCGTGTGCTCGCCGACGCCCGCCCCGACCTGGTGTTCTACCTCGCCGGCGCCGATCCGCACGAGGGAGACTCGCTCGGCCGCCTACGCCTCACCTTCGACGGGTTGCTCCGCCGCGATGCGATGGTCCTCGAAGCCGCGCGCGCTGTCGGCGTCCCCGTCGCCATCGCGATCGCCGGCGGGTACGGTCGCGACATCCGTGACACCGTGCAGGTCCACCTGAACACCGCGCGGCTCGCGCGCGACTTCACCTAGCGATGCCTCCCATCCCGCCGCCGACCCGCGAGGGCGTCACGACGACGACCCCGATCCCGCTCTACTGGTGCCGCTATGCGCCCCCCACGCCGCGGAGCGCGATGGTGGTGCTGCACGGTGGGCCGGGCGCGCACCACGAGTACCTGCTCCCGCAGCTGCTCTTCCTCGCGGAGACGCGCGACTGTCTCCTCTACGACCAGCGCGGCGGTGGTCGCTCGAAGACCGACGACCGGACGCCGATCACCTGGCACACCCACGTCGACGACCTGCGCGCGGTGCTCGCCGAATGTGCGCCGGGCCCGCTGACGCTCGTGGGATACTCGTGGGGTGCGCTCCTCGCGCTCCTCTACACGATGGAGGCCGCGGCGGGGCGCGCGGGACCGATGCCCGCGCGGCTCGTGCTGCTCGACCCCGCGCCCGCCTCGCGCGCCTTCCGTGCGCGGTTCGAGGCGGAGTTCGCCCGCCGACAGGCGGGCCCCGAGGTGCAGGCGCTGCGCGCGGCGCTCGAGGCGAGCGGCCTCCGCGACCACGACCCGGCGGCCTACCGCCAACGGACCTTCGAGCTCAGCGTCGCCGGCTACTTCGCCGACCCCGCGCGCGCCCGCGACCTCACGCCGTTCCGCGTGACCGGCCGCGTGCAGCAATCCACCTGGGAGTCGCTCGGCGACTTCGACCTCCTGCCGGCACTGCGGACGCTGCGCGTGCCGACGCTCGTGGTGCACGGACGACAGGATCCGATCCCGCTCGAATCCGCGGCGGCGATCGCCGACGCGCTCGGTGCGGAGCGCTGCTGGCTCGACGACTGCGGCCACGTGCCCTACGTGGAGCAGCCAGCGGCGTTGCGAGAGGCCGTCTCCGCCTTCCTCGACGCGACTGAGGGGCTCGTCATGGGCTAGGCCCAGGCTGCACGGCGGATCGCGGTCCACGGCACGGCGCCGGCCGCCCCGGCGGCTGGAGCGGCTCCGGTATATTCCGATGGTGATCGACTCGCGCGCCGCCGCCCACCATCTGCACGAGATCGTCGCGCTCCTCGAGCTGCAGGGCGAGGACCCCGCCGTCCCGGCCCCGTTCGCGGACGCCGCGCGCGCCCTCGCCGCGGACGAGGCCCGACCACTCGGCGACCTTCTCACCCGCGATCGACGCCGATTCGCCCCTGAGGTGCTCGAGGTCCTCGAGGACCTCGGCGCGACGGGTGACTCGACGCTCCTCGACCGGCTGCGGGAATCGACCCCGGAGGGGCTGTTCGAGATGTTGCGGGTGCCGGGGCTTGGGCCCTCGCGCATCCGGCGCATCCACGAGGGGCTGGGGATCGACACGCTACAGGAACTCGAGGCCGCCGCGCGCGACGGCCGGCTGGCCGCGCTCCCGCGGTTCGGCGCGCGCACCGCGGAGCAGGTGCAGCGCGGGATCGCCTGGCTCAAGGAGAGCGGGACGCCGGTGCTCCTCCCGCACGGGCGCGCGGAGGCGGAGCGGCTCGTCAGCGTCGTGCGGCGCCTCCCACAGGTGGTGCGCGCGGAGATCGCGGGCGCGGTCCGGCGGCACGCGGAGACGGTGCGCGAGGTGGAGCTCGTGGCCGCGTGCAGCGGGGCGCCGGAGGCCGTCGCGACCGCGATGACGCGCGTGCCCGGCGTCCGGGACTCGGTCGGCGGCGGCACGCGCACCGTCTCGATCCGGTTCGATGACGGCGTACGGCTCATCCTCCACTGTGTCCCGCCGGAGTCGTTCGTGGTGGCGTGGGTGCGCGCGACGGGGAGCGAGGCGCACCTGACCGAGCTCGCGGCGCGCGCCGCCCATCGCGGCCTCACGCTCGAGGCCGCGCATCTCCGCGGCCCCGACGGCCGCCCCCTCGAGCTGACCGACGAGTCCCAGCTCTACGCCGCGATCGGCGTCCCCTGGCTCCCGCCGGAACTGCGCGAGGGACTCGGCGAAGCCGCGGCGGCCGTCGCCGGCACGCTCCCGGCGCTCGTGACCGAGGCCGACCTGCGCGGCGCGCTGCACTGCCATTCGCAGTACTCCGACGGCGGGGCGACGATCGCTGAGCTGGCCGCGGCGGCGCGGGCGCGCGGCTGGCGATACCTCGGGATCTCCGACCATTCGCAGTCGGCGTTCTACTCGGGTGGTCTGACCGTCGAGACGCTCGCGCGGCAGCACGAGGAGATCGACGCGATCAACGCGACGTACGCCGACTTCACCGTCCTGAAGGGGATCGAGGCCGACATCCTCCCCTGCGGCCGGGTGGACTACCCCGAGGCGGTGCTCGACCGCTGTGATTACGTGATCGCCTCCGTACACTCGCGCTTCGGTATGAACGCCACGCAGATGACGGAGCGCGTCTGCAAGGCGCTCGACGACCCGCACGTGACGATCCTCGGGCACCCGACGGGCCGCCTCCTCCTCACGCGGGAGCCGTACGCCATCGACATGGACGCGGTGTTCGCCCACGCGGGAGCGCGCGGCGTGGCCGTCGAGCTGAACGCCGACCCGCACCGCCTCGATCTCGACTGGCGGCTCTGCCGGTCGGCACGTGCCCACGGCGCGCTCGTGGCCATCGGCCCTGACGCGCACTCCGTCGAGGGACTCGACAACATCGCGCTCGGCGTCGGGATGGCGCGCAAGGGATGGCTCGCCGGATCGGACGTGCTCAACGCGCGGGAGTTGCCGGCGCTGCGGGCGTTCGTCGCACGACGCCGAACCGGGGTAACAGGCTGATGGCTCCCACGCGCCGACCCGAGAAGACCACGCGTCGCAGCGCCTCTACCGCGTCGCCCTCGACCCCTGCCGATGGTGCCGCTCCGGTGCGGGCGCCGCGCCCCCGCTCCGCCGCCGCGCGGCTGGCGCTGGCGACCGAGATCCAGCGACGACTCGCCGCGGCGTATCCGGACGCGCACTGCGAGCTCGACTACCGGAATGCGTTCGAGCTCGCCGTCGCCACCGTCCTCTCGGCGCAGTGCACCGACCGGCGCGTGAACATGGTGACACCGGAACTCTTCCGACGCTGGCCCGACGCCGAGGCACTCGCCGCGGCCCCGCTGGCGGACATCGAGGAGGTCATCCGGAGCACCGGGTTCTATCGCAACAAGGCGAAGTCCCTCCAGGGGCTCGCCCGCGCGCTCGTCGCGGACCACGGCGGCGCGGTCCCGGCCGATATGGACGCGCTCGTCGTCCTCCCGGGGATCGGCCGGAAGACCGCGAACGTCGTCCTCGGGAACGCCTTCGGGATGAACGAGGGGGTCGTCGTCGACACGCACGTCGCGCGCCTCTCGGCGCGCTTCGGGCTCACCCGCGAGACCGACGCCGTGCGCATCGAGCGGGCGCTGATGCCGCTCTTCGCGCGCGAGACGTGGGCGCAGCTCTCGCATCTGTTCATCTGGCACGGGCGTCGCGTCTGCGACGCGCGCCGGCCCCGCTGCGGCGACTGCCTCCTCAACGACCTCTGCCCGTCGGCGACCTGCTGACCCGAACCCGCCCCATGGCCCTCGTTCGCCTGACCCTCCGTCGCTTGCCCGTTGTGCTCGGCGGAGCTCTCCTCGCCGCCGCCTGCGCCCCGTCGACCGCTGCCACCCCCGCCACGGTGAATGCGCGGCCGATCGCTCCGCCCGTCGACTCCTGCGTGACCGCGCGCGAGGATGCGGCCGCGGACCCGCGGCTGGATGTCGAGCGTGTGCCGACGCCGCTGGCGATGGAGCCCCCGCCGATCCGCCGTCCGGTGCCGCGGAACGCCCTCCGGCGCGACGGGAGCGCCGTGATCCGCGTCGAGGTGATGGTCGATACCCTCGGGAAACCCGACATGATGACGTTCACGGTGCTCGAGTCGTCGAACGTCTGGTTCACGAACGGCGCGAAGGCCGCGATCGCCAAGTGGACCTTCCAGCCCGCCCTCCGGAACGGGTGCAAGGTACCGCGGTTCTACCTGTTCAGCGCCACGTCACCGGCGCGGCGGCGCTGACGGAACAGCCGTCGGACGACATAGCCCGCCGCCACACCGCCGCACTCCGTCACACTCCGTCACACTCCGTCACACTCCGCTACACAGCGCCGCACTCAAACCGCGACCGCGCGCCACCGCACCTGCGCGGTGGTCCCGGAGGGGCCGTCGCCAGTAGATTTCCGGGTACGCTGGACGACCCTGACTCCCGATCCCTACCGATGAAGACCGCCACCTTCGAGACCAACAAGGGCACCATCACCGCCGAGCTGTACGAGAAGGACGCGCCCGGGACGGTCGCCAATTTCGAGAAGCTCGCGAACGAGGGCTTCTACGACATGATCCGTTTCCATCGCGTGATCCCCGAGTTCGTCGTGCAGGGCGGCTGCCCGAACGCGAAGATCGGCGGCACGCCGAAGGGCCCGCCGGGCACCGGCGGTCCGGGGTACAAGATCCCGTGCGAGACGAAGGGGAACCCGCAGACGCACAAGGTCGGCGCCCTCTCGATGGCGCACGCGGGCCCGAACACCGGCGGCTCGCAGTTCTTCATGGTGCTCTCCGAGCCGAACACCCGGCACTTGAATGGCGTGCACACGGTGTTCGGTCAGGTGACCGCCGGACTCGACGTGATGAACCAGCTGACGGACAAGGATCACATGGTCACGGTCCGCGTCGCCTGACCCTTCAGCCGCCAGCATCCCGCTTCCCGCTCTCCGCCTTCCGCCTCAACCCTTCAGCCTTCGGTTCCCCCCATGACCTCCGGCACACCGATGTCCGGCCGTGACACCGCGGCCGCCTTCAAGGGCCTCATCATCGGGCTCATCGCCCTCGCCGTGGTCGTCCTCGTGACGGTGAAGCTCACGAACGACAAGTTCGACGCGCACGAGGGTGCGCCTGCGGCGGCTGAGTCGCACTGAGATGAGCGCGGCCGCCACCCCGGCCGCCGAGCGCCCTGCGCCCCCGTCCGGGCGCAGGGCGCTTCGTTTCCCCCTCGCGGCGGCGATGCCCCCGATCCAGACGCTGGCCGCCCTCGTGTTCGGGCTCTCGCTGCGGCTGCATCCGGCCCTCGCGCGCTGGTCGACACCGGCACTGCTCACCTCGCTGGTGCTCCTCGGGGCCCCGGTCGCATGGCGGACGATCCGCGGAATGTTCCGAGGCGAATTCGCCGCCGATGTCGTCGCAATGCTCGCCATCGTGACCGCGATCGTGCTCCGCGAGCCGATCGCCGGCCTGGTGATTGTCCTGATGCAGACCGGGGGCGAGCTCCTCGAGCGGTACGCCGAGGGCCGTGCGTCCGATGCCGTGCGGGAGCTCGAGGCGGCCGCCCCACGCATCGCGCATCGCCTCACGAACGGAGGCGGGAACGGCGACACCGAGGCGGTGGAGGATGTGGCTGCCGACCAGATCCAGGTCGGGGACCGCATCCTCGTGCGGCCGGGCGAGATGGTCCCGTGCGACGCCGAGGTCGTGGCCGGCTCGAGCGCGCTCGACACCTCGCGCATCAGCGGCGAACCGCTGCCGGAGCGTGTCGGACCGGGCGCACTCGTCCGCTCCGGCGTCGTGAACACGTCGTCGCCGCTCACGCTCCAGGTGACCGCGCCCGCGCGCGACTCCCTCTACGCCCGCATCGTCGAGCTCGTCCGGACCGCGCAGGGCGAGAAATCGCCGATCCAGCGGCTCGCCGACCGGTGGGCCATCTGGTTCACGCCGGTGACGCTCGTCGCGTGCGCGATCGCCTGGGCGATCTCCGGCGACCCGCAGCGGGTGCTCGCGGTGCTCGTGGTCGCCACCCCGTGCCCCCTGCTGCTCGCCACGCCGGTCGCGGTGATCGGCGGGATCAATCGCGCCGCGCGGCGGCAGGTGATCGTGCGGAACGGCACCGCGCTCGAATTGCTGGCGCGCGTCGACACTGCCGTCTTCGACAAGACGGGGACACTCACACACGGGCGTCCCGAGGTCACCGCCGTCGAGCTCCTCGGTGACGCGAGGCACGACGACGAGGTGCGCGACGCAGGCACGTCGAGCGGCGGCCCGCGGAGTGACGCGGACATCGACCGCCTGTTGCGCCACGCCGCCGCCATCGAGATGGGGAGCGGGCACCTCCTCGCGCGGTCGGTCGTCGAGGAGGCCGCGCGACGTGGTGTGGCGATTCCGCCCGCGACCGACATCGTGGAGCACGCCGGCCGTGGCGTCACGGGCCGCGTCGAGGGGCACCGGGTGAGCGTCGGCAATCGCGCCCTGGTCGCCGACCTGCATCCGGATGCGCGCGCCACGCTCGACGCCCACGTGGCACCGGCCACCGGTGGACTCCGTGCCTACGTCGCCGTCGACAACCCCGCGGGGCCGCCCGCCCTCGGCGTCATCACCTTCGGCGATCGGATGCGCGCTGACCTCCCGGCGTTCTTCGCCCGCCTGCGCGAGCTCGGACTCGGCCGCACCGTCCTCCTCTCAGGGGACCACACGGAGAACGTCGCACCGATTGCCGCGTCCCTCGGCATCACCGACGCGCGGGGCGACCTCCTCCCCGATCAGAAGGTCGCGGCCGTGCGAGCCCTCGAGGCGTCGGGCCGCCGCGTCCTGATGGTCGGCGATGGCACCAACGACGCGCCGGCCCTCTCGGCCGCCACGGTCGGCGTGGCGTTAGCCGCGCACGGCGGCGGCATCTCCGCGGAGGCCGCAGGCGTGGTCCTGCTCGCCGACGACGTGACGCGGGTCGAGGATGCGGTGCGCATCGGGAAGCGCGCCGTCGCCATCGCGCGTCAGAGCATCGTCGCGGGCCTCATCCTCTCGGGAGCGGCGATGGTCGTGGCCGCGCTCGGCTTCATCCCGCCGACGGCGGGGGCGCTCCTCCAGGAGGGGATCGACGTGGCGGTGATCCTGAACGCCCTCCGGGCGGCACGTCCTCATGCAGCATCCGCAGTGCCGGCGTCGTGAGGTCGTCGAACTGCCCGCTCGACGTCGACCACGCGTAGGCCCAGACGAACCCGATCACGAGCACCACCGCGAGCGGAATCAGGATGTAGAGGACGCTCATCCGTCCACCCGCCTGAAGGTCCGGCTCCGCCACGCCCCGACGATCGCGCTGACGGAGCTGACCGGCATCAGCACCGCCGCCATGAGCGGATCGAGCCGACCCGCCATCGCGAGGGTGACGGCGACGGCGTTGTAGCCGAGCGCGATCAGCATGTTGCGGCGGATGGCGCGTGTGGTGCGGCGCGCGCCGTCGAGCAGTTCGCCGAGCGCCCCGATGCCCCCGGTGGCGAGGTAGACGTCGGCCGCGGCCATCGAGGCCTCTGCCCCGCCGCGTACCGCCACCCCCACCGACGCCGCGGCGATGGCCGCCGCGTCGTTCACACCGTCCCCGACCATGACCACCGTGCCCCGCGACGCCTCGTCGCGCACCACGTCCCGTTTGCGCTCGGGCGTCGCCCCTCCTTCATGGCCCGCGGGGGGGAGCTCAAGCGCGGCGGCCACGGCCCTGACGACGCCCGGTGCGTCGCCGCTCAGCACCCGGATGCGCCATCCCTGCGCACGCAGCGCCGCAAGCACCGGCCCCGCCTCCACGCGTACCGGATCGGCGAACGCCGCACGCGCGACCACCACACCGTCGACGGCGACCCAGACCGGCGTGCGGTCCGCGGCGCCCACCGCCGACAGCCCCGTATCGTCTGGCGCCACCCAGTCGGGACGCCCGATGCGGACGTGCCGACCATCCGCGCGTACCTCGATTCCCGCGCCCAACGTCTCCATCCGCGCCTCGACCGTCGCGGGGATGACCTCGGGCCACGCCGCACGGAAGGCGGTGGCGACCGGATGCCGCGAATCACGTTCCGCGGCGAGCACGACCCCCCGCAGGGCGTCGTCACCCTCCCACGCCACGAGCGCGAGGCGCCCCTCGGTGAGCGTCCCGGTCTTGTCGATGAAGAGCGTGCCCGGCATCGTGAGCGCCTCGAGCGCCTGCCCGCCCTTGATGAGGATCCCGCGTGTGGCGGCCCGCCCGATGGCGACCGTGAACGCGAGCGGCGTCGCCATCGCCAGCGCACAGGGGCAGGTGACGACGAGCAGCGCGATCGCGTGATCGATGGCCGCCGTCGGCGAGTGCCGCCACCAGAGCGCGGCGGTCGCGACCGCGAGCACGAGGATCGTCGCGATGAACGCCCCGGCCATCCGGTCCGCGAAGAGCACCGTCGGTGCCCGCTGCCCCATCCCCAGCTCGACGTCGCGGAGCAGACGCCCAAGTCGGCTCGCGGTGCCCGCCTCGGTCACCCGCACGCGAAGCGTCGCACTGAGGTTCGTGGTGCCCGCGTAGACGAGCGCCCCCTCAGCCACCGGCACCGGTCGCGACTCGCCCGTGAGCAGGGCGAGGTCGAGCGCGGACCGCCCGTGCTGCACGGTGCCATCCGCGGCAACCACGTCGCCGGGCCGCACCTCGAGGAGCATCCCAGGGAGCACCGCCTCCGTCGGCACCGCTCGCACCTCGCCCGTCCCCTCATCCACGAGGCGCGCGGTCGCCGGGGCCAGCGCGCCGAGGAGCGCCGCAGCGTCCGCGGCCCGCCGCTGCGCGCGGTGTTGCAGGTAGCGACCGACCAACAGGAGGAGGATGAGCGTCGCGACGGCGTCGAAGTACACGGGCCCGGCGTCCCGAAGCGTGTTGCGCGCCCCCTGTCCGAGCCCGACGGCGAGCGCGAGCGCGATCGGGACATCCATGTGCAGGCGACGCGCACGGAGCGCCTGCCACGCGCTCGCGAAGAAGACACGACCCGGCCAGAGCACCGCCGGCACCGCGAGCGCGAGACTCGCCCACCGGAAGTAGCGCTCGAAGGCAGGCTCGATCCCACCGAAGAGCCCGGCATACATCGCGAGCGCGATGGCCATCACGTTCATCGCGATCGCCCCGGCGACCCCGATGCGGAGGAGCATCGCCCGGTCTTCCGCCCGACGCGCCTCGACCGCCGTTCGGCCACGCAGCGGATGCGGCCGATAGCCGAGCTGGTCGAGCGCGCGCGCGAGCGCGCCGAGGGTGGTGTGCGACGGGTCCCAGACGAGGTGCGCGGTGCCGCGCGTCACATCGAGTTCCGCCTGCACCGCACCCGGCACGACGAGCGGGAGCCGCTCCACGAGCCAGACGCACGACGCGCAGTGGACCCCCTCGAGATAGCAGGTGAACTCCGCCGTGCCGTCGGGCCGCGTCGTCACCTGACCCTGCTGGAACGCCGCATGGTCGAACTCCACATACGAGCGATCGCTCCCCACCACCGGCATCGGTCGTCGCTCGGGCAACGCGTAGAAGCCATCGAGCCCGCTCGCCCGAATCACCGCCGCGGCCGCCGCGCATCCGGCGCAGCAGTAGGTCTGACCCGCCTCGACGCGCCCGTCCGCCGCGGCTGGCAACCCGCAGTGGGCACAGGTCGTCACCGCGGCCAGCGCACCCGCACCTGTCGCGCGCGCGACCGACGCCTCCGCCACCGATGGCGTCGGTGCCGTCTGGCCGGCCGGCGTCAGGTCAGGGGTGAGCGTGGTGGCCATGCGAGACCGGCGTGGCGGTGACGACGCGCGGGGGCGCGAGGCGGCCGGCGATGGTGAGGCCGCCGAGGAACATCACCATGACGGCGGTGAGTGCGGGCAGATGTCGCCGCAGGGGACCGAACGCCCAGCGTGCGCCCACGCCCACCGTCACCAGCATCGGGACGGTCCCTGCCCAGAAGACGAGCATCGTCAGCGCCCCTCGCTGGAGGCCGCCCGCTGCGGCCGCGGTCGCGACGAAGGCATAGAGCCACCCACACGGCAGCGCGGCGGTGAGGGCACCGAGCGCCGCCGCGCGACGGACCGGTCGCTCCGCCGGGAGGGCCCGCACGGCATTCGCGAGCCACTGGGTGAGGCGCGGCGGGACGGCGAGCATCGGGACGCGCAGACCGAGCGCACTAGCGAGCGAGGCCCCGCCCCAGAGCAGCAACAGCACACCGGCCACGACCGCTGCAGGCCGCGCGAGGCCGGCGATATCGCCGACCAAGCCACCCGCCCGGTCGAGGCCGGCGCCGGCGGCCCCCGCGAGAGCCCCGAGCACGAGGTACGACGCCAGACGCCCGAGGTGGTACGCCGCGGCAGGCCGCCACAGCGTCGGCCTGCGATGCAGCGTCGCGCCCGACGCGAGACAGGCGAAGCTCCCGCACATCGCGGCGCAGTGCACGCTCCCGAGCAGGGCGGCCACGAAGACCGAGGAGACGAGCGCCAGCATGCCGCTACCGCGCCCGGACGGCGGGAAGATCGGCGTGCCGCGTGACCTCGAACCGATCAGCCGCGCGCGTGGCGATGACCCGCACCTCCCACCGCCCGTCATGTGGCAGCAGGGCGGCCCCCGCGTAGCGACCCGGCGCCACCTCACGGAGCGGGAGCGTCCGCGGATGGGCGGCGTCGAGATTGTGGATCAACGTCGCCTCGACCGTGGCGCCGCCGATTGGGGTGCCGGTGGCCGCGGCGAGATGGAGGACGACCTCGGCCCCGCGACCGGCGTGCCGCAGCCGCACCTGATCCCGCCACCCGAGCGTCTCGCTCGCGGCACGCCGAGCGAGCGCGGCATCCCACGCGACCGCCTTTCGGTAGTAGTCCGCTTCCACCACCGCCCCATTCGCGTCGGATGCCGCGACGAACAGCATTACGACGTTCACGCCCACGATCCCGAGCATCCCCGCGCCGAGGAGCCACGGCCAATACCCTCCACGACGCCACGTCACGGGGTCTCCGGACCGAGCAGCAGCCATGGGTACTCCCGAGTGAAGGACTCGCCATCGGTGATGCGGAAGCGAACGCGCCGAGCCCCGCCCGCAAAGCGGTCCGCCGCCTGGACGACGAAGACCGACGTCGTGACGGTCTCGCCCGCAGGCACCGCCACGGGATTCTCTGGGGCGATGAGCCGCGCACCCGTCTCGTCGAGATACGAGAGACGGTAGTGGCGACGCTCCCGCGTGTGATTGCCGATGCGGAACCGCACCTGGTTGATGACTTCTCCCGCCGCATCACGGGTGAACGGGGCCCCGATGCCGCCCAGCACGGTCACCTCGGCGGAGGCCCGGAGCGCGAGGCTCAGGATGAACGCGCCGAAGAAACCCGCGAAGGCGAGCGGGTAGAGGACGGTGCGCGGACGCAGGAGCCGTCTCACCTTCCCGGCGAGCGCGTCCTGCGACGTGTACCGGATCAGCCCCGTGGGCCGCCCCACCTTCTGCATCACCGCATCGCACGCATCGGCGCACTGGGTGCAGTGGATGCACTCCATCTGGAGCCCGTCGCGGATGTCGATCCCGGTCGGGCAGGTCTGCACGCACGCCTGGCACTCGATACAGTCGCCGAGCCCGGGACGCGCACCCGTGCCGTGCCCCCGCGGCTCACCACGACGCGGGTCGTACGCGACGATCAGCGACTGTCGGTCGAGCAGTGCCGACTGCCAGCGGCCGTACGGACAGGCCACGAGACAGGTCTGTTCGCGGAACCAGGTGAAGTCGAGGAACACCGCCGCACTGACCCCGGCCATCACGAGGAAGGCGGTCGGGTGCGCCGCCGGGGTGTGCGCGATCCAGTGCCGCAGCGCATCGGTCCCCACGAAGTAGGCGAGGAAGGTGTTCCCGAGCACGATCGAGAGCCCCGCGTACAGCACGTACTTCAGCACACGGCGCGGCGCGAACCACCGCCGGTCTCGATCGAGCACCCGCGAGGCCATCGGCCCGCCCTCGACCCAGCGCTCGATCGGACGGAAGAGGAACTCCATCCAGACCGTCTGCGGACAGGCCCACCCGCACCACGCGCGGCCGAAGAGCGCCGTGACGAGGAAGATGCCGATGAGCACGCTGACGAAGAGGAGCATCAGCAGGAGCGTGTCGGTCGGCAGGAAGGTCGTGCCGAGGATGACGAACTCGCGGTGCGGGAGGTCGAGCAGGAGCCAGGGGCGCCCCTGCCATCGCAGGTGCGGTAACACCAGGAAAAGCGTGATCAACGCGGACGCGACGACACGGCGACGGCGCCACCACGGGCCATGGGACGGCCGAGGACGGATCCATCGACGGGATCCGTCCTCGTTGAGCGTCGCGAGGACGCGGGTGGTCGCCGCCGGAGCGGTCATCCGTGCGTCACGCCGTCGTCAGCGGGCCGGTGGGACGGCGGCACGGTCCGCCACCCCCTCGGGGGCCTTGGGATTCGGCGGGTTCGTGCCGGCCAGCGACAGCACGTACGCCGTGACCTGCTCCACCGCCTCCGGGCTGAGCAAGCGTTCCCACGCCGGCATCCCCTTCGCCATCACGCCCTGCACGATCGTCGTGTGAATCGCCACGGGCGTACCGCCGTGCAGCCACACGTCATCGGTGAGGTTGGGCCCGATGAGACCGCCCCCGTCCGCGCGGTGACACGCCGCACAGTTCTTGGCGAAGACCTCGGCACCCTCCTCCAGGTCCTCACGGTCATTGCGTCGCGCCAGCAACGTCGCGGCGGTCACGCCGGCGGGCGCCGGGGGGCGCGACGCCTGGTACCGCGCGACCTCGGCGGCATACTCTGCGTCCTTCCCCGCCCCCGCGCCGAACGGGGCGGGGGCGAGGTAATAGGCCGGCACGAAGAGGATCGTGATGTAGAAGACCCAGAGCCACCAGCGCGGCATCGGGTTGTCGTACTCGCGGATGCCGTCGTAGTCGTGCTCGAGGAGGCGGTCCGGTTCGGGAGGTAGCGGCGTCGCCATGGTCACTCCTCGGTCCGCATCGCGGACCGGTCGTCCTGAAGGGGGAGCTGCGCCGCGACCGCATAGCGGGCCGTGCGATGCGGCAGGAAGGTCCAGAGCGCCACCGCGACCCACGCTCCCATGAACAGGAGGAGCGCCACGACCGCGTACGAGGCCAGTCCAGCGGCACTCATCACGTCGGCGAGCTTCATCGCGCCCCCCCGGGCGAGCGGGCCGGCGATGCGGCGGCCTGCGCGGTGACCGCCGCCGCGCCACGCACGTCCGTGCCGAGCCGCTGGAGGTAGGCGACGAGCGCGATCACCTCGCGGTCGGCCAGGTCGGCGGGGCCGCCTGCCGACGCGATCGAGGCCGCGAGCTGCCGCGCCTGCGCTTCGGCCATCGCCGGTGCGCGCGTGAGCGCCTCGCCATAGGGCACCCCCAGCATCGCCATCGCATCGACCTTTCGTTGGATACCGGGAAGGTCGAGCGGCCGACGCAAGAGGTGCGCATAGGTCGGCATGATCGACCGTGGGACGATCGACTGCGGGTTCTCGAAGTGGCGGACGTGCCAGAGGTCAGGGTACTTGCCACCGACGCGCGCGAGGTCGGGGCCGATCCGGCGCGACCCCCAGAGGAAGGGATGGTCGTAGACGAACTCGCCCGGCTTGCTGTATTCGCCCCACCGCTCCGTCTCGTGGCGCAACGGACGCACCATCTGCGAGTGACAGTTGAAGCACCCCTCACGGATGTAGAGGTCCCGTCCCGCGAGCTCGAGGGGGGTGTACGGCTTCACGCTCGCGATGGTCGGCACATTCGACCGGATCAGGAACGTCGGCAGGATCTCGGCGAGCGAGGCCACCACCACGGCGAGCACGACCATCGTGGTGAAGAGGAACGGCCACCCTTCCCAGCGGCGATGCCACCGCGCCGACGTGAAGCGCGCCCAGAGCCCCTCCCCCGCCGGCACGGGCACGGGCGCCGCGCTCGGCGCGAGCGGCGGGGCCTGCACCACCGGGACGTCGTACATCGCCGGCCGCGCCATCCAGGTCCGCAGGATGTTGTACCCGAAGACCAGCATGCCGAGGAGATAGAGCGACCCGCCGGCGACGCGGACCCAGTACATCGGCATCAGGCGCATCACCGTCTCGACGAAATCGGGATAGGCGAGTCGACCGGTGGCGTCGAAGGCGCGCCACATCAGCCCCTGCGTGATCCCCGCCGAGTAGATCGCGGCCACGTACAGGAGGATCCCGAAGGTCGCGACCCAGAAATGCGCCTCGGCGAGCTTCTTCGAATACAGCGGCGCCTGAAAGAGGCGCGGGGCGAGCCAGTAGATCATCCCGAACGTCAGGAAACCGTTCCAGCCGAGCGCGCCCGTGTGCACGTGCGCGATCACCCAGTCGGTGTAATGCGCGAGGGCGTTCACGCTCTTCACCGAGAGCATCGGTCCCTCGAAGGTGCTCATCCCGTACGCCGTGATGGCGACGACGAAGAACTTGAGGACCGGCTCCTCCGCCACCTTGTGCCATGCCCCGCGCAGCGTCAGGAGGCCGTTGATCATCCCGCCCCAGCTCGGCATCCAGAGCATCACCGAGAAGAGCATCCCCAGCGTCGACGCCCAGTCGGGGAGCGCCGTGTAGTGGAGGTGATGCGGCCCCGCCCAGATGTAGAGGAAGACGATCGTCCAGAAGTGGAGGATCGAGAGCTTGTACGAGAAGACCGGACGCTCCGCCGCCTTCGGCAGGAAGTAGTACATCAACCCGAGGAACGGCGTCGTGAGGAAGAACGCCACGGCGTTGTGCCCGTACCACCACTGCATGAAGGCATCCTGCACCCCCGCGTAGATCGAGTAGCTCTTCAGCGGGCCGGCGGGGACACTCAGATTGTTGAAGATGTGGAGCACCGCGACGGTCACGATCGACGCGATGAAGAACCAGATCGCGACGTAGATGTGCCGCTCGCGCCGCTTCCAGATCGTCCCGAAGAGGTTCACGGCGAACGCCACCCAGACGAGCGTGATGGCGAGGTCGATCGGCCATTCCAGCTCGGCGTACTCCTTGGCCTGCGTGAAGCCGAGGGGGAGCGTCAGTGCCGCCGCGACGATGATCGCCTGCCACCCCCAGAAATGGAGGGCGCTCAGGGTATCGGAGAACATCCGCGCCTTCAGCAGGCGTTGCGTCGCGTAATAGGCGCCGGTGAAGAAGGCGTTCCCCGCGAAGGCGAAGATGACGGCGTTCGTGTGCAGCGGCCGGAGTCGACCGAACGAGAGCCAGGCGAGGCCGAGGTTGAAGGCCGGATTCGCCAGCTCGAGCGCGATCCAGAGACCGACCAGCATCCCCACGAGCCCCCAGATGAAGGTGGCCCACAGGAACTTCCGCACGACGACGTCATCGTAGGAGAAGGTGTCCATGCGCGCGTGCATGCCGCGGCTCCGCGTGAAGGGGGGGCTCCGGTGCCGCCGTCGGGCCCGGGACGGCCGATTCAGTCGTCGGGTCCACGATGCGCCTTCAGGCCTTTCCCGACAGTCAGGGCACCGGAGCCCCTCAGGCCGGGCATCCTCCGGCATCGAGGTGGGCGAATCCCTGACACCGCTCGGACTATCTTTCCCCGATGACCGATGCCGCCCTCCCCGCCTACGCCGACGCCGTCGCCTTGATGGAGTCGTGGACCGCCAGCGCCTCGCTCCGCACGCATATGCGCGCCGTCGAGACCGCGATGCGCGCCTACGCCAGGCACTTCGGGGAGGACGAGACCCGGTGGGCCCTCGCCGGCCTCCTCCACGATTTCGACTACGAGCGCTTCCCGAACGCCGCGCAGGCCGCGGACGCGGAGCACCCGAGCGAGGGCGTCCGTCACCTCCGCGCCCTCGGCTATCCCGAGGACATCTGCGAGGCGATCCTCGGCCACGCCCTCTTCACCGGGGTCCCACGTACGACCCGGATGGCGAAGACCCTCTTCGCCGTCGACGAGCTCTGCGGGCTGATCACCGCCGCGGCCCTCGTGCGCCCGTCACGCAGCGTCCTCGATCTCGAGGCGAGCTCCGTCCGGAAGAAGATGAAGGACAAGGCCTTCGCCCGCGGGGTATCACGCGAGGATGTCGTTAACGGGGCGGCCGACCTCGGCGTCGAACTCGATGCCCACATCGCCTTCGTCATCGAGGCGCTCCGCGGGAACGCGGCGGCGCTGGGGCTGGCCGGCAGCTGACCCGCGACCGCCGCAGGGACGGCGGGCCCAACGCCCCTCCCGTGGCCCGCGTATCGGAGACATGACCGGTGGCCCGTCGTGAACACTTTTGCCCTGCCCTGGACCGTCGCCTCCACCCGCCCCGTGGTGAGTGACCGGCCCGCCGATGAGCGCGACCTGATCCTCGCCGCTCAGCGCGGCGACGAGCCGGCGTTCGGCGAGCTCGTGCGGCGTCACCAGCGTCGGGCCTACATCGTCGCCCGCGCGATCGTGCTCAACCACGAGGACGCGGAGGATGCCGTGCAGGACGCCTTCCTGCACGCCTTCCGCGCGCTCGACCGGTTCCTCCCCGACCAGGCCTTCGGGGCGTGGCTGCACCGCATCGTCGCGAACGCCGCGCTCGACCTCACACGGCGTCGGAAGGTGCGCGACGCCGACGACCTCCCCGAGACCGTCGCCTCCCCCTTCCGCGACCCCGCGGTGACGGACGAGTTACAACGCCGCCTCGCCGCGGCGCTCGCCTCCCTGCCGGCGCGCCAGCGCGCCGTCATCACCCTGCACGACGTCGAAGGCTTCAAACACGCGGAGATCGGCGGGATGCTCGGTATCCCCGAGGGGACCGCCCGATCCGACCTCCACTACGCGCGGGCCCACCTGCGCGACCTGCTGCGCGACCTCCGGAGCGAACCATGACCGACCACGACCGTCC
>JACCDM011288762.1_pt1 | contig 21082 bp, 7 predicted proteins | sample 7445851 | NCBI WGS metagenome assembly JACCDM01 (sample SAMN15323438, study PRJNA562643) | freshwater metagenome | isolation source: river surface water | place: USA:Blue River Watershed | collected 2017-08-16
ATTGGTCTTCATTTTTTTGCTGGTTTAGAAGAGAATACGTAGGTAAGTAGTTGACCGTTAAATAAATAGTGATAAAATTTCTTTGTTTATTTTAATACTTTTAGTGTTGAGATAGTTACGTGAATAGTTTTAGAAAAGTTAATCGATTATAAACAGTAAAAGAATGAAAAAATTATTAGCCATAATTTTTATTTTAGCAGGCTCATTTGCTTTAAACGCCCAAAACAAGGGCTTCACCTACCAAGCCCTCATCGTTGATAACGTGGGGAAACCGATCGTCTCTAAGTCGATCAAGGTGCAATTTTCCATCATCCCTTCTGCGGCCACAAACGCGCCGGTCTATACGGAAGAACATACGGTGACGACCTCTGAAACTGGGGAAATCAATTTAGTCGTGGGAACTGCGACCACCGTTTCCGTAGGAACAAATCTATCCGCAGTTAACTGGAATGTGGCTGCGATGTATTTAGCTACCAGAGTCGACGTAGGCGATGGTTATAAATCCTTAGGCTCGACTCAGTTGCAGACGGTACCGTATGCGATGAACGCAGCGAATGGGGTGAATATATCAGGATCGAATATTGCTATAGGAGATAAAGCACTTTCTACTAATACGACGGGTGCAGGTAACATTGCGATGGGTGCTGGTACTTTGGAACTAAATACGATTGGAAACAATAATACAGGTATTGGAAGAAATGCCTTGCGCAATAATACGGAGGCGGGTCAAAATACGGCTCTCGGTAGTAATGCTTTATTTAGTAACAATGGAACAGGGATATTCAATGCAGGAAATGGAATCACTTGGAATAATGGTGCTGGGAATACGGCCATAGGTGCAAATTCCTTATTCGATAACACGGTTGGTTCATTCAATACTTCTGTTGGTTCTAATTCATTGAACAGTTTAAAATCAGGAATTAACAATGTGGGTATAGGGGTAGCGACACTCCAAAAAGTGGTCGATCAAGGTGATAATACGGCACTAGGGTCATACAGTTTGTTAAATTCCACGACTTGGGGGTCTACAGCTGTAGGTTCTCATGCCTTGAGAGCTAATACAACTGGTAATGCTAATACGGGAATCGGTACTTATTCAATTTACCTTAATACTACTGGATCTGGCAATACGGGTTTAGGTAATTATGTATTGAGTGCAAATACTACCGGTAATAATAATACAGCATCAGGAAATCAATCGATGAGATCAAATACGACTGGTTCTGGTAATGTGGCGTATGGTAATAATGCGCTTAATACGAACACGACAGGTACCAATAACTCTGTTTTTGGTACTGGTGCGGATGTTGCATCCGCAAACTTAACGAATGCTACAGCGATAGGTAATGGAGCTATCGTGGCAGCTTCTAACTCGATGCAGTTAGGTAATACAGCTGTTACAAGCGTTAGAACAAGCGCGGTTTTAACAGCAGCTGGCTACAGAACTACGAATGGTACATCGTCTCAATATTTAATGGCAGATGGATCAGTAACGACTAGTTCGCCTTCTTCCTCTTCGTCTACTACTGGTATTCCTTACACGGGGGCTAATCAGGCAGTAAATTTAGGACCATATGATTTAACCGTGAATGGATTAACGGTGGGTGTAGGTTCGGGTACGGCTACTTCTTCAACAAATACAACTTTCGGTAAAGGGGCATTGTTTAATAATACTACTGGATACAATAACGTTGGAATTGGTTTAGGTGCATTAGCTGCTAATACAACTGGTGCTGAGAACATTGCTGTGGGTCGTGGATCATTAGCAGCTAATACCGTTGGGGGACAGAATATTGCCTTAGGTACGAATGCAATTAGTACCAACACCAGCGGTGAAAGAAACATCGGTATTGGTTTACAGGCCTTGCAATTAAATACTACAGGTTCTAGCAACGTCGCGATTTCAACAGGTGCATTAAATAATAATACCACTGGATCTTTTAATATCTCGGTCGGAGATAATGCACTTTCAAATAACTTAACTGGAGGCAGTAACACGGCAATGGGATATCAGGCATTGCAATCGAATACGACTGGGTCAAACAATGTTGCTATTGGATTTGAATCCCTAAAATCTTCAACTACTGTGGGTGGTAATGTTGGAGTTGGTAGAGGAACCCTAAGCTCCATAATCAATACCGTTGGTAATACAGCTGTAGGTAACTATGTGTTAAACAGAAGTACTGGAACTAGTAATACGGGTATGGGTACAAATAGTTTATTGAATACAACTACTGGTAGCTTGAATACAAGTATTGGTGCATATTCTATGTCAGCTAATATTACTGGAGGTGGAAATACGTCAGTGGGACATCAAACATTATTGTTAAATACAAGTGGTGATAACAATGCTGTTTTAGGTAATGGGTCTTTATCATTTAATACAGGCGGAAGCAATAATACATCAGTTGGCAGTGGAACCTTAAATACCAATACCACAGGTTCGAACAACACAGCATTAGGTTACAATGCGGATGTTGCATCCGCCAACTTAACGAATGCCACAGCGATTGGTAATGGAGCTATAGTAGCAGCTTCTAACTCGATGCAGTTAGGTAATACATCAGTTACTAGTGTTAGAACAAGTGCGGTTTTAACAGCAGCTGGCTATAGAACTCCTAATGGTACCTCTTCTCAATATTTAATGGCAGATGGATCAGTAACGACTAGTTCGCCTTCTTCCTCTTCATCTACTACTGGAATACCTTACACGGGTGCAAATCAAGCGGTGAATTTAGGGGCTTATAATCTAACAGTTAATGGTATTTCTGTAGGTGTTGGTGCTGGTACGGCTTCGGCTACTAACAACTTGGCAATTGGCCAATCTGTTTTGGCAAGTAATACAACAGGAAGTAATAACGTAGCGATTGGTAGTTCAGCTTTAGCAGCAAATACGTCGGGTACAGAGAACGTAGCCATTGGTTTAAGAGCATTAGCTACCAATACAACAGCTACAGTGAATACGGCAGTAGGTTGGAAGGCCTTAGAGGCGAATAATGGTTTTGCAAATACGGCAGTAGGTAGTACCACATTGATGTCAAACACGAGTGGTAATGTGAATATTGCGATGGGTAGTGGAGCTTTGGAATTAAATTCAACAGGTAGTTCGAACGTAGGTTTAGGCGCAGATGCCTTACATTATAATACAACAGGTACTGATAATACCGGCGTAGGATATAAAGCATTGGAAGATAATACGACAGGTAGTGAAAACACGGCGTTAGGTGAGTATGCGTTAGAAACTAATAAAGCAAATACCAGATCCTTAGCCGTGGGTTACAAGGCCATGCAATTTGCCGATAATAGAACTACTGGAAGAATAACTTACAATACCGCTGTCGGTTATGAAGCTATGAAGGGTAGTTCCACTCCTGCTAATAATACTGGGGCAAACAACACGGCTTTAGGCTATCAAGCCCTTTTCCAGAATACGACAGGGTATCAGAATACAGCCCTTGGAATAGGTACCTTAATAAGTAATTTATCTGGTTCTGATAACACGGCAGTAGGGGGGGATGTATTAACAGCCAATACGAGTGGTGATGCAAACGTGGCTGTTGGAACTGCAGCATTACGTATGAATACGACGGCAGGTCATAATACAGCAGTTGGATATTATGCTCTGTCTTCTAGTGTTATAGGTGCACGAAACAACTCATTTGGCTCAAGAAACTTGCGTTATAATACGGGTTCAGATAACAACTCTTTTGGAGAGCAAGCGCTTTACTCAAATAGCGGAAACGGAAACTTAGCTTTTGGAAATGGTGCTATGTATGGAAATACCACAGGTGAATTGAACGTGGCAATAGGACATGGAGCTTTTGCGCGAAATTTATCTGGAAATAATAATATCGCAATAGGTGCTTATGCTGGCGAAAAAATAGCTGATACTCAAACTCAAAATCTTTTGGCAAATAATTCCGTTTATATTGGATATGCAGCCTACCCTAAAGCATCAGGAGAAACGAATCAAATCGTTATAGGCCATAGAGCAGTTGGTCGTGGTTCTAACACGATTCAACTCGGTAATACATCCATTACAGAAGTAAACACGAGCGGTAAAGTCATCGCTGGCGGAGGCTTTGTTCCAGGTAAATATACAGCAGCTCAAAGAGATGCAATCCTTAACCCTGACCAGGGTCTGATGATCTATTGTACTAACTGTGGACCTGTAGGAGAAGTTGAAATATTTAACGGTAATGAGTGGAGGGCTTTCACTGGAGCTAACACCGCAGCCGTAATTACCGATGTTACGAATGGATTAGTAGCTAGTTTCCCTTTAAATGGATCTACTTCTGGATCTTCATTTACCACAGGTACTTTATTAAGTTCAGTAACCTATAATATGACGAACGCCTGGAGTGCTACATTAGCAGCTACGGATCCAAGTAAGACGTATAGACTTGTGGTTAATGGTACATGGGGTATTGCTAATAATAGAGCCCATAGAGATGCAGCTTATGATGTAGGTAGTAATAACACTATTGGTTCCTCAGGTACTCCAGTAGCCAATAGAGGTTGTGATGCGAACTGGTCATTTAATGGATCATGTCCACCGCCAGTTCCCAACTCACCTGCAGGTTATGCGGCTAATAATACCTACGAATATATAATTACAGGTAAAGCAGGTGGTTATGCCATTGCATTCTCAGATGGTGGCTATAGTGATAATACGGGTTCGTTAACTTTTAAATTATATGAGTTAAATGAGACTCCAATTTCTGGTACTACCAATGGAACTGTAACCTATACCACCAATAGAAAGGGTACAGCTAATTCAGCCATGCAAGGAGGTACTGGATATATTACTGCTGCATCTAGCATCTTCCAATTTACTAGAACACAAGCCTTTACTGTTTCAGTTTGGTTTACAGCGGATAATGTAACCTCTTCAGGTAGATTATTATCTACGGAGAATCCAGAAGGAAACTTTAGAATTAGTAAGTACAACACAGGTAGAATGGCGGTTCAGTTTGGTGATTACCAGGAAACTGAAGTCACAACTGGAGAATGGCATCATTTAGTTTACACGTACAATAACCGGACGGAGAGAGTATACATCGATAATGTTTTAGTAAGCACTAATACGGACGCTGAAACAGAAGCATTGAATTATGGTGCTCCATTTACGATTGGTGCGAAGGCTTCTTCAGCATTTGATAGATGGGCGGGTAAAATTGATGATGTGAGAGTATATAATAGAGCGTTAGTTCCATCGGAAATAAGCATCTTGTTTAACCAATAAAAATATGAAAAGAGTCGTTTTATTTTTGATTTTTTGGATGGTATCGTTTGCCGTATTGTCCCAAAACAAGGGCTTCAGCTACCAAGCCCTCATTGTTGATAATGCAGGGAAACCTATTATTTCGAAGTCGGTTAAGATACAATTTTCTATCATACCTACTGCGGTAACCAATACCCCAGTTTACTCAGAGGAACACACGGTGACGACCTCAGAAACGGGGGAAATCAATTTGGTGGTGGGGACTGCGACTTCGGTTTTGGTAGGAACTAATCTATCTGCAGTTAACTGGAATGTTAATCCCATGTTTTTGTCTACCAGAGTAGATGTGGGAGATGGCTTTAAATCGCTAGGTGCAACTCAGCTTCAGACTGTCCCTTATGCATTGTATGCGGAGAATGGTGCTAGTATTTTGAGAAATGGAAATGTAGGAATTGGTTCCGAAGTCCTATCTAAAAATACCACTGGTTCCCTTAATAATTCAATAGGATCTTTTTCCTTAAATAGTAATACCATCGGAAATAATAACATTGCGATTGGGTTATACTCTCTACAGAGTAATGATGAGGGTTCGCACAACGTAGCTATTGGATCTTATGCTCTGCAAAAAAATAAGGTTTCTACTCCAGGTAGTTTAGGCGGTCCAGGATTTCAAAATGTGGCCATCGGAGCTTGGGCATTACAGAATGCCATTGCTAATAGTAATGTCGCAGTAGGAGCGCAGGTTTTACAAAATTTAACTTCTGGCTCCGCTAATACTGGTCTTGGTGAACATGCTATGAGAGCTCTAGTAACAGGTAGCTCGAATGTCTCTGTTGGTTATATGAGTTTGATCAATGCTGGTGCTAATGTATCAGATGCTGTAATGATTGGTAGGTCCGCAGGTGAATCATTAAAGACTGGATCGAATGTTGGAGTCGGGAATTATGCATTAGCAACGACCACCACGGGAACTGGAAATGTAGCTTTGGGTAATACTAATCTATTAAATAATTCAACCGGAAATAGTAACTCTGCTATAGGACATGCTGCACTTTATGCAAACAGAACAGGAAGTAATAATTCAGCTTTGGGTTTAGATGCCTTGAAAGATAATACAACAGGCACCAATAATCTTGCAGTAGGAAAAGGAGCAGGCGTCGGAATAATCACTGGTTCAAATAATAGTTTTTTAGGCACCAACTCAAATTCCAGCTCAGGTACCATTTCAAACTCCACCGCAATTGGTTATGAAGCACAAGTAACTGGTAGCAATCAAATTCAACTTGGTAATTCAGCTGTTACTGATGTTAGAACAAGTGGAGCTGTGACTGCGGCTGGATTTAAAGTGCCTAACGGTACCTCGGCTCAATATTTACGAGCAGATGGAACGGTTACCACTTCTGTTACAGCAGGTGTTCCATATTCAGGGGCTAGTCAAGCAACGGATTTAGGGCCTTTTGATCTCAAGGTGAATGGATTAACTGTGGGTGTGGGGTCTGCAACCATTTCTGAAACCTTTAGCACAGCCCTTGGATTTAACGCTTTACGTAATAATAGTAATGGACAATTGAATGTTGCAATAGGAAACGAAGCGTTATCCGCAAATTTATCTGGCTCATATAATACAGCAATTGGTCGCCAAAGCTTACATGCAAATAATGGAAATTCAGGTTCAACTGCAATCGGTTTTGAGGCAATGAGAAATTTAGATAATAGAACTTCTGGTAGATTAACTGGTAATACAGCAGTCGGATTTTTAGCGTTTACTGGAGGAGCTGGAACCATTGCAAATAATACAGGAATAAACAATACAGCAATTGGCTCATCAAGTTTAGCAAATACCACAAGTGGCAGTAGTAATACCGCTTTAGGAGAAGGTGCATTACAACTAAATAGTCAAGGTAATGAAAATATTGCAGTAGGTAGGGATGCACTTTACAATAATAAAGGAAACTCAAACTCAGTTGCCATCGGTAATTATTCCATGTTTTATGCGGATGATAGAGTAACTGGTAGAATTGCTGGAAACACGGCCGTTGGATTCGAGTCCCTAAGGGGAAGTACAACTCCAGCTAATAACACAGGGATCAACAACTCAGTTTTAGGTTATCAAGCATTAAACTTCAACTCAACAGGAAGCAATAACACTGCCACTGGTCATCAAGTTATGTATGCAAATACAACTGGAAGTGACAATACAGCGATGGGAGCATGGGCACTAGATGGGAATACGACGGGTAGTAGTAACTCTGCTTTTGGTAAACATGCCTTACAGTCAAGCACTACCGGTATTCATAATACTGCATTAGGAACTGAAGCATTGTTTACATCCACCACAGCTAATTACAATACAGCTGTAGGTTCCTACGCATTAAGGTCCACAACAACAGGTTCTGATAATGTTTCTGTAGGTTATGCTTCGATGTATTCGAATACAACTGGTATTCAAAATAGCGCGATAGGTTTTGGAGCATTATCGGCAAATACGACTGGAAGTAGAAATAGTTCTTTAGGTTGGTATTCATTAAATGCTAATACAACTGGAGGTGATAATGTGGCTATCGGTCAAGATGCTTTGTTATTAAACACCACAGGATCAGGTAATATTGCAATAGGTACAGATGCCTTAAATACCAATACCACTTTAGGTAATTTAGTAGCCGTAGGTTACCAAGCACTAATGAGTGTTACCACAGGATTCGCAAATACCGCAATAGGTACAGGGGCGCTAAAAGCCACAACAACCGGCGATAGAAATACAGCTCTAGGTATGTGGGCAATGCTAACTAATACAACAGGTCGTTACAATACTGCTTTAGGTAATGAAGCATTAAGGGCAAATACTTCCGGCGAAAGGAATACTACAGTAGGTATGAATTCCATGTTGAGAAACACGACAGGAGGGCTTAATACAGTCTTGGGTTTTTATGCCTTGAAAGAAAATACCACAGGTAGTGCAAACGTAGCAGTGGGTGATGAGTCTCTATCTGCAAATACAACTGGTTTTGGTAACGTTGCTTTAGGAACTCAAGCCCTTTTGGCAAATACAACGGGAGTTGTCAATGTAGCTTTAGGTAATCAATCCTTATTATCAAATACAGCTTCGAGTAGTAATGTTGCTATTGGACACCAAGCCATGAAAAACTTTAATTCGATAGGCACTGGATATAATAGCGGTGTTGGAGAAGGTTCTTTAATTTCTTTAACTACGGGGCATAGTAATGATGGCCAGGGGGTTTATACTTTACAAAATTTAACGGTTGGATCTAACAATATTGCGATGGGTAGAGACGCTGGTAAGACCTTAATCACCGGCGCAAGTAATGTATTCTTGGGTGCATATAGTGATGCTGCATCTTCAGCTATTATGAATTCAGTAGCCATCGGCGCATCTGCCTCCGTTTCTTCCTCTAACACTGTGTCTTTAGGCTCGTCTACTACGACGAAGTTTGTGTTTGGAATTCCTACGACAACGAACTCAGGGTATGCCTTGCAGGTGGGAAGCACAACCTCGAATGGTAATGGGGCGTATTTAACGAATGGAGGTACCTGGACCGATGCTTCTAGTCGCGAGTTTAAGGAGAATTTTGAGGATATTAACGAAGAGGAGCTTCTGTCAAAAGTAGAAAAATTAGACATCAAAAAGTGGAACTATAAGGGCACCGACGAAGTGCACATAGGGCCGATTGCTGAGGATTTCAAAGCACTTTTTGAATTAGGGGTGAAAAATGATAACCAGCATATTTCTACGTTAGATGGTAACGGTATTGCCTTGAAGTCTGTCCAAATTTTGAACAAAAAAGTGGGCGAGAAAGACAAGCAAATCGACGAGTTAAAAGAACGAATTAGAAAGTTAGAGTCCTTAGTTGAAACATTATTGGAGTCTAAAAAATAAGCATATGAGAGCACTATTAAAACTATTCTTACTGCTGATTTTACTGCCCGGGGCTATCTATGGCCAGAGTATTAAAAAACAGGTGATCGCAGTGGGGGAGACGACCACCAGCGAGAATAAGGTACTCAAGTCAACCATTGGGCAAACGGCTGCAGGAAATTTTCAAGCTGAAGGTTTCCGAGTGAAGGTGGGTTACCGGGTTTTGGCACCGGTCATTCCTTTGGTCACCCTTTCGACTAGCGCAACGACGGTGGAAGAGGGTAAATCGATGACCCTTAAAGTTTCGCTAGATAAGCCTAGCTATGAGAATGTGACAGTAGATATTCGTCTTGCAGGTACAACGACGAAAATCACAGATTATACCTGGCAACGCGGTAATGCGGCAAACGAAGAACGTATCACCATTGCGGCGGGAGATACAGTTTCTACACTCACATTAACAGCGATAGATGATGCTTTAGTAGAAGGAGACGAAACGATTATCGTGTCAATTTCTGCCATCTCTAAAGCGGAGGCGGATTTAACCAAGACTTACACGGTTAACCTTATTGATAACGATTTCAATGATACCGATATGGATGGTGTGAAAGATAATTTGGATAAATGTCCTAACACAAATTTCGGTGCTATCGTCGATATGAACGGTTGCGAGATCTTCAATTTATCGAGATTTAATTACGCAATTTCAGCCACCTCCACAACGTGCGTTGGTACTGCCACAGGTTCATTAAGGGCGGTATTAGCAGCTAAGAATTATACTTATATTGTGGAAACGAAGGGTCCAGATGGATTTAAGAAGACGGAAGCCTTTGATGCTTCGAATGCGCCTTCTTACAACCTAACTGGATTAGCAAAAGGCGTATATACTGTTTGCTTTACGATTGCTTCACAGCCTGGTTATGAGCAATGCTTTGACCTGACAGTAGGTGAACCAGCGGCCTTGAAAACGACAAGTTTCTTAGATCCGAATACCAACGTATTGAAGCTAGATCTTTCAGGATCTGACAAATACATCGTTACGATTAATGGGGTTTCAGAAACTGTGAAAACATCGAGCTATAGCAAGCTATTAGGCACTGGTTTGAATACGGTAACTGTCAGCACTGATTTAGGATGTCAAGGTTTAATTACGGAAGAGATCTTCATCTCTGAAGAAGTATTGACTTACCCTAACCCGACTACAGGAATGGTTCATTTATATATTCCAGGAACGGATTCGCAGGTTCAAGTTTCGCTTAACTCGATGAATGCAACCTTCTTGAATGAGACCAAAGAAGTTAAAGCAAACCGCGAGGTTGATGTCGATTTAACCCAAATGCCAGCCGGATCTTATGTGATTCAAGTGCTTGGTAATCACGTACGTAAAACGATGAAAATTGTTAAACAATAAGAATGATGAAAAGGTATTGTATATATTTACTGATTATTTGTGGTTTGATTTCATGCGCGCAGCCTGTTGATCCTGCCCCTACACCTACGCCACCACCTACACCTACGGTGAACAACCCTGGGGTAGCTGCGTTAAGTAGTCCTGCAAAAAATAAGACTTGCGAAGATGGGACTAATGTAACAACTAATTCGGCAGAAGTCACCTTTACCTGGGCTGCTTCTACTAATACTGAGTCGTATGACTTAGTGATTACGGATTTAAACACGAATGTGGCTATTACCCAAGCGGGTTTAACAGCAACGACTAGAAAAGTCACTTTGACCAAGGCTGTGCCTTATTCTTGGAGAGTCATTTCTAAGTCAACGAAGACGACAAATACATCGACTAGCGAGACTTGGAATTTTTATTTAGCTGGAGGAATAAGTAATTTTGCTCCATTCCCAGCGGTAATACTGACACCTAAGACCGGAATAGTTGCTGCAACGAATGGAAAGGTGAAACTAGTCTGGGAAGGAATAGATCCGGAGAATGATGCCTTAGTGTACACTGTTTTTATAGATAAAGTAGATGGAAAGCAAGATCCGCCAGCGGCACAAAAAAATATTACAGCTAATTCGATTGACGTCTCAGTTGAAGTGGGGCAAGTTTATTATTGGCGAATAAAAACTTCAGATGCTCAAAACTCGTCATACACAACAGTGTTTCAATTTAAAGTACAATAATTATGAAAAAATACCTTGTTCTATTTTTTGCCTCGATTACTTTGCTGTCTAGTTGTAAAGTAGAGGATTTATTAAATCCGGCGGTGATCGTGACGAAAAAGCCTACCGACATAACAGGTAGTTCAGCTACTTTGAACGGAAACTTAGTGAGTTTATCCACCACAGGAACCGGTACTGCGAATGCAGAAAGAGGATTTATTTATACAAATCTGAGCATGACACCTACTTTGTCGGATAATAAGATTGCTGTAGGTTCTGGATTGGGTGAATACAGTTATCTTTTGCAAAATTTAAAGCCTAATACGACTTATTATTATATGGCTTACAGCTTAAATTCGAATAATTCTCCTTCTTTTGGAATGGTGGAGACCTTTAAAACTCTCGATTTAAAAGTTCCCACTGCTACTAAAGTGGATGTAACAAAACTAGGTTTAACTTCTGCGACCTTTACTTCCTCTATCAGCGATGATGGTGGCGCAGCCATCACAGAACGCGGCTTTGTCTACTCGACAACAGCTAATCCTACTACAGCAAGAACTAAAGTAACCTCGGGTTCAGGAAAAGGAGAATTTACCGCTACAGTGACAAACTTAGTCAAAGCGACCACCTATTACATTCGATCTTATGCGATAAATTCGAAGGGAACATCTTATGGAATTGAGAGCAGTTTTACGACTCCTAACAACTATGCTTTGACCACTACATTTACAGATGTGGCTTCCATGCCGTCTCCAATATTAGTGAGTGCAAAATTAACTGGCGCAGGAACCTCACCGGTGAAAGAATATGGTGTATTGTATGGTGTTTCGCCAAACCTAACTCCCGCTAATTCGACTAATGTGAACACGAATGGGGCTGCACCAGGCTTTAATCCAGCAAATCAAGGGGGGTATATGACACCTTCATTGAATAATGCGAAGATTACATCTCCAGTTAAATCGGATGGGTCTTTTGACGTGATTATTCAATACTTGCTAGGTGGGAGAGTGTATTACGCCCGTTCTTATGTGGTTTTAGAGAACAACGAAGTTATCTATGGTAATCAGGTGACTATTCCAGCTCGTACGTATGTGAGAGATCCTGCGCGTTTTGACTTTGCAAACGTATTTTATAAGTCATCTTATGCGTTGTTCGATCTTTTGACTGATGAGGTAATTACACCTAATTCATCAGGTAACTATGATATTTGGTATTCATCAAACGAAGATGTGAGACCTTATCAAAAGACCTTAACGAAAGCGCAATTGTCCTCTTTCTTGTTCTACAAGTTCAAGAATAAAGAAAACTGCCAACGTTGGTGTGATTTGAAAAGCGGAAAAATTAAGCCATAAAAAAAGCCCCCTAAATCTAGGGGGCTTTTTTTGAACCTTATTTTTTATCTTCTCTTAAAGTATTTTTTGATATTTAAGATATCGCCTATACTCTTTTTCTTCTTATAATACGTAGGGCGATCATCCTTCACTAAGCGGTATTTCAATACGATTTCGTGCGTTTGATTAGATACCTGATTAATTTCAGTAGTCGGCATCTCGTATAAGTAACCTAGGTAGATTTTGGGATTAAAATTAACTCCTAGGTTTGCACTGTAGCTATTCAAGCTACGGTAGCCTAAACCAAATTCTACTAGCTTATTCATAGTCGCAGTGACGTTTACTTCCCACGAGTTAGGTACATCAGCTCCCAGGCGAATTAAGGCGCTAGGATTCAAGGAAATGGCCTCATTTACGTCATATTTTCCACCCAAAATGGTATACAACATGGTCACGTCTTTGTGCGTTCCTTCATAGATACCATAGTCATTCCAAATCATGCGTGGTTGAGATACCCCAAAATACAGGGCATCGTTCTTTTTCGCAAAACGAAGTCCCCAGCCAAAATTCGCCTTAATTCCCGTGGAGAAATTTTGGTTAAAGGAAGGGTCACTCTTGTCTCTCAAACTTAATCCAGCAAAGTCCAAACTCAAGTTTGAAACACCCGCACGGATACCACCAGAGAAACCCCAGGTATCATTTAATTTCACATGATAAGCGAAGTCTCCACTGACGTAGATTGACTTAACCGGCCCCGCTTGGTCATAGAGTAGAGTAAAGCCGGAGCCTTTTTGCTTATAGGCTTTGAAATTCCCAAAAACACCCACCGTCTTAGGTGCTCCCGCAATCTCCATCCATTGGTTGCGGTGCGTTAAACTCAATTCGGAGTTTTCAACTGCACCGTTAAATGCTGGATTAATTACTTGTGGATAAGCCCTAAATAGGGAGAATCCAGGATCTATTTGGGCAAAGGCCTGTTGACTAGTTACAAAAACGAGCAAGCAAAGGCTAAATATGCTGAATATAATGTTTGTCTTTTTCATGTCTATTGTCCTTTCAAGCGATTAATGTAAACGTAATTAGTAACCGTTGGTTTCTCACCAAAGAAGTCTAAGATGTAATAATAGGTTCCATCTGGTAATAAGCCGTCGCCAGCTAGTAAACTGCTTCCTTGATTCGATTGACCACCCCAACTATTATCATAGTTATCCATGACAAAGACGGTCTGTCCGTATCGATTGATGATCGTTAACCTGTTAGGTGGATTTCGTTTCAGGTCGAGATCATAGAACAGCATCAAGGTCTCGTTTAATCCATCCCCATTAGGTGAAATACCTTGGTAAGGGGTCGGATTACAAACATCCTTGTCAATTCTATTATCGATGCCATCCTCATCACAGTCTTCACGCAGTACTTCGCGTTCATCCCTATCTGAGATTCCATCGCCATCTGAATCATCATCCAAGATATCAGGCGTTCCATCTTTGTCCGTATCAACTGGCACATTGATATTAGCGCCTAATTCTTCCCAATCTTTATAGCCATCATTATCTAGGTCAGAAAGTGAATCGATTTCAATCTCGATCCGAACTCTTGCCTTCGCGATAATATCACCTAACCTACCCGTTATCACATAAGTCGTGTCTCGACGTGGCAAGTATGGATTTCCTGAAATGATACCTGTTAGGGAGTCTAACACGATACCTTTAGGAAGTGCAGGTGACACAGAGAAGCTAATTAACTTACCTACGATCGTCGGTTCTAGCGGGTTTATTTCTACCCCTTGCTTGAATCGATTAGGCGTATTATACGTAATCGTAGGAGGTACCACCTCAATCTCTAAGCTATCCGTTGCAGTTCCCACGCTGTTAGTAGCTGTTACTGTAAACCATGTTTTCGCTAAGGTATCTAATGGTGTTCCCGCTATCTCACCAGTGATCTTATCAAATGTCATACCACGCGGTAAAGCTGGTACGATGCTGTAGCTCTTAACGAAACCATTCACCGTCGGTAGGATAGAAGGTACCACAGCCACACCTTGAATGAAGGTATGTGGGCTAGGATAGCTCAAGGAATCTGGTCTGACTGGTAGTACGACTTCGAGTAACAAGGTATCTGTAACTGATCCTTGTGCATTCATGGCCGTAATTACATATTCAGCTAATTCCGTGATATCCTCTGGTGTACCAGAGATCACACCCGTTAAACCGTCGAAATTCAAGCCAGCCGGTAGGGATGGATTAATCGAGTACGACTTAACGAATCCTTTTACATTAGGAATTAATGGGTTCATCTTCTCTCCGCGATTCAATGTACGCTTGATCTTCTTACCTGTAAATCCAGGAACAGGAGGGTAGTACAAGGAATCTGGTGGTCCCGGAGGAACTATCGTTATCTCGATTTTAGCAGAAACGGAACCAATGTTATTTCTTGCCGTCACTGTGAAGGTCGATTTCTCAATCACACCGATAGGAGTTCCTGTAATAATACCTGTGATTGCATCGATTTCAATTCCTGCTGGTAAGTTAGGTTCTACTGTATAGGCATAGACAGCCCCTTTCACTTTAGGAATCAATGGATTGATTTCTTCATCTTGTCCAAACACATTCGGAGTCGGATATGATAAGGAATCAGGAGCCACCGTCGCACTGTCTACGGCGATTTGTAAAGTGAATTCAGCAGATCCAGAATTATTAGTTGCTGTCACTAGGTAATCCGCCAGAGCAGAAACCGCTGTAGGTCTACCAGAAATGACACCCGTTACTGGATCTAGTTTCAATCCAGCAGGAAGCGCAGGACTTACCGAGAAGGCTTCTACCGTACCTACGTAGGTAGGAGTAAGCGGAGTAATCTGTAATCCATGCGTGAATTGGTTAGGTGTAGGATATACTAGATCTTCTGGTGGTCCCATTGGAATCACTTTGATATCTAGTGTTGTACTTACACTGCCAAAATCATTGCTAGCAATCACCTCATAACGAGTCGAATCACTTAAGCTAGTAGGCTTACCGCTAATCACACCCGTAAATGGATCCATACTTAATCCTGCCGGTAAATTAGGGCTAATTGTATACGAATCAGCTACCGCATCTTTTTCCAGCACCGTAGGGCTTAATGGCGTGATCGTAACACCTTTCGTCATGACATTTGGTGTCGGATAGCTGATCGATTTAATTTTCTGTCCAGCTACCACTTGAATCGTAAAGCTTGCACTTACCTCATTCACGGCATTGCTAGCTGTCACGGTATACCTCGTAATAGGCATTACATTCACTGGTGTACCAGAAATGATACCCGAGCTAGGATCAAATACTAATCCTTGTGGCAACGCAGGCTTAATGCTATAGCTAGATACATCACCTCTCACGCTAGGCGTAATAGGAGTGATCAATTTGCCTCTGTTAAACTTATTAGGTGAGCGGTACACTAAGCAACATAAAGAATCTGGTGCAATTACCTCGATTTGGAGAGTTGCAGAAACTTTACCCGCTGGATTCTCCGCCGTAATCACAAAGCTCGCTAATGCACTTGTATCAGCTGGAATACCCGAGATAATTCCCGTAGCAGGGTCTAAAGAGATTCCCGCTGGTAAGGCTGGAGTAACGGTGAATGTTTTCACGAATCCTGAAATGACCGGTTTCAAGTCTACCATTTTAACCCCTTTTGTTAAGGTTACTTTAGTAGTTGAGTAAATTGGTAGTCTAGGTACATCTAATAGTACAACCTCGATTACCACCTCACCTTTCGTACTTCCGAGGTTATTCGTACCAATCACTTGATACGTAGTACGGTCACTAAGAACCGTAGGTGTGCCTGTTATCTCACCCGTTGCCTGATTAAAGTTCAGGCCAGCTGGAAGGCTAGGAGAGATAGAGAAGGATCCTATGTAACCACCATAAGTAGGCTTTAAGGTATTGATAGGAGCACCTTTTGCGAACGTATTCGGTGAGTTGTAGACGATACAACACGGTGCCGAATTATCAATCTTAATGCGTAGCGAATCAACCACTACACCTTGAGGACCCGTCGCATAGAATGTATACAACTTGAAGTTCTGTAGATCTTGTGGTGTACCACTAATGACACCGGTCTTTCTGTCCATCGCTAAGCCGGCAGGTAATGCTGGCGAAACAATAATTGAATCGATAATACCGGCAGTCCGTGGGCTAATTGGATTGATTAACTCACCGCGATTAAGCGTTACCTGCGTAGGCTCATAGTTAAATTCGATAGGGCGATTAATCACCTTAATGGCCACATTGGCTGAAGTGCCACCGCTCACGTTCGTTGCTGTGAATACATAGATCGCAGAATCTTTTGCAATCGACGGAGTTCCAGTCACCCAGCCAGTCGAAGGATCTAAACTTAATCCTGCTGGAAGTGAAGGAGCTACCGTGAATAAGGAAACTCCGCCTTACACTTTAGGCTTCATTGTTTCGATAGGATCACCTACTATGAAGACAAAGTTACCTGGTTCGTAGCTAAGCGAATCTGGTTTAGGAGGAGTGCGAACCGTAATCACAATTCGTGCTGTATCGCTTCCAGCCGCATTGCGAGCAGTTACGATATAGGGAGCTGTCGATTTTAATGCCGTAGGCGTTCCACTAATGATCCCCGTCGATGGATTGATAAACAATCCAGCAGGTAAACTAGGTGAAATAATGTAAGATGCCACATAACCTTCCACAATTGGCTCTAACGGCTTAATCTCAACCCTCAAGTCGTAAATCTGTGGTGATGGGTACGAGATGACTGGAGGACGTGGCGTTACCACTTCGATTTTCACCGAGTCTGTCGCCACACCGTTATTAGCGCTAATAAAGTAATCACTCAAGGCAGAGATCGCCGTCGGCGTGCCTGAGATTTCACCTGAAGTTGCATCAATCGATAATCCTGCTGGTAAACCAGGTGTAATAGAATATCCTGAGACAAAACCACCCTCTACCACTGGTGCAACTGGAACGATTACCTCGTTTTGGTTGAACGTTAATTTCTTAGGGTAGTTGATGGTCGGTGGATTATTCACCTCTAATTCAATCGTATCTCTTACAGAACCAGCAGAATTAGTCGCCACTACCACATACTTCGTCAGTAGAGAAAGCTTCGTAGGAATACCTCGAATGATACCTGTAAATAAGTCAAGATCTAAACCAGTTGGTAATGATGGACTGATCGTGAATGATTTAGCAGTGTTTGCCTTCGGTTTAATTTCTACCTGCACTCCTTTGTAAGTAGTAATAGGAGAATCATATAAATCAGATGGTGGAAGGGTTGCCACGCTATCCACTCGAATAAAGATATTCGTCGTTATTGAGTTCACCAGATTGCTCGCTGTAATCGCATAGCTATTCGCTGGGCTATTGATAATAGGTGTACCGCTGATGATACCTGTCAAAGGATCCATTTGCAATCCACTAGGCAATGCCGGAGTCATCGTGAATGAAGTCGCCGGTCCACCTACCACCGTAGGACTTACCGGTATAATTCGTTCATTTCTTAAGAACACTAACGGACTAGGGTAGGTTACCGTATCAATAGGAGCAATCGCCGCTACCGTGATAGACAAGGTATCGGTTGTGCTACCAAACATATTTACACCCGTAATCACCGCGCGAGCAGCTGTCACTGGAGTCGTAGGGGTTCCACTTATTTTACCTGATGTAGAATCTAAACTCAATCCAGCTGGTAAGCCAGGCGCCGAGGTGAACTTAGCGATATAACCCGTATAAGTAGGGATTAGATCACTCATTTTAACCCCTTGCTTTAAGTTGATCGGCTTAGCGTATTTCAAATTGCTAGGAGCAATTGAATCTAATACCGTAATGTTAATCGTGCATTTACCCTCACCAGCTGAGTTATAAGAGGTAACCACATAAGACTTCGCAGCGGATTTAACCGTAGGAGTTCCTGTGATATCACCTGTTACTTGATTGATTGATAAACCAGCAGGTAGGGCTGGACTGATTGTCACTTTGTTCACTGCACCCTTAACAGTAGGTCTCCAAGTGTTAATCTTCTCACCCACATTAAATGTTCTTGAAGTTACTTCATAACATAATTCTGGAGCGATCGGATTAGTCACCGAAATCAATAAAGTGAAGCTGGTACTTCCCGCCTGGTTAGATGCGGTAATTACATAAGGAGATTCAGGACTAATAACAGTAGGTTTACCTGTGATAATACCTGATTGAGCATTTAATACTAATCCAGCAGGTAAAGCAGGACTTACTTCGTATTTCGTCACAATACCTTTCACTTTAGGTGATAATGGAAGAATTTGTTCATTCACAATGAATGATTTAGGAGAAGCATATTCCAAGCTATCTGGTGGATTTGGAGGGCTCACCGAAATAATCACCTTCGCTGTATCCGTACCAGCTGAATTACGCGCTGTGATGATATACGTTGTTTTCACGGTGATAAAATTAACCTGACCAGAAATCTCCCCATTTACTTGGTTGACACTCAAACCAACTGGAAGTGTAGGACTTGCCGTAGCTGATTGCACCCCGGTCCAAAGAGTAGGTAAGATACTCACCTTATCTCCCATGAAGTAGTTGTATTCTCTCGTAGGGTATTCAATCTTAGGAGGAATACCCACTTCTAACACTTCGATAACAATGGTAGCGATATCCGAACCATTCTCGTTAAATGCTCTCACGGTATACGTGTTTGCACTTGAAGCAGCCGTGGCAGTACCTGAAATCGTACCCGTTTTCGAATTAAATACTAATCCAGCAGGAAGCGCCTTGTCGATCGTTAATGAATCGATAGCACCACCCGTTGAAGTTAATGGAATGGTTCTTGCTTCATTCTTGTTAATCTGGTACGGTGAAAGGACTAAGTAAGCGATTTTAGGCGCTTTGTCCTTCACCTGGATAGTGATCGTAGTCGAATCTGTACAAACGCTATTGATAGCCTTAACAGTGAAAGTTTTCGTTGCTAATTTTGCCAAAGCCTTTCCAGAAATCGTTCCATTAGCCACATTAAACGCCAATCCAGCAGGCAAGGCAGGACTAATCGTGAAGCGATCAATTACTCCAGTTTGCGAAGGAGTGATTGTGGTGTCTTTGGCAACCTCTAACACTAAATTCGAAGGTACATAATTTACCTTCGGACAAGTCACTGTAGCCGTTACTTCGATCGTAATGACATTGGTAGCTTCACCAGACGCATTAGTCGCTTTGATCGTATAGGCTCTAGATGCAGAAGTAGCAGACGGCGTACCCGTAATTGCCCCCGTCGTCGTATTGAATACAAGACCAGCAGGCAGCGTAGGGAAGATCGAAACAGTCACCGGAGCACCCGTAATTACTGGGATGTATGGAGTGATAGGAGTATTTAGGCCAAAGGTTTTGCTCTTAGGCGTATATTCAATCGTAGGTGGTCCCGGATTAATCGTCATACTAAACGTACCCGTTGCACTACATGTGCCATTGCTCGCTGTAATGACATAACTAGTAGTTGTCATGGTCGCTGAAGGAGTTCCCGTAATACTTCCATTATTCGTATTGAACGTTAATCCAGCAGGAACAGCAGGGCTAATTTTAAATTCACTTACTACACCCGTCGTTGTCGGAGTAATATTAGGATTCATAGCCACCCCTTGTGTTAATATGCGCGCATTCGGTGTTATAGTAACAGTCACCGGACAAATATCCGCAGTGACCTCTAAAGTCACCTGGGCAGTTGCCGTTCCTCCCGCATTCGCCACGTTAATCGTGTAAGCACGCGGCGCCGAAACCTGTGTAGGCGTACCTTTAATCACACCTAAGGAATCAATACGGAGGCCTTCTGGCAATGTAGCCGGTATGGTCGTCACTGACGTGAACGGAGCTCCTTTCACAACAGGTACATAGGTACCAAAAATATCTTTTCCAAAGATCTTCGTCGTAGGATTGTATACAATTGAAATATCAGGTGTTACCGTGATTGAGATGCGAGCGGTGTCGGAACCAGCCGAATTAGTAGCTGTCACGATGTAATCACGCTTCGTCATAATAGCCGTAGGCTTACCTGTGATGATACCTGTCAAAGGATCTATTACAAGACCTGCCGGTAAGGCTGGTGTAACTGTAACGGAATTAATTACTCCCGTTGTCGTAGGAACCATAGCCGTAATTACACTATCAACCTGGAACGATTTAATGTTTGCTGGTTGATACGTGATGGTAGGAGGTACTGGTACCACCACCTCGATAGTGATGATATCTGTACCAATTCCTCCAGCATTAGTTGCAGTTACTGTGTATGCTCTAGGAGCCGAAGTAGCAGTAGGCGTACCCGAGATAGCACCTGTTACTGGATCGATCACTAGGCCAGCAGGTAATGCTGGAGAGATAGTCACTGTTACAGGACCGTTGGTAATCACTGGAGTGAATGGAGTACCTGCTTGGTTTACGGCGAATGATTTTGTTTTCGGCGTGTAATTAATTGTAGGAGCCGGAGCAGTGATAGCAATGCTTACAGTAGTTGTATTCGAGCAGTTGCCATTATTGGCTGTAATCACATAGTTAGTTGCCGAGATCACACTCGAAGCCG